>Ga0315293_10000052_pt1 | contig 87748 bp, 85 predicted proteins | sample YL17G13_20_MG_FD_203071 | JGI IMG/M metagenome (GOLD analysis project Ga0315293, IMG submission 203071) | Sediment microbial communities from Yellowstone Lake, YNP, Wyoming, USA - YL17G13_20 | ecosystem: Environmental > Aquatic > Freshwater > Lake > Sediment | place: USA: Wyoming | collected...
CGTCTAGCCGAAACTTGCCAGGAAGCCCGGTCCGGCGCGGGCAAGCAGCTCTTGTCCTGCATCGGTTCCGATCCTTGCGGTGTCGGCGGGCGCGCCGGTCAGCTCGATCTCGTGCCACTCCGTGCCGTCCGGCTTCAGGATCAGACCGCGAAAGCGCAGGCTGCCTTCTTCGATCTCGGCAAGCCCCGCGATCGGGGTCCTGCACGACCCGTCAAGTTGGGCGAGGAACGCCCGTTCGCAGGCAACAGCTGTCGCCGAGATCTGGTCGTTGAGCGCCTGCAAGATCTCGCGCGTCTCGGCATCGTCGCTGCGGCAGGCGACGCCAATCGCCCCTTGCGCGACCGCCGGAAGCATCTCCTCCGTCGGCATGACCGACGTGACATGGGCGGTAAGGCCGAGGCGCTCAAGTCCAGCAAGCGCAAGAAGCGTGGCGTCGGCCAAGCCTCGCTCGAGCTTTGCAAGCCGCGTCTCGACATTGCCGCGGAAGTCGATGACCCGAAGGTCGGGGCGCAGGCGTCGGATTTGCGCCTGACGCCGCAACGACGAGCTACCGACGACGGCACGTTGGGGCAAGGATGTCAGAGATACCCCTTTGGCACCGATGAAGGCGTCGCGCACATCGCCTCGCTTGAGCACCGCCGCAATTGAGATGCCCGGAGGCAGCGCGGTCGGCAGGTCCTTCATGGAGTGCACGGCGAAATCGACCGCACCCTCAAGCAGGGCCTCGTCGATCTCCTTGGTGAACAGCCCCTTGCCGCCAAACTCGCGCAAGGGCTTGTCGCGGATGCGATCGCCCGACGTGGTGATGACGCAGAGCTCCACCTCCGCCTCTTCGAGGCGGTGGCTCCCGATCAGCCGGTTCCGCACATCCTCCGCCTGCCAGAGCGCAAGCGGGCTGCCTCTGGTGCCAATCAAGAGCGGGCGTATGGGCAAGTTGTGGACTCCTTAGGCTCGATCGGCGGCGCACTTCGTCGCCGGGTAGCCTGTCCTTTCGTCGTGGCCACCCTTCATGGCATTAATGGCCTGATCCGGCTCCCCCTTCAATCGGACCGGATTTACCCTGTAAAGAAGCATCATGACCAAAGGCCCAGCCAACGCCTCCCTCCTTGTCCTTGGCATCGAGACGAGCTGCGATGAGACGGCGGCCGCGGTGGTGCGCCGCGACGGCGACGGCAGGGGCACGATCCTTGCCAATGTGGTGCGCCAGCAGCTCGCCTTGCACGCGCCCTTTGGCGGCGTAGTTCCGGAGGTCGCCGCACGCGCCCATGTCGATCTGCTCGATACGGCCATCGTCAAGGCACTTAGCGATGCCCACCTTCAATGGGGCGCGATCGACGGCGTGGCCGCGACCGCGGGTCCCGGCCTGATTGGCGGGCTTATCGTCGGCCTCACCACCGCCAAGGCCATCGCCTTTGCCCGAGGGCTGCCCTTCATCGCGGTGAACCATCTCGAGGCCCATGCCCTGACCGCAGGCCTCACCGACGGGCTAGGCTTCCCCTATCTCCTGCTGCTCGTCTCGGGCGGGCATACGCAGCTTCTCATCGTCAAGGATGTCGGCTCCTATACCCGCCTTGGAACGACTTTGGACGATGCGTTGGGTGAGGCCTTCGACAAGGCCGCCAAAATGCTCGGTCTTGGCTATCCTGGCGGTCCCGCGGTCGAGGAATGCGCCTTACGCGGCCGCGCCTCCATCCCACTTCCCCGGCCCATGCTGGGGCGCCCGGAGCCACATTTTTCGCTCGCCGGCCTCAAGACCGCGCTCCGGCACGCGGCGGCGGCGCGGGCGCCTTTGAGCGAACAGGATGTTGCCGATCTTTGCGCGAGCTTCCAGGAGGCCGCCGCCGACGTCGTCAGCGACCGGACGCGGCGCGCCATGGAGATCTATGGCGAGCGGCTCGGCGAGCACGCCCAACGCGCCCTCGTGGTCGCCGGTGGCGTGGCCGCCAATCAACGGCTCCGCGCCGCGCTGGAGGCCGTCGCGGCCAAGCAAGGCTTCCGCCTGATCCTGCCACCGCCAGAGCTTTGCACCGATAACGCCGCCATGGTCGCCTGGGCTGGAGCGGAGCGTCTTGCCCGCGGCTTGACCGACGACCTTGCGGCCCCGGCAAGGGCGCGTTGGCCGCTTGACCCCGATGCCCCGCCAGCGCTCGGAGCGGGCGTGAAGGCTTGAGGTGCCGGTGCCGCATGGGCACGCGACGGCGCAGCAATATACCGTTTCAGTGTGAATTCGGCTCCGGCCTGCATGACGAGCCTCGCCGCTTTCATGTATGACAGGCTTGGGCATGAGATCTTGGGCATGAGATAGAGACCAGCCATGGCTCTGCAAACGGTCGGCATCGTCGGGGCGGGCGCGTGGGGTACCGCGCTTGGCGTGAGCGCGCGGCGCGCGGGCCGCGACGTGCTCATCTGGGCCTATGAGCCCCACACCATTGCTGAGATCAACGAGAAGCATCGGAACGCGCTCTATTTGCCCGGGGTCGATCTCGATCCCGCCATCGAGGCGACGGCCAACTTGAGCGAGGTCGCCACTTGCGAGTTGGTGCTGATGGTCACGCCGGCGCAGCACGTGCGCGGCATCGCCGACGAGCTGTCACCCTATTTGCGGCCAGGCCAGCCGCTGGTGATCGGTGCCAAGGGCATCGAGCAATCGACCGGCCATCTGTTGTCGGAGGTCGTCGCCGAGGTGCTGCCCCAGGCCGACGCCGGCGTGCTCTCCGGGCCAAGCTTCGCCGCCGATATCGCGCGCGGGCTCCCCGCCGCTTTGACGCTCGCGACGGCGAGGGAGGCGCAAGGTCGCGCGCTCGCGCATGCGCTGAGCCACGCCTCGTTCCGCTGCTATTGGAGCGACGACGTGGCCGGCGCACAGGTCGGCGGCGCGCTCAAGAATGTGTACGCCATCGCCGCCGGTATCGTCGTCGGCAAGAAGCTTGGGGCGAGCGCGCATGCGGCGCTCGTCACCCGGGGCTTCGCCGAGATGACCCGCTTCGGCGCGGCGCTTGGCGCGAAGCGAGAGACCTTGGTCGGGCTCTCGGGCCTCGGCGATCTGATCCTGACCTGCGGCAGCCTGCAATCGCGCAACATGTCGCTTGGCATCGCTCTCGGCGAGGGCCACGCTTTGGCTGAGGTGTTGAAAGCGCGCCACTCCGTCACCGAGGGCATCTATACGGCGGGCGCCGTGGTGGAGATGGCGGCCGCGCGCGGCATAGACATGCCGATCGCGCAAGCGGTGCACGCGGTGATCTCCGGGCTTGCCACCGTCGACGAGGCGATCGAGGCCCTGCTCGCCCGGCCGCTTAGGCCCGAGATGTAAGCGGAGCCATAGACAGCCGCGCATCGGCGAAATAGCTTGATCCGGCAACGGGGGAAGCGATGCTCTACGCGCTGATCTGCACCGACAAGCCGAACAGCCTCGCGCTGCGCAAGGCGAAACGCCCCGAGCATGTGGCCTATCTGCAAAGCCTTGGCGACAGCCTCGTCCTGGCCGGCCCGTTCACCGAGGCCGATGGCGAGACCATGAATGGCAGCCTCGTCGTGATCGAGGCAGCGTCATTGCAAGACGCCCAGAAGATTGCCGCCGGCGATCCCTTCGCCAAGGCTGGTGTGTTCGCCTCCGTCGAAGTCCGGCCCTGGCTCTGGACTTTGAACAGCCCGCGCGACGCGCGCGACGAGGAAGAGTGAGCGTACCCCCGATGGCCTACTGGCTGTTCAAGTCCGAGCCCGACGCCTGGTCCTGGGACGCGCAGAAAAAGGAAGGCGCCAAAGGCGCCGAGTGGGACGGCGTCCGCAACTACCAGGCGCGCAACGTCATGCGCTCGATGACGCAAGGCGATCTCGGCTTCTTCTATCATTCGGGGGACGAAAGACGCGTCGTAGGCGTGGTGAAGGTGGTGGCTGAAGCCCACCCGGACTCGACCGATGGAACCGGCGCCTGGGAGTGCGTCGATGTCGCGGCGGTCGCTGACGTGCCGCGCCCGGTGACGCTTGCGGAGATCAAGGCCAACCAGGAGCTCAAGGACATGGTGCTGGTCAACAACTCACGGCTCTCGGTGCAGCCTGTTTCCGCCAAGGAATGGAGTATCATCTGCCGCCTCGGCGGACTGAAGACGCCGCCCCGAGCTTGAGCTCGCGGGAGCAGGGGGGAACAAGAATATGGAAAACGTCACCGTCAATTATCTCGCCATCGTGGTCGCAGGCGTTGCAGGTTTCCTGACGGGCTGGGGCTGGTATGCTATTTTCGGCAACGCTTGGATGAAGGGCCTCGGCAAGACCAAGGCCGATATGAAGCCAACGCCGCTGCCCTTCATTATCGCCATGTTCGCAAATCTGCTGATGGCATGGGTGCTCGCGGGCCTGGTGGGCCATTTGCACGACGTCACGGTCAGGGGGGGCGTGATCAGCGCGCTGTTCGTTTGGGCGGGCTTTGTTGCGACCACGACGCTCGTGAACCAGCAGTTTCAGGGCAATAGCCCATTGGTCACGGCGATCGACGCCGGACATTGGCTCGCCGTCCTTGCCGTCATGGGTGCGATCATTGGGGCATTTGGAGCTTAGGCGCTAAAAAGAAGAAACGGCTCGAGGTCCGGCGCATGATTGTCGCCAGCCTCGCCGCTGTTCATAATGCGACTGGGCTTTGCAACGCGTAGGGAGGAGCGAGCCGATGCCGGAGGAAACTGTCTACAAGGTGCCGAAGGGCTGGAAGAAGCACGCCTTTATCGACAAGGACACCTACGAAAAGCTCTACGCAAAGAGCATCGACAAGCCGGACAAGTTCTGGGGCAAAGAGGGCACGCGCGTTGACTGGATCAAGCCCTATACGCGCGTCAAGGACACGTCTTTTGCCTATCCCGACGTCTCCATCAAATGGTTCGAGGACGGCACCCTCAACGTCAGCGCCAATTGCATCGACCGCCATTTGAAGAAGCGGCGGCACCAGGTCGCCATCATCTGGGAGCCCGACGATCCCTCGGAAGCGCCCCGCCACATCACCTATGGTGAGCTCCACCGCGAGGTGAACGTCTTTGCCAACGTGCTCAAGGCCATGGGCGTCGACAAGGGCGACCGCGTCACTATCTATTTGCCGATGATCCCTGAGGCGGCATACGCCATGCTTGCCTGCACGCGGATCGGCGCCGTCCACTCCGTGGTGTTCGGCGGCTTCTCCCCGGATTCGCTGATCGGCCGCATCGCCGACTGCAAGTCGAAGCTCGTCATCACCGCCGATGAGGGGTTGCGCGGCGGCAAGAAGATCAAGCTGAAGCACAATACCGACGAGGCCCTGACCAAGTCTCTCGGTGAGGAGAAGGTGGTCGTCATCCGGCGCACGGGCGGCGAATGCGCCATGCATGCGGGCCGCGATTTCTGGTACCACGAGCTTGCCGCCAAGGCGTCGGAGGACTGCCCGCCGGTGGAGATGGCGGCGGAGGATCCGCTGTTCATCCTCTACACGTCAGGCTCGACCGGAACGCCCAAAGGGGTGCTGCACACCTCCGGCGGCTATCTCGTCTACGCCGCCATGACGCATCAATATGTCTTCGATTATCACGATGGCGACGTCTATTGGTGCACGGCGGATGTGGGCTGGGTCACCGGCCACTCTTATATCGTCTACGGCCCGCTCGCCAACGGCGCGACCACGCTGATGTTCGAGGGCGTGCCGAACTACCCCGACGCCTCGCGCCTCTGGCAGGTGATCGACAAGCACGGAGTCAACATCTTCTATACCGCGCCGACGGCGATCAGGGCGCTGATGGGCGCGGGCGACGACTACGTCACGCGTACCAGCCGGGATTCGCTTCGCCTCCTCGGCAGCGTCGGCGAGCCGATCAACCCGGAAGCCTGGGAGTGGTACTACCGCGTGGTCGGCGAGGAGCGCTGCCCTGTCGTCGATACTTGGTGGCAGACGGAGACCGGAGGCATTCTGATCACGCCGCTGCCGGGCGCCACCAAGCTCAAGCCGGGCTCGGCGACGCTGCCCTTTTTCGGCGTTAGCCCCGCGGTCGTCGACGGCGATGGGAACGTGCTGGAGGGCGCAGCGTCCGGCAATCTCGTCATCCTCGATGCTTGGCCCGGGATGATGCGCACCGTCTATGGCGACCACAAGCGATTCGCTGACACCTATTTCTCCACCTACAAGGGCAAATATTTCACCGGGGACGGCTGCCGCCGCGACGCCGACGGTTATTACTGGATCACCGGCCGGGTCGACGACGTGATCAATGTCGCCGGCCACCGCATGGGCACCGCCGAGGTGGAGTCCGCGCTCGTCTCCCACCCCAAAATCTCGGAGGCTGCCGTTGTCGGCTATCCCCACGACGTCAAGGGCCAGGGTATCTATTGCTATGTCACGCTGATGGCCGGGGAGGCTGAGTCGGACGCGTTCAAGATCGAGCTACGCGATTGGGTCCGCAAGGAGATTGGCCCGATCGCCTCGCCAGATCTCATTCAGTTCGCGCCAGGATTGCCGAAAACCCGCTCCGGCAAGATCATGCGGCGCATCCTGCGCAAGATCGCCGAGGACGATTTCGGCAATCTCGGCGATATTTCGACGCTGGCCGATCCTGCCGTGGTTGCCGACCTCATCGAAAAGCGCCAAAACCGCGGGACAACCTAGTCGAGGGAGTATGGGGTCCAGACCGGGCCGCTCAACAAGGGGGGAAATATCCTCATGACATGGCTCAAATGGGTGCTGATCGCTCTCGGCATCGTTGTCGTGCTCGTGATCGCCATCATCGCCGCGCTCGGCCTATTGACCTCAGGTGGAGGGAAGGAAGTCCGGCACATTTCGGTCGGCCAACGGACGATCAGCGTCTCGCACTACAAGGACATGACACAGGAGTCTATCGCGGATGGCGTGAAGATCGTCGCGGACGGCCACGTCATCACCGCGACCCCCGATGCGATCACCCTCGACGGCAAGACGCAAGAGTTCGACCCGAGCCAGGACGTCGAAATCAGTATCGATGAAAAGGGCGGTGTCGAGGCCAAGGCGATGACCCCCGCGGCGCCGGGACCCGATGCAGCGAGCCCGGACGCAGGCGGTTCCGACGACGCGCCTCCCGAATGAGAACGGGCGCGGGCCTCACTCAAGGTCTTTGTCTTTGAGGTATGATCTTATCCGAAAAATCTGCAACTTTTCGGAATCATGCTCTAGGACGCCGTGGCGCGGGTCATCTGGCTAAGCAGCGACTCCCAGGCCGCTTTCGCGTCGTGGCTGAAACGAGCATCGAGCGACTGCTCCAAGGTCCACACCCAAGCGCGCCGGAAGGTCGCATAGTGGTTGGGCTTGATGCCGTCTTGACGCTGGCGGGTGCCGAGCAGCTTGAGAATGGGCTGAAGCCCCTGCAGCCGGTCGAGTGAGATGACGGCGATCTTCAGCGCACCCATGAATTTGCGCCGCTGCGCCCGGGTCGGGGCCTCGAACACGGCACGCAGCGAGGGATTGAGATCGATCGATTTGAGGTAGAACAACCGCGCCACGAGATCGGCGGCGGGCTCGATACGGGCGAAGGTCTCACGGATCAGGCGCTTTTGCTCAGTTGTGAGCGAGGTGCCGGTGTAATCGAGGGGCTCAGGCGGCGGGGCTAGGAGGGTCAGAGACATGGCATTGCTCGCATGACTGAAACTCCCCTGAGGATGCCGGAGCAGCCTTGACGAACCGTTAAGGTAACCGAGCGGGTAACCAGTCGCGCGGCGCGCGGGCTGCGGGGCGTCTCGAAGGATGGCCGGCCGGCTCTGGCTCAACCCACCTCACTCCTTGTGGCGCGGGCTGCGACGCCCAACATATTTGCGGTCGGCGTGAGCGACAGCGGTCGCCGCGTCCATTGGGAGGCCAATTTCCATGGGTTATTTTCGCACTGCCATCCTGCTCGCGGCGCTGACCGCGCTGTTCATGGGCATCGGCTATTTGATCGGCGGCCAGTCGGGCATGGTCATAGCCTTTCTCGTCGCGGCGGCGATGAACCTATTTGCCTATTGGAATTCGGACAAGATGGTGCTGTCCATGTACGGCGCGCGCGAGGTGGACGAGCGCGCGGCGCCCGAGCTTTACGGGCTCGTGCGGCAGCTGGCACGAGAGGCGGAGCTGCCGATGCCGCGGGTCTACATCATGGACAATGCGCAGCCCAATGCCTTCGCCACGGGGCGCAACCCCGGGCATGCCGCCGTCGCGGTCACGACCGGACTGGTGCAGAGGCTAAACAAGGAGGAGCTCGCTGGCGTGCTGGCGCACGAGCTCGGACATATCAAGCACCGCGATACACTCACCATGACCATCACCGCGACGCTCGCCGGCGCCATCTCGATGCTCGCCAATTTCGGCTTCTATTTCGGCGGCAATCGCAACAACAACGGCGTGGGGCCGATCGGCGGCCTCATGCTGCTCATCCTTGGGCCGCTTGCCGCGGGCCTGGTGCAAATGGGGATCAGCCGCGGGCGCGAATATGAAGCGGACCGCATCGGCGCCAAGATCAGCAAGCGCCCCCTGTCGCTTGCCTCCGCCTTGCGCAAGATCGCTGGCGCCGCGGAGCAGATCCCCAATCCGACCGCCGAGCGCAATCCGGCATCGGCTCACCTCTTCATCATCAACCCGCTCTCGGGCACAAGGCTGGACAATCTCTTCTCGACGCATCCTAATGTGGAGAACCGCATCGAGCGGCTGAACGAGATGGCGAGGACGACGGGGCAGAGCGCAGGGGTGGAAGATTTCACGGAAACAGCCCGCACGCCCGGACCCTGGTCGTCGCCGCAAGCGTCAGGCTCGCGCCGGCGCGGTCCCTGGGACGGAAACTAGAGCCCGGCGGCACGCCCGATGACCTCTGACAAAGAGACGCGCGATTCGCCCGCCGCGCGTGCGGCCCAGGCCGGACTCCCGGCGCGGCGAGCAGCGGTGGAGTTGCTCATCGCAGTGCTCGACAAGAAACAGCCCCTCGATGAAATCTTGAGCCGCTCGCTGGCCACCGGCTGGATGCTCGACCTGCCGCCGCGCGACCGCGCGCTCACGCGCGCCATCGTGGCGACTAGCCTAAGGCGTCGCGGAGAGATCGATCATGTGCTCGGCAAGCTTCTTGAACGTGGGCTGCCGGATAAGGCCGGCACGCTTTACCCCATCCTGCTGTCGGCGGCCGCGCAACTCATTTTTCTGAAGACCCCGCCCCACGCGGCGATCGACCTTGCCGTGAGGCTTGCTCAATACGATTCCCGCGCCAGGCGCTACGACAAGCTCGTCAATGCCGTGCTCCGGCGCGTTGCCAAGGATGGCGAGACGATCGCCTTGAGCCTCGACGCGGCGCGGGTCAACACGCCGGACTGGCTCTGGACACGATGGGTCACCACTTACGGCGAGACCCGCGCGCAGCGAATAGCCGCAGCCAACATGATCGAGCCGCCGCTCGACCTCACCGTCAAGACCGACCCGGAAGGCTGGGCGATGCAGCTCGCCGGCCGCGTGCTTCCCACGGGAAGCGTGCGGCTCCTGCCCAAGGGCCGCATCGAAGCCTTTCCCGGATATCAGGAGGGCGCCTGGTGGGTGCAGGATGCCGCCGCCTCGCTGCCGGCGCGGCTGCTCGGACCGGTGGCGGGAATGCGTGTGGCAGACCTCTGCGCGGCGCCCGGCGGCAAGACGGCGCAGCTGGCGCAAGCCGGCGCCTCGGTGGTCGCGGTGGACAGCTCCGAGACCCGGTTGCGCATTTTGAGCGAAAATCTTGGCAGGCTCAGCCTCGACGCGACACCGGTCGTCGCCGACGCCGCGATTTGGGCGCCGGAAGAGCGCTTCGATGCGGTGCTGCTCGATGCACCCTGCTCCTCGACCGGCACCATTCGCCGGCATCCCGACATCCCCTATCTCAAGTCGCCGAAGGACATCGAGGTTCTGGCGAGCTTGCAGGCGCGGCTCCTCGACAATGCCGCGACATTACTCAAGCCGGGCGGCACGCTCGTCTACTCCACCTGCTCGCTCGAGCCCGAGGAAGGCGAGGCGCAGATCGCTAATCTGCTCGTGCGGAACCAAGATTTGCGCCTGGACCAGATCCAGCCCGAAGACCTGTCCGGGCAAGCGGAGTGGATCGAGCCCTCGGGCTGCCTCAGGACCTTTCCCTACCAGCTCGATCTCGGGACGCCCGAATGGAGCGGCATGGACGGCTTCTTTGCCGCACGCCTGCTGCGCAACAAATGACGCTATTCGCCAGCTCGACCTCCCATTCCACTTGATCCCAGCCGGTTGCAGTCCGAAAATGCCCGGGAGTTGTGCGGGGAGGTCCCGAGGCGCCCGAACGCGGGCGGGGCCCAAAATTTAGAGATGACTGAGCATGGCGACTGAGCCCCTTGCCGGCCAGGACGGGTCACGCGCCCAAGCACCACGCGGGCCCGGCGCGCTTCGCCGCTTCATGCTCTTGCGCATGGCGAGCCTGAGCTACCCGGGCACCGAGGCCGAGCAGCTTCTGCTTGCTCCGCAGGATTTGCGCACCGCCGACCCGAGCTTCGCCACGGAGATCTACAACGGGCATTTCGGTCTTGCCGGCAGCCTCGTCGAGCTTCGCGCGGAATCGCCCTTCGAGATCGCACCGCCGTCGGAGGGCTGGGCCAGGGAGCTGCATGGCTTTGGCTGGCTCCGGCATTTGCGGGTCGCCGGCAGCGAGATTTCGCGCGAGCAGGCCAAGGCGATGCTCGGCGACTTCCTCAGATTGCACAAGACGGTCCGCGGCCTTGCCTGGGAGCCGGAGGTGGTCGGGCGCAGGGTCATCTCCTGGCTGTCGAATTCGGGGGTGGTGCTCGACGCGAGCGATCCCCGCTCCTATGAAACCTTCTTGCGCGCGCTCACGGCGCAGCTCCGATATTTGTCGGCGAGCTACCGCGATGCCCCCGACGGCGTGCCGCGCCTGGTGGCGCTCATGGCGCTCGTCTATGCCGGGCTCTGCATCGCCGAGCAGCAGGCGGTGATCGACCGTTATTTGAAGCCGTTCTGCAAGGAGATCGACCGCCAAATCTTGCCGGACGGCGGTCACATCTCCCGCAATCCGGTGGCGCTGGTCGAGCTTCTGCTCGATCTCCTGCCGCTCAGGCAGTGCTTCATGGCGCGGGACCGCCTGCCGCCGAAGCAGCTGTCCGACGCCATCGACCGCGCAATGCCCATGGTCCGCTTTTTCCGCCTGGGCGATGGCACGCTGGCGCGCTTCAATGGCACCGGCGTCACCGCAACCGACGCGCTTGCCACCGTGCTGGCCTATGACGACACCGAGGGAGCGCCGCTCAGCGCAGCGCCGAATTCCGGCTATGCGCGCATGGCGCGCGGGATTACGCTCATCGTCTCAGACGTGGCGTCGGCGCCACCTCCCTCCTTGAGCACGACCGCGCATGCTGGCTGCCTCTCCTTCGAGATGAGCGCGGGCGAGCACCCGGTCATCGTCAATTGCGGGGCGCCATCCGCCGATCACGACGACTGGCGGATGTTCGCCCGTTCGACCGCGGCCCATTCGGCGCTCACCTTCGAGGACGCCGCCTCGGCAAGCTTCGCCGGCGGCATGAACGGAAGCCCCCCGACTGCCGACGCGGCGCTGGTCGGCCCCCCCAATGTCCAGGCATCGCTCAGCGACGGGGCCGATGGGCTCGAGCTTAAAGGCTCCCATGCGGGCTATGTCGCCCGCTTCGGCGTCAATTATTCGCGCCGTATCCTGCTCGCGCCGACCGGGTTGCTGATCAGCGGCGAGGACATGCTTGCGGCGCCGAGGGGCCTCAAGGTAAAGGCGCAAGGAAGCGGCGGCGGCTACACCGTTCGCTTCCACCTGCATCCGAGTATCAGCGCCGAATTGGCGCCCGACGAACGGAGCGTGATGCTGGTGCTGCCCAACCGCGAAGGCTGGACGATCAGCGCCAACACGCCCACCATCGCGATCGAGGAGAGCGTGTTCCTCGCCGACGAGCGGGGCCCGCGTGGCAGCCTCCAAATCGTGCTCGCCGGCGGATTGGAGGAAGAGAGGGAGGTCCGTATCGTATGGACCATCGAGCGCACGGCCGGCCCCGGAGAAGCGCGCCTGCCCGAGCCAAGCGACGCGCCCGAGACCGCGTAAGGCATTGTTTTAGAAAGCGTTTTTCGGGAAAACCGGTGTCCACTTTTCCGGATCATGCTCGGAGGAGTTCGACACGCCAGTTTTGCCGAACGCAGCAAATCGTGATACCGGGCGGCTTGCCCACCAACATCCCATTTTGAGTCATTCGCCATGGAGAAGATTGCCCGCGCGCTCCTTTCGGTCAGCGACAAGACGGGGCTCGCCGATTTTGCACGCGGGCTTAGCGCTCATGGGGTGGAGCTCGTTTCGACCGGTGGCACCGCCAGACTGCTGCGCGACGCTGGCCTCACGGTGATCGACGTCGCCGAGATCACGCGCGTCCCCGAGATGATGGACGGGCGAGTGAAGACGCTTCATCCGAAGATCCATGGCGGACTGCTTGCGGTGCGCGGCAATGAGGATCACGAGCGGGCGCTTGAAGAGCACGCGATCCCGAGGATCGACCTCGTCGCCGTCAATCTCTACCCCTTCGAGACGACGGCGAGGAGCGGGGCAGATTTCGCCGCCTGCATCGAGGACATCGATATCGGCGGACCGGCGCTGATCCGCGCCGGGGCCAAGAACCACGCTCACGTCACCGTCGTCGTCGATCCCGCGGACTACGCGCGCGTGCTCGCCGAGATGGAGCGGAATGGCGGGGCGACCACGCCCGGCTTTCGTAAGTCGCTCGCGGCCAAGGGCTTCGCCCGCACCGCGGCCTACGACGCGGCCGTCGCCACTTGGTTCGCCGAGATCGCCAGCGACCGCACGCCGGCAATGCGCGTGTTGGCGGGCACGCTCGCCAACGCGCTCCGCTACGGCGAGAACCCGCATCAATGGGCGGGCTTCTACCGCGCCAGCGAGCCGCGCTTCGGCGTTGCCACCGCCGTCCAGGTGCAGGGCAAGGAGCTCTCCTACAACAATCTCAACGACGCCGACGCGGCTTACGAGCTCGTGGCCGAGTTCGATCCCAAGGTCGCGCCCGCGGTCGCCATCATCAAGCACGCTAACCCTTGCGGCGTGGCCGTGGGCGCAACGCTGAAGGAGGCCTATGCGAAGGCGCTCCTTTGCGACTCTGAAAGTGCCTTCGGCGGCGTGATCGCGCTCAACCGCAGTCTCGATGCGGAAGCAGCCCAGGACATCGTCGAGATTTTCACCGAAATCATTATCGCGCCCGATGCGAGCGATGCGGCCAAGGCGCTGATCGCCGAGAAAAAGAACTTACGGCTCCTCCTTGCGGGCGGTCTGCCTGATCCCAGCGCGCCCGGCCTCGGCTTCCGCTCGCTCGCGGGCGGCTTCCTGGTGCAGGCCCGCGACAACTCCGTGGTCGCCGATGCCGATCTCCGAGTGGTGACCAAACGGCAACCCACGCAAGCGGAATGGGCCGACCTGATTTTCGCCTTCACCGTCGCCAAGCATGTGAAGTCGAACGCCATCGTCTACGCCAAAGGCGGGTCGACCGTTGGCATCGGTGCCGGCCAAATGTCGCGGGTCGACGCGGCGCGCATGGCGGCGTGGAAGGGCGGGCAGGCGGCGAAGACCGCAGGGCTAGAGACGCCACTTACGCGAGGGTCGGTGGCCGCGTCGGACGCCTTCTTCCCCTTCGCCGACGGGCTCAATGTGCTCGTCGAAGCCGGCGCCACGGCTGTAATTCAGCCCGGCGGCTCGGTGCGCGACGCCGACGTGATCGCCGCGGCCGATGCAGCGGGCCTCGCCATGGTGTTCACCGGCATGCGCCACTTCCGCCATTAGCCTTTCGCCTTCACGCGCTGCAGCAGTGCCAAGCCGGCGAGCAGAAAGACGAGGCTCGTGGCGATGCCGAGACGCTGACTGCCCGTCGCTGAGGTGACGCCGCCGATGGCGAGCGGCGCGGCGAAAGCGGTGATCTTGCCGGAGAACGAGAAGAAGCCGAAGAACTCGGTCGTCTTGTGCGTAGGACAGATCCTGGCCAGCAAGGTCCGGCTCGACGATTGGATCGGCCCCGAGGCGAGCCCGATCAGAATGGCGAAGAGAAGATAGACCTGCTCCCCGGTCGACGCGAAAGGCGCGCTGCCCACACGTTTGGGCTCGACGGGAAGCAGGAACAGGATTTGCGTCTTGTCGACCGAAAGCACGCCGATTGCGGAGATGATGAATACGCAAAGCGTCCAGACGATCATGCGCTTGGAGCCCACGCGATCGTCGAGGATGCCGCCAAGCGCGGCACCCACGGTGCCGGCAATGGTGAGGACAATGCCGAACAGGCCAAGCTCCGTCGCGCCCCAGCCGAACACGGTCGCGGCGTAGATGCCGCCAAAGGCGAAGATGGCGCCGAGCCCGTCCGCGTAGAGCATGCGGGCAAGCAGGAAGAGCGCGACTTGGCGGTGACGGCGCACGAGATCCTGCACCCCGCGGGCGAGTTGCCTCACTCCGGCCTTGACCGCCACGGCCTCTCGCACTGTCGTGGGCCGATCGGGCGTGAACAGGAACAGCGGCAGCACGAAGACAAGGTACCAGAGCGCCGAGAAGGGACCGATCAGCCGGTCGCCTCCCTGGGTGGTGGCATCGGGCGGGATGAGGGGCGGAAGGCCAAGCAGGGTCTTGCCGGAACTCGCGTCCGGGATGAGCAGGCCCAAGACCAGAAACAAGCTCACCAACCCGCCCAAATAGCCGATCGCCCAGCCGATGCCCGACAGCGTGCCGAGGCGCTTGCCAGAGACGAGCGAAGGCATCATGGCGTTATTGAAGACGGTGGCGAGCTCCGCCCCGATGGTCGCGAGCCCAAAGGACAACAACACGATTGGAACGAGGTCCATGCGGCCTGGGATGGCGAACAACAACCCGCTTAAGCCAATCACGAGCAGCACCGAGAAGCCTGCTATCCACGGCTTGCGCGGCAGGCCGGTGTCGGCGATGGCGCCGAGCACGGGCGCCAGGAACGCGGCGATCAGCTCGGCCACGCCCGTGGCGTAGGCCCAGAGCGTGGAGCCGAGCACGGGATCGCCCACGAAGCCGTTCACGAAATAGGGCGCGAACAGAAAGGTGACGACGAGCGTATAGAAGGGCTGCGTCGCCCAGTCGAACATCACCCAGCCGGTCAGCGCGAGCAGACCGGTATGCGCGGCTGATTTGTCTTCGGGCCTACGCCGTTCCTTAGGGGATCCAGCGCGCATCGAGCACAATCAGATGATTGGGCAGCTCGTTCTTGTTGCCGTGACCCGGCGGAAAATGCTGGGCGAGAATCTGGCCACAAGTTTCAACGGCGCCGATGAAGCCTTCGGTGCGCGCGCCCCGGCCAAGATGCTGAGTGAGCCTGTCCACCAGCTGCTTCCATGTGTCTTGCGGCATTTTCTTGTAGATGCCGTCATCGGCGATCACCTCGGCGTAGTGCTCGGCGAAGGACACATAGATCAGGACGCCGGTGCGCCCCTTGGTGGTGTGGAGGCTCTGCGCCAGGAACTGCTCGACCGCTTTTTGATGCGCGCGCGCCCGCTTGATTGCCTGCGGCACGATGGCGAAACGCAAGGCCTCCCACTGGCTGAGCGCGACACCCGCGGCAAAGACGGCGAGCTGCGCGAGATAGATGTGCTCGACCGGCCAGTTCGTGAAGTAGATCAGCGGCCACGGCACGAGCAGCGCGGCGAGCGCCGCCCACAGCATCGCATAGGCGAAATAGCCGCCGCTGGCATTCGCCACGACCACGACGACCTCGCCGCTCGTCGTCCGCTCGGCGGCAGTGATGGCCTCGGCGATCCGTGCACGCTCCCCGGCGCTGAAGGGCTGCATCGCCGTTCCCTACCAGCCGCCAGAGGCGCCACCGCCCCCGAAGCTGCCGCCGCCTCCCGAGAAGCCTCCCCCACCACTGCCCCAGCCGCTGTCGCTGTCGCGCGAGCCTCCACCCCATCCAGGCCCAGGAATGAAGATGGGCCCGGAGCCGCGGCCGGCGCGGTAGCCCGGCTGTGACGTGCGCCACATGCTCCACACCACCCAAAGAATGATGAGGGCCCAGAAGATCACGACCAGCCAATCGGTGGCCGGGTTGTCGGCGTCGTGGCGTGCCTTCGCCCTTTGCTCCAGCTCTGCCGCATCGCCGGTCAATACGAGGGTGAGGTCGCGCACACCGTATTTGATGCCCCCGGCATAGTCGCCGGCGCGAAACCGCCGCAGGATCGAGGTCTCGATGATGATCTTCGATAGCGCGTCGGTGACGATCGGCTCGAGCCCCCGGCCGACCTCGATGCGCACCTTCCGCTCATTGGGCGCCACGATGAGCAGCACGCCATTGTTCAACTGCTTGGTGCCAATGCCCCAATGGCGCCCGAGCTGGTAGCCGAAATCCTCGATGGTGAGGTTTTGCAGGGAGGGGATGGTGACGACGACGAGCTGATCGGAGCTCTTGTCCTCGAGCGCCTTCAGGTCGGACTCGAGCTGCGCCCGATCGGCTTGGCTTAGGAGATTGGCGTCGTCGACGACCCTGCCAGTAAGCGTGGGGAACTCGGGGTCCGCCGCGACCGCGGGCCCGACGCAGAACAGCAATCCGATCCCGAGAAGGATTCCGCTCAGGCGCCGCGGCGTGGAGCCCATGTCACCCTCGCTCGCGCCTCGCCGCTAAAACTTGACCTCCGGCACCTTGGTCTTCTCCTCGGCGATGGTGAAGTTCTGCATCGGCTGCGCGTCGGGATAGAGCAAAGCGCGCCACCAGCGGCCGGGGATGGTCCTGATCTCGGTGTTGTAATCCTGGACCGCGGCGATGTAATCGCGCCGCGCGATGGCGATGCGGTTTTCGGTGCCCTCGAGTTGCGATTGCAGGGCGAGGAAGTTCTGGTTCGACTTCAAGTCGGGATAGGCCTCGCTGACCGCGAGCAGCCGTCCGAGCGCGCCGGAGAGTTGGCTCTGCACTTCCTGGAATTTCTGGAACGCTTCGGGGTTGGTGAGAATGTCCGGCGGCAGCTGCATCTGCGTCGCCTTGGCGCGCGCCTCGATGACTTCGGTCAGCACCTTGCTCTCCTGAGCAGCATAGCCCTTCACCGTCTCGACCAGATTGGGGATGAGATCGGCGCGGCGCTGGTACTGATTCAAGACCTCGCTCCAGGCGCCCTTGGTCTTTTCCTGCAGCGTGGGAATGGTGTTGATGCCGCAGCCGGCGAGCAGAACGCCGGCGATCATCACGCACATCACGCGAGGCACACCGCAAGATCGCAGACGCGTCAAAGCCAGCATGACATCCTCCTCGAAATGCCTAAATCGCCTTCGGAGAACGGGTGTATTGGGGGCTTGTCGCCGAAGCAAGGGCTTTAGTGGGAAACCGGGGGCCCAAGCTGGCCGCGGCGCCGGCTCAAAGATCGGCAGCGGGGGATGGAGCACCGCGGCATACCACTGATCGCCGCCTTGAAAATTGTCGACCGCCGGGACCTATCGCCCGCGGAAATGCGTTAGGCTTGAGCGGGATGACCGCCGTCTGACTCGGTTTCTGCCCTCGTCCTACCTCAAATTTGCCGTTGGACTATGATGGCCTCGACGGCGAACGACCTCAAGGGCCAAGGCTGGCAGAAAGACCGGCCCGGGACCGAAGGCTCCGATGACTTCCAGGTGTTGCCAGAATGAAACAAGGGCCAAGTTTATTCCAAGACGATGGCCTATTTCGCCAGCAAGCTTGGTGCCGGCTCGCTAGGATTTTCGCAAGCGACGCTTGGAGTTGTGGCGATGCTGGCGCAAGGCCCGGGCCTCAAGCTAAATCTTTGACGGATGGTCCCGAATGTTAGGTAATCGGAAGGCTTTCGCGGCCAAATTTGTTAGCCTCTTCAGCGTGATTCGCGGGGCAGCGAGACGCCGGGAGAGGGGGACGAATTCATCGCATGAGAGTTAGATCAAGAACGGGGACGAGAGTTGAAAGCGCACCGTGTGAGTAGGGAAGAGGCGATCGAGATCGCCAAGAGGGCAACCCGGACTTCGGCAACATGGCTTGGAATTGGGGCGCTCGCGCTTTTGGTCGCCGCAGGGCCGGCTGACGCCAAGCAGAAGCAGAAAAAGGCACCCGACGACCAGTCGATCGCCGATATCGACAATGGCGAGCCCATGACGCTTGTCGTCTCTGTCGGCGCGCAAAAGGTCGACATCTATCGAGGCACGAACTTGGTCACAACGTCCGCGGTGTCGACCGGGACCGCCGAACATCCCACCATGATCGGCGCCTTCAGCATCATCGAAAAGCAGCGGTGGCACCACTCGAATATCTATAGTGGCGCGCCGATGCCCTGGATGAACCGGATTACGTGGTCGGGCACCGCGCTGCATGCGGGTGTGGTGCCGGGCTACCCTGCGTCCCATGGCTGCATTCGCCTGACTTATGCCTTCGCCCCCAAGTTGTTCCAGATGACGTCAGTGGGCGACAATGTGATCATCTCGCGCGGCCGGCCGAAGCCGACCCTGGTCGAGCATCCGAATCTATTCCAGCCCTTGCCGACGCCGAACCCGCCCGTGATGACGGAAGAGGACCATATCGCGCCGGTCCAAGCGGTGAGTTCGCCGTTGCCGGCAATGGCTGCGGCCGCAAGCCCGGTGATTTTGGCAAGTGCTGAGTCATCGACCACGGTGGAGAGCAACGCGCAAGTCGCGGCCGCGACCGCCGGCACCCATTCCCAGGCCGAACACCCCGCCGCGGGCCCGGACGATGCTGCGTCCGACCCCAACCGCATCCATGCGATCACGCCAGACGTGGGCGATGACGCCCGAACCCATGCCGTCCCCGATCCAGCGGCGAACGCCGTTGGGGTCGTGACGGAAAAGAACATCGCCTCCGCGGTCGCGGCGGTGCCTTCGCCGGCTGCCGTCCCGGCTAAGCTCGCGCCTGCCGATCAGGCAAGCGTTCCGCCGGCTGCGGCAAAAGTCGATGCCGGTATTGCGGCGGCCGCAATGCAAGCTGCCGAGCCGCGGTCGGAAGCCCCCTTGCGCATACTGCTGACGCGGCGGACACAGCGCGACCGCATCATCGGCGTGCAGCAAATCTTTACCTCAACAGGCTACCTGCCCCAGCAAGAATTCGACGGCACCCTGGGCAAGGCCACCATCACGGCCATCAAGGCCTTCCAGAAGGCTAACGGGATGCCCGGGACCGGAGCCTTCACCGACGAGCTAGTGAAGAAGGTGTACGAGGTCGCCGGTAAAGGCGAGCCGCCGGCTGGGCATCTCTTCGTGCGCCAAGACCGGTCTCGCGTGTTCGACACGCCCGTTGGCTTGCGTGATCCGGACCAGCCGCTCGGCACCCATGTCTACACCGCTTTGAAGTTCGCTCCAGGCGACACCAAGGCGCGGTGGATGACGCTCGACGTGCAGGACAATGCGGGTGCCGGCCCGCTCGACCGCATCGAGATCCCCGACGACGTGCGTCAGGACATCTCCGAGCGACTGACCCCAGGGTCAACCCTCATCATCGCCGATACGAGCATCAATTCGGCGAACTTGCCCAAGGGCGGGGATTTCGTGGTGCTCTCCAAATCCACCAGGAACGTCAAGATCAGCCAAACCGAGGACGACGTGCCGGCGGTGAAGGCTAAGCCCCGCCGCCGCACCGGCACCGTTGCCAAGCGCTATTATTACAATTCGCCATGGGGCAACGCCCCCTGGCATGCGCGGTCCTGGTAGGCTCCAGCTCGGCTTCGAAGCTCACACTTAAGAACCGGCCATAACCACCCGCCATGGCCGTCCCGACGCCGGTGCGCTCGGCTCAATAGCGGTCCAGTCTCGACTACGATTGATTAATCTTACGATGCCATCGTGGTGTCGTGCCACTCCCGGGGGGATTCCGGATCGGATCCATGCACCAATCCGGAACGATTTTAGCTTGCTGCTCGACGGCGCTCTCGGTCGCCGCAGGCCTCGGCGTCGCCTCGCTGTTCGCTTTGCAGGACCCCGTGTTGTCTCGCGCTGCAATTGCCTGGGCCGAGAGGGCGCCGGAAACTTCAACCCAAGGCGGCGTGGCGGAGGGATCCCCTCCGCCTCCCATTGTGTCGCCGGACCAGGCCACAGAGCGAGCGGAGCCATCCCGACCTGACCTTCATGCGTCAGCCGGATCGGCGGAAGCCCAGTCGCCACCATCGGATGCGGCCATCGTGCCCCCTCCCGCTCAATGGTCCGACCGGGAGGTCGAGGCAGCGCTGATGGAGTGTCTGCACCTCTTGGCGCCTCTGACCGCCGAAATCGTGCCGCTCGCGCCCATTCGCAGCGGCAGCTGCGGCGCCCCGGCGCCGGTCCTGTTGCGCAGCCTCGGAGCCAAGGAGAAGGTCATCGTCGATCCGCCCCTTCTCATCAATTGCCCGATGATCGTGGCGCTCCACGGTTGGCTCGAAAAGACGGTGCAGCCGGCCGCCCGCGCCGCCTTCGGGTCGCCCGTCGCCCGCATCATCGGCTCATCCTATGCATGCCGGAACCGCTATAATTTGCCCAACGACCGCCTCAGCCAGCACGCCTTCGCCAACGCGATCGATCTTCCGGTGTTCGCTCTTGCGGACGGGCGAAGGGTCGATCTCGCCCAGGGCTGGGGCCCAACCCGGCGCGACCTGGTAGCTGCGGCCGCGGCCGCGGCAAAGGCAAAGCTCGTACCGGTCGTTGCCAAGGAAACGCCGACAGACCCCAAGGCAGAGAAAGCCGTGCCCTCCGACAAAGCGGCGGCTGAGCCGAAGGGCGATCCCGTTCGGATCACAATTGCGGTGAAGGCTTCGTCAGCACAGACGGCCGACATGGCTGAGGAGGAACCCCAAGCTGCGGAGCCCAAAGCCGCCACACCCGCCCCTGACCCTCTGTCGACCCCTCAAGCCAAATTCTTGCGCCGCGTCCACCAGGGCGCCTGCGAGACATTCTCCACGGTGCTTGGCCCAGAGGCCAATGACGTGCATCGCACGCATCTGCATCTCGACTTGCAGGACCGGAATTCGCTCAATGTCTGTCAATAACGAACAGCGTTTTTGGGGTCCGACGAAGCTTGGGCGCGCGTCGGAGGGAGTCTCGCCCTCCCCTTGTCCAGTTGAGGACGCCTCGCCACGCTCGAAGAGTTGTGATGCGAGATAAGAGTGGCCGATCGCGGTGCTTTGGGGCTACCAAGCTGTTAGCGGCGCGATCGAGCTGGGCGGCATCTCCACTGAACTCGGCAAACGCGCGAAACGATCATCGGAAGCCATAGGAGGACGAATTGGCGAAAGGACAACAGAGAAGCAATCGCGAGAAGAAGAAGCCGAAATCTGACAAGAAGAAGGTCGCTTCGACGGCCCCCTCAACGACGTCAACCGCAGCGTGGGGGAAACCCGGCCAAGGCGGCGTCCCGAAAAAGCGACCCTGAGCCGTCACCCTATTGACGTCGCCTGATTCCCGTCTCCGGCCAGATCTACTTTAGCGTGACTGGTTGGAAAAAATTGCAGCGGGCGATGGGATTTGAACCCATAAGCGACTGAGGCCTTTGTTCCGGCGATTCGACAAGGTGCTGAAGATGTCGGGCTATCGAGGCGTCTTAGCATGTCCGCGACGAGGTCAAGAATGGGATAGGAGAAAGCCATGAATGGCTACGTCCACAATATCGAAAAGGCAGCGCAATAGAACACGAAAAGAGCCATACCCCCGCCGGATTCGTTCACACATTGTGAAGCTGGGTAGGCTAGATTTGCCATCGTCGCGGCACCCCGGCTCGGGGGTCTCCTTTTCGTTGACCGTAGTGGGGACAGGATCGCGCAACCGGTACCGATCGGCGAGATGAGACGCTTAAACGCGACGCTATTGCTTTTCGTGTTTACCGTAAGTGCAGTGGCAGCTGCGCTCGTGCCCGCACCGCTCGCGGCGAAGACGCGCAGCATGAAGTCACGCATCACCAAACCGCCCACCACGCCCGCGCCTCACCCAGGCCAAGTCAAGACCGTTGAGGTTCCCTATCCCGATCCTAATCCAAATCGGGTGGTCCTCCCTATGCAGGGCGCGCGGCCTCCGCTGATGGATTTCGTATCAGCACTGAATCCACTCCTTGAGTACGCGCTTAGCGCCGGGGATGAGGCCAATCTAAAGACTGCTATCAGCGCGAGCGATAAAGGCGACGCCCATGGCGCGCTCGCTGCGACGGCCAGGATCAATGATGACGCTGCCCGCAAGCTCGCTACTTGGTACATTTATAGGAGCGCCGGCGGGTCCGCCGAATTGATTGAGAGCTTCCGGACGGCCAACCCGGATTGGCCCGCACTCGACGAGCTGCGCGGAAGAGCAGAAGCTACCCTTTTCTTGAACGACGCGGCCGAGCAGACAAAAGCGTTTTTTGCAACATCGCCGCCCATGACAGGCGTAGGCAAAGCCGCCTTGGCGAGCGCCTTGATGAAGGAAGGCAACGATGCCGCGGCTAAGCTGCTCATCGCCTCTGCCTGGCGCGACCATAACCTCAGCGAGCCAGTAGAGAAGAAGATCCTCGACCGCTTCGGCACCATGCTGACCTCAGAGGACCACCACGCCCGCATTGACCGGCTGCTTTATAAGGATGACCCGGGAGTCGCCAATACGGTGCTGAGGGTCGCGAAGCTTCTGTCGGCGGACGAGCAGCAGAAAGTGAATGCGCGCATCGCAATCCTGAGGCGTGACGATGATGCGGGCAGTCTCCTCGACGCGCTGCCCGAAAGTACCACCGCAGGAGACGTGGGGCTCCTCTTCAATCGCATCCAGTGGCTCCGGCGGAACCACCGTGACGAGGAAGCTTGGAAGTTGCTGCATTCCGCCCCGATTGACCCGGATAAGCTGCTCGACGTGGAGACCTGGTGGATTGAGCGCCGGTGGAACTGTCGGGCCGCACTCAATGCCGGACAGTCACGCATCGCCTACGAAATCGCTGTCAAGCATGGGCTGATCTCAGGTGAGGCCTATGTCGAAGCGGAGTTCCTTGCCGGCTGGATCGCGCTGCGTTTCCTGAACGAGCCCAACACCGCACTTGGCCATTTCCTCGTCGCACGCATTAAAGCTAAGAGCTCGAAGACGGTTGGGCTTACCGAATATTGGCTCGGGCGCACGAGAGCCGCACTGGGCGACAGCGGCTCTGCGGCCAATAATTTACGTGTTGCCGCGCTCTACCCACAATATTTCTATGGCCAGCTCGCCCGCCAGGCGTTCGACGAGCGGCCGACACTCGTGGTGCCTACTGAGGCTCCCAGCCCCGCCGACATTCAGCGCTTCCTTGCGAATGATGCTGTGCGTGCCATCGCTGTCGCGCATGCAGCCGAAATGGACCAAGTTACGCTGCAGTTTTTTCTGGCGCTAGCGCGCCAGCTCAAAAGCCCAGGTGAGATCGTGCTTCTGGCCGAGCTCGCCAAGACCACCGGCAAGCCGCAACTCGCGCTAACTCTCGCCAAGATTGCATTCAATCGCGACCTGCCGGTCGGCGAGTATGCACTGCCCCTTGGCGTTCTGCCCGAGTTCAAAAGCCTGCTTGATGAGCACGTCGATCCGGCGTTGGTCCATGCGCTGTCACGCCAGGAGAGTGAGTTCAAGGCGGGTGCGAAGAGCTCGGTCGGCGCGACGGGGCTGATGCAACTAATGCCACCCACGGCCAGAGTTGTCGCCAAGCAATACAATCTGAAGTACGAGGCAGCGCAGCTCACGAAGCCCGTCTACAACATCCAATTGGGGGAGGCCTTTTTGGGCGACCTCATCCATAGCTATTCCGGCTCTTATCTCCTTGCGCTTGCCGCTTACAACGCCGGAGGTGGCCGCGTGCAGGAGTGGACGAAACAGTTCGGCGATCCGCGCAACCCTGATGTCGATCCGATCGACTGGATCGAGCGCATCCCCTTCACCGAGACGCGCAACTACGTGAAAAAGATTATGGAAACGCTCCAGCTTTACCGCTCTCGGCTCGCAGGCGACGCTGCACTGACGCTCGTGCAAGACCTCAATCGAGGTCGGGCGAGCAAGTTTTCGGTGCCGACGGCAAAAGAGGTGCAGGCGAGATCCGACTAAGAGTAAAAGCGAGCCTGCAGCTGAAGGTACAAAAGAGAAAAAAATTCTCAATATCTTTGCCCAGGCACGTTTTCACACAGCCTGAGTCACTAGCGGACATCTCAGCGGCGCTGGAGTTGGTCCGCTGTGTGCCGATTGGGTTGAAAAAGTCGGGGGTCTCGCGAGGCAGACGCCGACGGTAGAATAGCGTTTCCCACCGCGGGGATTTTTGGAATCAGGATACGCGATCAGCTGGGTCGCGGAATGGCATTCTCCGCAACGTAGCGGAAGTGCTTACTCGAAGAGTTTTTCAACAAAATCGGCACGAAACGGACCTTGTCGCACCGCTCACGCGGGTACCATTCCGCCTTCACTTGTGCGCCACTAAGATCTCTTTTGCTTCGTTGATCCGAGCAGCGAAATATGTTGATCCGCCTTGATCAGGGTGAAACTTCTTCATTAGTCTGCGATGCGCAGCGCGGATTTCCTCCTCCGTCGCGCCAGACTTGAGGCCGAGCACCTCGTAAGCCTCACCGTTAGTCATGCGGCCGCGAGGAGATTTCGGTTCATTTTTGGAAGTGCTGGATTGTTGATCGCGCCAGCCCTGCAAGCGCCTATCAAGATAAGCCTCAATTAGCAGTGCGCCCTTGGGATCTGTGGCCCGCAGCTCTTCTAACAGTCTGAGTAGATCATTTTGGTTCAAAGAGGATAGGGCTCTTCCTGCAAACCTACCCTTGAGACACTGACCCTCCATTTGCCCGCTGTCGTGATCGAGAACCATCTCAAGGGCCTCGGTGCGAACCCCGGACTTCTGACCAGGAGCCTTGCGCTTACTTCCGAACGGCCCAGTCGGCCCCATCCATAGACCCACGGGCAAACCAACGCGGTGGCCAAAGGCTAGGAGGAGGAGGAAAGCGCCAAAGGCAATGAATACTGGCATCGGAGATCGTCAGCTCAGTTGTTCAAGAAGCCGCATTGCAGGTCCGCTCTTCGTAGCGGTGCCATGGTCCTGCAATGCTTTGCGTCCGCCGGTGGCGTACACAGCAACTGCCGTCAATAGCTCACGGAGCTGCCGCGCCGACCCAGCGTCGAAATGACAATAGGCGCCCCGCGTCAGCCGAGCGATCTCTTTGAATGCTTGTTCGGCTTTCGCGTCGCGCCCCTCCTGGAAAAGGAACATTGGTGTGCCAAGCAGCCCGAGGGCACCAGCGCGCTGGCTCAACTCATCGATGTCCTCCTCTGTGCAGTCGCCGACGTAAACAACGACATCGACTTTCCCGCGCTCGCTTTCGCGGCGAGCGTGAGTGAGCACTTTCCGAATTTGTGTGTATCCCCCTTGGCAGGACACTCGCGCCATGAGCCTAGCAAGGGCCTCTGGGTCGCCGACCCACTTGCTGGCTCTGATTTCGCTGAAGCCTCGGAAATATACGAGTTGCACGTCGAGGCCGCCGACCTCTTTCACGGCGCGAAACATTTCCGCCTGGAGTCCGAGCGCCAAGTCCCAGGTTGGCTGGCGGCTCATTGTTGCGTCCATGGCGAAGATGAGCCTTCCCCGGCCGGAAACCGCCGGAGTGACGGCATTCATTCGGGCGATGAAGGCATCGACCTCGGCGCCACTCGATTGCGGCGCTGCAACAGTCACGTCCTCCTTCTTCACTGGCGATTTCGATTGAGTGGCCACGCAAGCTCTCCTTAGCGAGCCCGCATATGTACCCTTCGGTGTCAGATTACAACGATGCAATCCAGACCAAGTTCGTCAGTGCGGTTACTCGTCCTGCAAAGGGCGAATGTCCGCTCTGGGTCCCATTTGCGGACGTTTAGCCCAGTGCGCGAATTGGTCCGCTTTGTGCCGATTGTGTTGCAAAACGATTCTGAGTTCTCCGCGACGCAATTTTAGTTCAAGGACTCAATAGGTCGCGCAAGATTGATTCAACCAACAGGCCTCTTGGATTCGATTATTGCATAGCAGGCACGTGCCGCCGACTTTTGCAACACAATCGGTCAGAAGCGGACATTCGCACTGCACCAGTCACGGTGCGGCATGCTCTGGCGAACTCACCGGGGGTGAGGCTCCGGCCAAAGGAGACGAGTTCCGGTGAGTTGTCGGTCCGCGCTGGTCTGTGCAGGACTATTGCGGCCCGGGCTGCAAGTTATGAATCTACCTGCCGTCCACCGCGATGGCTTCGGCATCTTGGAGTTTCTTGATGTCCTCCTCGGTAAGCGTCGGCCGGTCCACCTTGAGCGTCAGCTTGTTGAGCTTGGCGGTCAGCGCGAACGGCGGCTGGTAGTCGGCGTCGTTCACGCCGGTCAACGTGTCAGAGCCGATGTCGAAGCTCTCGTCCCACTGCAGGATCATGGGCAGCGTGTGCGGCATTTCCTTGGTGGCCACAACTTCGCCGTCCACCTTGAGCGTGCCGGTGCCAGATTGGCCGAGACCGCTCATGTTGTTATACGCAAGCGTTCCGACGCCGAGGCCGTCGTATTTGAAGTCAAATTCGACAGTGTGCCTGCCGGGCGTGAGCGCATCCGGGCCTTCCCACTTGATGCGATTCAGGTCGATCAGGTTCCAGAGGAACACCGGCTTGCCCTTGAGCAGATAGAAGCCGTAGCCGGCGAAGCGTCCGCCTGAGGTGAGGATCATGCCCTCCGCACCACCGTCGGGCACATCAATGTCCGCCGTGATGGTGTAGGAGCTGTTGAGGATGGAAGGCGAGTCGCCCTGCGGCAGACCGACCATCTGCTGAGTGTAAGTGAACTCCGTGCGACCGGCGGTGATGTTTGGGCGTGGTGCCACTATGCGAGCTGCCACCGAGGCATCCATCGGGAAGACCTGATACTTCTTCGCCTCCGCGATGAACAGCTCCTTCATCTGCTTCACCTTGTCAGGATTCTGGGCGGCGATGTTCTTGGACTGGCTGAAGTCCGTATTCAGGTCGTAGAGTTCGAGCACCTGGTTGTTGAGCGGGTCGGGATTGGCGGCACCGAACGCCTCCCACGGCGCGCGGTTCACCTTGGTGCTGAGCAGCCAGCCTTCGTTGTAGAGCGCCCACTGGCCCATCATCTCGAAATACTGGGTCTTGTGCCGCGAGGGCGCCTTTGCGTTTTCCTTGTCGAATGTGTAGGCGAAACTCGTGCCCTCGATCGGCGCCTGCTTGATGCCGTCAACCGTTTCGGGCGCGGGAATGCCGGTCACTTCGAGAATGGTGGGCACCACGTCGATCACGTGCATGAACTGATCGCGCAGGCCGCCCTTGTCCTTGATGCGCCCCGGCCACGAGATCACCATGTTCTGCCCGATGCCGCCGAGTTTCGAGGCGTTCTGCTTGAACCAGGTGAAGGGCGTATCGAAAGCCCAGGACCAGCCTGCCGACATGTGGTTGTAGGTCTGCTCGGTGCCCCAGACGTCATACCACTTCATCTGCTCCGCGACCGGCATCATGTTGACGCCGTTGAAGAACGCAACCTCATTGGGCGTGCCGAGAGGACCGCCCTCGGCGCTAGTACCGTTGTCGCCGTTGATGTAGATGACGAGCGTGTTGTCGAGCTTGCCCATGTCCTCGATGGCCTGGATGACGCGGCCGATCTCGTGGTCGTTGTAGGCGGCGTAGGCGGCAAAGATCTCCACCTGTTTGATAAAAAGCTTCTTATCCTCTGGTGTCAGATCATCCCAGTTTTTGATGACATCCGTGGGCCAAGGCTCCAGCTGGGTGTCCTGCGGGATCACACCGAGCTTCTTCTGGTTCTCGAAAATCTGCTCGCGAAGCTTGTTCCAGCCCTCGTCGAAGAGATGCATTTTGCTGATCTTCTCCACCCATTCCTTGGTCGGGTGATGTGGCGCGTGCGTGGCACCAGGCGCGTACATCACGAAAAAAGGCTTGTCGGGTATCGTCTGGTTGAGGCGATTCAGGTAATCAATCGCGTCATCGGCCATTCCGGTAACCAGGTTCCAACCCGGCTTACCCTCGAAGGGATAGATCTGGGTGGTGTTGCGGAACAGGTTCGGTTGCCACTGGTTCGCATCGCCACCCACGAACCCGTAGAAATACTCGAAGCCCATGCCGGTCGGCCATTGGTCGAATGGCCCGGCTTGGCTGGCGGCAAACGCTGGGGTGTTGTGATCCTTGCCGAACCAGGAGGTGGCGTAACCGTTATCGAGCAGAATCCGCCCGATGGTGGCCTTGTCCTCGGCGATGATGCTGTTATAGCCGGGGAAACCCGTGGACTGCTCGGAGATCACGCCGAAACCGGCCGAGTGATGGTTCCGCCCGGTGATGAGCGCGGCCCGCGTCGGCGAGCACAGCGCGGTGGAGTGTATGTTGTTGTAGCGCAGACCATTATTCGCGATGCGATCCATCGTGGGCGTCGGGATGACCCCGCCGAAGGTGCTCGGCACGCCAAACCCCGCGTCATCCGTGATGATGAGCAGCACGTTGGGCGCCTCCTTCGGCGGCACGATGCGCGGTGCCCACCATGCTTTCGATTTGAGGGCATCATCATTGATCACGCCGCCGAATTTCGGCTCGGGCGCAGGCAACTGTTTGCCGTCGATCGTGGTCGTCGAACCCGGCGCCCCAGGCGTGCCGGTGATCTCTTGAGCGTGAGCGGTTGTCGTGGCAACCAAGATCGCCATTGTACCAGCTAACGCGGTACCAACTAACGCGTCCAACATGGCCTGACGATCGCATTTCACGGATATGAATTTGCTCATGAGCCTTGTCCTTCAGCCTTGTGTTGCTCACTCGCCTCTCGAAAAACGTTTATCGACAGCATCGGTCAAAACCGGCCCAAAAAGCCATGTCCGCGTTTAGTCCGCATTCCTCCCAGCTGCGGACATAGCGTGGTGATCCCATCTGCGTAGATGCGATCCCCTCCCAAAACTGGAGCCTCAAATCATGCGGTATAAACTCAGCGACTACGACTGGAGTGTCATCAAGCTGGTGCTCCCGAACAGGCTACATGCCGCGCAAGCTTCTGAATGGGAGGGATCACCTTTTTTCTGCTAAGTGTTTGAAGTTATTGGAGCGGGCGAAGGGATTTGAACCCTCGACCCCAACCTTGGCAAGGTTGTGCTCTACCCCTGAGCTACACCCGCGATCCGGCCGCTCCTGTCGCGCTCTTGCCAAACCTTTCGGTTCGCGCTTGAAGGCGGCGACAGGCGTTTTAGTTGATCGCCCGGGCGATGTCCATAGCACGCCCCAGGGGCGATTTCCTAAAGCGAGCAGCATTGCGGAGATCAAGGACTTGGTCGCGCCAGGCGGGATAGGCCCGAGGCCGATGCCGACGGGGCGGGAAAGGCTGTTCGCCCGCCTCGAAGAGCTCGGCATCGGCTCAGCCACCGTCGAACACGAGCCGATGTTTACGGTCAAGCAGTCGCAGGCTTTGCGTGGGAGCCTGCCCGGCGCCCAGACCAAGAACCTGTTCCTCGTTGGCAAGGACGGGCACCCGGTGCTGATCGTCGCCAAGGAGGACACGCGCGTCGACCTGAAAGTGGTGGCCGAGCGCCTCGGGCTCGGGCGCCTCAGCTTCGGCAAGCCTGAGCACCTAGCAGAGCTGCTCGGCGTGGCGCCCGGCTCGGTGACGCCCTTCGCGCTCATCAACGATCATGATGCCCGCGTCGCCGTGGTGGTGGACGAAACCCTGCTCGCATCCGAGGAGGTCAATTGCCATCCCCTGGAGAACACCGCCACCACGCGGCTCGCCACCCCCGATCTCCTACGCTTCATCCGCGCTTGCGGTCATGCGCCGGTCGTCCTCACGCTGTCTCGACCGGGTTGAGAGGAGCGCCTTTGCCCCGTTGCCAAACGGTGCATCGCTGCCCATGTCTTTCCGGTGCATGGTTGCGCCGCCGATCCCGCGTTTTGGCATCGCCGAGGGTTGGGGTATAGGTTCCCGAACCCACATCACCGAGCAGGAGCATGGATACTCCCATTCTTACCAAGGGCGCCGCTGACGCCGACCTCATCAAGGACACGACGACCAAGGATTTCATGCGCGACGTGATCGATGCCTCGCGCGAGGTGCCGGTCCTGGTCGATTTCTGGGCACCGTGGTGCGGCCCGTGCCGGCAGCTGACCCCGCTCCTAGAGAAGGTCGTTCGCGCGGCCAGGGGCGCCGTCAAGCTGGTCAAGCTCAATATCGACGAGCATCCGCAGATTCCCGGCCAGATGGGCGTGCAGTCAATCCCGGCCGTGTTCGCCTTTCAGGACGGGCGGCCGGTCGACGGCTTCACGGGGGCGCTACCGGAAGGCCGCATCAAGGCGTTCATCGCCCGCCTGATTGGGGACAGCGCGGCCGATGCGGCGGCTGATTTGGAAATCGCAGAAGCTGCCTTGGCCGCGGGCGACGTCAACGCCGCCGCCCAAGCTTTCGCCGAGATCCTGCAGAAGGACGCCGAGAATGAGCACGCCGTGGCGGGCCTCGCCAAATGCTACATCAAGACCGGCGATTTGACGCGCGCCGAGCAGACCTTGGCGTTGGTGCCGCCAGCCAAGGCCGGCAGTGCTCCGGTGGCAAGCGCCCGCGCGAGCCTCGAAGTGGCGCGAAAGGCCGCGACAGCCGGCGACGTGGAGACGCTGCGCGCCAAGATCGAGGCAAATCCCAACGACACGCAAAGCCGCTTCGATCTCGCGCTCGCGCTGAATGCGAGAGGCGACCGCCAGGGCGCGCTCGATGAGTTGCTCACCATCATGCGCAAGGATCGCGCGTTCAACGACGACGCGGCGCGCAAGCAACTCCTTCAGCTCTTCGATGCCTGGGGCGGAAGCGATCCCGTCACGATCTCGGGCCGCCAGAGGCTCTCATCCCTGTTGTTCACCTAAGGCAAGGAGCGTTTCCGCGTGGGGGTAACCGACCACTATCGAGGGCCCGCGGACCTACCGCAAGCGCTCCCAGTGTTCCCGCTGCGGGGCGCCATTCTCCTGCCGCGGGCCACGCTGTCGCTGAGCGTATTCGAGCCGCGCTATCTGGCCTTGGTCGACTTCGCGCTCGAGTCGGACCGCCTCATCGCCATCGTGCAGCCGGCGCCCGAGGCCGGGAGCGGCGAATCGCCTCGCGGCAAGAGCTTTCCCTTGCGGCGGGTGGGTTGCGCCGGGCGCATCACCGCTTTCAGCGAGGGGGATGACGGCCGGCTGCTCCTCTCCATCACCGGGATCGCGCGCTTCCAGCTCGCGCACGATGTCGCCTCGGAGCAGCCGTTCCGCCTGTGTCAGCCGAACTTCGCCCCCTACACCGCCGACTTCACTTGGGGTCACGGAGAGGAGGACGTCGACCGGCCGCGTCTGCTGACGACTTTGAAAGCCTATCTTGTCGCCAACAAGCTCAGCGCCGATTGGGAGCGCATCGACGGCGCGAGCAACGAACGGCTGGTCAACACGCTGTCGATCTTGAGCCCCTACGGGCCCGAAGAAAAGCAGGCTCTGCTCGAGGCGCCGGATTTGAAGGCGCGCGCCGAAGCGCTCGTGGCGCTCGCCGAGATGGAGCTTGCCGCCCCCAACGACGGCTCGGGAACATCGCTGCAATGACGGCAAAAAGCGAAGGAGGCTTATCGTGACGCATGAGCGGGAGACGCGCGCGAAGCTCGATCCGAAGCTGCTCGAGATCCTGGTCTGTCCGGTGACCAAGGCCTCGCTCGATTACGATGCCGAGCGCCAGGAGCTGATCAGCCGCGCCGCCGGGCTCGCCTACCCGATCCGCGACGGCATTCCCATCATGTTGCCGGAAGAAGCGCGCAAGCTTAGCGAGAGTTAGCGCTCCTCATACCCGCTCGCCCTTCAGCAAGCGCGGGACGTTGCCGCTGAAGCCCGCGGCCTCGCGGACGAGAACGTGCTTGAGCCATGGCGACTTGTCGACGACAGAAAGTCCGAGGTCGCGCAGCGCGCGCAGGGGCACGTTGTCATTGGAAAAGAGGCGGTTCAGCCCATCCATCACCGTGGCCGAGAAGGCGCTGTCGAACCGGCGCCAGCGCTCGTAGCGCTCAAGCAGCGCCGGCGCGCCCATATCGAGCCCGAGACGCGCGCCCTCCACGAGAACCTCGGTGAGCGCCGCCACGTCGCGTAAGCCGATATTGAGCCCTTGGCCGGCGAGCGGGTGGACCGCATGAGCGGCGTCGCCCACCAGCGCAAGCCGTTCGGCGACGAAGCTCCGCGCGATTTGCAGATCGAGCGGAAAGGATTGGCGAGGGCCGGCGAGCGCAATGTCGCCGAGCTTGTGGCCGAAGCGCTTGGTGAGCTCGGCCACGAAGCCTGCCTCGTCATCCGCCATCATCGGTGCGCCCTTCGCCTTGTCTTCTGTCCACACGATGGAGGAGCGGTTGCCCTTCAGCGGCAGGATGGCGAAGGGTCCGCCCGGCAGGAAATGCTGCACGGCTTGCCCCCCATGCGGCTTCGCATGCGCCACCGTGGTGACGATGCCGATTTGCGGATAGGACCAGGCGACGCATTTAATCCCGGCCCGCTCTCTAAGCCGCGAGCGCTTGCCGTCGGCGGCGACGAGGAGGCTCGCCTCGATCTGTCGACTGCTGCCGAGCTTGGCAGTGACCCCGACGAGTCCGCTTGCAAAATCCACGACGCTGTCGGGAGCAAAGCTCTCGATCGCGGGCTCGCGGGCCACGGCCACGCCAAGCGCGCGACGAAGATCGCTATTCTCGATCATGTAGGCGCCGGCTTCGCCAGGCCGAAGCTGATCATCGAAACCGAGGAAATGCGGGCGAAGCGCCGCGTCCAAAGGACTATCGGTGATCTCGATGCTGGCGATCGGTTGGGCGCTCCCGGCAAGCTCCGGCCACACGCCGAGGACGGAGAGGAGGCCCTTGCTCGCAGCCGACAGCGCTGAGGCGCGGGCGTCGGTCTTTGCACCCACGAGCGGCTCGGCATCGACCAGCGCCACGCGAAAGCCCTTCGGCGCAAGCGCGCCCAAGCCAAGCGCGAGCGTCATCCCGACGAAACCGCCGCCGGCAATGATCACATCGTATGGTCGTTGGTCAGCCATGGGTTCCTTGCGAGCGTCATTGGTGAGAGCCATCCCCCAATCACCGGTAGGGGGGTGAGCAACAGATCGCCGATCTTCTACTTACCCCCCTCCCCAGCAAGGGGGGAGGGGAAATGGCCGCGAGGGCAATCGCCTTCGCGTTCCGCTTTGCGGCCGAAACTGGTAAAGGGCGGATCATCATTGCCAGCAAAAGGTTAGGCTTATGAGCCGTGCACTCGAAACGCTGCTGTCGATCCTCGACCTCGAGACGCTCGAGGTGAACCTGTTCCGGGGCGTGAGCCCGCAGGCAGGCTGGCAGCGCGTCTTCGGCGGACAGGTGATCGGCCAGGCGCTGGTGGCCGCCTACCGCACGGTCGAGGGCCGGACCGCCCATTCACTGCATGGTTATTTCCTGCGCGAAGGCGATCCGTCGGTGCCGATCATCTACGAGGTCGACCGCATCCGCGATGGCGGCAGCTTCTCGACGCGCCGAGTGGTCGCGATCCAGCATGGGCAGGCGATTTTCTCCATGGCGGCTTCGTTCCACAAGCTCGAAGAGGGACTCACGCATCAGACGAAGATGCCGGAGGTACCGCCCCCCGAATCGCTGCCGAGCGAGGCCGAGCTGAAAGAACGCCTGATCGACCGGTTGCCGCCGCAGGTCAGGGCGTACTGGGAGCGCGAGCGGCCGATCGAGATCCGCCCGGTGGACCTCTCCCGCTATCTGTCGCCGGAACGGCGCGCCGCCACGCAGCAAGTCTGGATCAGAGCCACGGGAAGCGTCGGCGACGACCTCGCGCTCAATCAATGCGTCCTCGCCTATGCCTCGGATTTTACCCTGCTCGACACGGCGCTGATCGCTCATGGGCGCTTTATATTCGATCCCTCGATGATGCTGGCGAGCCTCGACCACGCTATCTGGTTCCACCGCAGCTTCCGGATCGATGACTGGCTGCTCTACGCCCAGGACAGCCCGAGTTCGGGCGGGGGCCGTGCCTTCTGCCGAGGCACCCTCTTCACCCGGTCCGGAGAGCTCGTTGCCTCCACGACCCAGGAAGGCCTAGTACGGGAGCGCAGGCCTCGCTGAATTTTGCCTATTCGTCAGGCAAAGGCTGATTTTTGCCTAACTATTGTGCGACAAGTCGCCGCCCGCACCTGTGCGGGGTCTGGCCCCAACACTAAAAAATCCCTTAAAGCCAATGAATTGCAGGGGCGCGGCGGAGTTGGCACGCGGCTTGACTCTGCTTTCAGGTTCACGCGGCTCGCAAACGACGTGGCCAAACCGAAGAAGCCGCCGATTGGAGGGGTAGAGAGATGAAGCTGGTGATGGCGATCATCAAGCCATTCAAGCTCGATGAGGTGCGCCAAGCCCTCACCGAGCTCGGTCTGCAAGGCATGACCGTGACCGAAGTTAAGGGTTACGGACGGCAAAAGGGCCATACGGAGATTTATCGGGGCGCGGAATACGCCGTGAACTTCCTGCCGAAGATCAAGGTCGAGGTCGTCGTGTCGGCCAAGCAGGTTGACAAGGCGGTCGAAGCCATCGTTGCCGCGGCCAAGACCGGTCAGATCGGCGACGGCAAGATCTTCGTCGTTCCCGTCGAACAGACGGTGCGCATCCGCACCGGCGAAACCGACGAATCAGCGCTCTGAGAGGGGGAGGTAATTAGATGGTGACCCTAACTAAAATTCTTTCCGGCGTAGGCGCAGCGCTCGCTGTGCTGCTCCTCGCCCATCTCGATCCGGCGCTGGCCCAAGAGGCGGCAGCCGCAGCTGAACCCGCCAAGCCCGTTATCGATTCAGGCGACACGGCGTGGATGATGACCTCCACGGCGCTCGTCCTGATGATGACGATCCCAGGCCTTGCCCTGTTCTACGCGGGCATGGTGCGCAAGAAAAACGTGCTCACCACCGCGATGCAGAGCTTCGCTACGACCTGCATTGTGACCGTGGTGTGGATGGTGCTCACCTACTCGCTCGCCTTTACCGACGGCGGAAGCATGCAGACCTATATCGGCGGCATGTCGCGCTTTCTGTTGAAGGATATGACCCTCGACGGCACGAATGCTCTCGCCGCCACCATACCTGAATCGGTGTTCATGACCTTCCAGATGACCTTCGCGATCATCACCCCTGCCCTGATCTGCGGCGCCTTCGCCGACCGCATGAAATTCTCGGCCTTGGTGCTGTTCATGATCCTCTGGTCGATCTTCGTCTATGCGCCAATTGCCCATTGGGTCTGGGGCGGGGGCTTCCTCGGCGGCGCCGGCGTGCTCGACTTCGCTGGCGGAACGGTCGTGCATATTAATGCCGGGGTGGCGGGCCTCGTCTGCGCGCTCTATCTCGGCAAGCGCTATGGCTATGGCCAGGAGAACATGGCTCCGCACAACCTGATCTTGAGCTTAACCGGCGCCTCGCTTCTATGGGTCGGCTGGTTCGGCTTCAACGCAGGGTCGGCGGTTGCCTCCAACGGACGGGCCGGCATGGCCATGGCCGTGACCCAGATCGCCACGGCCACCGCGGCGCTCTCCTGGATGTTTGCCGAATGGGTCGTGCATAAGAAGCCAAGCGTGCTTGGCATCATTTCGGGTGCGGTGGCGGGCCTGGTCGCCATCACCCCGGCATCGGGCTTCGTCGGCCCGGTCGGTTCCCTGTGGATCGGCGCTGCGGCCGGTGTCGGCTGCTTCTTCGCGGCCACCACCTTCAAGCGGGCCATCGGTTATGACGACTCCCTCGATGCCTTCGGCGTGCATGCTGTCGGTGGCATCATCGGGGCACTATTAACAGGCGTCTTCGCCTTAGAGGCGATCGGCGGTGCCAAGGGCGCCCTTGAGGGCAATGTCGGTCAGATCTTCACCCAGCTTGAAGGCATCCTGGTCACCGTCGTTTGGTCCGGTTTCGCGACCTTGGTGATCCTGATCGTCGTCAACATTCTGGTCGGCGTGAAGGTCTCTCAGGCCGTCGAGGTCGAAGGGCTCGACATCAACCTCCATGGCGAGGTGGTGCCGTAACCCAAGCGCGCCGATTCAACCCCAGGGATAAGAAGGCTTTAACGCGAGAGCCAAGTCTCCTCCTCCCTTGACTTAATGCTCTCACCTTAAGCCCCGGCGCGTTGCCGGGGCTTTTTATTACTCGCCGACCCGAGAGCCCACCAAGGCATTGCCGGGACTCACGCCATCCCGTAACACCGCCCCCATGTCGACTCATGCTGGGCTCACTCATCTCGACGATTTGGTCGCCTCACCTTTCGCGCGCCTGACCGAGTTGCTGCACGGCATCGAGCCCGGAGCGCCGCCGATCGACCTTTCGCTCGGTGACCCCCACGCGCCCATCCCATCCTTTCTCGGTCCGACGCTGCAACGCCATGTTAGCGAGTTCGGCCGCTACCCTCCGATCCGAGGCATTCCGGCGCTTCGCCAGGCCATCGCGGACTGGTTGGGGCGACGCTATCCGGCCCTCGCCGGCCATATCGACGCCGAAACACAGGTGCTGCCGCTGACCGGCTCACGCGAGGGATTGTTCTCCGCCATCTTTCCCGCGCTGGCGCGAAAGGGCTCGCTTTCGGGGCTGGCGGTGCTGATCCCCAACCCCTTCTATCCGGCCTACGCGGCCGCGGCGGCCGCCTCTGGCGCGGAGCCGGTGTTCCTCGCCGGCTCGGCTGCCACTGGCTTCCTCCCCGACCTAGAGACCATCGATAGCGGGCTGCTTAAACGCACCATCGCGCTCTATCTGTGCTCACCATCTAACCCGCAAGGCGCCGTGGCGGATCGAGACTACCTTGCGGCCGCCATCGCCCTTGCGCGCCGTTTCGGCTTCATGCTGTTCGCCGACGAATGCTATTCGGAGGTCTATGGCAAGAGTCCGCCACCTGGCGCGCTCGAGGTCGCATGGGCGACAGATGGCAGCTTTGCCAATGTCGTGGCGTTCCAGTCGCTGTCCAAGCGCTCCGGGCTGCCGGGGTTGCGGTCGGGATTCATTGCCGGCGACCCAAGCTTCATCGCGCCCTTCGCCCGCTTCCGCAACGTCGCCTGCCCGCAAATGCCCCTACCCGTCCAGCATGTCTCGGTCGAGGCCTGGTCCGACGAGGAGCATGTTAGGGAAGGCCGCGCGCTGTACCGGCAGAATTTCGATATCGCCGACGAGGTGCTCAAGGGAAGCTATGGCTATCGGCGCCCCGAAGGAGGCTTCTTTCTCTGGCTCGACATGGGGCGCCAAGGCGGCGGCGAGATCGCGGTAACAACTCTTTGGAAAGGGTGTGGTGTCAAACTGCTTCCGGGATCTTATCTCGCCCGCGACGGGGCCGGCGGTGTCAATCCTGGCACGAATCACGTCAGGGTTGCGCTCGTGCACGACGCCAGGACCACGGGCGAGGCTTTGGCGCGCATCGTCGCCACATTGGGTTAGGGGATGGCCAGCAGACGTAGACCAGTGGAGCGGAGGCGGCTCCTGCCGGGCTCAATCGAGACCGGCCTCAGGAGGCTCGCGCTTGGCAGCTACGGCCTCGTTTTCATCGCGGTCGCCGGCGCGGCCTGGGCGAGCCTCGCCACCTGGTCGGTGTATGATCCGAGCTTCAACAACGCCACGCAAGCAGCGCCCCGAAACCTATTGGGGCATTGGGGCGCGGTGGTTGCCGACCTCGCCGTCCAATCCTTAGGCCTTGCCTCGATCGTGCTCTTCCTGCCGCTGGCCGCATGGGGGTGGCATTTCGTGTTCCGCACGGTCCCGGAGCGCCGCCGGGCGAGACTGTTCGTTTGGCCTATGGCCGTCTTGCTGCTCGCCGCCGCGTTTTCCGCCCTGCCACAGCCAAAGAGCTGGCCGCTGCCAAACGGCCTTGGCGGAATTCTCGGCGATTTCTTCATGGCCGGCGCCCATGTCATCGGACTGTTGCCCGCGGCGGCGGCCTCCTTCCTCGCCGGGCTTTTTTTCCTGGTCACCGGCACCTCGCTCTTGCTGTTCGCCTGCGGCACAAGCGTGTCATCGCTCATCGCGCTCTGGGCGCCGCGAACGAAGATCAACAGCGAATGGGCCAACACGTCGCTCGGTGCCGCGATGCATCTTGTCATGCATACGCAGGCCAAGCTCCGACGCGGCTTCGGCTGGCCGAAGCGCAAAGCGGCGCCCGATGAGGCCCCGGACTTCGCCGAGGATGAGGTGAGCGTGAGCCGGGAGGCGGCTTGGGCCGAGCCCGACGCCGACGGCCGCATCGAACCATCTTTCGATCTCAATTCCATCGACCGCGGCGAAGCAGCGGACGACGACGACGACGCCGAGGACGTCACGGAGCCGGCCTATCGCATCACGCGCACCACCCCCGACGCGAAAAAGGGGCATAAGGGCTTGCGCCGCCCGCCGCGCTCGGACACTCCCTACGAATCCCCGCCGTTCAAACTGTTGCAGCAGCAGCCTCGCTCCAACCGCGGCCGCAGCATCAGCGACGAGGTGCTGCAGGAGAATGCGAGGGAGCTCGAAGGCGTGTTTCAGGACTTCGGCGTCAAGGGCGAGATCACCAATGTACGCCCTGGCCCCGTGGTCACGCTGTACGAGCTTGAGCCCGCGCCGGGAACGAAATCCTCGCGCGTCATCGGGCTTGCCGACGACATTGCCCGCTCCATGAGCGCGGTCGCCGCCCGCGTGGCCGTGGTCCCCGGCCGCAACGTCATCGGCATCGAACTCCCCAATGACCGGCGCGAGATCGTAATGCTGCGGGAGCTTGTCGAATCCCCGGACTTCCAGGAGACCGATGCGCGACTGGCGCTGGCGCTCGGGAAGAATATCGGTGGCGAATCCGTCATCGTCGACCTCGCCCGCATGCCCCATCTCCTGATCGCCGGCACCACGGGCTCAGGCAAGTCGGTCGGCATCAACACCATGATCCTGTCCCTGCTCTACCGGCTGTCTCCGAATCAGTGCAAATTCATCATGATTGATCCGAAGATGCTGGAGCTCTCGGTTTATGACGGCATCCCGCATCTGCTCGCGCCGGTCGTCACCGATCCGAAAAAGGCGGTGGTGGCACTCAAGTGGACCGTGCGCGAGATGGAAGAGCGTTACAAGCGCATGTCGAAACTGGGCGTGCGCGACGTCAAGGGATACAACAGCCGCATCCTGCAGGCGGAGGCCAAGGGCGAAGCGCTAACGCGGACGGTGCAGACCGGCTTCGACCGAGCTACCGGGCGCGCCATCTACGAGCAGGAGGAGATGGACTACGAGGTGATGCCTTACATCGTCGTCATCGTCGACGAGATGGCCGATCTGATGATGGTGGCGGGCAAGGACATCGAGTCCGCGGTACAGAGGCTCGCCCAGATGGCCCGTGCCGCCGGCATCCATCTCATCACCGCCACGCAACGTCCGAGCGTCGACGTCATCACCGGCACGATCAAGGCCAACTTCCCGACGCGGGTGAGCTTCCAGGTGACGTCGAAGATCGACAGCCGCACGATCTTGGGTGAACAGGGCGCCGAGCAGCTGCTCGGCCAAGGCGACATGCTCTACATGGCGGGCGGCGGCCGCATCATGCGCGTGCACGGGCCGTTCGTCGCCGATGAGGAGGTCGAGAAGGTGGTGCGCCATCTGAAGAAGCAGGGGGTTCCGGACTATCTCGACGCCGTCACCGAGGACGGGGACGACGAGAGCGAGGTCGAGGGGGACGCGGAGTATGGCGACTCCGGCGACGACCTCTACGATCAAGCCGTGGCCCTGGTGCTCAAGGACCGCAAGGCCTCAACCAGCTATGTGCAGCGGCGGCTCGGCATCGGCTATAACCGCGCCGCTACCCTGGTTGAGCGCATGGAGAAGGAAGGGCTGATCGGCGCCGCCAACCATGCCGGCAAACGTGAGATCCTGGTCGGCGACGAGGCGGCGGCGCCTTATTAGGCCGGGATCCACGCCCCTCAGGTCGCTTCGCCAAGAAGTTGACCAGATTTGGCGGAATCATCTATCGATGGCTGCTGGGGTACCCACCCAAGCACCGGTCCAGAGGGGATCATCAATGCGCTGCAGATCCGTGTGGCTTGTTTTGAGCTTATCGTCGGCTCTTTGCCTCTCGGCGGGACTTGCGCTCGCCGAAGACGCCACGACGACGGTGCAAAAGATCACGCCGGCCACGGGCTCCGTCCCTCCGCAAGATGGACTTCGGCCCGCACAAGACCTGCAGGAGGGCACCGGCCCGGCTGCGGCCGAGCCTTATGACGCAGCCGTTCCGGAGCCTGGCGAGATCAATCCGAGCGCCGGGGACGAGGGCGCGGGATGGGATGCCGCGGTGGAGGCAGCACCTGGGTCCACACCTCTGATTGGGGCGGAGCAGACCGCGGCGGTGCAGCGCATCAATGACTATTTCAATGGCATCACCAACCTGCAAGGCACTTTCGAGCAGGTCGACTCCAACAACAAGCACGCCGCAGGTCGCTTCTATGTGCAGCGGCCGGGCAAGCTCCGCTTCGATTATGCCGCTCCGAGCACGCTCCGCATCGTGGCCGACGGACACTTCCTGGCCATCGAAGATTCGGACCTGAAGACGATCGAAAAATATCCGCTCGAGTCGACGCCCTTCCGCCTGCTCTTGGGGGATGGGGTCGATCTCGGCCGCGATGCCCGCATCGTCGGCGTGGAAAAGCAAGAGGGCTCGCTTGCGGTTACGCTCGAGGATAAGAGCGGCGCTGCCACCGGCCAGATCAAGCTCAACTTCTACACCGAACCGGAGCTGAAGCTGAAGCAATGGGTGATCACCGACGCCCAGGGCCTCACCACCAGCGTGACGGTCGAGGATGTCGTTCCGGGGCGCAAGGTCGCGGCGGATTTCTTCAACGCGACGGTGTCGTTTCAACCGTTCCAGTAAATGCCGGCGGGAATCCTCCAAATCGGGCCCCCGAAACCCTCGTAATGCACTTCACAACTTCGTTAGCGAACGCTCAGAACACAAGCAAAATCAATATATTAAGCTTGAGCGTAGGCCCGACATTTACGGCCTATTAATTTTTTTCCGGCGCTTCGGTTGAAATCGCTGACGGATCTGCATATTTGTTGGATTAGAAGTGGTCCACATCGCTTTTCATCGGTAGTGCCCCCCGTCTAGCCGAAGATGTGGTCCGCCCGTGCCGGCTTCCCTCCCGGCACGCGCGCGCAAAAAACGCGCTTCTGGCGCCCAACCACGCGCAGCGGTTGGGCGCTTTTCTTTTTTGAGCACAGCTTCATGCATTTCCGTCTCGTCACCTGGAACATCAACTCGGTGCGGCTCCGGCTTGACCTCGTCAAGCGCTTCGTCAAGGCGCATCAGCCGGACGTTCTCTGCCTGCAAGAGATCAAATGCATCGACGACAGCTTCCCCGAGCTGCCGCTCAGGGCGCTCGGGTTCAGCCATTTGGCGATCTGCGGCCAAAAGGGTTATCACGGCGTCGCCACACTCTCGCGCATTCCGTTCACACCGATCGAGCGCCGCGACATTTGCGGGCGCGGACATGCGCGCCATCTCTCGGTCGCGCTTGCCGACGGGACGGCGCAAAAGCCGATTCTGCTGCACAATGTCTATGTGCCGGCGGGGGGCGATGTGCCGGACCCGGCGCTCAATCCAAAGTTCCGCCACAAGCTCGATTTCCTCGAAGCCATGGAGGCCTGGTTCCGAGGGCTTCGCGGCAAGCCGAAAAACCGCATGATCCTTGTCGGCGACCTGAATGTGGCGCCGCTGCCGACCGACGTGTGGTCGCACAAGCAGCTGCTTAAGGTCGTGAGCCATACGCCGGCCGAAGTGGAGCGATTTGAACGGATGCAGGCGTCGCACGGTTGGATCGACGTCATGCGCCGGCACGTGCCGCCCGAGCAGACGCTCTACACTTGGTGGAGCTACCGGGCGCGAGATTGGCGGGCGTCGAATCGCGGCCGGCGGCTCGACCATATCTGGACCACGCCCGCTCTCGACGGAGCGGCGGTCTCGATGACGGTGCTCGATGAGACGCGCGACTGGCCGCACACTTCCGACCATGTGCCGGTGATCGCGGACTTCGTGATCAACGACTGACTCCTCATGCTGAGGATCACGGCTCAAGGCACCAATTTATACCCACCGGTCTCGGTGATGAGCAGCTCGGCTTGCGACGGGTCTTTCTCGATCTTCTGGCGCAAGCGATAGATGTGAGTCTCGAGCGTATGGGTGGTGACGCTGGCGTTGTAACCCCACACCTCATGCAGCAGCACGTCGCGGGTGACGACCCGCTCGCCCGCGCGGTAAAGATATTTGAGGATCGAGGTCTCTTTCTCGGTGAGCCGGATCTTGCCGCCGCCGCCATCGACGAGCAATTTGGACGCCGGCTTGAAGGTGTAAGGGCCGATGGTGAAGACGGCGTCCTCGCTCTGCTCGTGCTGCCGGAGCTGCGCGCGGATGCGGGCAAGCAGCACGCCGAGCTTGAAGGGCTTCGTCACATAGTCGTTGGCACCGGACTCCAAACCGAGAATTGTGTCGGAATCGGACGCTTGCCCGGTCAGCATGACGACGGGCCCCTTGAAGCCGCCGCGGCGCAGCAGCTTGCAGGCCTCGCGCCCGTCGAGATCGGGAAGGCCGACGTCGAGGAGAACCAGATCCACATGGCCGTTGCGCGCAAGCTTCAACCCGTCCGACGCCGTGGCCGCGAGCAGCGTCTCGAACTCCTCATGCAGCGACAGCTGCTCGCTCAAGGAGTCGCGGAGCTCGTCGTCGTCGTCGATGATCAAGATCTTGCGCGCGTTGCCCATGGCCGCCCCCGACAGAACTCCGTGACGCCCAGTATTAAGCGCCGAGCGCCACTTGGACAAGCGCATCGCTCAAGACCGGCCGGGCGAAAAAGGCCAATCGACAATGGGAGTTAAGCGCTTAAGAGCAATCATCGTCAGGCGGGCGCCGGGAAAGCCGAGGGAAGGGCGGCTTGCGCTCGCCCATAGGGTCAGGCGCGCCGCGCTCGGGCGCGCGAGTGTGGCGGCGCTGAAGCGTGAAGGCGAAGGCGCCACACCGCTTGGATGCTTTCACTTCCGCCAGGTGCTCTATCGTGCCGATCGCGTGGCGAGGCCAAGGACATGGCTGCCTTGCCGGCCGATCCGCGACGATGACGGCTGGTGCGACGATCCCGCCGATCGCAACTACAACCGTCTGATCAAGCTTCCATCGAACCGCAGCGCGGAAGGCTTGAAGCGCGCCGACCATCTCTACGATCTGGTGCTGGTGCTCGGCTACAACGACCGCCCGCGGGTCAAGGGCAAAGGCAGCGCCATCTTCGTGCATCTCGCGCGCGCCGGCTACACACCGACCGACGGCTGCATCGCGCTTTCGCTGCGCGATCTCTCCGCGCTGCTCGCACAAGCAAAACCCGGCATGGCGATCGATATCAGGTGAAGGTCGCGCTTTCCCGTGTGCCGAAGATGGCCGTGCCGATGCGAACGTAAGTCGCGCCGAAGGCGATGGCCGCGGCGAAATCCCCGCTCATGCCCATGCTCAGCTCCTTCGGCCCGAGTCGCGCAGCGATCTTGGCAAGCAAGGCGAAATGCAAGCTCGGCTCCTCGTCGAGAGGCGGGATGCACATCAGTCCTTCGATCGCGAGACCGTACTCGCGGCACTGCGCGATGAAGGCGTCAGCCTCGGCGGGCAGCACGCCAGCCTTTTGCGGCTCCTCGCCGGTGTTGACTTGCACGAGCAGGCGGGGATGCTTGCCGCTCCGCGCGATCTCTTCAGCAAGCGCGCGCGCGATCTTCGGCCGGTCGACGCTATGGATGACTTCGAACAGGGCGACGGCATCACGCACCTTGTTCGACTGCAAGGGACCGATGAGATGCAGCTCGATATTGGGATAGCGCGCTTTCAGCTCCGGCCACTTTGCCTGAGCTTCCTGCACGCGGTTCTCGCCAAAGCGGCGCTGGCCCAAGCGAATAGCGTCCTCGATGATTTCAGTGGGCACCGTCTTGGTCACGGCAATGAGCTTCACCGACGCGGGATAGCGTCCACATCCCTGCGCCGCGGCGGCGATGTCGCGCTGAACAGCGTGAAGCGAGGATGCCACTAGCCTTGCGTCAATCATGGTGTCCGGCATGGCAGAGACCACGCCGTACTGCAACTCTCGCTATTTCACGCCGGCCTGGTCGAAGTCAGTGGCGATATCGGGTTTGATCGCCTTCGCCGAGGCGATATCTGCATCGCCGCTTGCGTCACCCTTCCTGCGCTTGGCGAGACCGCGTCCATAGAACGCCGTGGCGCGCTTGGCATCGAGCTGCAAGGCCGCATCGTAATCGGCGATGGCCTTGTCGGTTTGGCCTTGGCTCAGATAGGCAAGACCGCGCTCCTCGAAGGCGCCCGGAGTCTTCGGGCCGATATCGATCGCGGCATCGAAATCCTGAATGGCCCGCTCTGCTTCGCCTTTGGCGAAGTAGACGCGGCCCCGATTGTAGAACGCGATTGCCGATTTCGCGTCGAGCTTGATCGCCTGGTCGAAGTCGCGGAGCGCATTGTCGAAGTCGCCCCGGCGCGCATAGGTCAGGCCCCGATTGACGAACCCTTTCGCTTGAGCCGGCTCGAGCTCGATGACCCGGTTATTGTCCTCGAGCGCGCGCTCATAGGCACGCTGGTCGGCATAGATGGCACCGCGGTTGCTCAAGGCCTTGACGTCACCGGGATCGAGCTTGATCGCTGTGCCGTAATCGAGAATGGCGCGTTCGGGGTCGCTCTTGGCCTCGTAAGCGATGCCGCGGCCATAGAATGCGGTGGCGTTGTTGGGATCGAGGGCGAGCCCTTCGCCGAAATCGTAGATCGCGCTGTCATAGTCCTGCCGCTTGAGATAGGCGGCGGCGCGGCGGAAATGACTGAGAGCGAGATCGCGTCCTTGGCTCGCGCCCGCTTCGATCAGCGCGGTGCAACCGCTGATCTGCTGCTCGGGCGTGGGGTCTCCGTCCCCCTTGCACCAGGCTAGATCCTGAGGGCTCTCAGCGCCGGCGAAGCTTGGCGCGGCCACTACCATGAGGGCAACCGCGCCGCTCAGCACAATCTTACGAAACATCGGGAGGCAACTTTCTTTCGCGTGGCTCAATCGCCGCCATCTTGTTGCAAGCGAGCCCCTCGCGGCAAATCACGCTGTCGTTGCCAGATGTGAGCGCAGCCGTTGGCTGCAAACCGTCGCGCCCGATTGACCCAGCTTCGCCTTTCATGCCTATTCGGGCCACTTTGAACCGCCCCAATGTGCCCATGACCCTTGAACGCTACAACCCGAGCAATGCCGAGCCCCGCTGGCAAAAGCTCTGGGACGAGCGCGGGCTGTTTCATGCCGACGACAACGATCCACGCCCGAAGTATTATGTTCTTGAAATGTTCCCCTACCCGTCGGGGCGCATTCATATGGGTCACGTCCGCAACTACACCATGGGGGACGTGATCGCCCGCTACATGCGGGCGCGCGGCCACAACGTGCTCCACCCGATGGGCTGGGACGCCTTCGGACTGCCGGCGGAGAACGCGGCGATCGAGCGCGGCATCCATCCTGCCAAATGGACCTACGACAACATCGCCACGATGCGGAGCCAGCTCAAATCCATGGGGCTCTCCATCGACTGGGCGCGCGAGTTCGCGACCTGCGACCTCGACTACTACCATCAGCAGCAGAAGCTCTTTCTGGACCTGCTCGCGGCCGGACTCGTCGACCGCAAGCAGCGCAAGGTGAATTGGGATCCGATCGACCAGACAGTGCTCGCCAATGAGCAGGTGATTGACGGCCGCGGCTGGCGCTCCGGCGCTCTCGTCGAGCAGCGCGAGCAGCCGGAATGGGTGCTGAAGATCACCGCGTTTGCCGACGATCTTTTCGACTCACTGCACAAGCTCGACCGCTGGCCGGAGAAGGTGCGACTGATGCAGGCGAACTGGATCGGCCGCTCGGAAGGGCTGCTGGTGCGCTTCGAGACGGTGAAGGGAACCGCGCCGCAAGATCACGAAGTCATCGAGGTTTTCACCACCCGCCCCGACACGCTGTTCGGCGCGAGCTTCTTGGGCATCGCGCCGGATCATCCGCTGGCGAAGGCCATCGCTGAGCGCGACCCGAAGGCGTCAGCCTTCATAGCCGAATGCCAACGCATGGGCACGACCGCGGCAGAGCTCGAGACGCAAGCGAAGAAGGGTTACGACACCCAAGTGCGGGTGAAGCATCCAGTGATCGAGGGTGGCGTGCTTCCCGTCTTCGTCGCCAATTTCATCCTCATGGACTACGGGACCGGCGCCATCTTCGGCTGCCCGGCGCACGATCAGCGCGACCTCGAATTTGCCAGGAGCTATGGGCTCCCCGTGGTCCCGGTGGTGCTGCCGCCTGGCGCCGATGCAAAGACCTTCGCTATTGGCGATGAGGCCTATACCGGCGACGGCGTGATGATCAATTCGGCCTTTCTCGATGGGCTTTCCGTTGAGGCCGCGAAGCTGGCTATGGCCAAGCACTTGGCAACGACATTGCTGAAGGGAAGGCCGCAAGCGACACGCCAGACCGAGTTCCGTTTGCGCGACTGGGGCATCTCGCGGCAGCGCTATTGGGGCTGCCCGATCCCGATGATTCATTGCGAGGTCTGCGGCATCGTGCCGGTGCCGGCGCAAGACCTGCCGGTCAAGCTGCCGGAGGACGTGACCTTCGAGGGAGGAGGCAACCCGCTCGACCGCCACCCCACCTGGAAGCACGTCACCTGTCCGCATTGCGGCGGTCCCGCCACGCGCGAGACCGACACAATGGACACCTTCGTCGATTCGTCCTGGTACTTCGCGCGCTTCTGCTCGCCGCATGCGGCGGTGCCGACCGACACCAATGCCGTCGGCTATTGGCTCCCCGTCGACCAATATATCGGCGGCGTCGAGCACGCGATCCTGCATCTCCTCTATGCGCGCTTCTTTACCCGCGCCATGCATCAGACCGGCCATCTGCAAGTCGACGAGCCGTTCAAAGGCCTCTTCACCCAAGGCATGGTCACCCACGAGACCTACAAGGACGGCCAAGGCAAATGGGTGCTGCCGCAAGAGGTGACCATCCGCGACGGCAAAGCGGTGCACGTCAAGACCGGCGAGCCCATCACCGTCGGCGCCATTGAGTCCATGTCGAAATCGAAAAAGAATGTGGTCGATCCGGACGACATCATCGGCGCCTACGGAGCCGACACGGCGCGCTGGTTCATGCTGTCCGACACCCCTCCGGAGCGCGACGTCGAGTGGACGGCGGGCGGCGTCGACGGCGCTCACCGCTTCCTACAACGCCTGTGGCGGCTCGTGAATGAGGCGGCCGAAACGGGGGGAGAGAGTTCAGCGCCCGGGCAGATGGGAAGCGAGGCCCTGGCGCTCCGGCGCGCGAGCCACAGAAGCGTCGCAGCTGTTACCACCGCTATCGACAAGCTCCGCTTCAACGTCGCCATCGCCCATATCTATGAGCTTGCCAATGCGCTGTCCGCAGGCCTGCATAGCGCCGGCGCGGAGCCGCCCCCGGATCGGCGATTCGCCCTGCGGGAGGCCGCGGAAATGCTCACCCGCATTGCTGCCCCAATGGTGCCGCATCTGGCTGAAGAATGCTGGGCGGTGCTCGGGAATCAGACCTTGCTTGCCGAAGTGGCCTGGCCCGCCCCAGATCCGGGCCTTCTAATGGACGAAACCATCACCATCGCGGTCCAGGTCAACGGTAAAAGACGGGATGAATTGAGGATTGCACGGGACGCCGCGAAGGAAGATATTGAAGCTGCGGCGCTAAAGCTCGACAATGTCGTGCGCGCCATTGGGGGACGCAAAATCAAGAAGGTCGTAATCGTGCCGCAGAGGATCGTCAATGTGGTGGCGTAGCTCATTGGTTGCCGCCATGCTCATTGCTGCGGCAGTGAGCCTGACCGCTTGCGGCTTCCAGCCTCTTTACGGCACCACTGCAGGTGGCTCCCGGCTAGGTGCGGTGATGGCGGGAGTGGAGGTCACCCCCATTCCCGGCCGCGTCGGACAAAAGCTGCGCAACGAGCTTATTTTCGAGAATACCGGCGGCGGCGAGGCTGGGCCAACCGGTTACAAGCTCGACATCGTCATCAAGGAAAGTGTGCTCAACACGCTGGTCAAGATTTCGGGCGACGCCAAGGAGCAAATCTACGAGCTCGACGCCACGTTCAAGCTGATGAAAGCTGGCAAGGTTATCCTTGAGGGCAAGGCAACCTCGCGTGCGAGCTATGAGCGGGTCGAGACGATCTTCTCCAATGTGCGCGCCCGCGTCGATGCCGAGAACCGAGCTGCCCGCACCGTCGCCGAAAGCATCAAGGTCCGCCTTGCGGCCTACCTGTCGCAAGCGGCTTGAGCACCGCTTTTCCACGCCGCTCCTGCTGCCGCCATGGTCGCCTATAAGGCCGGACCACTTCAGCGCCTGCTGAAGTCGCTCGACCCTCACTGCGGCGCCGCGCTTGTCTACGGGCCGGACGCAGGGCTCGTCGCCGAGCGCGCCACGGCACTCGCCAGTTACTTTGCAGGGCAGGGCAGCACCGACTTGGTCCGTCTCGACGACCGGGACCTCGCCGAAGACGGAGCCCGCCTTGAAGTCGAGCTTCGCACCGTCTCCATGTTTGCCGACCGGAAGGTGGTGCGGCTCGCCGCCGGCACGCGGCTCGACGTCCCGTCGTTGAAGGCGCTGCTCGAAGCCCCATTGGAGGGCGCGCTGGTCATTGAAGCGGGAGCGCTCCGGCCAGACTCCGCCTTGCGCAAACTGTTCGAGGGCCACGCCACCGCAGCGACATTTCCTTGCTATAGCGACGAGCGCACCGTTGTCGATCTGATCGACGCGGAGCTCGACAAAGCGGGCCTTAGCATCGATGCCGAGACCCGCGCCTATTTGGCGACGCGGCTCGGCGCCGATCAGGCCTTGTCACGCTCCGAGGTGACGAAGCTTGCGCTCTACGCCGCCGGCAAGGGCCATGTCAGCCCGGAGGACATCGACGCGGCCGTCGGCGACAGCGCGGAGATTGCGGTCGAGACTTTTGTCTACGGGGTGAGCGGCGGCGAAACGAAGGAAGCGCTTCGCCAGCTTGTCCGCCTCGCGACCGCTGGGACTGAGCCCTCGGTGGTACTTTCGGCGCTCGGGCGGCACTTCACTCAGCTGCATCGCGTCGCCGCCGCCATCGCCGATGGAGGAACCGCCGAGCAGGCGGTGCGGTTGCTTCGGCCGCGTCCCCATTTCAAGCGCGAGCGAGCCCTCATCGCCCATAGCCGCCGCCTGGGCGTACGCCGGCTGCTCGAAGCGCTGCCGCTCATTCAGGAGGCCATCAAGCGATCGCGCCTGAACCCCGATTTCGAGCGTGCCTTGGCGGAACGGTTGGTGCTGGTGCTGACAGGCGAGCGGAGGCTCCGGGCGCCAGGCCTCACCTAGACAGCGCGTAGCGGGCTTACGGCTGGCTGTTGCAGCGGCGCCGAAACCAGTGTACCCGCGCGAGGCTTCATCATGTCCTGAGGACGTCCATGGACCATCGCCGCAGCCAGCTCGACCTGCGCAACAGGCTCTTCGATCTCATCAAGGAGCGTTCCTTCAAGAAGGGCCGCTTCATCCTCGCCTCCGGCAAGGAGAGCGCCTACTATTTCGACAGCAAGCCCACCATGTTGCATCCCGAGGGCGCCGCGCTCCTGGCCGAGCTGATCCTGCATGAGTTGCAGGATGTGGAGGCGGATTGCGTCGGCGGGCTGGAAATGGGAGCAGTGCCGCTGATCGCGCCCGTGGCGATGAAGAGCTTCGGCTCTGGGCGCCCACTATCGGGCTTCTTCGTGCGCAAAGCGCCGAAGGACCATGGCACCAAACAGCGCATCGAAGGCCTGGACGTCGCGGGGAAGACCGCGATCATCCTCGAGGACGTGACCACCACCGGCGGCTCGGCGATGCAGGCGGTCGAATTGGTCAGGGCGGCGGGCGGTAAAGTTGCTCTGGTACTGTCGATCCTCGACCGCGGGGAGGGGGCGCGCGAGCTCTATGCCGCGGCCGGCGTTCCGTTCAAATCACTCTTTCGCGCCGAGGAGTTCCTCGCGGCCTAGAGTCGGGAGGATTTCAAGCAGAAGCGTAATTTAGCGTCTTAAGTCTTTGTTTTAGCAAATAATCCTATCCGAAAAGTCTGCACTTTTCGGGGTTATGTTTTAGCGATACCCCGAGCGGCGCAAGAGCCGATGGCGCAGATCTTCGAGCTGGTCGAGCGTGGCGTAGCGGATGCGCAGTTCACCCTTCTCGCCGCGGCCGGAGCGGATGTCGACATCGAGGCCCAACGCGTCCTTGAGCTCGGTCTCGGCCGCCCGCGTGTCGGCGTTTTTGGCGGCAGGCTTCCGGGCTTTGCCGGGGGCGGCGTCGCGATCTTGAACGAGGGCTTCGACCTGGCGCACCGTTAACCCTTCGTTAACGATTCTGGCCGCGAGCGCCGCCGCGTCGGCGCGCCCGATCAGGGCCCTGGCATGCCCAGCGCTGAGCTCGCCGGTCCGCAGCAATTCCTGGACGCTGTCCGGGAGCTTGAGCAGCCTGAGCGTATTGGCGAGATGGCTACGGCTCTTGCCAATGACCTTGGCCAAATCCTCCTGCGTGTAGCCATGGCCGTGCATCAGCAGCCGATAGCCTTCCGCCTCCTCGACCGCATTCAAATCCTCGCGCTGAACGTTCTCGATGATCGCGATCTCGATCGCTTCCTGATCGGAGAGCGCGCGAACGACGACTGGCACCTCATGCAGATTCGCCCGCTGTGCGGCCCGCCAGCGGCGTTCGCCGGCGACGATCTCATAGCCCTCTTGATCGCCGCGGATCGGACGAACCACGAGCGGCTGCACCAACCCGCGCTCACGAATCGAAGCCGCGAGCTCCTCGATCTGCTGCTCGGGGAAGTTCCGCCGGGGGTTGAACCGCCCGGGCTTCAATGCGTCGAGCGCCACGATGCGCTGGCCTTCGGCTTCCGCGAAATCGGGTGCCTCACCCTCGCCGATCAGCGAGGCCAAGCTCCGTCCGAGCCTCATCTTGTGCGTGCTCACAGCCATGTTGGCCTCCTCTTTGCCGCCGCTTGAAACGCATCGACTCTCACGCCGCGCGCATCCGCCGTTCGCGCTCGATTACCTCCGAGGCAAGTCGAATATAGGCTTGAGAGCCGGAGCACCGATAATCGTACAGGAGCACCGGCTTGCCGTGGGAGGGCGACTCGGCGACCCGCACATTGCGCGGGATGATGGTGGCATAGACCTTGTCGCCAAGCACCCGCCGCACGTCGTCGACCACCTGATCCGACAGGCTCGTCCGTTGATCGTACATGGTGAGCACCACGCCGTGGATTTGCAGCTTCGGATTGAGGCGCACCCGGATCTCCTCGACGGTGCTCAATAGCTGCGCCAGGCCCTCAAGCGCGAAGAACTCGCATTGCAGCGGCACAAGCACGGCATCGGCGGCGGCAAGCGCGTTGACGGTGAGCAGATTGAGCGAAGGTGGGCAATCAATGAGGATGTAGGTGATGGCGCTTTCGGGCTCCTCCGAGGCCAGCATCGAGGCGATGGCGTCGCGCAGGCGGTAATGCCGCCCCGCTGCCGCCATCGACTCGCGCTCAAAGGCCATGAGGTCGATCGTGGCCGGCACCAGCCAGAGCCCCGGCACGCGCGTCGCGACACGCGCCAGCGCGAACGGAATCTTGCCGCTGATGACGTCGGCTGTTGAGCTGGTCCGATCGTCGACGCCGAGCCCCGTGCTCGCATTGCCTTGCGGGTCGAGGTCGACAATCATCACGCGCTCGCCGATCGCCGCGAGCGCCGTGCCGAGATTGATCGCCGTGGTGGTCTTGCCGACGCCGCCCTTTTGATTGGCGAGCGCGAGCACGCGGGCGCGGCGTTGTTCGGGAGGGCTCATCGCCCCCTCGCCTTCGGAAGCTTCGCCAGATCGGTGATCTCTATGATCGTCGACTCGTCAGCGGTAAGGCTCGGATGGAGCTGGTAGGCAAAGCTCCAGCGGCGCTTGGCGGCCTCGATATCCTGCTTGGCGTCGCGGCCTTTCAAGAACAGCCCTTTCGCACCTGGTCCAAACCACGGCGCGGCAAGCTCGAGCAGTCGCGGCAAAGGGGCGAGGGCCCGCGCGCTGACGATCTCAGGCTTGAGGCTGGTGGCATTCTGGCTCAGCTCTTCAATGCGCATGCAGTGGATCTCCACAGGCGCTTCGGTGGCCCGCGCCACCTCGGAGAGGAACGCGCATTTCTTGGCGGTGCTTTCCACCAGATGCATTCGGAAACTAGCGTGATTCGCTTGGAGAATAGCAATGACGAGCCCGGGAAAACCTGCGCCCGAGCCGAGATCGAGCCAGACCTTGGCATCAGGCGCGAGACGGAGCAATTGGGCCGAATCGGCGAAATGCCGGTGCCACACATGGTTCAGCGTCTTGGCCGAAACCAGGTTCTGCCGCCCCTGCCATTCGGTCAGCAGCGCGGCGTAGCAAATAAGCCTGTGGATTGTTTCACGTGGAACTTTAAAGGCTTCGGCGAAGTCTTCGGGCGCGGTGATGGGCATCAGCCGCCTGCCGTCGGGGCTCACCACGCCTGCGGCTAGCCGGTCTTCCCCCGCGAGCCCTTCTTCAGATGCGCCAAGAGCAGCATCAGGGCAGCGGGGGTCATGCCGTCGAGCCGCGCCGCCTGGCCGAGGCTTGCCGGGCGATCGCACTCCAATTTCTGCCGAAGCTCGTTGGAAAGCCCGGCGATGCGCGCGAAGGCGAAGTCGAGCGGAATGGTGATGCTCTCTTCTTTTCGGAAGGCGGCAATGTCGATGTCCTGCCGCTTTAGATAAACGGCGTAGCGCGCATCGACGGCGAGCTGGTCCGTGATCTTGGGGTCGAGCGCCTCGATCTCCGGCCAAAGGCGGTTCAGCGAAGCGAGCTCGATGTCGGGATAGGAGAGCAGCTCGAAAGCGCTCCGCCGGCGACCGTCGCGATTGATCGTCAGTCCTGCCTTGCCGGCTTCGTCGGGGGTCAAGGTGAGGCTCTTGAGCAGCGCCTCACCTTCGGCGAGCCCCTTCGACTTGGCGGCGAAGGCTGCTGCTCTTGCGCCGCCCACGCAGCCGGCGGCGATGCCAAGCGGCGTAAGTCGCTGATCGGCATTGTCGGCGCGCAACGTCAGGCGATACTCGGCGCGGCTCGTAAACATGCGGTAGGGCTCGGTGACGCCGCGCGTCACGAGATCGTCGATCATCACGCCGAGATAACCGTCGGCGCGCGTCACGATGAAAGGATCGCGCGCGCCAGACGCGGCACGCGCCGCATTGATTCCGCCAAGCACCCCCTGCCCCGCGGCTTCCTCATAACCGGTCGTGCCGTTGATCTGGCCGGCAAGGAAAAGCCGCGGCACTGCCTTGACCTCAAGGCCCGGCGTCAGCTCGCGCGGATCGACATAATCATATTCGATGGCGTAGCCCGGCCGCTTCACACTCGCCTTCTCCAGGCCCGGAATGGTCGCAAGGAAGGCAAGCTGCACGTCCTCTGGCAGCGAGGTCGAGATGCCGTTCGGATAGACGGTATCGTCGTCGAGGCCTTCGGGCTCGAGGAAGATCTGGTGGCTGCCGCGCTCCTTGAACCGCACCACCTTGTCCTCGATGGAGGGGCAATAGCGCGGGCCGACGCTCGAGATGTCGCCGGAATAGATCGGTGCACGGGCGAGATTGGCCTCGATGATGGCGTGGGTGACGGCAGTCGTATGGGTGATGTGGCAGACGGTCTGCGGCGTGGTGATTGACGTCGTCAGGAATGAAAAGGGCTGTGGGGGGACGTCGCCATGCTGCACCTGCAGCGCGTCGTAGCGAATAGTGCGGCCATCAAGGCGCGGCGGCGTACCCGTTTTGAGCCGGCCCATGCGCAGCCCTAGGCCATAGAGGCGCTCGCTGAGACCGAGCGCGGGGGCCTCGCCAATGCGGCCGGCCGGGATCTTTCGCTCGCCGATATGGATCAGGCCGCGCAGGAAGGTGCCGGTGGTAAGGACCACGACGCCGGCGCGGATGCGCCGGCCATCGGCGGTGACGATGCCGGTGACCATGCCGGCCTCGAGGGTCAGATCTTCGACGGCAGCCTCGATCACGGTGAGCCCTGGCGTGGCGCGGATCGCCGCCTGCATGGCCTCACGGTAGAGCTTGCGGTCGGCTTGGGCGCGGGGGCCTTGCACCGCCGGGCCTTTGCTCCGGTTCAGCACGCGGAACTGGATGCCGGCGGCGTCGGCGATGCGTGCCATCAGGCCGTCCAGCGCGTCGATCTCCCGCACGAGATGGCCCTTGCCGAGCCCGCCAATGGCCGGATTGCAGGACATCTCGCCGATGGTCGCGACGCTATGAGTGACAAGCGCCGTGCGTGCGCCCATGCGGGCGGAAGCCGCGGCGGCTTCGCAGCCGGCATGGCCGCCGCCGATGACGAGGACGTCAAACAGGCTAGCCTGAAACCTTGCGTTCATGGCCCGTACCTAAGCCGTTCCGGGACCGGCGTCAAAGCGGGCACTGCCGATTGTTTCACGTGAATCAAGCAGGATCATTTGCCGATGCAGAACTCGGAGAAGATGGCGCCCAAGACCTCCTCCACGTCGATGCGGCCGGTGAGGCGGCCAAGGTGACCGGCGGCGAGGCGAAGCTCTTCGGCCTTGAGTTCAGGCCCGCCCCGCTCGCCGCGGAACCGTTCAAGCGCAAGGCTTGCAGCCTCCAACTCGGCGCGGTGGCGGGCGCGGGTGATGATCGCGGGCTCGTCGCCCAGACCTTCACGCGCGCGGTCCGCCAGGAGATCAACCAGCGCCGCCACCCCCTCCCCAGTCTTGGCCGACAGCGCTAGACACTCGGTGATTTGCGCGGCTTTGACCAAATCGACCTTGTTCAATACGCAGACTTTGCCGGTATTTGGCGCGATTAGCGCAGCCGGCGCGTCCCATTGCGGCGCTGTGGCATCGACCACCCAAAGCACCAGATCTGCTTCGCCGGCTCGCGCCAATGCCCGCTTTATCCCCTCCGCCTCCACCGCGCCCTCCGCCTCGCGCAAGCCCGCCGTGTCGGTAACGATGACCGGCAAGCCGCCAAGATCGAGATGGACCTCGATGACGTCGCGGGTGGTGCCCGCCTCCTCCGAGACGATGGCCACGTCGCGCCGCGCGAGCGCATTGAGCAGGCTCGACTTGCCGGCATTGGGCGCGCCGGCGATGACGATGCGGAAGCCGTCGCGGAGGCGCTCGCCGCGCCGGCCTTGAAGATGCCGCGAGATCGCCGCCAGCAGCTTGGCAATGATGGCGTCCGCCTGCACGGCCGCGTCCGCAGCGACATCGGCCTCGTCGGCGAAGTCGAGGCCGGCCTCGGTCAAGGCTAGTGCCTTCACGAGCTCCTCCCGCCAACCCTCATAGAGCGCGCGCGCACCTCCCTCGGCCTGGGCCAGCGCTTGGCGGGCTTGCGCCTCGGTCTCGGCACTGATGAGATCGGCCAAGCCCTCGACCTCGGTCAAATCGAGCTTGCCGTTCTCAAAGGCACGCCGTGCGAACTCGCCCGGCAGGGCGAGCCGCATGCCTGGCGTCGACAGCAGCGCGCCGATCACGCGGCCGATCACGGCGCGGCCGCCATGCACATGCAGCTCGGCCATGTCCTCGCCGGTGAAGCTTGCCGGCGCCGGCAGCCACAGCACCAGGCCGCGATCGAGCACCTCACCGCTTTGCGGGTGACGCAGCTTGCGCAAACTCGCGTGGCGCGGCGCGGGCAACGGACCGCACAGCGCGCGCAAAGCCCCGCCCGCGGCAGGCCCGGAGATGCGGACGACCGCAACCCCTGCCCGTCCCGCGGCGCTGGCCAGCGCGCAGATGGTGTCGGTTGACAAAGCCACGGCCCTTTACCTCTCGCTTTAAATCGCCGATCGAATGACAAAGCGCATAATCTTAAACGCGATCGGAGGCCAGATGTCAGAGGCAAGCCCCGGAAACCGACCGGTCGGAAACCACCCCGCCGGAAACCGTCTCTCCCGCCTCTCCCGCGAGACGAGCCCCTATCTGCTCCAGCACCAGGACAACCCGGTGCAGTGGTGGGCCTGGGGGCCGGAGGCGCTTGCCGAAGCCAAGCGCACCGGCAAGCCGATCCTGCTCTCGGTCGGCTACGCCGCCTGCCATTGGTGCCACGTCATGGCCCATGAGAGCTTCGAGGACGACGCCACCGCGCAGGTGATGAACGACCTATTCGTCAACATCAAGGTGGACCGCGAGGAGCGCCCGGACGTCGATGCCATCTACATGGCCGCGCTGCATGAGCTCGGCGAGCAGGGCGGCTGGCCGCTCACCATGTTCCTCACCTCCGACGCCGAGCCGTTCTGGGGCGGGACGTATTTTCCGAAGGACGCACGCTACGGCCGTGCGGCTTTCATCAGTGTACTCAAAGAACTCGCGCGCATCTATCGCGACGAGCCTGCCAAGGTTCGGCAGAACGCCGAGGCGCTGAAGGAGCGGCTTAAGCCGAAGCAGCATGGCGGCGCGAGCATGTTGGACGACAAGAGCCTCGCCGATCTTGCCGCGCGGCTCGTGCAGATTGTCGATCCGGTCCATGGCGGCGTCAGGGGTGCGCCGAAATTTCCGCAAATCCAATTCTTCAATTTCCTCTGGCGCAGCGGCTTGCGCTATCGCCTCGATGGTCCGCTCGACACGGTCGCGTTCACGCTCACCCACATCGCGCAAGGCGGCATCTACGACCATCTCGGCGGCGGCTTCTCCCGCTACAGCGTCGATGAGCGTTGGCTCGCACCCCATTTCGAGAAGATGCTCTACGACAACGCGCTGCTCGTCGAGCTGATGACCGAAGCGTGGCGTGAGCGGAAATCACCGCTGCTGGCGCAGCGCATCGCTGAGACGGTTGATTGGCTCTTGCGCGAGATGGTCGCCGAGGGTGGAGGACTCGCGGCCTCGCTCGACGCCGACAGCGAGGGCGAGGAGGGGAAGTTCTATGTGTGGAGCGCGGCCGAGATCGCCGAGGTCCTGGGCGCCGACACGAGTGTCGAAGATGCTGCGCTGTTCGCCAAAATCTATGACGTGACGCCGGACGGCAATTGGGAGCACAAGATTATTCTCAATCGGATCAAGCACTTAGAGCTGTACACGGCGGAGACCGAGGCCCGGCTCGCGGCGATGCGGGCGAAGCTTCTGGCGCGGCGCGACGGCCGCATCCGCCCTGGCTTCGACGACAAGGTGCTCGCCGATTGGAACGGGTTGATGATCGCCGCGCTGACCAAAGCCGCCGATGCGTTCGACCGGCCGGATTGGCTCGAGGCCGCGGAGCGCGCCTTCCACTTCGTCAGTACCCAGATGGTTTTCGAGGACCGCTTGTTTCACGCTTATCGCGCTGGCAAAGCGAAAGCGCCGGCCAACGCGGCGGACTACGCCAACATGATCAAGGCGGCGCTCGCGCTCGCCAGCGTCACCGGCAGAAACGACTACATCGAGAAGGCGCGCACGTGGATCGATGTGCTCGACCGTCACTATTGGGCGCCGGATCTCGGCGGCTATTATTTCGCCGCGGACGACACGCACGATTTGATCGTGCGCACCATCAACGCGCAGGACGACGCGGTGCCGAGTGCGAATGGAACGATGGTCTCGAATTTGATGGCACTTTATCTGTGGACCGGCGAGGAGCGCTACGCCACCCGCGCCGAGGCAATCGTGAAAGCGTTCGGCGGCGCGCTCGCCGAGAATGTGTTCTCGCATACCGGACTGCTCACGGGCGCGCTCGATGTGCTCGCGCCGGCGCATATCGTGATTGTCGTGCCGAAGGCCAGCTATGCGCGCGCGTTGCGGCGCGCACTCACCGAGGTGTCACTGCCCGGCGCCGTGGTGCAAGAGGTGAGGGAAGGGGACGCACATGTGAGTGCGTTACCGGCGAGCTCGCCGGCGCATGGCAAGACCGCGATCGGCGGCAAGCCCACTGCCTATGTCTGCATCGGCCCGCAATGCTCCGCGCCGGTCACGGATGCGGCTGCGCTGGTCGAGGCGGTGAAGTACGCGCGGCGCCTCGGAGAGGCTTGATTCCCGCATTTCCCAGATGAAGCAATGAGTTGCGCAGCCCTCGCGCCGAGTTAGATATGAATATGCCATGGTGCACCATAGCGCCAGCCCTTGGCGAGTTTAGCTTCCGCGCTGAGTTTAGCTTCGAGGTTCTACTTGGATGATGCCGTCCTCTAGCTAGCCTTGGCTTCCAGGTTAGGAAGCAACAAGCACAGCAAAAGCGGTATCTTTATTGCTGTGACAGGCCCCGTACTACCCCCCACCCCCCGCTGAGGAGAGGAGGGGTGTCATCGGTAACGTCGGTAGTCGAGTAAACACACGCTCCCAAAACACTACCCAAATTTTTTTCAATGAATATTTTTCCAAAAAGATGGTCCCCTCCCCATTTTTTGTCCCAAAATTTTTCTGGAGCCAGGATTTGGAGCCCCCTGACACTTGCAGCCGGCGCCGATATCCTCAGAGTCATGGACCAGGCCCGACACAAAGAGGTCCAGAGGCTGAAAGCCTATGATCGCCGCGCCAAGGCGTTCAAGGGTCAAGCGGGGGAGGCGTTCCTATGAGCGACGAATACACGCTGAAGGTCGGAGACTTAGACATCCTAACGGAGCATGACGAGACCCTGCTCTGCGTAATGTTCGCAATGCTCAGCATAGTGATGAAACTGGGTTTTATGGTTCCCGGAGATGTCTACAGCATGGTGCGAGACATGGGCCGCGCAGTCCCCGCCGATCAAGATTTGTCCGACGAGGCCCAAAACACAAGGGACATAGATGAGCTGCTGAAGCTCATGGAGCGCTTTGAGCGTGCCGGCGGCGTTGCGCTCATTGTCGGCGGGTAAGGTATTTATCGCGAGTTACGTTGCTAGCACTCTAGCTCGACAGCACGGCGGCATGCGGACAATCGCCATTACAGCTCGGAAGGGAGAGGCGTCGGCACGGCTGGCGCCCTTCCCGCTCTTCATCCTAAACTTTCGCGCCCATCATGTTCTTGATCTGTCATGGTGCCCATGCCGATCATGCCCATAGTGCGGTAGTCATGCTATCCTCCCGCCCTGGTTGAAGCCGGGGGGGCTTTGATGAGGTGGGGTAGCTCAACAGAGGATCGCAAGTCTGCTTAAGCGACCGGTCGGTCGCCCGCCGAACCACGTGGTAATGTCGATTGATGGACAGCAGCTCGGCAAAAGGCATCGGGTCCATCGAGGCGCGACGTCCCAGCCTGCCTGCGACGTCTACCGACGCTGTGACGACGACGCTGACCGTCGCGCCGGCCGGCGTGGCGGACGCTTCAACATTGGTCGACGTTATCGCTGGTGCATTCCTCAACGATCCGACCTGGTCTTGGGCGTTTCCAGATCCCGCAGCTCGACGACAGTGGTGGGAGCACTGCATCCAGGGCGCGCTTCGCTATCCTTGGACCTTGAAGACCGAGGGCTTCGAGACCGTGTCGGTCTGGATCCCACCGTCCGGGACCGAGTTTTCCCACGACGGGGAACAGAGACTCCCTGGCCTGCTGACAGAGCTCGTGGACGCTCGGGCAGCCGAGGTGGGAGAGCTGCTGAACCGTTTCGATCAAGCACACCCTCGCAACGAACTTCACTTTTATTTGAGTCTCTTGGGCACCAGAGACGAGCATCGCGGGTGTGGCCTCGGCATGGCGCTGCTCAAGGAGAACCTCGCGCGCATCGACGCCCTGCACATGCCGGCCTATCTGGAGTCGAGCAATCCGGACAACAACCACCGCTACGAATCGGTTGGATTCGTAGCGGTCGTCTCCTTTCAGGCGCCAGGCGATGGACCTATCGTGACGGGCATGTGGCGGCAGAGCCGATAAACCGCTACGGGCCGCGGTCGACACTCTCCGCGTCGCCAGCCGCAAGCGCCTTCCGCAGGGTTTCAGTTCCGGTTAACATCAGGGCCAACCTGGCTATTGTTGAAGCGGCGAAACGTGGAATGCTCAGACTGCGCGCCTGGGTCTTTTTTGGTGTCCTGCTGCTCCTTGGCCTTTGGGTCGTTGGCAGCGCGCCATCTTTTCAGAGCTGCATAAACGAGAGCGCCCCGCAAGGGACCGATAGCGGGCCGCAGAAGCATGGCACTTCCTTCGTCGTCGCTTTGAGTCCAAGGGGCTGCTTGGGGCGCTTCTTCACCGAGAACCGCGACGACATCATTGCCGCCTTCGCCGTGATTCTCGCGCTCTCCACGATTTTCCTGTGGTTCGCGACCCGCGATCTGGTCGCCGGCGCCGCAGCCGCCAGCAAAATGCGGCTCCGGGCCTATCTCGGCCCGAGCGAGATGTTCATCACCAGCGTGGCGGTGGGAGAGCGGCCGGTCGTCCAGTCGACCATCCGGAACTTCGGGCAGACACCAGCCTACAAAGTCACTTATTGGGCGGAGTGCAAAGTTCTTGACCAGCGCGGTGACCGCTTCAACCGGGTTCCGCCTGAAGCCGGCGAGCTAACGATCAATCCCGGACGCGAGGGTATCACGATCAGGTCGCGGGTCGCCGAGCCGCTCACCGAAGAGCAAATGGCCAAGATCAGGCTCGGCACCGCGGCCATTTATTTCTATGGCGCGATTGCTTATCGGGACGCGTTTGGGCGAAGCCGAAAAACCCAATTCCGCTTCCAGCATGGCGGCCCGCGATTGGCCGGTACCGAAGATCTGATCGTTTCGCCAAGGGGCAACAGAGCATCCTAGCGAGCGTAAGGGCCGGGCGTCCCCAACGCTCGTTATGCCTGACCTTGCGCCGCGCATCCACGAATTAAAAGCAAAAGCGAAGACTTGGATGGCCGGGACAAGCCCGGCCATCACCCGAAGTTGTGTGATTGGGCGATGCACAGCGATTGGCCCCAAAAATGAAAAAGCCCCGACGGGGGGGACGGGGCTTTTTCGGTTCCTTTGGGGGGAACTAGGATGGGGAGGGACTCCCATCGCGCTACTGAGATAGCACTTCAGGTCTTTAAAACAACCCCCTCTGGCATGAACAATTTGTCACAATTTTGAGAGCAACCGGCCAAGAAGCCGATTTGGACCGTCCGGCATGGGAGTTCATGGTTGGCCAGAAAAGAAAGAAGCCCCGACGGGGGAGCGGGGCTTCTTCCAGAGACGTCCACTAGTGGAGAGACGTGATGGCGGGGGGACACCATCACGACAATTGGCATAGCACTTCCAGATGATGCCGGACTGCGCGTTTTGTCCCATGGTCGAACTCGCCGCACCCCCAGGCTAGCGACTTGTTTCAGCAACGTAATTCACGACCACGGGGCCGGGGAGGGCGATGAATTGGGGCAGCGGAAGCCCGTTAGTCGGATAGGCCTCAGCGATCAGCGGCGGGAGCCGCGGCGGCGGCGCCCCCGGTGTTCGCGGGTATATTCCAAGAGCTCCGACACGCCGAACAAGAGCAGCATGAAGCCGCAGACCACCTCGAGCGAAGCGAGCAGCCGCGCAAGGCTCGAATGGGGAACAATGTCGCCATAGCCGACTGTGCTGATGCTGACGATGGAGAAATAAATCGACTCCGAAAAGCTTAAAGCGCGGGGCGTACCTTCGACATAAAAGTGAGCGTCGGAGGTGTAGTGCGAGAGGATGTGGTAGGCGGAGCCGAACAGGATCACCAGCAGCGAATAGAAGGTGAGAAAGGCGAAGGCCGGGACCGCCAGATGCGAGATGCGGAAGAAGAACTCCTCGAACAGGAGGCCGGCATCGACCAGGAAGATCGCCACGTCGCGGCTGACGCTGAACACGATCAGCCCGATCAGCACCATGGCCCCAATGAGCACCACCGCGCTGTTGGCGATGGGCTCGGCGACGTGAGACAGCAGCACCACCGCGCCGCCGACGATGAAGGTGGGAAAGAGCCAGAGGAAAGCGCTGAGCATGCGCCGCTCGTTGCGGATGGTCGGATGGGCGACCACGGCGCGTACTTGATCGCGCCTGAGCCAGCAACCTGCGACGAAGGCCCCGATCGGCACGCAAAAGCCGACGCCGAGCAGCGCCGGGTCCACGCCGTGAAACACGTCCTCGACGAAGAGCGAGAAGATGGCGGCGTAAACCGCGATCAGATTGGCAAAGGCGATGGAGAAGAGGCGGCTCACCGGGAACATTGCCTGAATCGCGGCGATGGCGAGCCCTGCCGACAGCAAAATCGCGACGAACAGCGGGTTGGAAATGCCGGCGGTCGCCACCGCCACGAAGGCCACGAAGGCGAGGGAAACTGCTACCCGCGCTGCGTCCCGCACCAAGCGCTGTATCCCTCCCATCTTGGCCCCCCGACTCAAAGCTCTGGAGGGCCACTATAGGCCAGGGGCCGGCGGATAGGAGCGTGGGCCCGGTCTTAGGTGTTCATCGAGTCGAAGAACTCGGCATTGCCCTTGGTCTGTTTCAGCTTGTCGAGTAGGAACTCGATGGCGTCCTGAGTGCCCATGGGGTTCAGGATGCGGCGGAGCACGTACATTTTCTTGAGCTGGTCGGGCGCGACCAGGAGCTCCTCTTTCCGCGTGCCGGAGCGGGCGATGTCGATGGCCGGGAAGATGCGCCGGTCGGCCACTTTCCGGTCGAGCACGATTTCCGAGTTACCGGTGCCCTTGAACTCCTCGAAGATCACCTCGTCCATGCGGCTGCCGGTGTCGATCAAGGCGGTGGCGATGATGGTCAGCGAGCCGCCCTCCTCGATGTTGCGCGCGGCGCCGAAAAAGCGCTTCGGCCGCTGCAACGCGTTGGCGTCGACGCCGCCGGTCAGCACCTTGCCGGATGACGGCACCACGGTGTTGTAGGCGCGCCCTAAGCGCGTTACCGAATCGAGCAGGATGACGACATCACGCTTGTGCTCAACGAGGCGCTTCGCCTTCTCGATGACCATCTCGGCCACTTGCACGTGGCGCGAGGCAGGCTCGTCGAAAGTGGACGAGATCACCTCGCCCTTCACCGAGCGCTGCATGTCGGTCACTTCCTCGGGACGCTCGTCGATCAGGAGCACGATCAGATAGCATTCCGGGTGGTTGGCGGTGACGGCGTGGGCGATGTTCTGCAGAATCACGGTCTTGCCGGTGCGCGGCTGCGCCACGATCAGCCCGCGCTGACCCTTGCCGATTGGCGCCACGATATCGATCACCCGCCCGGTCAAATCCTTCTTGGTCGGGTCCTTGGTCTCCATCTCCAGCCACTCGTCGGGATAGAGCGGCGTCAGGTTGTCGAAATGGATCTTGTGGCGCTGCTTCTCGGGGTCGTCGAAATTGATGGTATTGACCTTGAGCAGGGCGAAATAGCGCTCGCCGTCCTTGGGGCTGCGGATCTGGCCCTCGACGGTATCGCCGGTGCGCAGCCCAAATCTGCGGATTTGGCTCGGGGAAACGTAGATGTCGTCGGGGCCAGCAAGATAGTTGGCGTCGGGCGAGCGCAGAAAACCGAAGCCGTCTTGCAAGGACTCGACCACGCCGGTGCCGGTGATATCCACATCGCGGGCAGCAAGCTGCTTCAGAATCGCGAACATCAACTCCTGCTTGCGCATGGCCGATGCGTTCTCGACGGCGACCTCTTCAGCGAAGCTCAACAACTCCGTGGGTGACTTCGACTTGAGGTCCTGCAGTTTCATTTCCTGCATGCAGTGCTACTCCAAACGGGGAAAGGGTGAACCCTAAGGTTTCGAGGTCCCCTCGCGTTTTTTTCGCGCGGGGCATAAGGGAAAGGGAAGATTAAAGCCTCGGCGGTGAGGCAGGACGCGAGTGCCTGCTCCGCTCCGGTCACCCGATATTTCAAGGAAAAGGTCGGACCGCGATGGTCGTCCCGGATCGGATACGACTCATCTTATAGCAGACCCTGACGGCGGGCGGAACAGATTTGCCGACCCGTCAAAAGGGGCGGACGATCACCAAAATGACGATGCCGATCATCAGCAGCGTCGGCACCTCGTTGGCGATCCGATAAAACCGCGGGGACCTCGTGTTCCGATCCTGCGCAAAGTCTTTGGTCCAACTGGCCAACAGGCCGTGAAAGGCCGAAAGCAGCAGCACCAACGCCAGCTTTGCATGGAACCAGCCATCGGCCGACCAGTCGATCACGCCGGAAAAGGCGAGGTAAAGCCCTAGCACCCAGCTTGCCAGCATCGCCGGAGTGGTAATGAATTTGAGGAGCCGCCGCTCCATCACCTTGAACGTCTCGCCTTGCGCTGAGCCTTTCGTGCTCTCCGCGTGGTAGACGAAAAGCCGCGGCAGATAGAGCAGCCCCGCCATCCAGGCGATGATGGCAATGACGTGGAAGGCCTTGATGTAGGAGAGCAGCATCGGGGTTTATACCGAGCCGTTCTTCACGAGTGCGACGAGCCGCGCCACGTGCTCGGGAGCGGTTTCCGGCAGAATGCCGTGACCGAGATTGAACACGAAGGGTCCGTCCTTCAAGGCGCCCAAGATTTCCTCCACGCGTCGATCGAGATGGCTTCCGCCGGCGAGCAGCAGAAGCGGATCGAGATTGCCCTGCACCGGCAGGCGGTTCTGCAAGCTCTGCCGGATGAAGCCAAGCGGCATCCCGGTGTCGCAGCCGATCGCATCGATGCCGGTCTCACGCGCGTAAATCTCCGCCAATGCGCCACAGCCGCGCGGGAAACCGATCATCGGCACATCGGGCGCTGCCGCCTTAACCCCTGCCACGATGGAGCGCGTCGGCGCGAGGCACCAGCGGGCGAATTCGTCCTCCGGCAGGCCACCGGCCCAGCTGTCGAAAATCTGCAAGGCGCCTGCACCCGCCTCGACCTGGCCAAGCAAATAGCCGATCGAGGTCTCAACCAGGAGATCGATCAGCTTCTGAAAGGAGAAGGGGTCGCGATAGGCCCAAAGCCTCGCCTCCGCCTGATCCTTGCTGCCGCGGCCTTCGACCATATAGGTCGCCACGGTCCAAGGCGCCCCGCAGAAGCCGATCACGGGGATTCCGGCCGGAAGTTCCGCCCTGACCCGCTCCAAGGTCTCATAGACCAGCGCAAAGCGGCTATGGGCCGCTGCCGGATCAAGGCGTGAAAGATCCGCCCCACTTCGCACCGGATCAAGCCGCGGTCCTTCACCCTCGAGGAACTCAACGGTCTGCCCCAAGGCATAGGGCACGATCAGAATGTCGGAGAACACGATGGCTGCGTCGAGGTCGAACCGTCGTAACGGTTGAAGCGTTACCTCGGCAGCGAGCCGAGGGTTACGGCAGAGATCAAGAAAAGAGCCGACCTCGCTCCTCACCTTCCGATATTCCGGAAGGTAACGCCCAGCCTGGCGCATAAACCAGATCGGAGGGGACGCTAGCGTTTGGCCGCTTAAGACGCGCAGCAGGCGATTTTCACAGGGGGGAATGCGCAACATGGCTTTCTCAAAATACTAAAAGAGAGAGTCTTATAAGAGATTTTTATTGTTATTACTTTGTTGTGGGTAGCGGGCATTATGGCCTGTCACCACATTATCGACAGGGTACACAAGGGCGCGGCGAGGGCGCAGTTCGATGGTCACTTTCGATTGTGGGCAATGCCCTTGGTAGAGGCTTCGGAAAGACCGCCGTTCAAGGATTTCCGCGCGTTCAGCCCGCTGTGAACTAACCTCGCATAAACTGTCCGCAGCCGACTGCTCCGCGTGGGGACGGAGGAGGGTATTGTTGGAGGCGTCGCAATGGGGGGCTTTTTCTCCTCATCAGCGAATCTGTGAACAAGATTGCGTGCTAATCGGGACTGACGAGGACTGGCTGCGAGGTCCGGCCCGGTTGCTCCTTTAATCATTCACAGTTATCCAAAGGATAGCCATGGATACCCCCCGTTCTTTCCACCTGCACATGATCTCCGACGCGACCGGCGAGACGCTGGTGGCTATCGCCAAGGCGGTGCGGGTGCAGTATCCGCAAGTGCGCGCCATCGAGCACATACACCCGCTGGTGCGTCACCGCCGGGAGCTTGAGCGGGTGCTGAAGGATGTCGAGGCGACGCCGGGCATCGTGCTCTACACGATCGTCAACCCGGAATTTGCCGACGAGCTCGAGCAATCCTGCAAGCGGCTGAAGCTGCCTTGCGTGCCGGCCCTGCAAACCATCTTGACGGTATTCGAATCCTATCTCGGCATGCCGTCGACGCCCAAGGTGGCGGGCCAGCACGTGCTCGACGCTGACTATTTCCGGCGCATCGAGGCGCTCAACTTCACCATGCTGCATGACGACGGCCATCTGCCGGAGAATCTTGACGACGCCGATATCCTCTTGCTCGGCATCAGCCGGACCTCGAAGACGCCGACCTCGATCTATCTCGCCAATCGGGGCTTCAAGACCGCCAATGTGCCGCTGATCCCCGGGGTCGCCTTACCGCCCAAGCTCGACGCGCGGACCAAGGCCTTCGTCGTTGGTCTTGTGGCAAGCGCTGAGCGTATCGCGCAAATTCGGCAAAACCGCGTGCTTGAACATGCTGCCTCGCATCTGGACACCTATGTCGACCGTGAGGCGATTGCGGCCGAGATCACCGAGACCCGCCAGCTCTGCGCCCGCCGAGGCTGGCCGGTGATCGACGTCACGCGCCGCTCCATCGAGGAGACGGCCGCCGCCATCCTCCGCCTCTACCAGGACCGGGAAGCTCCGGTGCTCGATCCATGAGCGGGTTCCTGCAAAGCGGGCGCCCGCCGTTGATCCTCGCCTCGGGAAGCAAGGTCCGGGCGCAGTTGCTCGCGGCGGCCGGGCTTGCCTTCATCGTCGAGCCGCCGGAACTCGACGAGAGCGCCATGCGCCAAGCGATCGGCGGCGAGGGCGTGCTCGAGGCTCAGGACGTCGCCGAGGTGCTGGCTCGCGCCAAGGCGGAAGCGGTCAGTGATCTTGCGCCAGGCGCATTCGTCGTCGGCGCCGACCAGGTGCTGGTGCTCGGCGACCGCATCCTGGCCAAGCCGGACAGCATGGAAGCGGCGAGAGCGCAGCTGCTCGATTTGAGCGGCAAGAGCCATACTCTCCACACGGCGGTCGCGGTCGCCAAGGGCGGCGAAGCCGTCTGGGCCTATAGCGAGGCATCGACGCTGCGCATGCGCAAGCTGACGCCGGAATTCATCGGCCGTTATCTCGCGGCGGCCGGCGAGGATGTGCTCAGCTGCGTCGGGTCCTATCAGCTCGAAGGGGTCGGGATTCAGCTGTTCGACAAGATTGACGGCGACTATTTCTCCATTCTCGGCCTTCCACTCTTGCTGCTGCTCGATGCGCTCCGGCGCGAGGGCGCGATCGAAGGCAAGGAGAAGGAGCGGACGTGAAACGGGCTTGCGTCATCGGCTGGCCGGTCGAGCATTCGCGATCACCGGTCATCCACCGCTATTGGCTGAAGCTCTATGGGCTTGAAGGTGCCTATGAGAAGGAAGCCGTGCGGCCTGAGGAGCTCCAGGGCTTTCTGCGCTCGCTCGGCGACCGGAGCTATGTGGGCGCCAATGTGACGCTGCCCCTCAAAGAGGCCGCCTTGGCATCAGCGGAGAGCGCCGATCAAGCCGCCGAGGCCATCGGCGCGGCGAACACGCTCTGGCTCGATGCCGCGGGAACGCTCCATGCGAGCAACACCGACGCTTACGGCTTCATGACGCATCTGACGCAAGAGGCGCCCGATTGGAACAAGGGCGAGCGGCCCGTTGTGGTGCTCGGCGCCGGGGGAGCTGCCCGCGCCATCGTCTACGCGCTGGTCGAGGGCGGCGCGTCCAAGATCATGATTGTGAACCGCACTGGCGAACGGGCGCAGGCGCTGGCGAAAAGCTTCGGTGCGCGTGTCGTGGCGTTTGCCTGGGAGGACAGGAACGCGGCGCTGAGCGGCTGCGGTCTGCTCGTCAACGCGACGAGCCTCGGCATGACCGGCAAGCCGGCGCTCGATCTCGACCTCGCGGCTCTTCCCGCCGACGCGATCGTGGCCGATATCGTCTATAGCCCGCTCGCAACTCCACTCCTGGCCGCCGCGAGAGCAAAGGGAAATCCTACGGTGGACGGGCTCGGCATGCTGCTCCACCAAGCCGTTCCAGGCTTCGCCCGCTGGTTCGGCATCCGCCCCGAGGTGACGCCGGAGCTCAGGGCCCATGTCGCCGCAAGCCTTGCGGAGCAATGATGCTTGTCATCGGTCTCACCGGCTCGATGGGCATGGGCAAATCCACCGCGGCTAAGCAATTCGCCAAGGCCGGGGTGCCGGTGTTTGACGCCGACGCCGAAGTCCACCGGCTCTATGCGGGCGAGGCGGTCCCTGCGATCGCCGCCGCCTTTCCAACAGCGGTGCGTGGGGGCAAGGTCGATCGCGGCCTACTCGCGGTGGAGGTGGCGCGGTCGCCCGAGAAGCTGAAAGCGCTCGAGAGCATCGTGCATCCGATGGTGGTGAAGGCCGAGATCGATTTCCTGCGTGAGCAGGAGGCCAAAGGCGCCAAGCTCGCCGTGCTTGAGATCCCGCTCCTGTTCGAGACCGGCGCGGAGTCCCGGGTCGATGTGACGGTCGTGGTCAGCGCGCCAGCCGAGGTGCAAAGGACCCGCGTGCTGGCGCGCCCAGGCATGACCGAGGCAAAGCTTGCTGGCCTGCTCAAGCGGCAGATCCCGGATCGCGAGAAGCGCGGCCGCGCCGACGTCGTTGTGGACAGCGGCACGAGCGTCGCGCACATGCAGGCGCAGATCGATAGACTGATTGAGTCGCTCGAAGGCCGCAAGGGCCTGGTGATGGGGCGACTGCGGCAACAATCAGAGAGCTGAGGGGAAGCAGGCACTTTTGCGCGAAATCATTGTCGACACGGAGACGACCGGGCTCGATCCCGCCGCCGGCCATCGCATCGTCGAGATCGGCTGCGTGGAGCTGCTCAACCGCATCCCGACGGGTAGGGTCTGGCATTGCCACCTCAATCCCGAACGCGACGTGCCGCAGGGGGCTTACGAGGTGCACGGGCTCTCCTTCGAGTTCCTTTGCACCAAACCCCGCTTCGATGAGCTCGCCGACGACATGCTGAGCTTCATCGAAGGCGGCATGCTCGTCATGCACAATGCCGCCTTTGACTTCGGCTTTCTCAATGCCGAGCTTGCGAGAGTGACCCGGCCGACGCTCCGTTGGGACCGCGTCGTGGATACGCTGGCGCTGGCGAGGCGCAAGCATCCCGGATCGCCCTGCAGCCTCGATGCGCTCTGCAAGCGTTATGGCGTCGATCTTTCGCAACGGGAAAGGCACGGCGCGCTGCTCGATTGCAGGCTGCTCGCGGCGGTCTATGTGGAGCTCGTGGGCGGCCATCAGGCGCGCCTCGAATTCGCGGCCAATGGCGGGCAGGGGGCGCTGCTGCACGCGGTGACGGAGGGCGTGCGGCCGCGTCCAAACCCGCTGCCGTCCCGCCTCACTCCGGAAGAAAGGCTGGCGCACGAGGTTTTCGTGGCTGGGCTCGGCAGCGACGCGTTGTGGCTGCCGCTGCTCGCCACGCTCGAGGGCTAATTCTTCGCCTGGCCTTCAGCGTGCGCGACGTTCTGCACGTAAAGCCTGCTGAAATCGATGGGATCGAGCATCAGCGGCGGAAATCCGCCGTCGCGCGTGATATCGGCCAGCACGCGGCGCAAGAACGGGAACAGGATCGTCGGACAATCGACGAACAGCACCGGCTGGAGCAGGTTCTGGGGAATATTGCGGAGCCGGAAGAGCCCGCCATAGGCGAGCTCGACATTGTAGATCACGCCGGTATCGCTCTTGGCATGGACCTCGATGTTGAGGGTCACCTCATAAGCGTCTTCGGGCCGGGCCGCGGCGCTGACATTGACGCTAACCTGGAGCTGGGGGTTCTGCGGCGGAGCCTGTAGCGCTTGCGGGGAGCCTGGGCTTTCGAAGGAAAGGTCCTTGATGTACTGGCCGAGCACATTGAGCTGCGCCCCCGTTCCGGCTCTTTGACCCACACGTTCAGCCGGCTCGGTCCTGGACTCAGCCTCGGGCTCGGCTTTGGGCTCGGTCGCAGGTTTAGCCTCGGGCTTACCATCGCCATTGCGCTTGGCGCCCGGTTCGCGCATCTCTTTCTTCCTGGCCATGCGGCTTCCAAGTTCAGCTTTGGTTTGAGAGGCTGCTGGCTAGCATGGCGTGTCGCTTCCTGCAATCTGGGCGCTTCCCGGCGATTGCTGCCCCTGAAAGCAAGAACGAATTAATGGCTTGGCCGTTTAAGGTTGGCTAAGGCACCACGAATGCCTTAAGTTGATTGTGATTTCGGTGCGGTGGGACTGTTCCGCAAACCCCGAGGCTCCCGCTGGAAAATCTCTAGGCGCGAACCAATATGCACCTAGGTGGTTCCGCTACAGTAGCGGCTCAATCCCAACAATGCGGGTGGCGGCAAGGATGAGTGAAGCCTTCGACATTTACACGCTGCTGTTCCTGGTGCTCGCGGTCGTAATTTTTATTCGGCTGCGGAATGTGCTGGGGCGGCGCACGGGCAATGAGCGTCCGCCATACGACCCCTTTTCGGCGCCGGAGCAGAAACGGCCGGGCGCGCCGAAGAGTAATGAGCCCGTCGTGGCGCTGCCGCGCGGCCGCTCCGCTTCGCTCGGCGACGCGTCCGTCCCGTCCGTGGAGGACATCGAGGCGAAGCTCGGCAGCCACGCGCCGAAAGACAGCGCGCTCGCCCAGTCGCTGACCGCGCTGATGCGCGCCGATCCGGGTTTCGACCCGGGGCACTTCCTCGACGGCGCTAAGACCGCCTATGAGACGATCGTCACCTCCTTCGCCGAAGGAGACGAGGCGATGCTCAAGCAGCTGCTCGGCGCCGAAGTGTTTGACGGCTTCGAGGCCGCGATTCGCGAGCGGGAGACGCGCGGTGAGAAAGTGGAATCGAATCTCGTCGGCATCGACAAGGCGGACATCATCGAGGCTGAGGTCAGAAACCGCAGCGCCTATGTCACCATCAAATTCGTGAGCAAGCTCGTCTCGGTGACGCGCGATGCCGATGGCGAGGTCGTCGAAGGCGATCCGAAGAAGGTGCGCGAGGTCACCGACATCTGGACCTTCGCCCGCGAGGTCAATTCCAGGAATCCGAACTGGAAGCTCGTCGCGACCGAAACCGCGAACTGAGTGCCGCGTCGGCATGGCTTGGCGTGGCCCTGCCGTCCCATTGCTGCTTGGCGGCATCGCTGTCACCATCGTTGTTGTCTTGCTCTTGTTGCTCTTTCGGGGGAGACCCTTGGACAACGAGGCCGTCAGCTTTGCGCGCGTGGGCTTCGCCGAGCTCGATGGCTGGCGGGCGGACGACCAGGCGCTTGCGTTTCAGGCATTGCTCAGATCTTGCGGCAAGGCGCCGGGTAAAGGTGGCGCGGAAGCCGCTGGCGGTTGTGCGGAGGCGCACGCTCTAGCGTCTTCGGGCGAAGTCGGGCGCGATGCGGCGCGCACCTTCTTCGAGGCGAATTACACGCCCTATCGGGTTGTGGGCACGAAGAAGCCCGGATTGGTCACCGGCTATTACGAGCCGGAGGTGGATGGCGCGCGCGAGCGAAGCTCTGGATTTCAGGTTCCGGTCTATGGGCACCCCGGTGATCTCGTGGCGCTCACGCCCGATGAGTTACGGGCGCGCTTCAACGATCGGCTGACCGCCATGCGCAAGATGAGTGACGGGCTCGTCCCCTATTACACGCGCGAAGAGATCGACGGCGGCGCGCTCGCGGGCCGCGGGCTTGAGATCCTCTATCTCGCCGATCCGGTCGAGCTGTTCTTCATGCAGGTGCAGGGCTCGGGACGCGTGCGGCTCGCCGACGGCACGAAGCTCCGCCTCGGCTATGCCGGCAAGAATGGACATCCCTACACTTCGATCGGCAAGCTCCTCATCGAGCGGGGAGATGGCAAGGTTGGCGCTACGTCCATGCAAATGATCAAGGACTGGCTCCGTGCCGACGCGGTGCGCGGGCAGAAGTTGATGTGGGAGAACCGCTCCTATGTGTTCTTCAAGGAGCGCGCCGGCGAGAAGGCGGAATTCGGCCCGATCGGTGCGGAAGGCGTGGCGCTCACGCCTGGACGCAGCCTCGCCGTTGATGCCTCCTATCATGCACTTGGGCTGCCGATCTTCGTCGAGGCCGGCGAGATCAAAGGCCTGGACGGTTCGCCGTTCCGCCGATTGATGATCGCGCAGGATGTCGGCTCGGCGATCAGGGGCCCGGAGCGTGGCGACATCTTCTGGGGCTCCGGCGACGAGGCCGGGGCGATCGCCGGAGGCACACTGGCGCCTGCGCGGTTTATCGTGTTGCGTCCGAATCCGGCGCCGGGGACTTAAAACGCATGGGCAAGCGCGGCAAGGACGAGGACGAGGCGCTTTGGGCCCATGTGATACGGACCGCCTCGCCTTTGAAGTGGCGCGAGCCGCGGCCACCAGTCGGCAAGGTTTTGAAACCGGCACCAAAAGCTAAGCTCGCCGTGACCCCGCCGCCACCGCCGCGCCAGCCGGTGGTGGCGGCGGCGCCGAAGCCCAGTCATGTTGCCCGTGCCGCGCCGCTCGATCGCCAGACCTCGCGGCAACTAGCCAAGGGTCGGCTCGAGGTCGACGCCAAGCTCGATTTGCATGGGCTTCGCCAGCGCGACGCCCTTGAGGAGTTGAGGAGGTTCCTCAAGTCGGCGCAAAGCAAAGGCCACCGCCACGTGCTCGTCATCACCGGCAAGGGCGCCGATCCCGAAACCCGCACGAGCTTCTACGCGGAGGACGAGCGCGGGGTGCTGCGCCAGGCTGTCCCGCGTTGGCTCGCCGCGCCGGACCTTGCGAGCCTCGTGGTGAGCTATTCGTTGGCGCCGCGCCAGCTCGGCGGCGACGGCGCGCTCTATGTGCGGCTGCGGAAAGCCCGTGGGCCTTAAACCCCGGGGCCGCATCCTTCCAGACCGCCTTCGGCTCTCCTCAGGGTGAGGACTAAGCCTGGATCCCCGCATTCGCGGGAATGACAGCCAAAGCGTCCCTACAAAATAAATTTAGAGAGGTCGGCGTTCTTGGCCAGCGCACCGATATGCTCGCGCACATAATCGGCGTCGATCACGATCCTCTCGCCGGCCCTGTCGCCGGCATCGAAGGAGATCTCGTCGAGAATGCGCTCCATGACCGTGGAGAGGCGCCGCGCGCCGATATTCTCCACATTGGTGTTCACCTCGACGGCGATGTCGGCGATGGCCTCGATGGAGTCCGGCGTGAAGTCGAGGTCCACGCCTTCGGTCTGCATCAGCGCCACATATTGCTTGATCAGGCAGGCCTTGGGCTCGGTGAGGATGCGGCGAAAATCCTCCCGGGTCAGCGGGCGAAGCTCGACGCGGATCGGCAACCGGCCCTGCAGCTCGGGCAGAAGATCGGAGGGCTTGGCGGTATGGAAGGCGCCCGAGGCGATGAACAGCACATGGTCGGTCTTCACCGGCCCGTATTTGGTGCCAACGGTGGTGCCCTCGATCAGCGGCAGGAGATCGCGCTGCACGCCTTCGCGGCTCACATCGGCGCCGACCCGCTCGGAGCGAGCGCAGATCTTGTCGATCTCGTCGAGAAAGACGATGCCGTCATTCTCGACGTTGCGGATCGCCTCCTGCACGATGCTGTCATTGTCGATCAGCTTGTCGGACTCTTCCGACATCAGAATCTCGAAGCTGTCGCGCACGTTGACGCGGCGAGGTTTGGTGCGATTCCCGAGCGCCTTGCCGAGCATCTCGCTGAGGTTGATCATGCCGACCTGGCTTCCGGGCATGCCCGGGATCTCGAAGGAGGGCATGCCGCCACCGGTGTCGGCGACCTGGATCTCGATCTCCTTGTCGTCGAGCTCGCCCGTGCGCAGGCGCTTGCGGAAGGTCTCGCGCGTTGCCGGCGTGGCATTGGCGCCGACCAGGGCATCGACCACGCGCTCCTCGGCGTTAAGCTGCGCCTTGGCCTCGACCTCTTTGCGCTTGGCGTCGCGCACGAGCCCGATGCCGGCTTCCAAGAGGTCGCGGATGATCTGGTCGACGTCGCGGCCGACATAGCCGACCTCGGTGAATTTGGTGGCCTCGACCTTGATGAAGGGTGCGTTGGCGAGCTTGGCCAGCCGCCGCGAGATCTCCGTCTTGCCGACGCCGGTCGGACCGATCATCAGGATGTTCTTGGGCAACACCTCCTCGCGCATCTCGCCCTGAAGCTGCTTGCGCCGCCAGCGGTTGCGCAGGGCAATGGCCACCGCGCGCTTGGCATCGCGCTGGCCGATGATGTGACGGTCGAGCTCGGAAACGATCTCGCGGGGGGAAAAGCTGCTCATGTGTCAGTGGTGCTCTTTACTTGCTCCGTCATGCCCGGCCTTGTGCCGGGCATCCACGATTTAAGCCAAAGTTTGAAGATGTGGATGGCCGGGACAAGCCCGGCCATGACGAGGAGGTTGACTGAGAAGGAGCATCATCGCGTCGACTCGAGGCTCTCGACGACGACCGCGTTGTTGGTGTAGACGCAAATGCTCGCGGCGATGGCCATGGCCTTGCGCGCGATGGTCTCGGCGTCGAGCTCAGAGTCGAGCAGCGCCCGCGCCGCGGCGAGCGCATAGGTGCCGCCGGAGCCGATGCCCATGACGTCGTCGTCGGGCTCGAGAACGTCGCCGGTCCCGGTCAGCACCAGGCTCTCATCGGGGTCAGCCACAATCATCATCGCTTCCAAATGACGCAAATAGCGATCGGTGCGCCAATCCTTGGCAAGCTCGACGCAAGCGCGCTTCAGCTGATCGGGAAAGCGTTCGAGCTTTGCCTCCAACCGCTCGAACAGGGTGAAGGCGTCGGCGGTGGCGCCGGCGAAGCCAGCGATGACGTTGCCGCTGCCGACGCGGCGGACTTTCTTAGCGTTGCCCTTGATGACGGTCTGGCCAAGGGTGACCTGGCCGTCGCCGGCGATCACCACTCTGCCGCCCTTGCGGACGGTGAGGATCGTGGTGCCATGCCAGATGTCGGGGGAGGAGGGACCCATGCTGCAATGCGATATCGGATTGAAGGAGCGTTTCGTCAAGCTCTGGGGCCCGCCGCCCGCGCGGGTGGTCAGGCGTAGCACTCTTTGCCGCCCCGGCGTATAAGCCGCCCTTGAGGACTCAAAGCAAATTGATTAACAGCCTTGCATTAAGCTCATCCCATGCAGAAGCCCAGTAAAGACACCCCCTCGCGCCGGGCTACGGTCGAGCGGCAGACCAAGGAGACGGCGATCGTTGCAACCGTCGATCTCGACGGGACCGGCGCCTATGAGGTGGCCACGGGCGTGGGCTTCCTCGACCACATGATCGAGCAACTCGCCCGCCACTCCCTGATCGACATTACGCTGAAGGCCAAAGGCGACCTCCATATCGATCAGCACCACACCACCGAGGATAGCGGCATCGTGCTCGGCCAGGCGGTGGCCAAGGCGCTTGGTGACAGGGGAGGAATTGCCCGCTACGGCTTTGCCTATCTGCCCATGGACGAGACGCTGACCCGGGCGGCAATAGACGTCTCGGGGCGGCCCTACCTCATCTGGAAGGTCGATTTCACCCGCTCCAAGATCGGCGAGATGGACACCGAGCTGTTCCGGGAGTGGTTCCAGGCCTTTGCGCAAGCGGCAGGCCTGACCCTGCATGTGGAGACGCTTTACGGCGAGAACAGCCACCACATCGCCGAGACCTGCTATAAGGCGCTCGCACGCGCGCTCCGCCAGGCGGTTGCCATCGACGAGCGCCAGGGTGGCCGCGTGCCGTCGACCAAGGGCCAGCTTTAGGCCTCTCGCCAACCCTTCACCTGACAGCAAGCGAATCGCCGTGACCCTCTATTCCGTTTATGAGCCGCCTGCCGAGGCGCCGGATCTAGCGGCCCGAGCCGAGGCGCTGGTCTTCGTCAAGGAGGGCTTCTCCTGGCCCGCTTTGTTTGTGCCGGGGCTGTGGCTCCTCTATCAGCGCATGTGGCTCGAGCTGGTCGTGTTCGTGCTCATCTTCGCCCTGCTCGCCTGGGCCTTCGGCGGAAGCGACGCCGGGCAGGCTTTGCTCGGCTGGACCAGCGTTGCTATCGTCGTGCTGTTTGCCTTCGAGGCAAATGACCTGAAGGGCGCGGCGCTCGAACGGAGCGGCTACCGGCCGGCGGGCGTCGCCATCGGCCGTGGTGTCGATGCCGCGGAGCTTCAATTCATGCGGACCTGGCTGCCAAGGCAGCAAGGGGCCGCGGGAGAGGCCGAAGGCGGGCCGCAACGGCCTCGCCGGGCGGCGACGCGCGGCGCGGAAGGGGAGGAGGTCATCGGGCTGTTCCTGGTGCCCTGACGAGACCATGCACGTCGCCATCATCGATTACGGCTCGGGCAATCTCCACTCCGCCGCCAAGGCGTTCGAGCGGGCGGCGCGCGAGCATGGCTCGACGCTCGCGGTGAAGGTGACGTCGGCGCCCGAGGAGGTCGCCGGAGCGGACCGCATCGTGCTCCCCGGCGTCGGCGCCTTCGCGGACTGCAAGCAGGGTCTCGCGCGCGTCCCCGGCATGATCGAGGCGCTGGAGGAGGCGGTGCGGAGGCGCGGCAAGCCATTCCTCGGCATCTGCGTCGGGCTTCAGCTCATGGCGAGCCGCGGGCTCGAGCATGGCGTGACGCCGGGTCTCGGCTGGATCGAAGGGGAGGTGCGCGCCATCACGCCCGCCAATCCCGCCCTCAAGATCCCCCATATGGGCTGGAACACGCTTCGCGTGGCCCGCGAGCATGCGCTGTTGGAAGGCATCCCCACCGCCGAGCAGGGCCTTCATGCCTATTTCGTCCACTCCTATCATTTGGTGCCGGAAGACGAGGACGCCTTGGTGGCGAGCACCGATTATGGCGGCCCGATCACGGCCCTGATCGCCAAGGACAATATGGCCGGAACGCAGTTCCACCCGGAGAAGAGCCAGAAGCTCGGTCTCGCCCTCATCGCCAATTTCCTGAAATGGAAACCGTGATACCGGAGTCGCACCCGTTCGGTCTCTCCCGTGATAGGCAAGGCGAATGGGCGCCAAAGGTCAAAGCATGATCCTGTTCCCAGCCATAGACTTGAAAGACGGCAATTGCGTCCGCTTGCGCCAGGGCGAGATGGACCAGGCAACCGTGTTCAATACCGACCCGGCGGCGCAGGCGCGAAGCTTCGAGGAGCAGGGCTTCGAATGGCTGCATCTCGTCGATCTCAACGGCGCGTTCGAGGGCCGGCCGGTGAACGCGGCGGCCGTCGACGCGATCCTCAAATCCGTCCATGTCCCGGTGCAGCTCGGCGGCGGCATCCGCGACCTCGACACCATCGTGACCTGGCTCGACAAGGGCATCGACCGGGTGATCCTCGGTACCGCGGTGGTGCGCGATCCAGGCCTGGTGCGCGAGGCGGCCCGCGACTTTCCCGGCTGCATCGCCGTCGGCATCGACGCGCGCGACGGCAAGGTGGCGATCGAGGGCTGGGCGGAGACGAGCGAGCTCGAGGCGCTGGAGCTCGCACACCGCTTCGAGGACGTTGGCGTCGCCGCCATCATTTATACCGACATCGCCCGCGACGGCGTGCTCCAAGGCCTCAATCTCGAGGCGACCGCCGTACTTGCCCGCGCCGTGTCGATCCCGGTGATCGCGAGCGGCGGGCTCGCTTCGATCGAGGATGTGCACAGGCTGTTGCGGCCGGACTATGCCATGCTCGAAGGCGCCATCGCCGGACGCGCGCTCTATGATGGCAGGCTCGATCCGGCCGAGGCGCTGGCCCTTATCGCCGCAAGCCGCAAGAAGCCGGGCCGGATCTAAGCCGGGACATCATGCGCGCACGCACCGTCTTCATCCTTCTGCTGACCCTCATCCTGCTGATCGGGCTCGGTCCGGCGCTCATCGCCGTTGGCGCGCAGTTGATCGCGGAAGGTTTCGGCTGCGAGGTCGATCTCAACCGCGTGATCCCTTGCGTGATCCACGGCAAGGATTACGGCCAGACCGTCTACGATCTCGGCTTCGTCATCTGGTATTCCTATTTGAGCATTCCCGCAGGCCTTGTGCTGCTCGGCGTCTGGGCGGCGGCCGCGCTCATCGCGCTGATCGTGCATTGGCGCAAGACCGCCGCAAAATCTGCTAAGTCCTAGCCATGCTGAAAATCCGCGTCATCCCCTGCCTCGACGTGAAGGACGGTCGCGTCGTCAAAGGCGTCAAGTTCGTCGATTTGCGCGACGCCGGCGATCCGGTGGAGGCCGCCGCCGCCTATGACGAGGCGGGCGCCGACGAACTCTGCTTTCTCGACATCACCGCCAGCCATGAGAACCGCGATACCATCTTCGACGTGGTCATGCGCACGGCAGAGCGCTGCTTCATGCCGCTCACCGTGGGGGGCGGGGTGCGCAAGCTCGACGATGTGCGGAAGCTGCTGGAGGCCGGCGCCGACAAGGTCTCGATCAACACCGCTGCGGTGAAGGACCGCGATTTCGTGCGCGCGGCGTCGGAGAAATTCGGCGCCCAATGTATCGTCGTCGCCATCGACGCCAAGCGCGTGAACGGCCAGGGGGCCTCGAACGTCGCGGCGCCGCGCTTCGAGATCTTCACCCATGGCGGCCGCGAGCCGACCGGCATCGAGGCCGTTGCCTATGCGCAAGAAGTGGTCGCGCTCGGCGCCGGCGAAATCCTGCTCACCTCCATGGATTGCGACGGGACGAAAGCGGGCTTCGACCTCGCGCTCACGCGTGCCGTCGCCGATGCGGTGTCCGTGCCGGTGATCGCGAGCGGCGGGGTCGGCACGCTCGACCATCTGGTCGACGGGGTGCGCACGGGCCACGCATCCGCCGTGCTCGCCGCCTCGATCTTCCACTATGGCGAGCATTCGATCGGCGAGGCCAAGCGCCACATGGCGGCGGCGGGCTTGGCCGTAAGGCTCGACGGCTAGGCCGCGCGGGTGGCTCCCTGCCTCAATCCTGCCCGCCAAACTGGCACAATGCCCTGTCATTGGTAGGGATGATCCCAACGCGACTATTCCACTTCGCCTCGCAGCAGTGTATGAGCCAAGTCATGAGCAACAACGATGTGCTGAGCCGCCTCGCCGCCAACATCAAGGCGCGGCGCACCGCAAGACCTGAGGACTCCCATACGCGGCGCCTGCTCGACGGGGCGCCGATCAAGCCCGCCAAGAAGCTTGGCGAGGAAGCGGTCGAGACCGCTATCGCCGCTTTGGCCCAGGACGATGATGCGCTGATCGCCGAGGCCGCGGACCTGCTCTATCATCTGCTCGTTGTCCTAGAATCGCGCCACGTCGCCCTCGACCTGGTGTTGGGCGAACTCGAGCAGCGCATGGGCGCCACCGAACTTGCGCAAAAGAGGCGGAAAGCGGCGTCGGTCTAACCGGCGGTTTCGACCCCATGAATCCGCGTCTCTCCGTCGCGTTCTCTCCCTATACCGTCTATAGCCGCGACGAATGGGCCGCGTTGCGAGCCGACACGCCCATGCCGCTCAGCGAGGCCGAGCTCGAGAATCTAAGCGGCCTCACCGAACGCGTGTCGATCGCAGAGGTGGTCGAGATCTATCTGCCGCTCAGCCGCCTGCTCAATTTTTATGTCGAGGCGCTGCAGGAGCTGCATGGCGCCACGACCGGGTTCCTCCGTAAGGGCGACGGCAAGATGCCCTTCATCATCGGTCTCGCGGGCAGCGTGGCCGTGGGCAAGAGCACCACGGGCCGCGTGCTGCAGGCGCTGCTCGCCCGCTGGCCAAGCCACCCAAGCGTTGAGCTCGTGCCGACGGACGGATTTCTGTTTGCCAACGCCGCGCTTGAAGAGCGTCAGCTGATGGGCCGCAAGGGCTTTCCCGAAAGCTACGATCTCACCGCGTTGCTCAACTTCCTCGCCGACGTGAAGTCGGGCTGTGAGCGCACCAAAGCGCCGGTCTATTCGCATCTCGTCTATGACGTGCTGCCGGACCAGGAAATCCTAATCGAACGCCCGGACATCGTTATTGTCGAGGGTTTGAACGTGCTGCAGCCGGCGAAGCTGCCGAAGGACGGCGAGGCCATCCCCTTCGTCTCCGACTTCTTCGATTTCTCGATCTATATCGACGCGGCCGACGGACTGATCGAGAGCTGGTATGTCGAGCGCTTCTTGCGCCTCAGACAGACGGCGTTCCGGGACCCCGCTTCCTATTTTCACCGCTATGCGACGCTGTCAGAGGAAGAGGCGCGCAAAATCGGGCTATCGCTGTGGCGGTCGATCAATCTCGTCAATCTCAGGGAAAACATCCTGCCGACGCGGCAGCGCGCGGACCTAATCCTCCGCAAAGGCCAGGATCACGCCGTGGAGACGGTGGCGCTGCGCAAGCTTTGATCAAGACCAAGGCGTTGTGCCAGGAGACGGCATTTGTGATCGATAGCCGATAGGTCCTTTTGGGGCCACGAGGAAGTCCATATCTCTCGAGCGCTTTCGCGGCACACTGGTTGTTCTAACCCGCCAGTCCAAGGCCTACCAGGCCGCGCGGGCCATGGCAGACAATCACATCGGCGCGGTGCTGGTGAGCGAGCCTCATGGGCTTGCAGGCATCGTCACCGATCGCGACCTTGCACTCGCGGTTCTCGGTGGTGGTATCGACCCCCAAACCACTTCGCTTGATGAGGTCATGTCGGAAAATGTCGTCGCCTGCGACATTGGAGTAGCGCTCGGTGATGTCGTGCGGCTCATGCAAGAGCATGGTGTCCGCCGCATCCCAATCACCGAACATGGCCGGGTGGTCGGGCTCGTCACTTTCGATGATCTCGTGGCCGACGGCTCGGTCGCGCTTGAGGCCCTGCGCGCGATCGTCACCGCGCAACGTGAAGTCGGGGCGCACACGTCTGCAGGACCGTTGTACCCGGAGGGACCCGGGCGGAAAACCGGAGGCCGCGTCCGCATCCTGACGCGGGCGAGGGCGCGCGCCGAGGCGATCCATCAAAAAACTGGTCGTGGCAGTTGCCAACGCCGCCAACCTCGACCGTCCGCTCCGAGCGGACCTTGCTGGTGGCGATTTGCATGCTCTGCCGGCGTCTGTCCCCTGAGACGGCTCACCAAATCACGGCGCAGTTTCCGTCAAGGCTGCAGCCCTTCTCTTCGATCAGTGCCTCGAAGAGCCGGATCGGAGCCTGACCACGGCAGCCATTGAGGAGGAGCTCGGCTCGGCTCTCGGCCTCGATGGTAAAGGCGCAAGTCAGGCCTTGGTGGTGGTCTGCAAGGCGGTGGCCGACAGCGTTGCTTCGGACGAAATCGAGGAGATTTGCAGGCAGTGCGGCAGGAGATGCGGCGCCTAGTCCCGGACGCCCCGTCGGAAAGGTCTATTGCGGGGCGTAGAGCCGGGACGGCCCAAGGCCGATATTCAAGCGCAAACTCGTGCGCTGCGAGAAGGCATCGCCGTCGGTGATTCGGGTCTGGTTGACGATGCCCTTCCCGGGGCCGTCCCCGTCGTTGTAACGCATCGACGGCACGTAAGAGTACCAATCATACTCGCTGAGCAGAGACAGGCTGGAGCGCGCGCTGAATTGCTTGCGCGTCTCGAATTTCACCCCGCCGATGAACGCGACCTCGTCGTTCGACAGACCAAGCCTGCTTCCGCCGATCCCCTTGCCGACAAAGCGGCCGTTATAGTCGGTATTGGCGCCGTAAATGCCGGCATGGAGGTCGATGAAGGACCGCAAGCCCCAACCGGAATAGAGCGATGGGAAGAGGGAATACTCGCCGCCGAAGGTGAGGTAGCCGCCGTAGTAGGTAGTATCGAGAGTCTCTTTGTAGCGGAAAAGATCGCTCGTCCCGCCAGTGCTGCCATTGATGTGCAGGTCCTGGTCGAGCCCGCGCACGTCGAACGCGGCGCCCCAATGGGTGCTTTTCATGATGCCCGGCAGGAGCATGGGCCTCGGATTCGGCGTGGTCAGCTCGAAGGCCGCGCCCCAGCTATCGACGTCGCGGCTCGTATAGGAGGAAAGGGTGCCCGGGACGCTGATGGTCGAGGCTCCGGGTTCATCGACGATGTCCGCGGCGGCGCAGATGCTGCTGTTCGTGGTGGTGCATTTGTTGCGGTTCGAATTGTCGATGCTTGACCAATAACCGTGCACCGCGCCGACCCAGGGCATGCCGAAGGCGCCGCCAAGGGGCGTCGAGATCGATCCGCTGAACCCTCCACCATATTCGTCGAAGGCGTCGTTCTTCTGCTTGCTGATGGTGTCGCCGGGTCCACTGTCCTTGTAACGGAAAGTGAAGCGCGTATCCGGCAAAGTGAGGTAGGCGAAGCCGCCGCCGAGCGAGATCACCGTCTCGCCCACGGTCATGCTCGCCATGTCCTGCATGGCCATGTCCCGCTCGATCGCTGTTTGCGCGAGCGCAGCTTGGGCCGTGAGCGCGGAGGCCGCTGACAAGACGCCTGCGACAAGGCGCGACAGATTACGCATAGAAGCCCCCAATTCGACTCCCTGTTTGCCGATACCATAGCAGTCACCGGGCCTGTAAGGGTTAATCCCTTCTTAACGAGAGCAAATTTGGCGGTTCGCGTGGCGCAAAAGCCACAGATTGAGCCTGCGCCCTAGGCGTAGAGTAAGCCTCGCTCGCGGACGAGCTGGCGCAAGGAAATTTCCGGCCGGGCACCGATATGGCCGATGACCTCGGCGGCTGCGAGGCTGCCGAGACGGCCGCAGATCGCGAGCGGCGCCCCTTGGGTCAGGCCGTAGAGGAACCCGGCGGCGTAGAGGTCGCCGGCCCCGGTCACGTCGACCACCTCGCGGACGGGCTCGGGCTCGATGAGGATGGTCTCGCCTGCGGCCACGATCACCGAGCCTTCCTCCGAGCGCGTCAGCACGGCCACCTCGCAGTCTTGCAAGGCAGCGTCGGCGGCCTCGGCGAAGCTGTTCACCTCGTAAAGGGCGGTGATCTCCTTCTCATTGGCGAAGACGATGTCGGCGCCTTCGCGGATGAGCACCCGGAAGTCAGCGCGGTGGCGGTCGACGCAGAAGGCGTCCGACAGGGTCAGGGCGACCTTGGCGCCGGACTGGCGGGCGAGCCGCGCCGCCTCCTTGAACGCGGCCTTGGCGTCCTCCCGGTCGAAGAGATAGCCTTCCAGGTAAACGATCTTGGCGGCGGCGATGAGCTTTTCATTGATGTCGGGCACGGCGAAGTCCACGCTCGCGCCAAGAAAGGTGTTCATGGTGCGCTCGCCGTCCGGCGTCACGAAGATGAGGCAGCGGGCCGTGGGGGAGCCTTCGTGAGAGGGCGGGGTGTCGTAGGTCACCCCGAGGGAGCGGATGTCGTGGCGGAAGATGCCGCCGAACTGGTCCGCCGCCACCTTGCCGATGAAACCGCATGTCGCCCCGAGAGAGGCGAGGCCGGCGATGGTGTTGGCCGCCGATCCGCCGGAGCGCTCCACGGCAGGCCCCATCGCCTCATAGAGCCGCCCCGCCTCGCTGGCGGGAATGAGGCGCATGAAGCCCTTGGCGAGATCGTGGTTGGATAGAAAAGTCTCGTCGCAGCGGGCGATGATGTCGACAATGGCGTTGCCGATACCCACCACATCGTAAATGCGTTCCGCCATGGACTTGTCGCCCCCTGATCGCGTGCCGGTCTGGTATTCGCCGTGGCGCCCACTATATTCGCCGCCGCCGGAGTTGGAACAATTCATGCTTACCGCCGCTACTCAAGCCTTCCAGCAGCTGTTCACGCCGCCCTTCCGCGCCGTGCTTGTCAAATGCGTTGGTTTCACCATCGCGCTCCTCGTCGTCCTTATCATCCTCGTCGAGTGGGTGTTCGGCCATTTCGTCGCGTGGCCTCATTGGATCGAAACCGCGATCGAGTGGCTCGGGGGCTTGGCGCTGGTCGCGGGCTCGATCTTCCTCGTCCCGCCCGTCACCTCCCTGATGGCTGGCCTCTATCTTGACGACATCGCGAGCCAGGTGGAGCGGGTCTACTACCCTTCAGATCCGCCGGGGCATGAGCTGCCGACGCTGGCCGCGATCAGCGTCGGCCTGAAATTCTTCCTGGTCGTGCTGGCGGTGAACCTGGTCGCTTTGTTCCTGCTGCTGATCCCGGGCGTCAACCTGATCGCCTTCTATGCCGGCAACGGCTATCTCTTGGGCCGTGAATATTTCGAGATGGTGGCCACGCGGCATTTGCCGCCTGAGGAGGCAAGGCGTCTCCGCAAGGCGAACGTGGCCTATGTTTCCCTGTGCGGGCTGATCATCGCGGGGCTCGCCTCGGTGCCGATCTTGAACCTGCTGACGCCGATTTTCGCCACCGCCTTCATGGTGCATATCTACAAGACCCTGGCCCGCCGCGCCGGGGTTGGAGGCTTGGCGGTCCGCCCAGTGTAAGTCTCTTTGTTTCATTCACCGGGGGCAGACGTCTTCGGCTGGTAGAGGCAGATGTCGGCGATCAGGCAGCGCCAGCATTCGGGCTTGCGAGCCTTGCAGACATAGCGCCCGAGCAAGATCAGCCAGTGGTGGCAATTGTGCTGGTAGCGCTCCGGCACGGCGGCGTTGAGTGCGAGCTCGACCTTGAGCGGATTCTTGCCGGGCGCCAGGCCGGTGCGGTTGGCGACGCGGAATATATGCGTGTCTACGGCGATGGTCGGCTGGCCGAAGGCGACGTTGAGCACGACATTGGCGGTCTTGCGGCCGACGCCCGGGAGGCTGACCAGGGCCTCGCGATTGTCCGGCACTTTCCCGCCATGTTCCTCGACCAGCTTGGCGGAAAGCGCGATCAGGTTTCTCGCCTTGCTGCGATAAAGCCCGATGGTCTTGATCTTGTCGGTGAGCCTTGCCTCGCCGAGCGTGAGGAGCCTCTCCGGCGTATCGGCGAGTTTGAACAAATCGGGCGTCGCCTTGTTGACGGAGGCGTCGGTGGCTTGCGCCGACAGCACCACGGCGACGAGCAGGGTGAAGGGATCGGCATAGACAAGCTCGGTTTTGGGATGGGGGTCGGCCGTCTCGAACCGAAGGAAGATCTCATCGATTTGGGCTGGCGTCAGCAGCGAGCCCGGCGCCTTGCCGCCTGAGGCCTTGCGCCTCCCAGCCTTTTTGGCGGGGACGCGCTTGGCGATTTTCGGTTGAAGCCCCATCTCCCCTTGTCTACCAATGGCTCTCACGCAAGGTTAAGAGCGAGCTATGACAGAGGCCGTCGGGGGGCCACAAGAGGAAACGCGTTTCTCCGCCATGCTGACGCCTCACCGGTCGCTTGGGCCGAAAGGCTTCATGGTGCTGATGAGCGCGGTCTGCCTCGTAAGCTTCGGCACCGGCCTCCTGTTCTACCTGCTCGGCGCTTGGCCCGTGGTCGGATTCATGGGTCTCGACGTGGCGCTGATCTACATTGCCTTTAAGCTCAACTATCGCGCCGCGCGCCTCTATGAGACGGTCGATCTCACCCCTGGCGCGTTGACCGTGACCCGAGTGCAGCCCTCAGGCAAGGCGCAAGTCTGGAACTTCAACCCCTATTGGGTGCGCCTCAAGCTAGAAGAGCGTGTCGGCCGCTCGACCGAACTGTCGATTGCCTCCCACGGCAATCGCCTCGTCTTCGCGACCTTTCTCACCGATCCCGAGCGCGAGGACTTTGCGCAAGCCCTCTCAACGGCGCTCTATACGGCTAAGACGCTAAACCCGGTTTAGCTTTGGCGCGCGGCAAGGCCGCGGCGCGCGGGAGATCAGGCCGCCAGATCGCGCTTTTCGGCGACGGTGCCGTCCGCCCGAAACCGGTACACGAGCGGCATGCCGGTCCCGATACTGAGCTCGATGACCTGGTCGGGGCTCAGCCGGTCGAGCTGCATGACAAGGGCGCGCAAGGAATTGCCGTGGGCGACGACGAGCACGTTCTTGCCTGCCCGAAGCTCGGGCACGATGCGTTTCTCATAGAAGGGGAGCACCCGGGCGGCAGTGTCTTTGAGGCTCTCGCCGCCGGGAGGGGCGATGTCGTAGGACCGCTGCCAGAGATGCACTTGCTCGTCACCCCAGCGCTTGCGGGCCTCGTCCTTGTTGAGCCCCATGAGATCGCCGTAGTCGCGCTCGTTCAGCGCGGCGTCTTGGACGATCGGCAAATTATCCTGATCGAGTTCGCTCAGGATGAATTTCAGCGTGTTCTTGGCCCGTTTCAGGGTGCTGGTGAAGGCGAGGTCGGGGTGGCGCCCCTCAGCCTTGAGCATGGCGCCGGCGCGATGCGCTTCCGCGACGCCTTCGTCGGTCAGATCGACGTCCTGCCAGCCGGTGAACATGTTGAGGCGGTTCCAATGGCTTTCGCCATGGCGCACGAGAACCAGCGCGTTCGGCATGGTCAGTGGCTCTTCGTTCGGGCGGCGCGACATCGCGGGATGCTGTTGTCCAGGCCGCTTAATCGGCTCCTGCCCTTGGGCTGCGAGATTGGCGCCGCAAAACTGGGTGACAGCTCACTGCTGGACTCCTTTTCCGGCCTAATTTCGGCGCAAGAGGCGCGAATTTAGGCGCACCACCAGCATTTTGCCAACTGATGAACAAGAAATGGTTTTCCGTCACGCAAAATTAGAGGCCAATGACGTCCGTCATGGAATAGAGCCCTGGGCCTTGTCCCCGCGCCCAGAGGGCCGCCCGGACAGCCCCCGTGGCAAAGATTCCCCGGTCGCTGGCGATATGGACGAGCTCGATCCGCTCACCATCGCCGGCAAAGATCACTCGATGCTCACCAACCACGTCGCCGCCGCGTAAAATAGCGAAGCCGATATCGCCTTCACGCCGGGCGCCAACGTCCCCATCGCGGGTGCGCACGCGATGGCTTTGCAGCGAAACGCCGCGGCCGGCGGCGGCGGCTTCGCCAAGCATCAGGGCCGTGCCGGAGGGCGCGTCGCGCTTATGGCGGTGGTGCAGCTCCATGATCTCGATGTCGAATTCAGGCCCAAGCGCCCGCGCCACCTTGTTGGTCAGCGCCACAAGCAGATTGACGCCAAGGCTCATATTGCCAGCCTTGACGATGGCAGCATGACGCGCCGCGGCCTCGATCTTCGCCTGGTCGTCCGCGCCAAGCCCGGTGGTGCCGATGACGTGAACGATCCGGGCCTGGGCGGAAAGTACGGCAAAGCCCACGGTCGCCTTAGGGCTGGTGAAATCGAGCACGCCGTCGACGCTCGCGAACACCGGTAGCGGGTCGTCGGTGATGGCAATGCCAAGGGTGGGGAGGCCCGCCATCTCGCCAAGGTCGCGGCCGGTCGCCGGGGAGCCCTTCGCCTCGACGCCGCCGGCAAGAACGCAGCCGTCGGTGGCCGCCACGGCGCGGGTCAGCGCCTGACCCATGCGGCCTGCGGCCCCGAGGATGGCGATCTTCATGTCGGACATGGCATTGGAACCATCAGAGGCGCGAAGAGGTGGGTCACGCTTTGGTGAACAGGCCTCGACCTTCTAGGCCGTGGCTCGTTCCGTCACAAGCCCGCATCGGCGGCAGCGGCTGCCCCTTTCGCGCGCGGCAACGGAAGGCCGCTAGGTCCTGCAAGCGTCTCTTGTGGTGACAGTGACGGGCGCCCGCACACGAAGAATTGAGCCGATGTGGCATTGCAACCGCTGGCTCGTGCGGGTCCCAAACCCCAAACTCAGCGGACCGAGCGCAGTCCTCTCCTTGCCGGAGCAGACCGAGAGTCACGAGACCGGCCATGACCAGCCGGTCGCGACCACCAGGTTCAGCCAGCATTGCCCCGCTCCAAGACAGCCGATGGAAAAAGTACCGCGGCACCCTTTGGCGGATCGGTGTTGGGCTCGACCAAGTTTTGCGGTTAGCAACCGGTTAAGTGGCCAAGCGAAATCGCTTCGGATGAGATCATGATCTTGAGTCGGGAGTCTTTGCTTGACGCATGATCTTATCCGAAAAGTCTGCAACTTTTCGGGACCATGCTCTAGGGCCTGTCTTCAGTTACGAGGCCTTTGCACGAGAACGGATCGGAATCAAACGCGGAACGCCGTTCTATAGTGCGCCACGATGTTGCGGGAGGGGTTTCCAAATCAGCTGTTGAGTGATTCATG
>Ga0315293_10000054_pt1 | contig 85713 bp, 93 predicted proteins | sample YL17G13_20_MG_FD_203071 | JGI IMG/M metagenome (GOLD analysis project Ga0315293, IMG submission 203071) | Sediment microbial communities from Yellowstone Lake, YNP, Wyoming, USA - YL17G13_20 | ecosystem: Environmental > Aquatic > Freshwater > Lake > Sediment | place: USA: Wyoming | collected...
ATTCTTGATCAGACACACATCCACAAGTAGAACACTTGTCAATCAATAATCCACTAGAACAGTATTTTGGTTTGGTTGATGAACAAGCATTATAAGCAGTGCCATCTGAACATGTAGTTTGTATTGAGCATGAACCGCTTGATTGACATGTTCCTGAAGAACATCCGCATGATGAACACTTGCTTATCAGATTTCCATTATCACAGTATAATGGTTTTGTAGCAGAGCAAGCACTGTAAGTAGTTCCATCTGAACATTTGGGCACTGAACATGTTCCATCAGACTGGCATGTTCCAGATGGACAACCACATTGTGAACATTTATTGATTAGGCTACCGCTTGAACAATATTTTGGTTTGGTTAAAGAGCAATCACCATAATATGTTCCATCCGAGCACTTTGATGGTGTTCCTAACTTACAATTACTTGAGGCACTTACCCAGTAAGACTGACCTGGTTCTAATATTGTGATGTCTTCATAGGTTCCTGCTGCTGTGCTGTATCTCTGTGGACCCTTTAAGATAGTGCAGTCTCCTCTTATTGAATTGAAGTCTGTTGATTGAGAAAGAGCTCCAATCTGGTTCCATCCCACATATAGCGAAGGTATGCTACTTGTTATCAAAGGATTGCCATCTAAGGTTATTTGGCAGGTTGATGAGAGCTTAACCCAGTAACCTAAACCAGGTCTTATTGTACTAACAGAATCATAAGCGCTTGTTGAGGTGTTATAGTGATAGACAGCGTCAGCTAGAACGCAGTTTTTAAACAATTCTCCCTTTGTTAAGGTTCTATCCACGGATAGCGAGAAAGCGTTCCAACCTACATTTAGATTCAAGACTTGTGTATTAGCTAAAGTGATAAAAGATAATAGCAATAATGAGAGTGAAATTGTTAAAAACAATATTTTAAATTTCATATATTAAACACCTATTATCATGGTGGTGGCCCTGGCGGTCCTCCGGAAATTGTACAACCACAAACATTTTTTTTACAGTCTTTGTCTTCTACAAAATTATAATAACAAAGACATAAAGTTGCTAGATTATCTCCGCTAGTTGCTAAAGTTCCACAATCACTATTAATATCACCAGCGAAAGAACCTGAAGGATTCATCTTATTGTCTCTATTGGCGTCAAAACTATTAATTGGAATTAATGCATAACCATAATCACAACCCATGGTTGATAATTGTCTGCAAGCATCATTTTTAGCAGTTTCTAAACTCATTTGTGGTCTGGCTATGTTAAAACCTCCGAATAAAACTGCTATTAGAGCCAATAAAATCACTAATCCTATGACGATTATTATCAAAGTGTTTATAGGTAGTTCTAAGCCTTTCATGATAAAATATATTATCTGAATCTAGTACATAAGCATTACTAAGTTTTAGGTGCTCATTTTGATGTTGTTAACTTGAATACAGAATCTTTATATTCAAGGAAACTATTATCTTAAAAAGTGAAATCTATGGCAATGAATTTTAAAATGTATATTATAGGCGGATTAGTCTATGTAGTCTTAGCGATAGTCCTAGGTATTTTATTTGGAATGGTGCAAGCACTTAGTTTCTTGACACCATTTGCGCTTTTGATTGCAGCTCTAATTGCAGGTATGTATGTTGGTAGAACTGCCCAAACACCGATGAGAGGGGCAATTGATGGAATAATTGCAGGTTTGATCGGTGGTATAATAGCAGGATTAATAGCAAACTTTGTTTATCCAATGCCAACTTCAACAGGCGTATCTCTTTTAGATCAAGTTGCAGTAACACTTGGAGCTACCATAGGTAGTTATATTACTATGCTAGCAGGATTTGGATTTTTCATAGGAGCAGGTATTATCCTAGGCGCAGTCGGTGGCTTCATAGGTAAAAAGATTAAGAAATAGAAGATATTTTTTTATAGTTTTTTTCTATTTTATTCTTCTATTATTTTTGCTATATTTTTACCATGTCGTGTAATCTAAATGTTTCTTCCCTATAAACTTTGTAAAATGGACAAACAGGATTATATTCATTATATTTCTCTTCACATTTAGGCTCTTCCCGTAAGCAAGATGCTTTAGGAAAATAAATACAGTTCTTAGAGGAAGATATAAGGCATGCAATCATATTTTCTTTTTCTAACATGTTCTCAATTTTTTCTTCGGTCGTTTAATCACCTTTTTATATTAAAAATCATGACAGAGGAGGAGCAGTAAAAAATTTATCGTATCACCTCCTTTGGGTTTATGCTTTCCTCTGTCGATTCTAGAATTATGGCAATAGATAGATATAAATATTATTAAAAAAATTATAATAGTATTAAAAAATATTTAATAGTGGTTATATGGCTTGGATAGTTGAACAAAAAAACGGTAAGACTTTCAGCTTGGCAACGAAGACGCTTGAACCAAAGCAACTAAAGGTTGCCTTATCGCCCTTGGCCTGGAAAATCCTTAAGATACTGACAGAGAAGCCTAGCTATCCGAAGGATATTGGCAATAAATTGAAAATGAACGAGCAAAAGATCTATTATCATATAAGAAATCTTGAGAAGGCAGGATTAATAGAAAAATTAAAAGAAGAGAGAAAACAAGGAGCTCTGGCAAAGTTCTACACTCTAACTGATTATGCCTTTACCGTTTTATTAAAACCATTAGAAGAGTCTCAGAAAGTTTTCCAACTGAAAAGAGAGTATAAGAATTTCTTAGAACCGTTTGTATGTGATGGTAGGCTGAACGCACTTATAATCTTGGGTAGTCCAGAGCCTCATGGAATAGCAAAGGCTAGAGCAAAGGATGGTCTATTTGCAACTGATTTGGGCTTGTTCTTAGGAACTTTCCTTAACTATAGGCCTGATGCGTTTACAAAACTTGACACAGAAGTTAAGGATGAAGATTTGAAAAATAATCTGATACTCATCGGCGGTCCTGGAGTAAACTTCATAACAGCTAAGATCAACTCGAAATTAGCAATAAAGTTCGAAAGAGTAAAGGATCAGGGAAACTATTATTCTGGTTTTCATTCAAACATTTCTGGAAAGAATTATTACGAGGAGGGTTATGGAATAATCGTCAAAGCAAAGAACCCGTTTGATAAAAATAAAGATGTTCTTGTCATTGCTGGCAGGAGAATTGCTGGCACAAGGGCTGCGATACTTGCTTTCCTACAGAAATTTGATGAAATATGTAAAGGAAATTCTTATGATTCTAAGATCTTTGCGAGAATAGTTGAAGGTATTGACAAGGATAATGATGGAGTTATAGATTCTGTTGAGTTTTTGGAGTAGTCATTTTTTAGACATGCTTTTGATTAAACTATCAGCCATTTTCTCAATTTCTTTGTCTATTTTTTTGTTTAGATTGTTTTCAAAAATATCATTATAGTTTCCTTTAAGTTCGCTTTTTGAACGGAAACTTTTTTTAGCAACAACAGGAATACCAAGCGTCTTGCAGAAATTGTCACAAATATTTTTCAGGCAGACATCTATTTCTTTGGTTACATCGGCACCAACAATAATAACAATTGCTCTTTTCTTTGAGAAGTCGGTATGAGCCGTATAAAATATACTGCACCTATCTATAAAGTTCTTAAAAATTCCAGGCGGCATTTTAAAGTAGTTTGGTAAAACGAAAACATATCCATCTGCATTCTTTATCTTTTCAAAAATTTCTACCATGTCATCTTTCTTTTGGCAATCTGGGCTTTTATTACAATACTCAACACAACCATCGCATCTTTCTATATTCTTTTCTCTTAATAGAATGATCTCATTTTCTAATCCTCTTCTCTCAAAAATTTGTTTTAATCTGTTGAGAATAGTTTCAGAATTTCCTTTTCTAGGACTGCCGCTAACGCTTAATATTTTCATTAAATCATCCTTTTAATTCCTCGCTCAAAACTTTAGAGACTGTCTTGCCATCAGCAGAGCCTCTGACTTCTTTCATTACCTCTCCCATAAGAGCAGATACTTTCTTTTCTTTGACCAGGTTAGGATATTTGGCAAAAATCTTTCTTATTATTTCTCTTAGTTGTTTTTCATCCAAGGATTTCAGACCGCTTTTTTCTATAGCACTACTAACAGAAATCTTATTCTTACAAACAGTTTCTAAAATATTCGGTATCGCTTCTTTTGATATTATTTTTTTATTGATATCAGAAAATAGTTCATCAAAATGTTCTTCTGTTAAGCTTTCTGTTTCGCATCCTCTTCTTCTCAAGTCTACTGTTGTTGATGTGAGGGTGCTTGCAACTAGAACCGGGTCATATTTTTTGGAGAATTTTTCAAAAGAATCTAGATACTCGCTTCTCAAAATCTGGCTAATCATGTCCTTGGGTAAAACTTTAGATAATCTCTCTGATTTTTTCTCCCAGGTCTCTGGTAATTTTATTTTTGATAGAAATTCTTTTGTTATTACTATTGTCTCAAGGTCAGTCTCAGGATACAATCTCTCACCACCAGGCAATGGCCTTGTGAATTCTGTTGTTCCACCCTCTTTCGCAATCCTAGTTTCCTCTTTTGGTTTCTCTCCTTTTGATATCAGTTCCTGTTGTCTCTTTATCTCATTTTCAATTATCTCCGGTATCATGTCTAATTCCTGAACCCCTTTTACCTCAACTCTAGCACCTTTTGAAATGGAAACATTGATATCTTGTCTTGTCACACCAATACCTCTTTGGCTCTTGCCAGTAGATCTTATCAGCATACCTAATTTTTCAGCAACCTCCTTTGCATGCTCAGGATTCTTTATGTCCGGTGCAGTTCCTATTTCTATCAGAGGTATTCCTAACCTGTCCAAACGATACGTAATCTCATTTCCTTCCTGTTTTACAATTCCAGCAGACTCTTCTTCCAAACAAATGTTAGTTATTCTAACCTTACCCTGAGATGTATCTAGTGAACCATTCAAACCAACAACAACTGTTCTTTGAAAGCCACAGGTGTTAGAACCGTCTATTACAGTCTTCCTCATAATATGAATCTCGTCTGGTATCTCTGCCCTTAGCAATAAAGCCACTTGCAGTACGACATTCAATGCCTCCTTGTTTATAGAACGAGGTGGTTCTTCATCCGTTTCTATTAGACATGTTTCCTCAGGATAACACTGATAAAAGAAGGTCCTGTCTCTAAAATATTCATATAATGCAGCTACATCTACTTGACCCAGTTCACCTGCAACCGCTCTAAGCTTTCTTTTGATTAATGATGATAGCTTATTTCCAGAAAACATCGGCTTGCAGCCGCAGAACAATTTTGTTTTTGTATTCAAACGATTATGAATTTCTATTCCACATTTGAAACCTATTTTTTGATAATCCATATCACCACTTTTCAAAACTCATGATTTCGTCTAGTTCTTTCCTCTCTCTTGGTTCTGGTTCCTCATCAGGATAACCCATAACAATTACATAAGGTATCATAATATTCTCTGGTATATTCAGAATATTCTTTATCTTTTCCTTGTCGCACCATGCAACGAAACATGTTCCAAGTCCAAGTTCTGTCGCTCTAAGAGCGAGGAATGCACTTGCAAGAGATAGATTTATGATAGTCATTTCTCCTTCATGCTCCTTTATAGAGTGAGGTGAATATACTTCTTTTTCTGAGCAACAAACTATTACAACAGGTGCTTCGTATACCCAATCACGAACAAAGACTTTCTGCTCCCTAAACTTTAGTAAATTCTCCTTACCTTTGACAATCACGAAATGCCACGGCTGCAGGTTATGCCCAGACGGCGCCCTTCTTGCAGCGTCAATCACTTCCTTAATTATACTGTCAGGAATTTCCTTGTTCTTAAATTTTCTTATTGATTTTCTTTTTTCAATAGCTTCTTTAACATCCATTTAATCACTCTAAACTCAAACCACCATCAACGACTATATTTTGTCCGGTAATGAAATCAGAATCGTTTGAAGCAAGAAAAACTGCAGCTTTAGCTATCTCTTCTGGCTTACCTAATCGTTTAAGAGGTGTTTTTTCTATAACTTTTTTTATAAAATCATCGCCAGCACGTCTTGTCATTTCAGTATCTATATTACCTGGAGAGATGGAATTTACCTTTACATGTGGAGCTAAAGCCTTAGCTAGAGATTTTGTCAAGTTAGCTACACCAGCTTTTGAAACACAATAATGAATAACATATTCCCCACCAAAGATAGAACCATATATAGATGATATGTTAATTATCTTTCCTGATTTTTGTTTCATCATTATCTTTGAAACAGCTTGAGAGCAAAGAAATGAACCTTTCAGATTAACATCCATTGTTTTGCTCCATTCCTCTTCAGTTATGTTTTGTAAAGGGGCGACGCTAATAACGCCTGCATTATTTACTAGAATGTCTATTTTCTTGAATTCTTTCAGTGAAATTTCAATTAATTTATCAATTTCATCTTTTTTAGAAACATCAGCTTTAACTGAAATCGCCTTTGAACCAATTCTCTTTATTTCTCTTACCACTTCTTCAGCTTCTTTTTTAGACTTGTTATAATTAACAATGACATTTGCCCCTTCTTCTGCAAACTCTAAAGCTATTGCTTTTCCAATTCCTTTGCCACTCCCAGTTATTAAGGCAACTTTACCCTTTAATTTCATTTTCACACCAAGAAAGTATCTATTTCACTCCTTTCAGTAATTTCTCCAGCAATATTAGTCAACATCATTTTTCTAATATCGTCAATGTCTTTATAGTGAGCTAATAACCATCCCAATTTAACATAGGCCACTTCTGGCAGCATGTCCTCTGCAGGAATTGCTTTTGAATCATGATAAAGAATTCTTAGATTAGTATACACATCCGTATTAATTCTACCATATATGGTTTGCGGCGCAATAATAATCGGGATTCCATCTTTTATTATTTTCTTAATCGTAGGAATCCATGTTTTAACCGCGAACGTAGGAACATGACCCATTCCTGTTCCTTCGATAACAAAACCTTTGTAGCCTTTTTTGACAAGAAACTCTAGAATTTCTGGTTCACTCCCAGGATATGCCTTTAACAGAGCAACTTTTGGCTCGAACTTAATGTCTGCAATAACCTTCTCATCACTTCTCTTCTTATAGTTCTTGTTTAAGATGTCAGTCTTACCGTTAGGGTAGATTTTTGCCAGAGGCATTTCATTAATACTTCTGAATGCGTCCCTCCTTGTGGAATGCATCTTTCTAACCTTTGTTCCACGAATAAAATAGCAGTAGTGATCGTCTGTCGTGGCATGCATACACACCCCTACTTCACCAAAATCTGATAGAGCTGCGTGAGCAGAACAAACAATATTCATGAAGGCGTCGCTGCTTCCTCTATCAGAAGATCTTTGAGAACCTGTTAAGACAACTGGTTTATGCAAATTCTTCAGCATAAAGGACAGAACAGCAGAAGTGAAGTGCATTGTGTCTGTTCCATGAGTTATAATGACGCCTTGATTCTCATTTATTTCCTTTGCAACAACTTTAGCTAAAATTTGCCAATCTTTATAGTCAAAATCTTCTGACATTTTCCTGAAAGGAATCTTGATATCTTTTATGAAAGCAATATCCTTCAATTCCGGTATGTTAGTCAACAATTCTTCAGGTTTTTCTAGTGCAGAAACGCCGCCAGTCCTATAATCAACCTTAGAAACTATTGTTCCGCCTGTCATGACTATTGAGACTTTGGGTTTATTAGAATCAAATTTTATTCTTTTTGTCTTTTCTATCCCTTCTTCAAATTTTATTTCTTCCTTAACCTCTTTTGGTTCAGGTTTCTTTGATCTTTCTATTTTGGTTTTGCCTTCGAACCTTATGCCAATATTGTAACCGCTATCTAATTTCAAGACCATACAATTTTCATCTCCAATCTCGCTCCTAGGCATTAGCAATCCTTCATAATGCTTATCATCTTTGTTTATAGAAATTCTGTCCCCTGTCTTAATACCTTTCAGAGTTTTCTTGATTTTAGCAGAATAATTGTCAAGCATAATAAGAATTGTTTAAAAGAATATATAAATTAAGTTACTTTTCTCTGAGTTTTTTGTAGACTTCACTAAAAGTTCTTATAGCCTCTTCGGCTATTTTACTAGCATTTATTCCTTCAGGAGTAGCTCTGTATTGGCCATCGGGCGCCAACTCTAAAAGCCCTGAGAGTGCCTGTAAATATTCTTCAGTCTGCGTAAAACTCAAATTACATCCATACATGATATTCGTCTTTTTAGCTCCTCTTCTAGCTTTTTCCAATATATCTGCAACAATTTCAATTTTATCTCTTCTGGGATTACTTTCTCTCACTCTTTTATGTAATGAAGAAAAGGATTTAAACCTTATTTCAGTGGTGTAACCTTTATTCCCTCGTCTTCCTTTTTCATCAATTTTTTGAACTTACATTTGGGGCAGGTTAACCATCTAACAATTCTTCCATCTATTATTATTGCATCTTCCCCACATCTTGGGCAGGGAACACCATCGCTTTTCTTTTTCGTAGAATCTATTTGTCTTAAAGCCATTAGTAAACACCTTTCTTGATTTCAATGTGTATGTCCTCATAAATCTCTGGAAATCTTGAGGATAACTCTTGCAAGTCCAATATCATTTGTGGTTTGTTGACAAAGCATATCTGTTCTCCTTCTTCTTGTTTCTCTAGTTTTCCTTCAGAGTTATACTTCTTATATTTCTTCAGAGTTAGCCTACAAAAAGGATATTGTAATTGAAAAAGTTTATCCAAAGTAACATCATCCAATACTCCAATCAGTATTTTATCGTTCAAATCAACAGCAATGACTTTTTTGAGAAGTTTTCTAGCCTTTTCCTTTGTCTTTTCTATCTGAGCATACCAGCTACCTGGTAGGTTTATATCGCCTTCACTCATGTTCATAATATTATTAATACAAGAAAATATATAAAACGATTATCCTATATGAATTTCTAAAATATCCTTATCTTTCAAAACATAGTCTGAACCAACTTTTTCTCCAGGATATTTAGAAGAACCCCAAATCCTGGCGAATCTAAAATATTTTAGGAAATCTCTATGAATTTTCTTAGCTGCTTCTTCAACAGTGGAATCATTTTTTAGAACAAGAGCCTTTTTCTCTGGTTTTTTACCAGGCTCTTTACAATAAATCCTTATCAGTCCGAGCATGTTCCATATACCATTCTTGATCTTTTCCAAGCTGTCGCCTCTTTTTATTTCAACGAACGGTTTGTTTCTTATTCTAAAATTATGAAGTATGTCTTTCAATTGTTTCAGTTCGTCCTCGTTCCTATATATCACTAATATACCATCTGAACTCTGGACAATGCTCATGAAAACCGATCTAAAGTTGGATGGAATCTCTATCATCTGTATCTTCACTCCCTCGAACTCGAAGGTTCCAATCTCTGGTTTAGTTGTGGTGAATGGATGGCTTGATACTTTAGGCTTGGCATTAGTTAATTTTGATAATAAAGTAGATTTGCCTGACTGAGTTAGACCGAGAATGCATACCTGAGCATCTCCTTCTTTGGGAATCATTATGCTTTTTCTAGCTGCCTTAGGTTCTTTTTGTTGCCTTAACTTTGATAACCTCTGCTTTAACTCTTTCCTTAGGTTCTCTGTTCCTTTATGGTCAGGAACAGTGCTCAACATCTCTTCTAGGGCAGCTATTTTTTCTTCCTTTGTCTTAGCATTGAGATATTTTTTCTGTGCAATCGTGTATCCAACTGTCACGTTCGTAGGCATAATAAGAATTTGGTTTGTTAATATTAAATTATTATGATGTTGAGAGAAACTAGACTTCTCCCAAAACAATATCTACAAATTCTTTAGGTAGTTTACTTTTAATTTCCTCATAATATACTTTTAATATCTCAGTATCTTTAACAAAATACTTTGATTTCCGACTAGTATTATCTGCAGTTAAATAGCCACTTTTTACTAGACTAAGAAGATTTTTGCCGAAAACATGACCATCTAAACCTGACATGCTTGATAATTGTTTAGCTTTAATTTGGGATCTTTTACTTTCTATAATGAATTTAAGAGTTAACGCTAAATTTTCAAGATGTATTTGTTCGTAACTAGCATGAAACATAAAAAAATATAGAATAATAAACATAAAAAGTCTCTTGTTTATTTCTAATAGTATTCTGTTCTATATTCTTCCTCTGGTTCTATATCGACTTTCTTGGCCTTTTCTTCTATTTTCTTTCTTTTCTCTTCTTCCTTCTTCTTAATTTTTCTATGTCTTAGAAGTGTCAAAATTATTATAACAACTACAACACCAATTGCAAAATACCATATTATGTAACTGTAATCTTGTGTATTGTTATCATCTGAAGTTTCATTATAGAATTCATTCTCAACATAAAAATTCAATTTTGTTGTTCCATTTCTTTTTTCAGAATCAGCCAAATATATTTCTATGACAGATGTTCCTGGTACGTAGTTCTGAGGTATTCTATAGCTATCCATAAAGCCCTTGTTAACCTCGGTTAGAGATATGTTGTGTTTTTCTATCTCAATATTCTGGGAGTTTTTCAAGCTGTAAAAACCATCAAACCTCAATTTTTCAGAATATTTGTCTGTTATCAAGACTTCTAAGTTCACAGTCTCATCAGCTTTAAAATAATATTTATTCAAGGAAGCATCGATATTCCATGCTATAACATCAAAGGATTTGTTGAACTCGAATAGTGGCATGCTAGAATTGATTATCTCTGTTCCTTGAAATGCGATTATGCTCATAACATATGTCCCGTTCATTGATGCACTAATCAAAGAATAATTAGAACCCCATGTACTTGAGTTTATATTTATCAACAAATTTCTTATAACAAAGGATTCGCCAGGTCCTATTATTGAAAACTCAACGTTACTCAACGGGTCAGGATAAGTCAGGTAGAATTCTATGTTATCTCCAGGCTTGTAAGACTCGTTCATTATGATGTCTGCCATAGCTATGTGTGGCAACAACAAAATAGATATCAATAAAATCATCAGTTTTTTCATTACACCACTTTTATTTATATTGAATTTGGCTTTAATAATCTTATGAAAAACCTAGGAAAAATAATTATCTTTTTTATAATCTTAGTTTTATTTTCATTTATTTCTTTGCTGTTCAGAGAGCAGGTTATATTTTTAGACGAGCTGTTATTTAACTATGTAAACGGCTTCTATAGTCCTGTAATAGACATTGTTCTGATACCGTTGACTTACTTTGGTTCAATATTTTTCTGGTTATTCCTGACAATAATTCTCTGGGTAAAGAACGATAAAAAATTGTCAGTATACCTGATTTACGCTATTATTTTGGATACTCTACTGTCTTTGTCATTGAAATTGACCTTTCTAAGAGAAAGACCGTATAGCTTCATGAAAAGGAATATATTTTTAGAAGAGGATTTGGGACCAAGCTTCCCTTCTGGGCACTCTGAGAAAGCATTTTCAGGTGCTGTCATACTAAGTTCTCAGTATGGTAAACTAAAGATAGTGTTTTACATTTTTGCAATTCTTACAGCCATCAGCAGAATCTACATAGGCATACATTATCCTTTGGACGTTATCTTCGGATCTCTGATTGGACTAATAGTTGGTAATATTATATTAAACCTGCCTACAAAAGAAACTCAACAAAAAATAGAAAAATCTATTAGAAAATTGAAGATTTTATTTAAATTATAATTCAAAAACTAACTCGGCTTTTTTATTATAAAAGTTAGAGATTATCTGTGAAAAACTCTCTGGATTTAGCAACAAATGGTTCTTTTGCATTGCCGGAATCCTTATTCTTATTATCTCCTCGTTATTCCTGTAGAGAGTGTTGATTCCATTCACCGGAGCAGGGAATATCAGCTCTTCAACAAAGTCCTTAAAACTAGAGGCTTCCTCTAAAATCCTTATGGGTTTCTTAAACCTGTTTGCTATCTTCTTGACAACAGAACCTGCTTTACCTACAAGTTTTGGTGCATCTCCTCTTCCTGTTATTATGACCAGAACATTGCTGTTTATTATCCTGAGTATTTCGACGTCCCTTATGCTTTTCATTTTCTCGCTTAGTTTGTATATGTATCTTGCGATTTCTACCTCTTCTTCTGTTACCAAACCGTTTTCTAGCTTACTCTGGCATGCATTGCATAATATTTTAGATTTCAAACACACCTCACAAACAGTAGATTGCATAAAGATTATATTATTATAAGTTGAATATAAACGTTGGGTTGCATGATAGAAATAGGTATTGCAGGCGCTTTACTGCTTTTAGCAGCTTGGTTGTTTGAAACTTACGAATCTGTCAAGAGGCATAAAGCTCTGGTTGATTTGAAATTTGCTTTCATTTACATAATAAGCACAATTTTATTAACAATATATGCTTTCCAGAATAATGATTTTGTATTTTTTTCAGTTAATCTATGTCTAATTGTTTTGGTTCTTTTTGAAATCATTTATACAATTCATAAAACAAGGAGATAGTATGGAGATAGCAATATGCGGCAAGACCAACGTAGGCAAGAGTTCTTTTTTCAAAGCAGCAACAATGATAGATGTTGAGATATCTAATCGTATATTCTGCACTATCAAGCCCAATATCGGTGTGTCTTTTGTAACCGCCCCTTGTCCTTGTACAGAATTGAAATTGAAATGTAATCCTAGAAATTCTCAGTGTGTAAACGGTGTAAGATTGATACCTGTTAAACTCTGGGACATTGCAGGTTTGATTCCTGGAGCACATGAGGGTCGTGGTTTAGGCAATCAATTTCTTAACGACATAATACAGGCTGACATGCTTATCAATGTTGTAGATGCGTCTGGCACAACAAATGAAGAAGGTCAATCCACTACCGGTTATGATCCTTCTAATGATGTAAAGTTCCTAGAGGAAGAAATAGATCTTTGGTTTGCTGCTATTATTCAAAGGCATTTGGAAAAAATAAAAGACGAAAGTAAAGCTTCAGGAATACTTTCAGGCTTGGGAATAAATGCCAAGCATATAAAAGAGGTAATGGACAAGTTTGGTATGAATGATATAAATGTTCTTGCAAGAGAACTGAGAAAATTATCTAAACCAATGATAATAGCTGCTAACAAAATGGATCTGTCCAAGTCTGAAGAAAATATCAATAAGATGAGAAGAGATTTTCCTCATTTGACAATAGTTCCATGCTCTGCAGAGGCTGAGATTGCCTTGAGAACTGCTGCTAAAGCAGGTTTTATAGACTATATACCTGGAAGTAAAGATTTTACAATCAAAAAAGATCTAAATGAAAAACAGAAGTTAGCTTTAGACCTGATAAAGGTAAATATTTTGGATAAATATGGTTCGACTGGTGTACAGGACTGTTTAAACAAGGCTGTTTTTGATTTCATGAAGTATATTGCTATATATCCAGTCGAGAACGAGCACAAGTTGTCGGACAAAAAAGGCAATATTCTCCCAGACGTATTCCTCATGCCGCCTGATTCCACTGCCCTAGACTTGGCTTTCAAAGTGCACACAGACATTGGCCAAAAATTCATTGGTGCAATCGATGCAAAAAATGGGAAGAAAGTTGGCAGCGATCACATTCTAAAAAATAATGATATAATAAAAATTCTAACCCATTAAACTCATTATTTTTTATGCTTGAATTTTTTCACTAGATCTTTTTTCATGCCTGCAAACACTAGTGTTATTTCTACAGCAATGAACACTATCAACAGTATCGGTAAATAATTTTCTGTTAATAACTGCTCTATTGATTGATAGTATTCAACTTTGGTTGTTTGAGTCTTTAATTCTAGAGGCGATTCAACTGTCTGTTCTTTTGTTATTTCGCACTGTTTGGATTCGACTGGTTTGTTATAGAAAGTGCCACAATCATTTTTATCTGTACATTTTCTTGTCTGTACGCCACTTGTGCATTCACCCCAAGATGTACAAACCCAATTCTCTGTACAGTCGTTGTAAGCAACCATATCATAATTGTCAAATCCTTCTTTCTTTGCGTTCCAATAAGTTGTTGAATTTTCACCGCATTTTACACTTGTTAGGTTGTAATACTTCATCATAGTTATTTTTGATTCACAATATTCTTCTGATGATGTTTTTTCAATGGTTCTCTCTAAAGCCTCTATTCTTAATTCTAATTGCTTTACTTTGTTTGAAAGAGTCCAAACATCCTTATCGCTTGCAAAATATGAATCTAAGATTATTGCCAAATCTCTAGCTTGAGCGTAAGCACTATCTCCACTTCCTGTCAAATAGCCTATGGCAGCCTTAAATATGCTGACTAAATCTCCTTGTTGTATTCCTCCACCAACCTCTGACCATTGACCTTCATGTTCTTGAATGTACTTTTGCTGGCATATAGTCCATATGAGGTTTATGTGAGCTTCGTCATCATAACCCAAAGCCTTTAGGTAGTCTACAAACTCTAGTGGTGGCATGCTGCTAATTTGGTTAAGCCACTGTTGCAGATAGGGATCGCTGCAAACCTGATTTATTTCACTCAAGCCATTAGTTGTGGTTATAGGATTGCCGACTCCTGTCTTTATCTCATCTAGTATCATATCTCTTGGACCTGAACCTTGCATTGTTCCATAGGCATCGTTTTGAGTCTGATTTAGTGCATTCTGAGTGTCTCCCAACTCGTCTCTTGTCTGAGCTATCATCTGTCTTGCCAACGTATCATCAGCATCTACTGTTATGTTCAAGTTGCTAGTTCCGTTTACTGATATGTTCATATTCACTATGTCTGCAGCTGCAAAGTTTACTGAGAAAATTAAGAAAACAGTACTTAGCAGCATTATTATTAAAATCTTTTTCATCTTATATCACCCTAACTCCATATCAAAATCGAAATCAATATTATCATTGTTCGAATTAATCATAGTTCCATATTCAGACTCACCCTCAACTCCTGCATTTTCTATATGCTCTACTGAACCAATCTTAGCATCAGAACTTAGATTGAAATAATCTGTAGATTTGGCAAACAAAAATGTGTAAAGGCTGCTATCATCAGTAGGCTGACAATACATGCCCAATTGCGGATTGTAAAATATTTTTTCACCACTCAAGTAATATTTATTCATTAATCCTGCATAGCCAGGTTCACAGAGAAATACACCTCCGCCATAGCCAGTTGAATAGTCAAAATTATTATTCAAGAAAACTATCTGAGTGAAACCTACAAAAGATGAGCCAGTTCCATTAGCGAGCTGATAACTCATTCCTTGCCCTGGAACAGCATAAACATAAGATTCAGCATAACCAGTTCCGTTGAAGTAAGTGTAATAATCAGTTTGAATGTTCTGATTACCAACATTATCATTATATTTTTGATCTATTACCACACAACCGTTTACCACGTCTGTTCTATGCATTGATGCAGAAAATGGGTTGTTGGTTACGATTTGTTTACCTTCATACGAACCTGAACAATCAGGACAACAGCAACAACCACCAGCACAACCTGTATGTATTATTGCAGAATCGGTTATTGTAGGTGAAACTGGAGAGATAATTGTCGTTTGAATGCTAAAGTCTCCAGTTCCAGAATAATCTGTATTAACAGTTGTAGCAGAAACTGCGCTAGATATAATCATTAAACATAACGTAATCAAACTTATTATTTTTCTCATTTTGTTTACCTTTTTATCGTAAACATCTAATCTTTAAATGTTTTTTGTTTTCCTAAAAAAATAAAAGGAAAAATTGAAAAGAGTTACTATTATACTAATGGTCTACACCAATCACAAATTGGCATGTCTGGCATGTCTGGCAAGTGTGGTGTTACACATGTTGTCTCAGTATTCAAACCAACTGATTCGAATACGTTAAGTGTACCTTCGTATCTTATGTCGTCTACAAAAGTTCCTTCACTAGCACCTACATGAACTATGTTGGTTACATCGCCTAATTCTGCCATTCTGTAAACTTCACCTGTTCCATCCCAAATTACAGACTTTTCCACATTTGCTGAGAACCAACATGATGGATCTACTGTTATTTGTTTGTTCAATATTACCTCTGAAGAACCGAACCATTTGTCATCAATGTTTATATTTTGTAAGACTGTTACATCTCCCTTCATTGTCCATACGTCTTCAACTATCATGTCATCATCAATTCTCTCGTCAACAATTGTTGCATCGTTGAAGTAAACATTCCAACCACTTCCTTTGAAGTATGTATCTATTGTTCCGTCAGTTGGTAGACAGCTAGGTCCTACGCATGCTAATGCTGGTGTTGCTATTAAAGCCAAACTTATAATTACTGCAATCATTTTGTTCATATTTTTTCACCTTAAATTTTGGGTATTTAGTTTTCCTAGGAAAACCAAACCTCGCGGTGCATGCTGGTTTGTTATAGCGCCTCTCCTAGGCGCTAAGTAAGAAAATTTACTCATATACAAAATAAAACTAAAAAAGTATTTAACATATTTTGAGACATATTGTATACATAAACAGTACAAAATTATGACATATATATTACAAAAAGAAAAATTTAGTAGTTTTGAAAGAAATTTCTAAATTATTTTATAAAATAAGAAGAAAAGTTATATTTTGGAAAAGTAAATGTTGGTAATTGGAAGTTAAATGATGGTATTTGGATATTTAATGACGGTATTTGAGTACCAATTAATGGTTTATTAAATGGAGAACATAAGCTTGAATTTCTCCAAGAACATGTTGGTGGTGGCAGTGGAACACATCTAGGATCATTTTCTGTTATTATTTTTGCTGTACAATTATTCCATAAGCAAGTGTTGTTACATGAATCAAATTCTGGTGTTTGATAAGAGGTTTTATTTATGCAATAGTATATGCTAGCATTCTCTGGTAAACATCTTTTAGTAGAAGGTTGCCCTATCTCACATGATTCACCACAATTTACTGTTTTATCTCCGCAATGAATACAATTAGAACAGTAAGCAGCATCATCAGAAGAACCACAACTCCAAGAATCCTCTAAACAATTGCAATCACCATTGCATGTCCCATAAGAATCTCTTGAGCAATATTTTCTATTAACATAATCGCACATCGAAGTGCCCTGCGGGCAATCTGTATCCTGATCACATTGAGCTCCACAATTTGCCACATCGCATTCGTGATTTATATTAGAATCACCTGTTGTACACGAATCAGTAGTCTCGTTACAGGTACTTGTGAATGGGTTTCTAGAGTCCCATGTGAACGTGTTGCCGTCCGGGTCGTTATTACAAGTCGATATACCAAATATGTTGTTACCTGAGCAGTCTCTAGCTGTCAGCTGTACACAGTTGTTGTTTCCGTCGCAGTGGTCTGTTGCCGAACAGTATAGTCCATCATCACAAGATGTACTTATTGGAGCATATTTTTCATTGCAGAAAATGTTGACCCCATCGCAGATGTCGTTCGCTTCGCACTGACCTGCTTCGATAGCGCATACAAATCCATAAGATTTCACTGCGTCTATTGAACAGTCGTCATTTACGCCGTCACACATCTCTTCTGCATCGCATACATCTGCTGATGCTCTACACAAGCTAGTTGACTTTGCATCTACTGAACATGATGCATCAAAACCAGTACAATAATCATCCAAGTCACATATTCCTGCAGATGGCCTACACTCCACTGTGTTTGGCAAGTACTCGTCTGCCGGACAAAAATGACTTGCACCGTCACAAACTTCTGCAACGTCACATTCTCCTGCAGAGGTTCTACATTCAATGCCACTATTCAATACATTATCAGTACATACTCCAATAGAACAAGTATCCTGAACATCGCATGCACCCAAAGGTGCTGGACCGCATGTTGTTCCGTCAGGTTTGTTTCTAGTAGCTCCTGTATCAACCCACTGAGTTCCTGTGATAGAATAATCACATTCTACTGAAGGCGTATCACTACAAGTATAATCTCTATATTTCTGCTCTTTCTGTTCTTTCTCGTTACACTGGTCTAAGTCAACCCATTGTGTGTTTCCTGTATCATACCAATCATCCAAGCTATTACAATTCTGAACTAATTGATCATCTATACAATTGGTATGATCTATACAATTAGAATCACAGTAAAAATCATGAGATTGTCTATGCTTTCTTATCGTATCAACAGAACAATAATTAATAAAAGTATCATTATAATCTGTGTTTCTATTTGAAACATTGTAAAGACAACTTCCTGGCGTACAATAATAATCTCTATCTTCACAACCACTGTCATAACTATAACAATTGTCATGATTACAATCTTCAGAAGAATATGAGCATGAACAACTTGATAATAAATCACAAGTTCCATCATAAAATCTCATATCGCCACTGCAATAATTAGAACAATCAAAGTCATTTTCACATTGAGCTCCACAAAAAGGATTTGGATTGTATTCGCACCAATAATTACAAGTGCTTGCATTCACGCATCTATCATTCCCACCGCTCCATTTATAATCACTACAAGAAAGACACCAATCACAATTTAGATTGGATTCACAACCTGTGGAGTTTGTATAAGAACTGCATTGAACGCATGAAGGATATGAAGAACAATCAGAGTCTGCACAATCAATTAAACCATCACAATCATCATCTATGTTATTATTGCAAACCTCTCCAGGCCTTATGCTTGCAGTTGCAGACGAATCTCCAGCCTCATTTCCTGGAGGTTGGGCATGATACAGTTTCACTGTTATGTTGAAAATTCCGCAACCATTAGAAGTATTGTAAGTATGGTTAAAATTGCCTAGGGTGCAGTTATCAACTCCGTCTGTTGCGTTACATCCTGTTATCAATTGTGTATCAAAAGTTCCACTAAAAATTTGGTTGCTACCACCGAGTCCATTATCACTTCTATTAATATTCACAGCTGAAGTAATATTTCCATCTCCCCATTGTATCTGAATATTATAATCTCTTAAATGTCCTGGAGGAGATGTAACATTCCACACGCCTCTTACTCTTACAGGGTTCGGTACAGAAGTATTGTTTGTAGGCTGAATAATTATTATTTTAAAAACCGGAGCAGCATCAGTAAATGTTTTTATTACCATATTCGTTCCATCTGTAGCAAAAATATAATATAGACCTTCTATACCATCTAGTTGATAGTTATAGACAAAACTACCAGAACTATCAGTTAAAGTAGAGTCAACATCGATAACACCATTTGGTCGTGTTACAGAAATATCTACGTTGTGATTCGTTAAGAAATAAGAACCGTGGATGTAAACTATCTGCTCGGGAGCAAAATCTGTTTTTAAGTTTCCATACACGTCTGTTGTCCATAAAGTTGCTGTTTCATTGGCTAACACAGGATAAAAAAATAATAGCGCTAATAAAAAAATTAATGAAACTTTAATTATACAAGAACAGAGATTTCTCATAATATTATTTTAAAAATTATAATTAATAACATACGTTGCGACAATTATATGACAAAAAGTTAACTATATATTCTAACATTCTTGTTTATGCTCGCCATCTGGTCAAGTTCTTTTTCTGAGAAAAAATGTGTTCTTATACTTTTATAGCATTCTGAAATCCAATCAGGATATCTCAAATCCAAACCCCATATGCTTCTTCTCGTTTTATTTCCATATCTCTGATTCTTTTTTACTTCAACCAACTTACAATCCATCAATCTCTCTAAATGATAGATACATACAGACGGTCTTATGCCGAGTTTAAAGCAAATTTCTTCAACCTTCATAGAATGCATAGTGTTCGGAGAATTTACCAGCAGATGCATAATTGATGCTCTTATCTGGTTTGAGCATATCAAACCTATCTCAGGCATGAAGTTTGATATTACGTCAATGTTGGCCTCTTCGTCAACAGGCCTGATTATTTTAAGTGAAATTTTCTCCATAAGAACACTTCAATAAAGTAAATTTAAATGCTTAACTCGCACTACACAGAGATTACAGTGCTTGGAACTATGGTGTTCAAAGGTGCTGCGACTTTCTTTCTCTTAAACAAGAAGACTACTATAACAGCTGCTACTATTGCTACTACGAAACCGGTTATCCAATCAGTTGCTGATAGACCTAAGAAGAATCCTGTTGGTAACATAAATGGTGCTTGCGCTTGTTCAGTTTTTGCTATTTCCTCTTTTGAGCATGGTTGAGATGTGAAAGGTTCATTGTTGTTTGTTCCGCACTTGCTTTCATCTTTGCATGTTCTTGTTTGTATACCGTTTTGACAATTTCCCCAGTCTCCACAAATCCATTTTTCATGGCATACTTGACTTTGCGTTCCATTAGTTTGGTTTTGGGATACGTTAGTTGTTCCTGAGCTAGTTCCAACAAATGATCCACCAGGGCTTCCACCTGAAGATGGTGATGGACTTGGATTGCTTGTACTTCCAGTTGCAACCAAGTTTAGTACAAAATTAGATTGTGTGCCAGAAAAAACTACTGTCTGTTCTGTGTCAACATCATTTACAAAAAAGCTGATTGTTTTTCCTACTCTATCATTGTTTGGATCATCAACTAAAAAGGTTCCAGCAGGATAACCGTATTTGCCACCGACTGTAGTCGTACTTGCTACCTGTACACCATTAATTTTAGCTTTTACTGTTGTTCCATCAGGAGCTGGTTGACCATTCCAAGTAACAGTTCCATAGAATGTATTTGGTATTCCAGGAATAGCTAAAGCAATGTTAGCAGAAAGCATTAAAATAATCAAGGTTGTTAATATTATTTTAAAATTCATTATTTTTCACCTGAAAATAGTTAAGCAGAAAAGTTTTAAAGCTTATCTGTTTTATAAGATTGGAACCGAACATTTAAATTCTTTATTCCACATGCAGTTCGATGCTGGTGCATAATTGTCCTTAACGTCCATTTCTATCCAGTACCCTTTGCCTGCAAACATCTTGTTGATACTCCAAGAATCTCCTACACATGATTCTAATTGATGCCAAGTCGCATTATCATTCCCACAGTTGTCATATCCCCACAAAGAACTCCATCTCGGGAAGCCTTGTTGTGTGTCAATCAAAGAATTTAATGAGCAATAGACATAATTTCCATATTTATAAGAATCATAACCACAATTATCAGATTCTATTTGGTATGTTTGCCAATCTGTTCCGTAATATCCGATAAGATTCCAACCACTCTGCAAGTTCTTGCTTGGCGGAGTTGCTATTGGACTAAACAGGTTACCAGCTATTAACAATTTAGTATCATTATTTGTAATAATCCAGTATCCCCAACCTGGCTTGATTGATGTCAATGTGCCGCCTGATAGTGGATCCCACATATACCATTGATCGTTGTCATATGTCCAGACTGAAACTATCTTGTCGCTTATGTTTTTGAAAACTTCTGATGGACTGTCATTCAATAAAGTGAATGGAACTGATATTAAATTCCATTTCTTGTTTAATGGAATTTCAAAAGCAGTTCCTTCAACCTTGAATTTTTCAATATCAGCAGTGCTATTACCACAATCATCTATGCAATAAGCTTCCAGAGTGTGATTAGATTCTTCTGGGAAGTAAATCGTAACAGGAGAATCATCAAAATGCCATTCTTTCCAATCTCCGTCTAAAGCATATCTCCATTTAACCTTTCCTTCTTCGCAACTCAATGTTATTGATGTTAACATTGTAATTTTCCATTCACACCACTCGCCCTGTTGACATTCTGCCTTAGGCTCTCCAATTGTTTTGTTTGGCGGATTTAACGGTGGTATGATTGATTTATCTCTTGTTTCTCCGGTATCTATCCATTGATTATCAGTAATAGAATAATCACAAGTCGAATCACTACAGGTATAGTCACGATATTCTTGTTGCAACTGCTCCTTTTCTTTGCATCTGCTAACGCTTACCCATTGAGTATTCGTTGTGTTATACCAGCCATTTTTTAGGCTGCAATCTTCTGTCGAGTAATCACAATTGCATGTTGAATTGCAGGAACCAGAAAAGTATCTTGTATCGCCTATGCATTTGTTATCGCATGAATGAGTAGAATCGCATTCAGCACCACAGTTATCTACAGAACAGGTGTGAGTTATAGTATCATCTCCAGTAGTGCAAGCATCATTCGTCTCATCGCATACGCTTTTGAAAGGATTCCTAAAATCCCATGTAAAGTGAATGTTATCAGGATTATTATCGCAGGTTTCTATTCCAGAAGTATCGTTTCCTCTACAGTCTACAGGAGTTCCATTCTGACAATGTCCTGAATCATCACAAGTTTCCTGACCATTACAGTACAATTCATCATAACAAGGTGTTCCTGCAGAAGCAAACGTATCTGTTGGACATGAAGCATCAGAACCGGTACACATTTCTTCAGCGTCACATACACCTGCCAATGCTCTACATAATGTTGTGTCTGGTAAGAATGAATCTGATGGACAATTATTATTTATTCCGTCACAGGATTCTGGAACATCGCAGATACCTGCTGATGTCCTACATAGAGAAGTTGATTTAACATCAGTTGGACAAAAATGACTTGCACCGTCACAAACTTCTGCTAAATCGCATGCACCTTCAGAGGCTCTACATTCAGTACCAATAATCATTACATTATCCGTACATACTCCACTAGAACACGTATCTTGAGCATCGCACTCCCCAAAGGGAGTATCTCCACATATTGTGTTGTCTGGCTTGTTCCTAACTCTTCCAGTGTCAACCCATTGATTGTTTGTGACACTATAGATGCAAGACGCAGCACTGCACGTGTAATCTCTATATTCTTGTTGTATTTCTTCTTTCTCGTTGCATTGATCAATATCAACCCATCTTATATTTGTTGTATTGTACCAACCATCTTGAAGATTACAATCCTGAACAGTTGTGGTTTCTAGATTACAAAAATAACCAATACACTTTCCCTCGTCATGTTTTATCAAGGCTCCATCGCAATAGTCTTTATCTAACCTGTTGCAATCATCATCAGATTTGCACTCGCCACATCTAGAATCGTTTGTATACAAAGTTGGATGACAAGGTTGCCCAACATTAGTTCCATTCTGGCAATAGCAAGATATCGGACAGTCTACACAATGTCCGTGATCAGGATAGTCAACATAAGTTGTTCCATCACAATAGTCTGCTTTACAAGAGCATTGTGAATCAGAATCGCATGTTGCACCACACTGACCTATCTCACAGTGCCAACCACAGTCTGTTCCAGCATCAACACACTTTGGCTGTAACCATTGGTTGACTTTAGTTGAAGTAGAAAAAAATTCGCACAATGGGCACCAATCGCATTCTATATGACTATCACAAGTAAACTTTGTTATATAATCTGCACATGTTATTATCTCTATTACACGATAGTTGTCTCCTTTGTTTCCAAACTTTACCTGGTATTCACCACAATCATCTGGCTGAATAGTATAGGAATCAAAACAAAAACTTCCAGATCCTCCAACAAGCTGTGTACCAGAAGCTACAACCAAATCAGGATCGCAAGAAGCTCCTCCTGGCTTTCCTTTTATTTCCCAGTCGATATTACCAGAGTCAAAATCAGCGCCGTTTATGTAAACATGATCTCCAACATAATATTTATTGACATCTTGTGATGTATTACCACAATCATTTCTTGTAGTCCAAATAGCTCCAGAACCTACATTAGCTAGAGCTGGTATCATAATGTAAGAAAAACCTATAAAAACCATTAGCAAAGCTACAAAGAATGTTACTTTTATTGCACCTGTCAATCCTTTGTTCACGATTACCACACGTAATTAGTTAAAAATAAAAGGAAAAGAGGGAACAATCCCTCAATTATTATATGCTCATTTCGCTTACGCATGCCAAATCTGTATTCCAAATGCAGTTCGTAGCTGGTGCATATCCATCCTTAACATCCATTTCTATCCAGTATCCCTTGCCTGGATCCATTTCAGATTTCCATTCTCCATCAATGCACGCATCTAAACCTCTCCAACCTGCTACGTCACCACCAATGTTGAAATAGTTCCACAATGAACTCCATCTTGGGAATCCTTCATGTGTATCAATCAATGAGTTCAATGCACAGTAGACTGGTTTACTTATCATATGACACTTTCCATCAACAACATCAAATGCTGCGCTAACTGACATTCCTGTACTCCCATAATATCCTATGAGGTTCCAACCTGACTGTAATTCTCTTGATGGTGGAACTTCTAATGGAGTGAATAAGCTACCGGCAATATCAAAGCATTTTTTATCTTCTTTTGATAGAACCCAATATCCCCAACCTGGTTTAATGTGTTCCAATGTTCCGCCTACTCCTGGAATCCAGCTATACCAGGTTCCATTGTCATATGTCCAGACCGAGACTATCTCATCCTTTGCATCTTTGAAAACTTCTGATGGACTGTCATTCAATAAAGTGAATGGAACTGAAATTAAATTCCATTTCTTGTATAGACATAATTCCAATGTACATCCTTCTACCTTGAATTTCTCTTCGTCTATAGTTCCTGCATTACCTAATGCGTCCATACATTTAACTTTCAAATCGTGCTGTGATTCTTCCCCGAATTTGAAGCTCTCAATTCCACTTTCTTTGCAACAATATCCGTCTCCAGTTGCGTTGAATTCTCCCTTAATTAAATCGCTGTCGCAGTATTTCTCAGTTACATCGTCTCCATCTAATTCTATCTGGAAACACATTTCATTGTGGTCAACTGGATGTGGTTCTGGATCTGTACATGTTATGTTCAAAGTGTTACCCATTGTTAATTTCCAACAATCTATCTCACCCACAGCACATCTTGCTTTTAGTCCAGGATAGAATGTGTCGTCACCTTCCCATTTTTCATACGGTTCACTTATTATCTTTGTAACTTCTGGTGGTGTGTTATCAACAAATACGCATTGTTTAATAATCGAAGATTTGTCAACATTGTCAGTGCTGGTTATCTCTATCAAATGACAGGAATCTTCTGGGATAGTGAACTGTCCCTGCGTTGGGTCACTTAATATGTTCCATTCGCTATCAATCGTAGCTTTTTGGCAAGCGTCTACATTGAGACAGTTTTCATCAGCAACTATTTCCCATCTATATTTTGTCTCCTTGATTCCCGACTTGTGAGGTCCAGCATCTTCTACGGATATTGTTATCGGTGTGGTATTATTAATCCATTCTGTTACATTGCCATCTGGGCTGAAGAATGGACTTCCGTAAGTCTTTGTTATTGCTGGAGGTGTCTTATCAACAAGGAATGTCTCTACATCGTCTACCGAATTATGCAAAGCATCTTCACACTTGACATGTAATATGTGTTCTGTATCTTCTTTGAAGTTTATTTTAAATGGTATTTCCACCAAAGGAGATTCGCCACTTTGCACTTTTCCATCGGCGTCCAAATAAAATGGACCCGTGTCATCTAGCATATACCACCAATTACATTTTATATCATCAACTGGATGAGGCTGTGGGTCGTAAGCATCTATTGTTATATTCGTCACACCATTTATCATGTGACAGTCCCCTATTATACCATCATCCACTTTGAAGTCGTCTACACCATCTGGACATTCTAGTTGAGGACCCTCTATTGTTTTGTTAATAACAGGTGGCACTGTTTCTACAATGTAATATTGTCTATGTATCTTGCCTGCATTTCCCAAGTGATCTACACAATAATACTCCAAATCGTGCCAACAATCTTCTGTGAATTTCACCTCAACTGGTAATTTATCATAAGTTTCACTATACCAATCACTATAAGTTGGGTCGCCTTCAAAACCATCTGCCCACGTACTAAATCTCCAGTAAACTTTCTCCTGTCCTACTGGATGAGGTGTGGTGCTACTATTGCTGTCATCACAATTCAATGTTATTGGTGTGTTCTTTGTTACGTACCAATCGATTTTGTTGCTGCAATTTCCTATAACCTCAGTGACAAGATCAACTATTGTTTTAGTGAAATCACTTCCAAGCATAGCTCTCGCTCCGCCTGTCTCGCTAGCAACATATCCCCAGACAGCATCTCTACATGTTGTAGCTGAACCGCTATCAATTGAAATAACAGATATTCCTGCTGCTTTTAATTGCGCAGTAACACCGTTCCAAGTTATATCATCACCGGTTCCTGTTACACCGTCTGGACCTGGATCTGCTCCAGTTGTCGAAGTGCATGAATCAAAGCTTCCCAGGTTACAATCGTGTGGGACATTATCATTGAATATTACTACAACTCTTTTAGTGCCAGATCTCCAACTTATGCTCTGAGTCTCCCATAGTGCACGTGCATATGCCTCAGGACCATCAGCACCTCCACTTGCAAAAAGACTGTTTATTGCCGTGCTCACATCTACTGTGTTGCTTGTAATGTCCTGATTAAGTGTCCATGGAGTGTTTCCAGCATCTCCATATGTATTAGAATAACCACAAGAACTGAAGGAACCTGCATAGTCTTTGAAAGAGCCGACTCCGAAATTGCTATTAGTAACTAAAGCACTAATCGCGCTCATTACATTATTAGCGTTTGTTTGTGCAGAGCTTAGTACGCCACCCATGCTTCCTGTAGTATCGAACAAGAAGAACACATCAAGATCTTTAGTGACATTTATTGAACCACACTCACCTCCGCCTGATACTTTCGGCTCACCTACTTCTTTAACAGGTTCTGGTGGTGTGTTGTCTACATATACACATTGTCTGTGTTTCTCTTCGATGTTTCCTAATTTATCAACTGAATAAAATAATATTTGATGACATGATGACTCACCTATAGTGAACGGAGCAGTGTATTCTTGTATAGTTGCACCATCAGCAACGTAATCAACAACACAATCTTCTTCATCTTCGCAATCATGGTTATCAATCAATGAAACTGCATAATAGGTTTTATCAACGCCAACTTTGTTATCCGTTGCACTCAGGGTTATTAGAGTTGAGGAATTAATGTAGTGTGGATATTCAGCACCGCTGTTAATATCTGCTGGATAGTGAGGATCTCCGTATGTTTTTGTTGTCACTGGTGGTGTTGAGTCTACTAAGAATGTTTCAACATCTTCAGGCATTGCGTTTCCTAAAGCATCCTTACAATTTATTTTCAAAATATGCTCAGAGTCTTGAGTAAATATTATATCTTTTCCAGCATCTCCAAATTGGCCACCTTCGACAAAGCATTGACCAGTTTCAGGATTATACAAGTGATCTGGACCCACCTTTTTGATGCACGTATCCAAATCAGTCTTCCACCAAAGTTCATAATTACATGTTATTTGGTCGACTGCGCAGATATCTCCATGGTCTTGAACTGCGACATGAACACCATTCTCTCCACTATCTTTAACATAGCATGGTGCTGTTGGACTTGCGCCTGGTGGACAATCACCTAAATGATCATCTCCAATCATTGTTTTTATTATTGTTGGAGGTAATGTATCTACTTTGAAAGTTTCATTGTCTATTGGACCTGCATTTCCTAATGCATCTACACAATAAGCTTCTAAAATGTGAATAGAATCTTCGCCAAAGTATAATGTTTTGTGAGCTTCAGGTAATGCAACTGAATCTGTCCATGATGACCATGTATTGCTTACATCATCCCAAATTCTATACCATATAGAAACCTGATCAACCGGATGATTCCCCTGATCGGTACAATACAAGTCTATTGGAGTGTTTTGTGTTACCCAATAAACACAACCGCTTGGATCAGAGTTATCGCAAGTGACATTTGGTGAACCAACTATCTTTGTTAATGTTGGCGGTGTATTATCAACAAATACACATTGAGTTTTAACAGTTTCTTCATTGCCAACTTTATCAATAGCGTAATATTGAATTATGTGACATGATTGTTCTGGTTTGTATATTGTGACAGTATTTCCAGTTTCTACATTCCATAAAGCTTCTGTACATGTTTCCTCGTCACACAAACATTCTCCTCTGCATTCATTATCATCAACTACAACATCTCTCCAGTGAATCTCTTTAACGCCAGAATCACAAATTCCACCTTCAGTATCAGTTGCAGTAAGTGTTATCGGTGTTGAAGAATTGATATAGTGTGGATATTCAGCACCGCTGTTAATATCTGCTGGATAGTGAGGATCTCCGTATGTTTTTGTTGTGACAGGATCAAAACAATCAACATAGACTTGAGGGTAATTGTAAATTATATCACCTTGTGGCTCTTTATCATCAAGAGTTGAAGTTCTGAAAGAGTGAGCACATTGATCTTTATTACACTCCGCCTCAGTCATTGTTGCTTTAAACGTAAAGTTCCTTGATTGGCCTAATAAAATTTTATCACTATTAGTTTGATACTGGCAATAGCTATAATCTGCTGACTGATCAATTAGAGACCAACCAGAAGGAGGATTGCCACAAGCAAAGTTTGTATGGCCAAGAGTGTTATTGTATATCCTTACTTCTCTTATGTCATCTGGTCCAGTGTCATGCAAAACTGTATCAGTGAATGTATATTCTGTTCCAGCGTCAACGTATAAAGGATCTATTGTAACTATAGAATTATGAACAGCTAATGCAGGAATAATATAGCTCACGCTAGCTATTACAAAGGCAAGTGTAAGAAATATCATTGCGCCTTTAACCGCACCAGACATTCCTTTTTTATTCTTTAGACTTTTAAACAAATTCATTCTCACACCCTCCTTTTGAGAAATTATTCATTACTAACAAACGAAAATTGAATAGTGAAATATTTAACTGCCAATGAGCCAGGTTTAAGCCAGATTTTTATTATCCATGATTGAGCCATAAGTAAGCCAGAAATGAGCCAAGAATAGGACAAGATTAATTTTTCCTAACATTCTTGTTAACACAGCACATTCCATCCAATTCAGTAGCCGTATAAAAGGTTTTTAACATGTGGGAATATATGTTTTGCACAAGGTTCGGATATTTCAGATTCAAGCCCCAGATGCTTCTCCTTTCCCTGTTACCGTATTTAAAAGATCTTACAATATCAACAACCTTCCAGTAGTATAATTTCTCCAAATGGTGTATAATCACTGAATGCCTCTTTCCAAGCTTGCTAGCAATTTCCTCAACAGATAAAGAATGATTCAATTCTTTAGACTTTACTAACAAATGAATTATAGAAGCCCTTATGGGATTATAGCATATTTTGTTGAATTCTGGTCTAACAGAATAAATAATACTATCTTCGTCAATACCATCACTCTGAATGTTATTTGGAGCATCTAAAAATATTTTATTCATCAATATTACCTTCGGGATAGAATTATTTATCCTTATCAGACATTACGTTGGCATTACATTTGAAAGTGATAAGAACTTTGGAAAAAATTGCATAAAAACTACAAAAACAGCACGAATTTTTGAGTAGGGGGAGCCTTTTTAAATAAATTCAAGCTTAAATCCTTTTCTATGTTTAATTTGTTTATGCACCCGATACAGATAAGGCTTACAAGAGAGCTTATTGAAAAAATCGATGGCTTTATACAAAAAGGGATTTATCCTAACAGATCTGAAGCAGTTAGAGATGCTGTTAGAAGATTAAGAATTTTTGGATAATAAAATCTAGACAAATACGCTTCTTAGATGTAAATAAGATTATGTGTAATAAAACTGGCTTAGATCGTTTGCTATGCTGTCTTCAGTCTGGCTGTTGAAATCTGATTGTTCTGTTGATAATTTATCCAGTTCTTCTTGCATTAAACTTGAATATTCATTGCCAAGTATGATTGATGTTTCTGTTGCCTGCGCTGTAACATCTGTTGTTGATGGACTTGTAGGTGGGCTTGGTGGACCTGTAGTTGAAGGACCTTGTGATGGTATTGTATTTGCAGTATAAAGATAAACTGCTGCCACTACCAAAACTAGTACTACTGCTACGATTATTATTTTTGAATTCATCTTACCACCTTGGGAAAGCAAAAGCTAAAAATGTATATGCGATGCTGTTAAAGTTTAAAGTTCCAGCCCAGACTCTAGACTTGTCATCAGTGTTAATTGCATTTGTCTTCTTTGCTAAAGATAAGTCGCCGACTTTAGTTGTGCTGCTTTCACAATTTTCTGCAGAAGTGTTCGACTGTTTGCAAGCATTATAGTCAGGCATATTTCTTATGTCAGCCGAAGCCGTTGTGTTAGTGATCTGAATATTTGTCAAAAGATAAGTTGTGTTTCCTATCTTTATTCTTCCTTTTGTTGTCGTATTGCCTTCTGATTGAATTGCATTTTGTATTTCTTCTTTAAGCTCTGACCAATTTGTTGAGTTTGTATTATTGATTATGTTTTTGATTTCACCAAAAGACAATGTTTTAAGATGTGATATGTGCCATTTTGCAGTTATGTAGTTGTCCCCGTTAATACCAATGCCGTATCCATCGAATACTGGATTTAAATAACTCTTGAGCATTGTTTTGTATTCAAGTTTGTTTGCAGATGTAATTGCTGGAAGTTTCATTGCATGCATATTTATTGCGAAGACTGTAGATGCTGTAATGATTACAACCAAAGCTATTATCGCTAAGACTAATATTTTTTTCATACAATCAGTCTAATTTAGAAATTTAAAAAGATTAAGAAATTGTTAGGTAAATTACGAACAATCATACGAATTCTTTGAGATTGCTTTTAATTTTTCTTTTTATATCCTTTTCCAGGTTTTCGAACTGGTGTTGAACATAGAATAGCTCGTGTGTTATTCCTCTGACAGGATAAACTGCAAAGGTTTTCAAGAATACGTCAGTGACAGGCAGGACTTTCTTGGCTCTAGCCTCTTTCAATTTAGGCAGACCATAGGCTGTTACAACGCCTCTTAGAATGAAAGATAATAGGAACAATATCTGCAAACCACTCAGCCAAAAGAAAGTCTTGTCAGAAAAATATTGCGATAAGAAACCTCCAGTCAAAGGCCCTAAGAAAAGAGCAAAGCCAGTATAAGTCTTATAGTTGGCTATGTATGAAGGCCTATTATCCGGTGGGGTTACGTCTAAGATGTAATTAAAGGCTGAAATATCAAAACCGCTCCAAGCAATTCCAGAAAATATGCTTATAAAAATCAGTTGATAGGGGTTTGTAACAAACAAAAAGAAAAATGGATAGAAAACCAGAAGGATATTGCACAGGCACATGATGGTTCTATCACCGAATTTGTCAGATAGTTTTCCCCAGTACCTTAGCATGAAAATTCTTGTTAGAATTTCAGAAGCAATGACTATACCATACCATTCATAACCGACTTTCATCACGTTAAGCATATAGACTGTGAAGAAAGGTGATGCAATGTTGACTGCAAAGTTTAGTAGTGCCATATGCATTGTGAAAGGTCTAAAGTTTCTATACTTCTTCAAGTCATTGATAAATTTTATAACATTTATTTTCTTGGCTTTTGTTTTCTTAGGATTGACCTCAGGTATTTTCTTTAGATAGAAATATGATATTAAACCGAACATAGAAGCAAAGAAGAATATTAGAGAAAAGCCGAGCAGGCTCTTTGTTAATCCAAGTATCCAACCGCCTATTAATGTTGTGGAAAAACTGAATATGCTGACAATAGTGTTTCTCTTTCCAAAGTAGCTTCCTCTTATGTCTTCAGGGACAAGATTCCCCATCCATGAAGACCAACCGGTGTTAGAAAAGCTCAAAACAACCTGAGAAATGATTATCAGGAATATGAAAAACCATATGCTTCCTTGAAAAAAGAAAAGAGGGATGAAAACTATTATCATCCAAACTATCCTCTGCATTAAAGCTAGGTTTGCAGTCACTTTCTTTTTATCTCTTTTTTTAAAGTATTTTCCTGCAAAATGCTGAGATAGTGTAATAAATAGGTTAGGAATGGAATTTAGTATTCCTACTTCAGCTTCATTAGCTCCTAGAGCTAGAGCAAATGGGGTTGAATAGGTTGATGTTATTCCCTCCATAGCTGAGTATGCTGAACCCTCTTTTATAGAATCCTTTAAGGCCTTGTTGAGTTTCTTCTTTGAGAAAGGCATGATTAATATTTAGAAATCCGCTATTAATAGATTAGTAACACAATTCGTATTTCAAATCATATTTCTGTAAAAGTTCTACAATTGTTTGCTTTAATTTTTCATAATAGTCATTTTCTGAGAATAAAATCTGCTCCCATTTATCAACCATGTCTGGAAAATTTGCTTGAACAACACTCTTAATCTTATTCCAGTGATTTTTACTCTTAATATTTAATTTATCAACGTAAACTTTGTCAGGCTTTGTCATAGCAAATCTGCTTATTGTTCTTTCCAAGTCTTTATCGCTTACGAAAGGCAGCAAGGGACCAAAGAAAATATAAGTTTTTATCCCAGAAACCTTGATGTATCTCAAAACTTCTAGTCTCTCTTCAGGAAGAGAAGAGTTTGGTTCAAATATCTTAGCAACGTTTTCATCCAACGTAGTTATTGTTAGTCCGACTTCACAGTTCAGTTTCTTGAACAAATCTAAATCCCTTAAGACAAGCGTAGATTTTGTCAGTATTGAAACAAAAAAATTGTTGTTTAGTTTCTCAAGTATTGATCTTGTTATCTTGTATGTCTTCTCTGAACTCTGATATGGATCTGTCACGCTGCTTATCAGAATATTTCCTTTCTTGTTTTTTAGAATCTCTTTGGATAATACTTCAGCTGCATTTGTTTTAACGTCAATGAATGTTCCCCATTGCCTGCGTTCTCTGAGCACAAAAGGAGCATAGCAGTAAATGCAGGCATGCTCACAGCCTGTGTAAGGATTTATGGAAAAATCACTGTCATGAAGACCCGACTTGCTCATTATCGTCTTGCATTTTTTCTCTTTTACTTCCATTCTCTCACTTTTATGAAATCTATTATTCTCTTTTGCTGCATGGTGTCTTTCAAAATAGCGCTTTGTTCTACCCATCTTTTAATAGGAATATCTATTTTCTTAGAAATATAGTCCAATGATTCGTTTAGTGTTGAGAATCTTGAGGGTTTGTTTTTAACCGCCTGTCTCACAGCTTCTCTTACGTTCCATACGCCAACAGGCATTATATATCCTGGATGAGCCTCTCTCATTATAACAATTCCTGCCTGCCTTCTTTCCTTATTCAGCAATTCGTTTGTCGCTAGCCTAGCAGCATAATAACAACCTCCAATTTCTGCATAAGTTTTTCTACCGTCAAAAAACTCGTAATCAGAGAATATTTCTATTTTTACTTTGTCAGGATTCCATAATGTGTTCGGGTACCAGGCCTCTATCAATTCGTAGCACCATTCTCTAGGAATCATCAGAACAATCCATCTATTGTCTAACTGGTTGTGCTCATACACTCTGAATTCATTTATTAAAGGATAATTCTTAGTATAATCGATCATGTTCTTACCCAGAGTATCATCAACAGCTGTGATGCTCCACCTTGTAGGAACAAATCTCCTGTTCTTTCCCAAACCAAAGGCTCCGACAGAAAACGCTTTCTGTATTTTAGAAACTAAGATATTATCATCGTATAATCTTATCACAGCATCCTTTGCTTTCAGGTCAGTATCACAGAAGGCCTTCTCAATTTTCTTATTGTACGGGCAATTCCCAGCATTCAAATCAAGTAAAGTTGCAGACGGACCGAATGGTTGAATCTCATCGTTCAGAACAATTCTCCCAGTTGGCTTTGACTTGAACTCAACCTCCGCATCAGGCGAGTTCTCTGCAAGAGCTATCTCTCTAGTTATCTCAACAATCTTTCCTTCAAAATTTTTTATATTGGTCAAGTATTTACCTCTCACCAATTGAAATCTGAAGTCAACTATTTCCTCTATTGATTTGTTAGCCCATAGCTCAGGCGTATCCATTATGCTGGTATCTCCATGTTGCGGTGGAAGCATGGGGCCAACGAAAACCTTTGGATAGTTAAATCTACCGATGAACACTGAGGGTGGTGAAGAACCTTCCAAGTAAGTAGAGTCTATTAATGGTTTAACCTTGGTCTGAGTATAGAACTTGACGAGAATAGGACATCTATCTTTTCCACACCACATTCTACCCTTGCATTTCGCGCATAATGAAGCTGTATCAGAAGAAAAAATTTCCATGTTATAATTTATTTTTAGAATTATTTATTTTTAATAAAATTAAAAACCTTCAGGCATGTTCCACTCTACCAGATTTTCTTCAGGCCAATTTTCCTTGAAAAAGGTTAAACCGCCTCTGCATAATAAATCCTTATCAAAACTAAGAATTCTTAGTGGAGCCCATTGCATCAATTCTTTAACTCTTTTATTACCAACGACAATAGTTCTTTTATCTTTTTCTCTTTGTGGTATCACTTGGAGATCAGAATTTCTAAGAACCATTGGACCGAAAAGAGAATAACGCTCAGCAGGTTTGTGAAAATATACACATGATTGTCCTACATTTAAATCAGGTAAACAGACAGCAGTTATAATGCCACTTTTTAATACATTAGCTTGCAAGTCTCTCTCTAATGCGTACATATCACTTTGTTCCCACGTCGGTCTTCTGGAAGTTGATTCGCCTTCCTCATGCTGAACAAAATAGAGTTTAGCTGTTAAAGAAGGGTTTTGTACACTTTTATCTATTAGACTCCTACTGACAATTCTTACTTTGTAATCAGTCATTTAATCAATGGTAATAAATAGAAAATTAATCTTTAAACGTTTATCGTATAATATCTTTACTACCCACCAACTAAATATTACTGTATATCATTTACTGATTAGGGTTGGCCAAAAAATCCTGAAGAATCTTTAAGGTTTTCTTTGTTCATTTTATAGAACAGTTCGATCAGTTCCTTTTTATCTTCTCCTTCAACTTCTTTTTTGTCGATAATTCTTCTCAGGTTTCTTTGATATTCCAATAATTTTTTTATAACAGTTTTTCTATCCTCTTTCTTATTTTCTGGCATTGCATCCAACACAGTATCGTGTATGCTTACTACGGTTCTTCCCTCGTCATTAAAAATATTTCCTAGTTTTATATTTCCTGGTTTTCCTGCTTCTGATACAAATATGTAGCCTTTAACAGCATCTCCTATAAATTCTGTAGCCCCTGTAAGATATTTAGTTTCTTCTCCAGGCACATCCCTACCTCTCAGAGTTTCGTAAACTCCATCAAAAAAGAACCCATCGCCAATAATATATGCAAGTTCCTCCATGCGTTTTACGTCCATAGTCATAATACTTTTTTAAATGTTAAAAGATTTAAATTTTACCAGTCGCTATGAAACCTATAGAAGAATGACATTTGAACTCATGCAGTGATTTAAAAAAGCAAAATAATAATTCTTAACATGGCTAAAGCTTTAGGCATGTTCTCAGGCGGTTTGGATTCTATACTAGCTGCAAAATTAATTCAAGAACAAGGAATAAAAGTAGAACTCATAAACTTCTACACAACCTTCTTTCCACCTAGGAATGCAATTGAAATGGCAAAGCAAATAAAAATGCCGTTGAAAGAAATTGACGTGACAATAGGTTATCTAAAGATGCTAAGAAAACCAAAGCATGGTTATGGTTCTGGAATGAACCCATGCATAGATTGTAAAATATTCATGCTTAGAAAAGCAAAAAAGTATGCCAAAAAAATTGGAGCAAGTTTCATTTTCACGGGCGAGGTTCTAGGAGAAAGACCAATGAGTCAGAATAGAAATGCGATGAATATGATTGAGAAAGAATCAGGTTTGAAAGAAAAATTATTAAGGCCTCTTTCAGCAAAATTATTGCCTATAACTGAGGCTGAGAAGAAATGGGTTGATAGGAATAAGTTATTAGACATCAGCGGTAGAAGAAGGGATAGACAGATAGAGCTAGCCAAAAAATATGGTTTAAACTATCCAACACCTGCAGGCGGATGTCTTCTGACAGAAAGAGAGTATGCAAAAAAAATCAGAGATCTGTTGAAAAACAAAAAAAGAATCTCAAAAATGGATTTAGAGATGTTAAAAGTAGGTAGGCATTTTAGATTTGGAAAGAACAAGATTGTTGTCGGTAAAAATGAAGAAGATAACGATAGATTATTAAAATTAAAACAAAAAACAGATTATATTTTTGAGGTACCACAAGTAGGGAGTCCAATAACAATTCTTCAAGGTCCGAAAACAAAAAAATCTGTCATAATAGCTGCTAGATTAACTGCTAGATATTCAGATGCAAAAGAAAACAAAATAAATGTAAAATATGGTAGTAAAAATCTAAAAAAATCTTTATTCGTTTCCTCTTTACAAGAGGATGAAATAAACAAACTAAGGTTATGATTATCTTTTTCTTTTAGGTTTCTGCACTTTGAGTTCTTCCGATTCTATCCAAACCAGAATTGCTCCTATGAATATCAGAAACATTGGTAATATTCCCTTGATAACTGCCCAAAACTCTTGCCACCAACCTATGCACCATGGACACCATGAAATTGGTAGTACCAACCATAACCCTACTATTACTAAAATCAATCCTAGTATAACTTTTTCTATTCCCATTAGATCACTAAAACTTCTATAAGTTTTTAGATATAAAAAGTTTACTAAAACCATTAAATATAAAAACATTTAGGTTTAATAAAGTAAGTAGCTTGAAACCTTTGGGTGATGTGAGATGGGCATGTACAAGTATTTAAACCAATTAAGAAAGAGTCCGGAATATGAAAAGATAGTTAAAGAGAGACTAATTTCTTGGAGAAGGGAACCGGTTATTGTTAGAATAGAGAGACCGACAAAGTTAGAAAGAGCTCATTCTTTAGGCTACAAGGCCAAGCAAGGTTTTGTGCTAGCAAGAACAAGAATCGGAAAAGGTTCTAGCAAGAGAGAGGATTTTGCTGGTGGAAGAAAACCTTCGCATGCAGGTATGACATCGATAACCCCTAAGATGAATTTACAGCACATAGCAGAGATTAGGGTTGCGAAAAAGTTTCCAAACTTGGAAGTCCTTAACTCATATTATATTGCCGAAGATGGAAAACATATATGGTTCGAGATAATTTTAGTTGATCCAGAACATTCTTGTATTAAGAATGATAAAAAAATGAATTGGATTTGTAGTCCTGCTAACAGAAGGAGAGTTTTTAAAGGATTGACATCTGCTGGAAAAAGCTCTAAAGAAAAATTATAAGAATTTAAAGATTAGCTCACTTCTTTATTTCATGTATGAAACAATAGTTATCAACAGAGACGAGCTGGGACAATTAGCAATGCTATCGTATTTTGATAGATTTTCAAGATTTGATGAATTTGGAAAAATCGGAATTCTAAGTTCTGCACTGAGAAAATATGTTGGTGATGAACCACCGAATCTAACAAAAGATGAAGATGCTTTCTGCGAAGGTCTCAAAAAATCAGTAGGTACAGCAGGAATCTGGGCGTTATTATCAACAGCAGAAGGTAGTGGAACAGGAACTTGGAAACGCGGTTTTAATATAATTCATATGGTTAAAGAAACTGATAGGATTCTGAATGGAGCCAAAGAGTATAAAGGCAAAGATATACCTTTAGTTCACAGTCCAGAACAATACTATCAACTTAGAGAAGATTTTGACTAGCTTCCATAATACTTTACTGCATACTTTACAATACTTTATGTAATCTTTGAATTTTAGTAAAAGACTCTATGTGATACATTCTCTGAGGTTTTTAGGTTTTTATCGTCTTTTGATATTCTAGCCTGAAAGTGGGTTTTTGACACAGAATTAGATTTAAAATAGTTTTAGACTTTATGAATACTTTACGATTTACATTTTTTTGAATGTGCAATTTTCTATCTGATAATGGCTTCTCTGTTCTAACATTTAAAAGTGACACGTTCTTCCATCTAATCAAAAAATTTAATATCTAGGCAATTCTGTTCTATCCATCTTCTGTTTTCCGGTATACAATATACTTCAAGTTCAGGTGGTACTAGAGGCATACAATCAATTTGTTTTATCGAAGGACAGGTTCCAGTTTTCCAATTGTCTGAACTACCTGAGTTACCTGAAAAATAATAAAATATTAAAAGAAAGATTAGAGCAATTACTATAATAAATATAATAATGAAATAGAAATTCTTCATACATCTAATTTAGAAATTCTAACTTATAAATCATATTTTAAAGATAACTACTAATAATTTAGTAGAACTTAACGGTGAAAACGATGAAATTTTACGATTTGAACATACAGAGTAGACTTTCAGGCGGAGAAAACACAATCGAACAGATAGTAGACTTTGCTAAGAAGTTGGGCTATGCAGGAATAGCTATCTGTGATAATTACCAGGGTATAGAAAAAATGGAAGAGCTGAAAAATGATATAAGCAAAATAAAAACAGATCTAGAAGTTTATCTGGGAGTAAAAATTCAAGCTAAGAATGTGAATGAACTAAAAGAGATTTTAAGCAAGGTTAGAGAAAAAGTATTGATAGTAGCAGTTAGCGGTGGTGATTTCTCGATTAACAGAGCTGCCTGCGAAGATCCTAGAGTTGATATATTATTACATCCTGAATCCGGTAGATTTGACAATGGTCTAGACGAATCTTGTCTAGAGCTAGCAAGGCAGAACAATGTTGCCATCGAAATAAACTTCAAAGAAATCCTCAACAGTTTCAGAAAACCGAGGTCTTACACATTGAATCATATATCACAAAACATTGAGTTGTGCAATCACTTCAAAGTTCCTATGATAATATGCTCTGGTGCCCAAAGCATTTGGGACATGAGATCTCCAAGAGATTTAATATCAATAGCAAATGTTATAGGAATGGATATTGGAACCGCATTTTTGTCCATGAGTTCTATTCCTTTAGAAATCACTAATGAAAATAAAAAGACTCTGGAAGGTAAGAAAATAACTGAAGGTGTTGAGTTAGTTGATTAATATGGAAGAAGAAAAGAGACCAAAAACATTGTCTTCAAGTTTAAGGGATAGAAGAAGATATCTAGCCTTCCACATAACATCTGAACAAAAAATATTACTGCAAGACCTAATCAATACAATTTGGCATTCTGTACTAAACTTTTTAGGTGAAATGGGAACTTCCAAAGCTGACATAAGAATCATTAACGATGCTTACGACGAGAAAAGACAGATGGGAATAATAAAATGCTCCCACAATGAGGTTGAAAATGTAAGAGCTGCCCTAGCATTGATCCAACGCATAGGGGACACAAGAGTTATATTCAGAGTTTTAGGCATATCTGGTTCTGTTAAAGCAACAAAAATGAAGTTTTTTGGAGAATCAAGACTGGATGAATTCGTTGGATAACCTTTATAAATTTAGAACTACATTAAAAATTATAATTATAAGGTGAATTTTATACAAGCTATACCAGAAATGATGGGTTATGATAGAGCTATAGTAACATTTTCTCCTGACGGAAGATTATTTCAGGTAGAATATGCCAGAGAGTCTGTTAAGCGTGGAACTACATCAATAGGCGTAACATTTGCTGATGGTGTTGTCCTTCTTGCAACAAGACCATTAATAGATTTGGCTGTTCCAAATTCAAGCGGAGAGAAAGTATTTCAGATAGATGATAATTTAGGAATCACGATGTCAGGATTCTTAGCAGACGGAAGAATCTTGGTTGATAGAGCAAGAGTAAAGGCACAGGTTTACAAGCTAACATATGATGAACAGTTAGATGTTCTAGGTGCTGTTAAAGATATTGCTGACATGATGCAATTGTATACGCAGTATGGCGGTGTAAGGCCATTCGGTGTCGCGTTTTTACTAGGAGGATTTGACGAGAAAGGAGCACAATTATTTGAGATTGACCCATCATCAACATTTTATGGTTGGAAAGCTCATGCTATAGGAAGAGGATCACCCGAAGCTATAAAAATTTTGAGAAAGGAATGGAAGGAAAACTTAACTGAAGACGATGCGATAAAGCTTGCAGTAAAGGCTTTGAAAGCAGGAGAAAAAGGAGTCAAATTATCAGAAGTTGAAATGGTTGTTATCGGTGCTAAGAATTTCAAGAAATTTTATGGTGACGAAGGGTTAAAATTCCTCAAGAAGTTTTGGTGATATTATTACTTTAGAAGGTACATTACATGATTTCTGTAGAAAAGGCTGTAATAGCCAAAATAATAAAAAATAACTTAAGGTTTGAAATACTAGTCGATCCTGAGAAAGCATTGGATTTGAGGGGTGGAAAGGAAATTGCTTTAGAAGAGTTGCTAGCATCTGAAGAAATATTCGAGGATTCGAAAAAAGGTCTTAGAGCTTCTAGAGAAAATGTTAACAAAATTTTTGGAACAAATGACACCAAGAAAATAGTCTATGCCATAATCAAGGAAGGAGATGTTCAGATAACAACTGAGCAGAGAAACAAGATGTTAGAAGAAAAGACAAAAGCGATCGCAACCCTGATATCCAAAAGAGGAGTCAACCCTCAGACAGGTTTGCCTCATCCTGCTGACAGAATACTTAGAACAATGGAACAGACAAAGGTCAGAGTAGATCTTGAGAGAAGAGTTGAGGAGCAGATTGATGATATTCTTAGCAAAATACAAACTGTGATTCCTATAAAATTTGAGAAAATGCAGATAGCTGTTAAGATTCCATCCTCTTTTGCTGGCAAAGCAAGTAGCGTTGTAAGAAACCTTGGAACCTTCTTGAAGGATGAATGGACAAAGGATGGAGGTTATGTCTGCATGATAGAAATATCTGCTGGAATGCAGACAGACATTTATGCTAGACTAAATGATTTGACTCATGGTCAAGTTGAAGTTAAGATAATTAAAAAAAATTGATTAAAAAGGAGTGATTAATATGGAAAATATAAAATCGGAATTATTAGTTAAGGAAAGACAGTTTGTCATACCTGGAGAGACATTAGCAACGGGATTAGATTTCCTACCATCTTCAGGATGCTTTAGAGAGAATAATAAAATTAAGGCAAAGCTAATGGGACTAGCAAAGGTGAAGGAAAGATTTATCGGAGTGGTTCCTTTGGCAGGCGTATACATACCAAAGCAAGGCGATGGCATTATAGGTTCTATAGAAGATATGCAAACAACAATGTGGATAGTTGATATAAATTCTCCGTACGATGCAATCCTAACATTAGGCGAGGCTGTAGGAGAGTATGTTGACTTGACAAAAACAGATATATCCGTTTACTATGATATTGGTGACTTGATATATGCAAAAATTTTAAATGTTTCAAAATCTAAGCAAATTCAATTAACGATGAACGATCACAGAGCTAGGAAATTGATTAGTGGAAGAGTTTTGAAAATCACACCATCCAAAGTTCCTAGACTGATAGGAAAGGATGGATCAATGATAGAACTAATCAAGGACAAGACGAAATGTCAAATAATTGTTGGACAGAATGGAATTGCTTGGATAAAGGGTGAAAAAGAAGGACTGGCTGCCAAAGCCATACTTACAATCAATGTCGAGTCACATATTGTTGGATTGACAGACAAGATTTCACAATTATTGGAGAAAGGTGAATAATATGGCTGAAGAAAAAATAAAATTGATAATCGATGGTAAAAGATTGGATGGAAGAGGTTTTGAAGATACAAGACCTATAGATGTAGAAGTTGGCGTATTAAAAAGAGCTGATGGTTCTGCTATATTCAAATTTGGTGACACATATGCATTATCAGCCGTTTTTGGTCCAAAGACAATGCATCCAAAACATCTTCAAGATCCTCAAAAAGCATTCTTGAGATGCAGATACGCTATGGCACCCTTTGCAACAACAGAAAGAGGAAGACCAGGAGTAAGCAGAAGGAGTGTTGAAATATCGAAAGTGATAAATGAAGCATTATCAAACGTGATCTTCTTTGAAGATTATCCAAAAACTGCGATAGATGTTTTCGTGGAAATACTTCAAGCCAATGCATCGACTAGATGTGCAGGTTTGAATGCAGCTTCACTTGCTCTAGCAGAAGCTGGAGTCTCGATGAAGAACCTTATAAGTTCTTGCAGCGCAGGAAAAGTTGACGGACAAATCGTATTAGATGTCGCAAGAGATGAGGACTGTGAAGGTGAAGTTGACATGGCAATCGCAACTATTGGGAATGAAGACAAAATAGTTCTATTCCAGTTAGATGGCATAGTCACGAAGGAAGAATGCTTAAAACTGCTAGAACTTGCCAAAAGAGGTTGTTCAATAGTTTACGATAAGCAGATCAATGCTTTAAAAGAAAAATACAAAACAGGTGAAGAAAATGTTGAAAGTGAGTGATAGTTACGTTAGAAAGTTAGTAGAAGAAGAGATGAGAGTTGACAATAGAAAATTTGATGAGTTCAGACCAATAAAAATAGAGACGAATGTTATAAAGACAGCAGAAGGTTCTGCCAAGGTTTTGATTGGCAATACTCATGTGTTAGTCGGTGTAAAAATGGGTGTGGGAGAGCCATATCCTGACATGCAGAATGAGGGTGTATTGATTGTCAATGCAGAACTTGTTCCAGTTGCATCACCTACCTTTGAACCTGGTCCTCCAAACGAGAATGCGATTGAATTGGCTAGGGTGGTTGACAGAGGAATTAGAGAAAGTCATTGCATCGATCTAGAATCATTGTGCATCCAGGAAGGTAAAGAGGTTTGGATGGTAAACATTGACATCCACGTTCTAGACCATGACGGCAATCTCATTGATGCGGGTGCAATAGGAGCAATAGCAGCCCTATTGACAACAAAGATTCCGAAATATGAGAACGGGAAAATAAATACCTATGTTCATGAAAGAGATCTTCCGGTAAGAGACATCCCTGTTGCAATAACAACAGTAAAAATCGGCGACAAACTTCTAATAGATCCGAATGTAGAAGAGGAAAACGCTTTAGATGCGAGAATAACACTAGCTACAAACGAAAAAGGGGAATTGTGCGCTGGTCAGAAAGGTGGCGACGGTTATCTCACAACAGAAGAAATGCAGAAAGCAATAGATTTATCAATATTAAAAGGTAAAGAAATTAGGAATATGATAAAGGGATGATATGACAAAAAAAGTCGGTACAACCGGCAGATATGGAGTAAGGTACGGAACCAAAACAAAAAAAGCAGTTTTGGAAATAGAAAACAGGATGAAAAAAGAAAAGGTCTGTCCTTACTGTGAAAGACCTGCACTAAAAAGAATGGCGCCTGGAGTCTGGTACTGTAATAAATGCAAAACAAAATTTGCAGGCGCCGCATATTTCCCAAAGAGTGATTAGTATGTACATATGTCTTAAATGTGGAAAGGATATTGAAATGGAAAGGGTTAAAGACAAGATAAGATGTCCCTATTGCGGTTACAGAATTATATTCAAGGAGACCCCTAAGACTGTTAAAAAAGTAAAAGCAGATTGAAATGAAGGCTGAGATAGAGATAGAGTGTGAAAAACCAGATATAGCAGTTAAGGCAATAAAACCTGAAGCAGAAGACACTAAGAAATTTAGTGTCAAAATAGAGCCTGAAAAAGACAAGATAAAACTTAAGATAGAAGCAGAAGACATAGCAGGTCTGTTAGCCGGAATAAACTCTTATGTTAGACTGATTAAAACATCAATAAATGGTATGGTGATATAATGGCTGAAATAAAATTGAGTCCCGAGGCACAACAGTTGTTAATAGAGCTACAAACATTTCAACAACAAACTCAGACAGTTCTAATACAAAAAGAGACGCTAAGCATCCAGAACATGGAAATAGACAAGGCTCTAGAAGAGCTAGGCAAAATTCAACATGATGATGTTTACAAAGTTGTTGGTCCTATTCTAATAAAATCAACAAAGAAAGAACTGACAAAAGAGTTGAATGACAAGAAAGAGACAATAGACATAAGACTCAAGAGTTTACAAAAGCAGGAAACAAGACTGAAAGACAAGTTAAAGGAAACTCAGGAAAAGCTTGAAGAAATGATAAAGGAACAAGAAAAAGCAAAACCTAGTGCTGAATAATTATAATAAAATATTTAAATTATTCTCAACAGGTTTTATGAAACCTTTTCTATATTCTCCTACGTCTAGGAAGTATTTGCAAACGTCAGGGAAAGGACACAATTTCTTTTCATCGTCATTCTTTCTACTACAACCATCATTATAAGTGCAAACATTATGTCCCAATGGCCATTGATAATAATGCCAGTCTATTGCGCTTATTCCTCTCCTTATGGTAACATCTCTTATTGCCTCTTGGGCATATCGAGTAACCTTTTGCACTCTTGCTCCGTCTTCAACTTTTATTATTTCTCTTCCTAAAAGAATGTTAAAACAATGATTATCAATAGGAACGTACATACTGGTTTCATCCGTATCTTTTACAAATCCAGCCTCAGCAAGCCACATAACTAATAAAGTACCAGTCTTCCATCCCATTCCACCAAATCTTGGAGAGCTTGTATCATTTTTTAATTCTAATACAGGTTCTTTAGATCTTCCTATGTCAAGTCTTCTGTAAGCAACTTGAGGATCAGTTACATCCTTTAATACGTTTGAGGCCTTGCCGTCATACCATTTTACTATTTTTCTCGAGGTTTTGTAAATGCCTAATGCTGCCTGTTCATGAAGTCCTAATTCTAGATCTTCTTCACAGATTTTATCTAAAGTAGGCGGCACAACTTTTATAACTTTCTTCCCATGCTTTGTCAATTTTTCTCTAATTTCAAGCTTACCTCTGTCGGTTTTATAATTATGAAGTGGATCAAAGAATTCTGGTTTTTCTTTATGCAGCTTTATCAGATTTTTAAACAAATTATCAGATACTGTAAATATGTCAGGACCAGCTGAGGTAAACAAAAATCTAGCATGCTCCTCAGATCCTCTTTCAACACCTTCAGGAAGTACAGAATGAGGACTTGTATTTTTTGTAGAAAAAACATTTCTCTGATTTTTCCAAGCATCTCTCAAAATATCGAAAGTTTCAACAAATTTTTCTTCATCAAAACTAAGAAATCTTTTAGCCTCTTGAAGGTCAGTTCTCATACATCTAAGTTTTAATAGTAAAGAATTTAAATTCTTAAGAACCTATTAAAGAAGAGATACATATGGAATGGTGTCTAAAATGTTTGAAAATGCTATACCGCTTATCGAGCAAATTGTCAACGATAGAACCGTTCCTAGGAATATAAGAACCAAGTGTGAAGACTCTATAAAAATATTAAAAGAAAATGGTCAGGATATTGCCATAAGGGTAAGCACAGTCATTTCGACCATGGATGATATTTCTAATGATCCTAACATACCAATGTATACCAGAACTCAGGTCTGGAACATAGTTTCATTGTTAGAGAGCATGCAAAAATAGCTATTTATATTTGAAAATATAATTAAGAGTATAATAATTTTGGGAGGTAAGTAAAATGTTTTTGGAAAAACTTTTTGGCAAAGGCATAAAAGAACTAGGCAATGAAGAATTCATAGAACTTGACACAGAAGATGTTGAAACACCAACAGGAAAGGTCCCAATAAAGGTTGACAAGCTAGAAGATTTCTCAGATACAGACAGAATACAGAAACATATGAGAAACAACAACATAGTTCTTGTTAAAATAAAGGCATTGAGAGGTAAGGACATTTCAGAGTTGAAGAGAGCTATTGAAAAACTTAGAAAGACATGTGTTGCTACTAACGGAGACATTGCAGGTATTGACGAAGACTTCATTATATTGACACCATCTTTTGCTCACGTAGTAAGAGAAGCATGATAAATTCAGATTTATAGTCTTTTCTACTTTGAGTAGTTAAGTGAATATTTTAAATCATTTAATTTTATTAAAGAGTATTTTATCTCTTTTAATTTTTATTTTAGGTTTCAGAGTACCCCACTTTAAATCGTCAAAAGAGAATTCTTTTCCTAAACCAAGCTGCTCTCTGATTTTTAGAGCAGTTTCTGGCATAAAAGAATAGATAAGAATAGAAATGAATCTTAATGACTCTAGTAAATTATATAAAATACCACCTAATAATTTCTTATCTTCGATCTCCCATGGCTTGTTATCATTGATATATTTGTTCGATTCATTTACTAGGAAGAATATATCATTCAGAGCACTGTGAAATCTCAGCTCTTCCATAGACTCGTCAACAGCCTTGACAATGTTTGAAGCAAACTTCTCAATGTTATGGATTCCAAGACTTTCAGGAACAGAGCCTTCAAAGTTCTTTTCAACTAAAACTAATACTCTGTTCACTAGATTTCCTAGAGCATCTGCTAGTTCAGAGTTATATCTATTTTTTAGAGCTTCTTCTGAAAAATCTCCATCCTGTCCAAATGGAATCTCTCTAAACAAAAAGTATCTTAATGCGTCTGCTCCATATTTTTCTACCATCTTATTTGGGTCGACAACGTTTCCAATTGATTTTGACATTTTTTGTCCATCGACAGTCCACCAACCATGTACGAAATTTTTCTTTGGCGGTTCGATACCTGCAGAAAAAAGCATAGCAGGCCATATCACGCTGTGGAACCAGTTTATTTCCTTGCCCATGATCTCAACATCCGCCGGCCAAAATGTCTTGAATTTTTCTCCGTTCGGGAAATCTAGGGCACTAATATAGTTTATCAAAGCTTCCACCCAAACGTAAAGATAATGATTTTCTTCTAAAGGAAATGGTATTGCCCACCTGACGGTCGTTCTAGTTATACTCAAATCTTTTAGACCTTGCTTAATTCTGTTAACCATTTCATTTTTTCTTGTCTCAGGAGAAATAAAATCAGGATTCTTATTATAGAAATCTAAAATTTTTTGTTGATATTTACTTAATTTGAAGAAGTATGTCTCTTCCTTCAATTTTTTTACTTCTCTGCCACATTCAGGGCATTTCCCATCAACTAATTGCAATTCTGTCCAAAATTTTTCTTCGGGTACACAATACCATCCTTCATACTCTCCCTTGTAGATGTCTCCATTGTTATAAATTCTTTTTATTATCTCTGCTACAACCTTTGCATGTCTCTCTTCTGTTGTCCTTATGAAATCATCATTACTTATGTTCAAATTTCTCCAGGTTTCTTTAAACTTTGGTGCTAAAGAATCTACGAGTTCCTGCGGAGTTAAACCCATTTTCAAAGCAGCCTCCTGTATCTTCTGTCCGTGTTCGTCTAAACCTGTTAGAAAGAAAACCTTATCTCCTTTAAGTCTATGCCATCTAGCAGCTATATCAGCAGCTATTGTTGTATAAGCATGACCAATATGTGGAACATCATTCACGTAGTAGATCGGTGTAGTAACATAAAATTTTTTGAAATTTATCACCTATTTTATTAGTTTCTTTAAAACTCTTAAATCTTTTATTATATAGTCTGCACCAGAATCTTTAAGATTTTTTCTATTTCCCCAACCTGTCAGAACTCCTATGGCTTTGCATCCTGCAGATTTGGCAGCTAACATATCGAACGGGTGGTCTCCAATGAAAAAACAATTCTCTGGTTTAACTTCCAATCTACTGCAAGCCTTGATAATAGGTTCTGGATCAGGCTTTGTTTTTTTGACATCATCACCAGAAATCAGTGTATCATATGGAAGCTTATAGTATTTCAGTGTAGTTTCTGCCTGAGTCGTTGATTTAGTAGTGATTATTCCCAACTTGATTCTTCTTTTTTTAATCCACCTAAAAATTCTTTTGACATAAGGAAAAGGTTTTATTGATTTTGCATCCTTGTTGTAAATGCATCTATAGTATTCTGTGAATTCATCGATGAACTTTTTAGTTTCTGGCAAGAGTTTAGGTATGCTCTCCGTGATCTTATAGCCTATAGTGTATTTTAATATTTCATTCTTTGTTAAAACTCTTACCCCAAAATGTTTACAGGTCTCTTGAAGCTTGCGAATCACTCCCTCGAACGGTAGTATCGTCCCGTCGACATCAAAAAATATTGCCTTTGTTCTCATAAGTAAAGAATTATGTGTGCGTTAATAAATAAGTTTTTCAATTATTCTAAGTATGGAAAAGATGACACATATTATACTGGCGTTCCTCATCTTCTTGCTATTCGGATTTATATTGAGTTTTTCAATCTATATGGCATTCTTTGCTTTTGTTGGAGTTCTGATTCCTGATTTAGATGTAAGGCCCAGAAAACTTCATAGAAAATTGTTTCATAACGTCTGGGTTCTGATAATATTTCTGTTCATAGGCTTTAACTTAGGAATATTCAGTAGGGGAGCAGGTATAATATTTTCTATCGGTTTTCTTTCACATCTCGTCGGAGATTCTTTAACTCATAATGGAATTATGCCTCTATGGCCAATAAAAAAACCCAAGTTCAATGGTCCAATTAAAACTGGAGGCTTGGGAGAATATCTGATTGTTCTAGTGTTATTGTTATTAATCTATCTTACAGGAACAATGATATGATGTGCGGAGGGCAGGATTTGAACTAGCGCAAACTTATAAACTTATTAAAACATTATTAAAGAGTGATTTTATGAAAATAAATGAGCTTAAACCTGGAATGAGTAATGTAAATCTGAAAGCAAAGATAATAGAATTAAAGGAACCCAGAGAAGTCAACACAAAGTTCGGAACCACTGTAGTTCTAACAGAAGTCGTTCTAGAGGATGATTCTGGAAATGTTAAACTAACCCTGTGGGGAGAACAAGCAGATAATCTTGAAACTGAACAAGAGGTGGAGATAACTGGTGGGTTTACAAAAGAATTCAGAGACGAGATACAACTGACCCTCGGAAGAAAAGGTTCTATAAAGGCTGTTTAGATTTTAAACTGTTCAATTTTCCAAGCAAAGTTCCGTCTAAAAGATATGCTTCTGCTTCTTTCCATTTGAAAACTTCATTGTTCAATAGAGGTCCCAATGGTTCAAAGTCTTTAGAGTTAAAAGCCATGCCTCCTATCAGATGGTTAAAGGCTGGCATGACTATTCCTTGCTTGAATTTTGTTTTGATTTTGAATTTCTCAAACAGTTTTTTATTATCAACATCACATTTCAACCAGCACGGTTCAACGCTTCTGAAGTTTTCAGTGAAAAATTCAACAGCAGGATGAACATGACCCAATATAATGTATTTTGCATCCATATTACTTGGTTCTGGCCAAGCCTGACCGTGAGTTAAAAGAACATCATCTATTCTGAATCCCTGTGGTTCGTATATGTCTATTTTCTTTGTAGCCAATCTCTCGATATTCCCATCATGATTTCCCTTGATTATCGAGACTTTGACATGTGAAAAGTGTTCCAAGAATTTCGGAATCTCTTTGTATTCTTGCCATGAGATAGTAGGAACCTGATGCTTTACGTCGCCGAGTATGATAAGGTGCTTTGCCTTTGTTAATTTAATCAATTCATCTATTCTTTTCTCTAATCGTTCAACTTGAGAAGGTATTTTTATTCCAGAATGGAATATCTCATATTCTATACCTATATGTAAATCTGCTATAACAACTGCTTTTACTTTAGGAATAAACAAAGCTGGATAATTATACAAAAATTTAATCATATTTAACTAACAGATTTTATAAAATAAAAATTAATCATTTCTTACGGTTTCTGTCATAAGTCTCGAAAGAGAGAGAGGCATTTTCTTATCAATTTTAAGCCTGTGGAGAACTGATGAGAGTTATCCTAGTTACTTCATCTTTAGATTTATCCCTATCGAATTCATAACAGAATCCGCTAACAGCTTCCTTCATCTTCTCATCATGGGTTATTAGGAAGCATTGATCTACTAACTGTGTTATCCTCTCTCTTAATACAAATGATAATATCTCTACTGCCTGAACATCCAGATTTGCTGTCGGTTCGTCCAAAACTAGCATTCTGATCTGGGGTGCCAAGACCAAAGAGAAAGCGATTCTCAAAGCCAGACAAGCCATTGACCTTTCTCCACCAGAAGCAACTCCATCAGCAGTAATCCAACCAGTAGAGTCCTGTAATTGCAACACATAATCTCCCTCCTCGATTCCCAAACGAATGTTGTATATGTCCTTATACGGATACAACTCGGACCATATTGACTGCATAGCCTCATTCACAGCAGAAACAAAATCTTTTCTTAATTGTTCTTGCGTGAATTCCAAAGCAGACTCTAACAATTTCAATTGGTCTGTCAAAGCACTCATCTTTCTTGACTCAATACCATATTTTTCTAAGATATTCTTCTTGTTTTCAATCTCTTCTAAGAATTTTTGCTTCTCACTCTTTATCTCTGACAAGTTCTTTAGATTCGTCTGTATCTCTCTTTCCAAACCTATTAGGGATTTGTATTCTGATTCGAATTTATCTATAATAGAAGGCGTGAACGTTGATAACATGAACTCTTTCTCCTTTCCAAGGTCAGTTATTCTCTGGTTGTATTCCCTTATCCTATCCAATTTACTGTTAGCATCCTCTTTTTTGGATAGAACCTGCCTTAGTTTCCCATGTTCCTCTTTGAGTTTGTTCAGACTTTCTTCAATCATATTAATGTTCTTATCAAACATCTTTTTCTGGTTATCAAAAACAAATGTCTTTGCCTTAAGTTTCTTGAGTTCATCCTCTAGACTCTTTAGGTCCTTTTCTGATCCTTTTATATCTTCGAACCTTTCTAGAACCCTTTCAATCTCTCTTATTTTGTTTTCTAATTTAGGCAGTTTATCTTCCATTTCCTTTATTTCTGCCTCATACTTTTCTATTTCTTTATTCAAGTCCTTCTTTATTTTCTTCTTCTTCTCAATAAGTTTTGTCTTCTTGTCTTCTGTTAGTTTAGAATCACAAATAGGGCATGAGCTCCCCACAGATCCTAGATCATTTATACCATCTTCTATCTCAGAGAGTTTTGCTATGTTCTTTTGAAGTTCGATCTGGTTTTTCTCAAAATCCTTTTTGTTTTCCTCAAATTCTTGTTTTAGTTTCTTTATCGGATTCCTCTTTATCTTTTCCGATATCTCCTCTGATTCTTTCACAAGCCTTTGAGTTAAAGGTATTTTTTCTGTTTCTAGCAAGCCCATCTTGGCATTGTCTTCTGCATAACTCTGCCTCAGGGTTTCCATATTGTTTTTTTCTTCTATCAGATTTCCATCAAGAGCCTTTATCTCGTCATCAATCCTCTTCATCTCTGTTTCCAACTCTTCTTCAGTCTTCTCAGCATAGTCTACTAAATATTTTTTAATATTTTCCAAATCAGATTCACTTAATTCTAGCAAAGCCACAAACTTTTTAATATCCTCCTCTATGTTCTGTAACCTTTGCTGTTGTTGTTTCAATTTTATCAAATCTTTTTCTGTATTTTCCTTTTTGTTTGTAACTTCACTTAGTTGGTTTACTAACCTATCTTCTTTTTCCTTGATTTCTTGGAAATCTCTTTTTATCATGTCAAGTCTTTTCAGGTTCTCATCATTCTGGAGATTGTTGATTATCATCTCCTTCTCATTGAGAACTATCAAGAACTTGTTTATCAGTGATTTGGTGTTTGCTCTTGCCTTTTCAAACTTGTCAATCGATAATAATTCATCAATCTTTTTCATTCTCTGACCCTTCTGTATTGTCAGGAACATGTCAAGCTGGTTCTGTTCAGAATAGACAGCTCTGGAAAACAGATCATAGTTCATCTTTAACAGTTTTTCAATCTCATCCGTGACTTTTGTCGACTGTGGTCCTTCTATGAGCTCACCATTCTTTCTAAGTTCTGCTGTTGTCCTGCTAGCTGTGACTGTTCTCTTAACATTCCATTCGTTCTCGTCACCAATATCAAAGAAAACAGTTACCTCAGCCTTATCTCTGATTTCCGGTTTCTTCATTATTATATCCTCTAGTTTCAACTTCTTCTGTTGTAGTTGTAGGAACGTCCCGAATAAAGCAAAGCATACGGCATCCATCACAGAAGTCTTTCCAGCTCCCATAGGTCCTACAAAACAGTTCGTACCTTCCGAAAAGTTTATCTCTGTCTCGTTGTGAGACCTCCAATTCTTTAACAAAACCTTAGTTATCATGCAACCACTTATCCAATCCTGTTTTTAATGTCGTTTGATTTCCGTTCAGAACATTGAATATCAAATCAATATCTCCATCAACCAAGAACTCAAATATCTCATCAATCTTTATGCCGCAGTTGACCTGTTTTAGATTTTCTTGTAGTAACTTCAAGCCATGTTCTTCTGGAGACAACCTCTGTTCCTTTAAACTCTTTAACATCTCGAGTTGTTCTTTGAAACCTTCAAACTCCAGATTTTTATTTATGTTAACTATTGCCTTCTCATTATATTTTTCCTCAATCTTAGAAAAGCTTGGCAATAACTGATCTGCTTTTATCATTCCTTTTATCTTTATGTTTATTATTGGTTTTGGCTTGAAAGGAGAGATTGAAGCAATGAATGTTTCTATATTATCTTTTATGTTCGAATCAAACTCAAACTCCTTCCAGAATATCTTTCTCTGATCTTCCAGAGGTATTTTGCTTACAACTTTATTATCATCATATTTGTAGATGCATTTTTCCTGCTCAGACTCTATCTTGTGTATTGTTGTTGGAATAGTGCTACCACACAAAAGAAGCTGGCCCCCATTAAATATTTTAATCTCGTTCCAATGCATATGACCTAGAACATACAGGTCAAAGCCCTTTGGTAAATCATCTATCTTCATTGACGGTGGTTCTAGAGGCGAATAGATGTAAGGATCTATGCTCTGGTGAATCATCAGTATGTTCAATGCGTTTGAAACAGGTTTAGGATTCCATTGGTCGAAGACTTCTTTAGCATATCTATCCGCTACTCCTGACATTCCGTGCACAGCGACCTTCCTTCCTCGGATCTCAAAAATAGCAGTAGAACAATGTAAGTGTATCAATAAACCAGCATGTTCTAATGACTGTATCGGATTTATCAGATGACTGCTCCTCTTCTCATGTGTCCCGTGGATAGCGATTACTGGTATTCCTCTTAATGCTAATGGTGACAATTCAAGTTTCTCCTTATTCACTACCTCTAATAATTTAGTTTCTGAAGGAATTGTCTGTGTCTTGCTAAGTATTTTTGCAACCTTGGCAAAAACTTCTGGCCTTGGAACCCTAGTGTCAAATAGATCGCCAGCTGTTATGATTAGATCGCAATCCAAAGTCTTGTCTATAGCCTCGTTTAGAGCAATGAAGCTATCTTTCCACCTTTCTTCGCCGTATTTATAGCCACAGTGGCAGTCAGAAAAAATACCTATCAGCATTAAATCACAGATACTAATTAATGTATAGAAAAATTAATAAAGATTTAGACGAAATTAAAAGTGAACTAAATGTCAGAAGAACTGGGTTTATTTGTTAAAAAGTCTGAAAACTTTGGAAAGTGGTATTTAGAGGTTGTGAAGAAGGCTCAAATGGCAGATCAGTCCCCTATAGAAGGCTGTATGATATTTACACCATATTCATACGCAATATGGGAAAAAATCCAAAGTTATTTAGACAGGAGAATAAAAGAAACTGGACATTCAAACGTTTATTTTCCTCTATTCATACCAGAATCATTCCTTAAAAAAGAAGCAGAACACTTTTCCGGATTCACACCTGAAGTTGCATGGGTAACTGAAGGTGGTAGCACGAAACTGAATGAAAGACTTGCAATAAGACCAACTTCTGAAACTATAATGTATTATACTTTTTCAAAATGGATAAGAAGCCACAGAGATCTACCTCTGCTGCTCAACCAATGGTGCAACATTGTAAGATGGGAAACAAAGGCTGCCAAGCCATTTCTAAGAACAAGGGAATTCTTATGGCAAGAAGGTCATACCGCGCATGCAACAAAAGAAGAGGCAGATGAAGAGGTAATTAAGATGTTGAATATCTACAAGGAAGTTGTTGAGACCCAATTAGCGATTCCTTTAATTGCAGGTGTTAAGACAGAAAGTGAGAAGTTCAAAGGTGCATTATACACAGACACTATAGAAGCGATGATGCCTGACGGCAAGGCATTGCAAATGGGTACTTCCCATAATCTAGGCCAGAACTTTTCAAAGCCGTTCAAGATAAGTTTTCTAGACAAGAATAAAAAGAAAGAATATGTCTGGCAAACATCTTGGGGACTTTCTACAAGGACAATCGGAGCTCTTATAATGGTTCATGGAGATGACAAGGGATTGATAATGCCTCCAAGAGTAGCTCCTCATCAAGCTGTTATAGTTCCTATCTATAATGATGATACTAAGAAAGAGGTTTTTGAAAAATGTAATAATATCAAAAAGGATTTAGAAAAAGAAAATGTTAGGGTTCTCTTTGATGAAAGAGATCAATACACGCCGGGCTTTAAGTTTAATGAATGGGAATTGAAAGGAGTTCCAATTAGAGTAGAGATTGGACCTATTGATATTAAGAATAAACAGATTACATTGGTAAGAAGAGATAAAAAAGAAAAGATTGTTGTAAAAGAGACAGAAATCGATAGCATCAGAAAACTGTTAGATGATATCCAGAAAGATTTGTTCGAAAAGGCTAAAAAATTCTTTAATGATCATATCTTCACTGTTAAAGATTTCAAAGAATTCAAGAAAATAATAGAAGATGAAAAAGGTTTTATCAGAGCCTGCTGGTGCGGTTCAGAAATATGCGAGAAAAAAATAAAAGATGAAACGACTGCAACGATAAGGTGCATACCATTTGAAAAAGAAAAAGTGTTTTCCAAGTGTGTTTTTTGCGGTAAAGAAGCAAAAGAAGTGGTTTATTTTGCCAAGTCTTATTGAATAGTAATTCGATAATTTTATTAATAGCAATTAAAATTATGATTATATGACAATCTTAATTCTAGTAACCGGTGGAACATTTGACAAAGAATATGATGAGATAAAGGAACAGTTGAACTTCAAGGAAACACACGTACCTCAAATGTTAATAAGAGGTAGATGCAGATTAGATATCAAGTTAAGTATTCCCATGCTTATAGATAGCCTTAAGATGACTGAAACTGATAGAAAAAAAATCTTGGAAATCTGCAAAAAATCTAAAGAAGATAAGATATTAATTACTCATGGCACGAGCACCATAGCAGAGACAGCAAAATTCTTGGCAAAATCTATCAAAAATAAAACTGTTGTACTAACTGGTGCGATGTCTCCATATGCCTTTGGCAGTTCTGACGGTTTATTCAACCTAGGTTGTGCTCTAGCGTTTGTTCAGACCCTGCCACACGGCATATACGTTGCAATGAACGGTAGATATTTTAATCATGATAACGTTAGAAAGAATACCTCAACAGGATTTTTTGAAGAGGTAAAATGAATCATACATTCTTGATATGCCTTAATAGTTATGTGTGTACAAGCGGTAGAAATTGTTCCACTGCCATGCTTTCTAATTCCGTATAAATATCTTCTCCATTTAAAAATCTTCCAGTTAGTTCTTCAAGAGTGTCCTTACCTACAGAGATGCCAACTGTTAAACATCCTGTTTTTGGGCCCTTTCCAAAAATTGGTATAGTTCTTTCATTTGGTTTGATTTGCAACTCCATTGAAACCTCTAGTTGTCCTGTAAGTGTATCAGGATGAGCATTTACCAAGCCAAGTGCTTTATCTATTTCTGCTTTAACTTCACTGGATTTAACCTCTTTCAAATCTGAGGAATAGAAAATTTTAGTTTGTTGCCTATGTGCTGTAAGCCTTGAAAGTTCTAGCGATGCTGTTGGCTGAATAAGTCGGACTAGATTGTCCTTGGCTCCCCCTTTAAAGTCATATTCGCCAAGATTAGTTTTTACATCCAATGGCTCATCTCCTCTAAAAGAGAAGACTGCAGCATTTTCTCCAGGATAATTAACACCGTTAATGACAAATGGAGCACCGATTGTTATTCTTTCATATTCTTCAAAAAGTCTTCCTAAATCAGCATAAATAGTATCTTTTGCTTTTTGTGTGATTGCAGGATCAGTAAAAACAGGTAGAGTAGGTCCTCCTTTTGTTGCTTGTTCTTTAACATACGATATTTCTGTTTCTATTTGCCTAGCTGCTTTTGCTAATAAATCATTAAGTGAAGTGTGTACTGGCATAAATTCACTAGCTAAATAAAGAATAGAAAAACATTTAAGCTTGATTCTCATACAAAATTGTTAAGTTTTAGGCGGAGTGACTTCTCCAGCAAAACTAGTTTTCATGGCCTTCCTAAAGTCTTCAATACTTTGACATATGGCATTACCAATTAGCCATCTTACCTTAACATCGACTGCAACATCAGTATGGTCAAAACATGGAATGCCGCCTGCCTTTATTGCTTCAACTCCACCTTCATAGTGTGTTGAAATAGCACTGCCTCCTGGAAACTTTGTCGTTATAAAGATAGGTATCATATAGTCTTCAGATGCCTGTTTTATAACAGGTAGCAAGTTGTACTGTCCTTCATTACAAACGTTACCCTCGCCTAATGATTTAAAAATCATCGCAGATATGCCTCCACTTGAAATAAATCCTAGAACAACATTTGGGTCGATACCAGGAGTGAGTTCAAAGCTTATTACGCCTCTGCCAAATTTTGGTGCTAAGACTATCTTACCTCCAGCATTTTTTCTTTTCTTTACTAGAGTAGTGTCTAAGTGAACTCCCTGTCCATCTATATATCCGATATCTGGATAAGAAGGGCTCTGGAATGCATCAAATTTTTTTTCACTTAATTTTAATGTTCTACACCCTAAAAGGACCCTGTTCCAAAAATTAATAAGCACATCTGCAATTTCATTATTAATAGCTTCATCTAATGTTCTGAATAAATTCTCTAAATTAAACCTGCCGTCACCGCCTGCTAAATATATTGGGTTTTGCGCACCAGTAATGCAAACTGGAATTTTCAAGCCACTTTTTTCAGGATTTTTTCCGTGTAAAGCCAAAGCAAGTGCAGTAGCAGTGTATGCTAAAGTATCAGTCCCATGTGCGATAGCCACGCCGTCATAATTCTCATCGTCTTGAGCTTTTTTAATCCTAAATATCAACTTTTCCCAGTCATTTGGGGTCATATTCGTACTGTCTTTAGCAGTTACAAATTCAAATGTAATGTCCATGCCCTTTTTTAATTTATCAATAGTGAGCTCGCAAGCATCTTTGAATATTTTACTGTCTTTTGGTGGGACTAGAATTATCTGGCCATTGCGATTTTCTGGAACCTCTCCAATTGTACCACCATTATAAAGAAATAAAATTTTTTTGTTTGACATTAACCTCACGTTCTAAAATTAATAGGCATTAATAATTTAAATACTCTTTTCTATTATCTTTCTCTCTGTCTCTTCCACAAAAACCAAAACCATTGAAAATTACCAATCATCAACTTACCAGAACCTAATCATAGTAACCTTTAAATATATTCACTATAAATTATGATTATTTGAAATTTCTGGTGAAATAATGGATGTAAAAAAAGGAACAACAACAATCGGAATAATTGCAAAGAATGCTATTGTCATGGGCGCAGAACAAAAATCTACTATGGGTTATATGGTAGACTCAAAGGTAGCTCAGAAAATATACCAACTAGATGATCATGTAGGAATAACTATAGCGGGATCTGTTGGCGATGCATTAGCAATTGTTAGACTGCTAAAGGCCCAGTTGAAATTGTATAAGATAGAGAGAGGACCTATAACAATCAGAGCAGCAGCCAACTTGTTATCCAACATATTACAAGGTTCAAAGTACTATCCTTATCTGAATCAATTCATTTTAGCAGGTTTTGATAAGCAACCTGGTTTATATTCATTCGATCCTTTGGGAGGTTTTGATGTAAAGGATAAGTTTTATTCAACAGGTTCTGGTTCTCCTTTTGCTTATGGTGTTTTAGAGTCTGAATTCAAAGAAAATATGTCTGTCGAGGAAGCAATAACCTTGACTATTAGAGCCATCAAGACTGCGATAGAAAGAGACATTGGATCTGGAGGGAAAGAGATACAGATAGCAGTCATAGATGAGAACGGATTCAAAGAACTAACAACGCAGGAATTGAAAAAATATATATAATTTATTTAGTTTTAATTTTGGTATCTATGAATGATTATGAAACATAAAAAAGATAAATGAATTCTAGATGATTTTTATGGTTGAAGAAAAAACTAGTGAGCTATTTGAAAGAGTGAGGAGCAATCTACCGAACTTGGAAATATCTGACATAAAATTTGAAGGCTGTGAGATAGTCTTATACACAAAGGATAAGGATTTCTTCGCTTCAGACACGACAGAGATAAAAGAATTGGTTACAAAGTTAAAGAAAAGAATAATACTCAGACCAGATCCATCTATATGTATTGATGTGGAAAAGGCTGAAATATTAATCAAAAATCTTGTTCCAGATGAAGCTGGTTTAAAGGATATATATTTTGAACCAGAGTTTGGAACAGTAATCATAGAAGCTGAGAAACCTGGTCTTGTTATAGGAAAGGGTGGAGAAATATTAAAGGAAATTAAGAAACAAACTTTCTGGTTGCCAGTGGTTAAGAGGGCTCCTGTAATTCCTTCTGACGTTGTCAAAGTTTTAAGAGAACTGATACACAAAGAATCTGATTTTAGAAAAGATTTTCTGGATAAGGTTGGTAAGCACATCCATAGCGGCTGGAAACCCACGGATTGGATAAGATTGACATCCTTAGGCGGGTTCAGAGAGGTCGGAAGATCAGCATTATTATTACAAACTCCTGAGAGCAAGGTTCTTTTGGATTGCGGTATAAAACCAGGCACAAACGAATATCCTTACTTGAATGTTCCTGAATTCGATATTAACAAAATAAATGCAGTCGTTGTTTCGCACGCACACCTGGATCACTGCGGCATGATTCCTTATTTATATAAGATTGGTTATGATGGTCCCCTATATCTCACGGCGCCAACAAGAGACCTAATGGTTCTGTTATGTATGGATTATATCGAGTTATCACAGAGAGAAGGTTCAGCATCACCTTATTCAACCAAAGAAATTAAAGAAGCTGTTAAGCATTCTATATGTCTAGATTATGATGAGGTGTCAGACATAACACCCGATATGAGATTAACTCTGTTGAATTCTGGCCATGTCCTTGGTGGTTCTCTTGTTCATATTCATATAGGAGACGGCATGTACAACGTCCTATACACTTCTGACTACAAGTTTGATAGGACAGCCTTGTTCGAACCTGCAAGCAATGATTTCCAGAGAGCAGAGACGATTATAACAGAGAGCACATATGGTATGAAAGAAGATATCATGCCAAAAAGACAGGATGCAGAAGCACAGCTAATTGAAATTTGTAAAAAGACAGTTGAAAGAGGCGGTATAGCTCTGATACCAAGCTTTGCTGTCGAACGTTCGCAAGACGTGATGGTCATATTATCGAGAGCTGGATTCGAATATCCGATATACATAGATGGAATGGTGTGGGACGCGACAGCCATTCATACAGCCTATCCTGAGTACTTCAACAAAGAGTTACAAAAACTGATTTTGCAGCAGGGCGAGAATCCTTTCACGAACAAAATATTCAAGAGGATAGGTTCTGAGGAAGAGAGAAGAAAAGTTTTAGGGGCAAAGGAACCCTGTATTATAATTTCTACGTCCGGAATGTTGGTTGGAGGTCCGTCCGTATGGTGGTTGAAAAATCTTGCTGAAAACAGCAAGAACAGTTTGATATTTGTCAGCTATCAGGCTGAAGGTTCACTTGGAAGGAGAATACAAAAGGGATGGAAAGAGATACCAATGGAACAGAACGGAAAGAATATGGCTATTCCTATAAACTTGGAGATAGCAAACATCAATGGCTTGTCAGGTCATTCTGATCAAAAACAATTGTTAAATTATTTATCAAGACTTAAACAAAGACCTGAGAGAATAATAGTTGATCACGGAGAAAGCAGCAAGTGTATTGAATTTGCAAGAACATGTCATAACATTTTTAGGTGCGAGACGTTAGCTCCGAAACTTCTAGAAACTATAAGGTTAAAATGATTATGTCAACTCTATTAGAGTAAATGAGATAATTTCATCTGGTTTTAATGCTTTGTTAAAAATTCTTACTGAATCTATTGTACCATTAAAATAATATCCAGAAGTAGCGTGCCTTCCGATATTTAAAGGAGTTGAGGTAGAAAGAGGATTGCCAATGTAGTTCCCTCCAGAAACAATACTAACTTGGTTATCATTAACATAGATTTTTTGCTCTCCAGATGTATGTGTTCCCACTAAATGATAAAACTGATCAGTACTAAGTGTATATGAGCTTGTAGTCCTCAACCAAAAACCACCGCAATCAATTCCATTACCAAAATATGAGAAAACTCGCAAAGAAGCATCAATTGCAATTCCATATCCATTACAGTTCTCTTCTTTATAAATGAAATATTGATAACCTGCTTTCGTGTTTCGTTTTACCCATAATTCGACCGCGTAATCACCAGTAATATTTATACTTTTATCATGAGGTACTGAGACATAGTCATTACTGCCATCAAATTCTAATGCAGAACCATATTTCCCTTGAGTCCATTTTGGACAACCAGAAGTTGGAGGATTAGAACATATAGAAGCGCCACTATATAATGTTCCATTGTTTCCGTATGGGGACTTGTCATAAGTATAACTACCTGAACCTTCATCAAAATCTAAAACTAAAACAGCAGAATCAGGCAATGAAGCTTTCACATATCTTTCAACTTTTCCTCCCGTAGAAAAGATACTAACCTTATGATTTCCTGGACCTAATCTCCAAGAGCCATTTATGCTTATCTCTGCTGTTTCATCTTTACCAACGTTATCTTTGTTCATAGAAAAGTTGAATGACTCGTTATCTATCATTATGTTCAACTTATCTTTTTTAATAACACCTGAACCACAGTTCTTCAAGTAAATTTTATTACTTTTCGCAGACTCTATTTTCATGCAAGATGATATAACGTCACCTACGTTAGAATTGTAAGCAGAAGTTATAGTGTCGAAATAACCCATGAAGTATAATGCGAGAAAAGAGATCAGAGAAACCAAAATTACAAAAATTAATATTAGAGATAAAAACTGTGAAACTCCTCTCATAAATAGTAATTATTTTCCATAGTTAAATCTTTGCCACTGGTTCAGTAGCTTCAATATAATAAATTCTCTCCAGGCTATCAGGCTCGCATCTATACTCCTTGTAAAAAATACCATATAGTCTCTGCCATTCGAACTTAAACACATCAAATTCTTTTTTCTTCTCATAGCTGCATTCGAAGTAATCCTTCGTGCTTACAGGACACAGGTAAGTTATAATCCTCGAGTAATAGTAGAAACTTATATACCAATAGTCTTTTATCGGATTAGACGTCAGGTTGGTCCTGAAATTTCTTATGGTGTCGTGAGGCGAGTAGAGATAATTACTGGTATTAACGCAATCTCCCCTAAAATCTATACATCTATACTGGCAATTGCAAACATCAACATAGTTTATGATTCCCTTAATCCTATAGTATCCTTGTTCTACCACTTCGCCATTATACGAATACAAATTAATGGTGTAAAAACTATTTTTGTCCTCTTGGTATATGGCATATCTTATTCCATTTTCCCTGTTATCAAAAAGAACTGTTGGTTTATAGACCTTTCCAACAACAACAATCTCCTTGTTAATGTAATTTTCTGGGTTTATTGAAATATTTTTCAAATCGTCTGTTCTGGAACTTTCTTTAAACGAGTTAATAGTTTCTATTAAACCTACCATTAGAACGGTTATTGTAAAAAGCATGATTATTATCAGCTTCAGGGTTTCCATAATTAAGATAGTATAATTTTATCTTATAATGATTTGGTTAAGTTGTTTCCATATGGTAATTTCATTTAATGAAGAGTTTAAATTCTTTTGTTTTTGTATATTTATTTGTGATATAATGGCTGAGGAAGTTTTTGATAAATTAAAAAAATTAAAAGGAAAGTATGGATTAGACACATTGCAAAACACATACCAGTTCTTATTATCCGGTTTAGGTAAACCAGAAATTAAAACATTAAAGGAAATGGTAAAATATGAAAAAGGAGAAGAAACTCTTCATCCTACCCTTGCTGCAGTATTATGGAAACCAGAAGATGCTAAAAATGTTAAAATATATGAAAAATTAGAAAAAAAAAGATATTTGCAAAGAACTGATGATGGGAGATTTTCTTTGACAGAAAAAGCATTTATTTTATTTTCTTAAAACATATATCTAAATTTACCATTCAACTTCATCAATTCTCCATCTTTGTCTAATAGAACTTTTCTCTATTGGTATAGTCTGTTTTCTATTATATGCAAGTATACCTGTCCATGCGATTTGTGCACCCTGGTCTCCTGAATATTCTTGAGGCACAACAAAAAATCTTGCTCCTCTTTCTTCTGTCATTATTCTTAGCATTTCCTGCAGTCTTTTGTTAGCAGCTACACCTCCCACAAGTAGAACTTCTTCCTTGTCAGTGTGCGCAACAGCCCTTTCCGTGACTTCCGTTAGCATCGCAAAGCATGTCTCCTGAAAAGAATAGGCAATATCTTCTGCTTTAGAGCCCTGATTAAATTTTTTTATTGATTCTGTCACCAAACCTGAGAATGATAGATCCATACCCTTTACAACATAAGGCAGTTCAATATATTTTCCGTTCTTAGCTAAGCTTTCAACTTTAGGTCCGCCTGGCATCTCTAATTTTAGACCGCGAGCTAGCACATCCAAGGCATTACCTATCGGTATGTCCTGTGTTTCTCCGAAAATTCTATACCTATTCTCTACGAAAGCAATGACCTGAGTGTTTCCACCAGATAAATAAAGAGCAACAGGGTCCTTTGATTCTGTAGTTAGTTTACCTATCTCTATGTGTGCAAGACAGTGATTGACAGGAACTAGAGGTTTGTTATATTTCAAAGCTAGTGTTCTAGCTAAAACAGCTCCTATTCGTAAGCATTGAGGAATGCCGGGACCTTGTGAAAAAGCAATCACGTCAATTTCATTTATATTCGATTTAGCCTTTTCCAAAACTTTTTTTAATACGTCTAAAGCATTCTCAGAATGATAATCTGCTGCTTCTTTTGGAATTATTCCAAAGCCTTTTTTAGGAATGTAGACTGATTTTTCATCAGCGATTATCTTCTTATCATCAGTGATTCCTATACCGAACGTGTGTGAAGTTGATTCTATTCCTAAACAAATCATAGAAAACTACTATTTATTTTTAGTTTCGCTATAACCACACTTGCCGCATGTGACGCGATCCTTGTGTTGAGCCAGCAATGTTCCAGGCCCGCATCTAGGACACCATTTTCCCTGAACTTTTCCATCTTTGTATTTCTTCCAAGCTTCAACATTTTTATGCTTGCTCTTGCTGTGCGGTTTTTTTCCCTTCTCTGCTTCTGCCATTCAATCACTTTGCCTCTTCTTTAGGAGCTTCAGATTCTGCCTTCTTTTCTTTCTTTAATTCAGAATAGATAGGAACCTTTTTCTCATTCCAAATTTTTATCCAGGCTTTGCCTTTTGATATTCCTACTTCAGATAATAATTTAGATATCTCCACGCTATCCATACCTACCTTAAACTGATCAGCTAGATGCTTTTGTAGATCAGCTCTTGAAGGCGTTGACAAACCTTGATAATCAATAATAGCTATAATCTCTTTTCTTTTCACTAACTGATTTTCCTTCTCACTAATCACTTGAATATTCATAAGACCACACTTATTTTAATAACACTTAACAATATAAATTATTATGTCTCTAGCAAAAAGCATAGCCGGATACATAATTTCTTCATTATTCATCATATCACTTTACTTGTCAATATCTTCCTATACATTAGGGGGTCTCTTACAAAAAGAAAATATTAAGGGTTTTGTTCAAAATCAAATGAAGGGGGGAATGGCAACTCAAACATGTGAAAATGGTTGCAGCGGCGAGTTTGACATACAAAAATGTCAGGAAAGCTGTGCATATTTAGAAACCCAGGAACATGTACAAGAATGTAGAAATATATGCGTTAATAATTCTTATCAAAATAGTATAAGACAGAATTGTATTGATCTGTGCATGAATGAAACTGAAAACCGAGCATATAAAATTATAGATGATGTTTATAGCAAAAATATAGTTGATGACATAAGTTTGGATAGAATATTCCCTATTTTGAGAAACACCTTACTATTTTTAGTATTATGCTTGTTTTTCGGCCTTTCAATATTCTTTGTTTCTGATAAACCGTTATCAAAAATAGGTAATAATTTGATATTAGTTGCGATATCGATGCTAGCTATAGCGGTTATACCTGTATTTATCATATCTTCTGATGTGCCAATATTGAAAACAGTTATTGATTATATTTTAGAAGGTTTTTACAATCAACTCGTAATAGGTGTAGTTTTACTGGTGATAGGAATAATTCTAATATTCATAGGAAAGAAAAAAGGTAAGTAATCACTTCATCTTACAAGCATATTTCCCAGGAGCTGTTAATCCTGCCTCTTTAGCAATATCAGAATCAGGGTTGAATACTACTATAACTCCTCTGAAACTCGTTGCCAAATCAGTACTTTTACAAACAGGGCATATGTTACCCTTTATCATCCTTCTGCATTTTTTACATGCTTTTTCTGCCATGAAATCATCTTTTCTTCCTTTTCTCATAAACAACGAAAACTATGGAACAAGAGATAAGATACATTATGATAAGGAAGATTATAAATATCCAAAAGTTATCAGCTAAATTGATAATCAAGTTATTTGGTGAGAGTAACAATGAAATCAGGTTTGGTGCCGAAGAGATGATTGGTGTGGATCTGGGACCTGAAAAACTATTTGACTCTATAGGAAAATATACGTAATAAAAGCCAGGAATGGGAACAACAAGTGAAAACATTATCATTATTAGAATTTTTTTCCAGTTAGGTTTCAGTAGCTGTTTAACCTTCATTTACCTTTTTTCTCCCTTTTCTTTTTTTCAGGTTTAGCTTCTTTGACTTGAGGTTGTTCTGTTAACCACTTGAAACTTCCTAACATAGGCTGTCTCATTGTCAATCCTAACTTGCTCTGCTCCTTGAAACTGACAGATATTATCCTTGCTCTTACCTTGTCTCCCTCTTTTAACATTCTTCTAGTCTGTTTTCCTGTCAGTTGAGAATTCTTTTCGTCATAACTAACATAATCATCCATGACCTGTGATATATGGACCAGGCCATCTAAGGCACCACATCTAACAAATGCCCCGAATTCCGTTATATCAACAACTTCTCCTTCAACTATCTCGTGCTCTCTGGGCATCCATGTTAGAAGCTTGAATTTAACAGGATAGTGAACCGAAGGATCTCCTGGAAGTATGAGACCTTCCTTGACTTCATCAACGTCTGTGACAGCTAAAATTACTCCTATATCATTATTGATATTCCCTTCGAACTTTTCTTCTATCGATTCTTTGACCGCGTTCTCCACATCTAAATTTAGTTTCTCTGGTGGAACTGGTATTTCGTCCTCGACAATTACTATTTGATACATACTAACCAAACTCCTTTTTATAAAGTTCTATTGCAACGTCAATTGATCTCTTTGCGTGCTTTGCATCAAAAACATATTCTACCCTTAACCCTTTAAATCTTTCTAAAAACTTCTTTATGTCTTCAATATTGCTTAGCTTTGTTATGTCGTTTATTCTATTGAATGTTTTATCTGAAATTGGGACTGCTATCAAAACATCATCTGGAACATTTCCCTTAAGCCTTATAACTCCTATTGGTCTTGCAGGCAATACTATTCCTTGCTGGATATCATTCGAGACCAAGACCAAGACATCCAAAGGTTCGGCATCGATGTGATGGGTGTTAGGTATAAAGCCATACACACCAGGGAATGTAATATCTAAAACTTTTCTCAATATAAACGTTTCTGTTTTAGGGTCATACTCGTAAAAGTCCTTTGAATTCTTTACGCATTCTATAAAGACATTCACAACGTCTTTATTGCCTGGCTCTATCTTTGAGATATCCATAATACCACAATTAAAATAAGCAATATTTATATTTAACCTTCCAGCTTTCCTAAATAATACTCAAAATTTATTTGAAAATCAGAGGCATTTCCTTTTGAAACATAGCTCTTGAAGGTCTGTGAGTCAACATCTGTTCCCAAGTTTCATTTTTATCCAATACTAAATGAGAAATTAATTATTTAAACTGATTACCTAAGGTATTGGGGCATAAGCAGCTATCAACGAAGCAAAAATTGTTGACTTCACAAAAAACATGATGTTTATAAACTCATGAACTAGATTAATGACAATATGTCAATCAGTCACCAGATATTTTTTCTGCCTTATGTATATAATTCTTGCACCTGCCTTCTTTAACCTTTTTTTCAGTATTCTATCGTGCGTGGCTATTGCATAACCTTGTTTTGAACATGAAATTAAAGATTCATCAGTCTCCTTCTCATTTGACTTTAATATTCTAATATTCTTTCCTTTAGTAAGTTCCAAAGCAAGTTTTGCAAGTGAAGCCTCATTACTACTTCTTTTTGTTATTTTTGCGATTTCGAATATCGTTGAGTCTAGAACAAACAAATCATTACCAGATAGTTCGGATCCTAAGTCGATTTTGAACCTGATACAATCTATCAAAAAGTTGGTATCTAGAACAATCTTCATAAATTAATATAAATGAGACCAATATAAAATAGTTTATGAAAAGAAAGTATAGAAAGTATATTTTTGCTGTTGTTTTCCTTAGGAGGAAAAACCCTCAATTTCTAATATTACATAGGATGAAGAACTGGATCGGTTGGGAACTAGCAAAAGGTGGATTAAAAGATGGCGAAAGCGAATTAAAATGTTTAAAGAGAGAAATCAAAGAAGAAACAGGAACAAAAAAATTTGAAATAATTGTTAAATCCCGCCACTTTATAAAATACAAGTTTTCAAAGGGTTTTGTAAAGGATAACCATGTGTTCTATGGTGCAAAGGGTTATGTATTTTTAGTTGAGTTATTCAGAAAAAAGGTTAAAGTCGATAAAAACGAACATGATAGATATTTGTGGGTCAGCAAAGACGAGGCTATGGAAATCTTAACTCATAAGAATCATAAGAACGCTCTGCTCTATGTCTGTAAACATTACAAACTTTGTTAGTTTCATTGGGTTAATTTTTATGATAGATGTTCATTGACAAGTGAATCTAACTGCTATAGTTTTGTTAGTCGAATCATAATTCCATGAAGGTATTACTGATAAACTGTCATTATATTGTATTTCGCTGCCATTCATTTTTACTTTTTCAGGTTTACTGTTGCTATAAATTTGTGCTGTTTGGTTGTCTTTCGCATCTACGATAAAAGACAAGTTATTATTATACTCTGTTACGTAGTTCAATAGATTGTCATAATCCAATGTGACATTGAAGTTCAGTAACTTTATCCATAGGTTGGGATTGGAAAAATTGTTAATGTTGTACTGAATGCTATAGATTCCAGAGTCAAGTTTAATCATGTAAGTACCGTGTTCTGCAAGAACATGTCTAGAATCCATAGATATGGTGGCATTTAATATTTTTCCATTTTTATCTGTTAAATTTCCACTGAAATAATTTTTGCTTTCTTCAGAGTACATGTTGAGTATTTCAGAGCTATTCAAAAAATAATTGTAGATATTAACTTCATCAATAGTTCCATTGAACTGTCTATTCTTCAGAAGATTGTTACCTATATAGACATCATTGTTGGTTGCAGGCATAGAACCAGACAGGCTTAAAGTGCCTTTAAGTTCGTTATTAATATAAATTTGGCTGTGCGTACCATTCCAAGCTCCTACAATCTGGTACCAATTATTTAGGTATATGCTGTTAGCTCCTGAATCTATACATCTTTCGCTAGAACCTGCACTTGTATTTAGACAGAACGTAACACTCTTGCCTGAATTGTTTAGCTCAAGTGCATAAGGGTCTGCAGTGGTTGTAAGTTCTTTTGAAGCTATTCTTGGAAATGAAGAAGACCAGGATTCGGGATAAATCCATGCTTTTATCGTAATAGAACTTGTCATATCCAAGCTTTGGTTATCTCTAACCATGACATAATCATCTTTTCCATCAAACCGCAGAGCAGAATTGTGCTTTCCTTTTGTCCAATTTGCTCCATAAATATTTCCGTTATTGTTAAAATTAGAATAGTCGTGTGCCACAGAACCGACGCTCTCATTCAAACTAAAATTCATGACAAGATATTTATTGTCTGGAATCAAGGTTTCCCAACTGATTAGAATTGAATTTATAGCACCTGTGATTGTTATGTTTTTAGTTGCGCCATCGTAAGACCACCCATCGCCTTCATTTTTCTTATTTTCATCTATAAAAACTTCTACTGGCTTGCCTTTGTTTTTGAGGTCGTTAATGAAAACTGTTGATGATTCTTTGAGCTCGCTGGTGTCCAATAGTATATTTAATTTATCTCCGTTCATGTTAGTGCTCGCAATGAATCCATTGGAAGCGTATAAGAAGCTTCCATCATTATCATAGTATTTTAAATGAGACAGAATTATTAATGGATAGTAGTCGAGAGCCCAGAGAGATTTTCTAGCGCCCCAGGTTCTGCTCCAAACATAAGTTTCCAAAATAACAGAAGAAGTATTTCTAAACGCGTAGCTTCCATAGGTATGGGCTGTTCCATCACTCCCAGATACGCTGATTATTCTTGCTCTGTTTATTGGAACATTACATCCTCCTTCAATAAATCTGTCCCAATGATTCAAACTTGTAAATGTATCATTTGCTTCATAAAGAGCGTACCTTGCAAAATTAGGATAAGCGCCAGAGATATAAGGACCTATAAACATATCAAGCGTGTATAACGTACTTGGACACTGAGTAGCCCCGCCTTCGTGCATATTGAAATAAATTACAGGTGGATATTTATTGAATATATTAACAAGTGCCAACACTTCAGGTTCAATTGGAGTTTTAGGAGGAAATTGACGATTCAGGTTACAACATGTTTCTCTGCATTCCCAACTTATGTTTGTAGGTGTTGTTATAGTATTGCCATTACTCTTATTAGTCAAATTAACCTGAAAATTAGTTGTTGAAGCATCAAAGACAGATCCCTTCACGTTTGAATCTTGAGGAGTAATGGTACAATATTGACCTTCTATCCCTGCTGGTGAAGTTGGCAAGCTATGTGATATCCAAGTTCCATTTATAGCCATGGCAGACCCACTTCTGTGATAAATCTCAGGACTCAATGAGCTGTTGGCATTTTGTCTGGTATTTCTGGCAAACCCATCTGGATTTAGAACTGGAATTATTATTACTCTGTATTGGTTTAGTTTCGATTGCCAAAAAGAACTGGAACGATAGAATTCGAGCAGCAGTTCAGCTGTTCTTAGAGCTGAAAAAGTTCCTGTTTTCTCATCCCCATGGATAGATCCGTCAATTATCATGTTTCTATTGCCCTTGCCTATGATCAACGCCACTATATCTCTGCCTTCGAGACTTTTACCAATAACTGTTTTGGTTGAAATATCGCTATTTTGATTGGCTAAGGTATCAATTCTATTGTAAACCCAATTTATATCCCACCAGATGCTGCCATTAGACATCCACCTCGAATATTTGCCTGTTGGAAAATCCTTTACCGTCTTAACTGCAGGAAATATGTGCCAGATGCCGGTCCATTCGGTTTCATTTGTTGTAGCTTTTAAGTCCATGACATAAAAACCAGTGTTGGGCGTACTGTTCACCAAAAAAGAGGCGATGTGTGTATTGTTGTATTGTGTTATTTTAAGAAGATTCGGAAAAGTGCTTTCTAATATGGTTGTTAAAAAAACCCCCAAACTCCTCTTGTCTTGTTGTTGCATTTCTACTTTATCGTTAGCACGAAAGTTTCCCCAATCTGTTAGATATGTTACTGGATAATTATCACTCTTTGAAAAAGCAACATTATAATATCCCGATAAAGATGGATAATAGTAATTTGCAAAATCGTAACCATGAGATATAACAATATGATTATCGGCAAAGCTGTTTACAGCAGACGCATTTGCTACACTTTCACTATTATCAACAAAAGAAACTATTGCATCAACGTCATTGAAAACAACTTCATTTGTAATTTGAGAAGTCAACAAGTTCTTATAGGTTATGCCTAATCTGTTAAACATTTCATAAATGTTTTTAATATCAGGAGTAGTGGCAGAATCACCAATAACAGCAAAATTATATTTAGCAGCTAATGTTTTCTCGGGAAAGGAAAATAAAAATATTAATATGAATATAAGAACTGGTAGTTTTTTCATAAATTATTAATAAGTTTCCAGCTAAATAAGTTAACATGATAGATGTTCATTGCCACTTGGAACAACGCGATTATGACAAAGATAGAGACGAAGTAATAGAAAAGTGCAAGAAAGAATTGAAAGCTATTATAACTTCTTGCGCTCACCCAAGAGATTTTGATTTAACCATGCAGATGGTTGAAAAATACAAGAACTTTGTTTTTGCAACCTGTGGAATTCATCCTGAATATATAAAAGAGGTTTCTGAGAAAGAAATAGATGAATTTATAGAAAAAACTAAACAAAATAAAGATAGAATTGTAGCTATAGGTGAAATAGGATTAGATTTTTTCTGGATTCGTGAACCTGAATGGCAACAAAAACAAAAGGATTTGTTTATTCGATTGATTGAATTATCAAAAGAATTGAGAAAACCATTGATTATTCACTCTAGAGATTCTTATGAAGAAACAATTAAAATTCTAGAGCAGGAAGATGCAAAGGAAGTTGACATGCACATGTTCGGAGACCACCACCTAACAAAACGCATAGTTGATAACGGTTGGTTCATTTCTATTAACACAATAATTCTAAAAAGCAAGAGTCATAAGAAAATTGCTAGAGATTGTCCTTTAGAAAGGCTGATGCTCGAAACAGATGCTCCATGGCTCTCGCCTAAAAAACTCTTGGAAGGAATTGACGAAAGGAACGATTCCACATCCATCAAAATAATCGCTGAAAAGATTGCTGAGATAAAGAAGCTTGCCTTTGAGGAAGTCTGGCAAAAATGTGGAGAGAACGCAATAAAATTTTTTAAGCTACCATTGCCAATATAATTATGAAAAAGATTTTATTTGTATTGATTTTACTTGTCTTATTAGCAAAGAACGTTAATGCTGATTATAATCTTTATTTCGGAGATTTGCACGGCCATACAAATTTCTCTGATGGAATGGGTTATCCAGCAGATTATTTTACTTACTGCAGAGATAGCGCAAAATTAGATTTCTGTGCAGTTACGGATCATAATGCAGGAAAAACAGCTTTAAGCAATACAACTTTAGAGGCAAATAATTTCAATTCTCCATCCTTTGTTGCATTCGTTGGCATGGAATGGTCTAGTTCAAGATATGGGCATAAACCCTGTTATAACATATCAAATCCTTGCAGTTCATCATCTTCTACTTGCGACACTCCTGATAAACTTTATAATTCTGTCAAGAATGATGGAGGCCTATGTCATGCTGCCCACCCTGCAACTACATGGACAGGTCAAAACGAGACTGATTGGAACTATTCTAAAGATGAAGTAGAAGTAGCCGGAGAGGTTTATGCAAATGAAAGTAAAATGAACTATGCATGGAAAATTTATAATCTTAAAATGGGAGTTGTTGGAGTTGGTGATAGCCACAATGGAAGACCTGGATACGGTGGTATAACAGGTTGCTATGCTACTGAATTAACAAGAAAGGGAATTCTTGATGCATTAAAAGCAAGAAGATGTTTTGCTACAAATGCCAACAGAACTCAATATCCTATGAACATCAGCTTTAAAGCAAACGGTCATCTGATGGGAGAAGAAATTTCATTAGATTATGGTTCTAATATTAATTTTGATATAATAGTTAATGCAACTTACAATATTAACAGTATTCAATTAAAGAAAAACGGAACTGTAATATCAACAAAAAATGATTGCAATTCTCAGAATTGCGTTTTGTCTTATTCATCTACAGCCGATGGAACATCTTATTATTATGCTGTTGCAACTACAACTGCAGGAAAAACTATATGGTCTTCTCCTATATGGTTTGACGCTATAAAAGTCGTGGAAGAACCTAAAAAAGTTGTACACTTAAATTCAACAGATTATGATCATTTGTTTGATCCGGAAAATAAATCATTCTTTATCATCGGCGCAAATTACGAAGGTTATTTTGATAGGTGCTGGAAAATGTGGAATAATGCTTATTTCAATACTGATCTTATAGATCTTGATTTTCAAAAAGCGAAAAATGCTGGAATAAATGCTTTAAGAATATTTGTTCAAAACGATTTGGCATCTGATATAATTAATGGCGATTTCGCTAAATTGGATGCTGTTGTAAGCATAGCTGAAAAATATGGAATATATTTAATTATAACTTTTCAAGATTACAGTGCTTCAACTCAATCAATTCTACAAGTAGACAATTTAATAGCTAAACATTTATCTGAAAAATCAATAATTCTTGCATATGACTTAAAGAACGAACCTCAGAAGAATGATATTATTAATCAAACATCATGGACTCAATGTCTTATGAACAAATATATAGATACAGCTACGCTAAACGCAACATGGAACTCGATAAATAGCTTGTATGCTCTGAACTCTAGCGAATCTATATCAAACGTTCCTGTACCTTCTCAAAAATGGGATTCGCCAAGATGGCATGATTACGTTTATTGTCTAAACAATTCTTTGGATGAATGGATCAAAGTTAGAATACAATCAATACGCAGTGCAGATACTAATCACATCATAACAGTAGGTTACAATGATCCTCTTTTGTTTTCTTTTTCAGTTAACAACCAACTTGACGTCATGTCATACCATATTTATATAAATCAGATGGACTATCCTTCGCAACTTCTCAAACTGCAAACTTTGGATGTTTTAAGATCTCTATTTAATAAACCATTTTTGCTTGAAGAATTTGGTTTAAGCAACAATATTACTGATGAAGCTACTTCTGCAAACATAGAACTTATGACTTATGAATATATTTACAGAAAAGGTTATGCAGGCGCATTCAAGTGGATGTTGAATGATAACCCAGTACCAACTCAAACGCTATATGAGGCTTATTTTGGAATGTATAAAACTGGAGATATGCCCAAGCCAATTGTTTTTGTTTTAAAGGAATTCAGCGATTATGCATCATCGCATGCTCTACCTTCAAGATCGGATTTAAAGAAAATAAATCTTATTGATAATCCAGAATATAGAACAATGGTCATAAATGAATATTTAAATCATTTCAAAACATTTCCTTTGTTTCCTTATGATATTAGCTACACTAATGGCGATTTTGCAGTTTACGCATCTTCATCTTATGCAACAAAAGAGTCTTTAGAAAATTTAAGCAGTGTGTCTTCGCAAAAATTAACATTTGTGTTTAGACCTTATAACTCTTTAAGAAGATTTGATAATTCTACAAAATTTACATTTACATATCCTTCCAAAATAATAATGCAAAGTTATAATAATTTAACATTAAATGGTAGCCTTATTAAAATATCCATACCAAATGATATACCACAATTTGATTCTACAGAAAAAAATACAACAATCATTATGTATGATGATGAGAACAAAATTTTTGTAACAAAATCTGATAATTTTGTAGCTCTGCCATTTTCATATGTTTCTTCGCAAATACCAAAAACTGAGTGGGAAGAATTGTTCAAAAGACTTGGCATATTTCCACCTAACATCATGGACATACAAACAGGATTGCCTATAACTTCAAATTACAATCGGAATGGTTTTTGTTCTCATAACGATTACATAACTGTTTTAAGCAGCAATTTAAGCGAATTAACATCAGAGAACTATAAACAGGATGCAAAAAATTTCTCATTTAAAATAGACGGAACAGGCTATAAGAAAATTGTTTTAATACTACCAAATAAAACAGTTGGAAACTATTTCAGAATATGGGCAGACAAAAATTTAGTTGCGGTATATGATAATGGAGTTGTAACTAACTACTCTAACTATCAACTAGAATACGATCCATTAACACAAATAGCAAATCTTATTGTACCATAAGCAATACGACAAAGGGAATAACAATAACCATTAAGTTATCCTGTTAACAAATTGATATCATGAAGAATTTTGCTAAAATACTGTTGTCGTTCTCTTTGTTCATGTTTTTTTTATCAAATATAGTTAAGGCAGAGAATCTTGTTACTAATCCCTCTTTTGAGGGTCTTACTTCATATAAAGATGAAAATAATATCGGCTTTGAAGATTGGGAGATTTCTCGTTCTCCAAAAACCGGAATAATCAAAACATGGGTTGAGACTACAAACACCCATTCAGGCAGCAAAGCTTTTCACTGGAGAACAGAAGCCCCAAATCGTAATGGGATAAGTTTAAACTATGTTTCGAATTCTTCTAAAAAAATACTTATTTATGAAAATCAGTACCTAGAAGCTGGTTTATGGGCTTACGTAATAGAAGGTTCTGCTGGTAGCGATATTTCAATTAATTTCTATAATTCGACTGGCGGTCTTATGAATAGAATTTGGAGTTATAATGATGGACTAGGTGGTTGGAATACTGGACAGTGGAACATAATGAGCTATCTTTGGTATCCTTCTAGTTTAGGACAAGGAAATGGTTACATACCCCAAGGAGCAAAGTATGCTCAGATAGATGTCTACTGTACTTGGAACAGTTCAGGCATAAGGGAAAGGATAGATGATGATGTTTTCGTCAAGCTGTATGATCACCTACCAAGTCTGAAAGAAAGATTAGATAAAAATTTTACAAATATCAAAACTATTGTTGACTATAACAATTTTCAAGGAACAAGCAAACTATCTTATGGAGCTCACGTTCAAGGTTGGGAAGATTTCTTATCTGGTGGAGGAAATATGAGCTTTCCAAACTATGATTTTATATCTAAAACTGCAGGAGATGAGAGCACACCATACATAGATAATAATTCAGCTAAATTTGTTAAATTTACGTTTGGTTCTTCACAAATAAAATCGAGATATATCAATCTCAACGGAGTTACAACTTTAAATCTTCATGGACTAAATAAAGCGCAAAATGTAGTTAGCGGATCTAGCAATTGGCAAAAAGTTATGTGGATTGGAAGATTTTATGATGAAAATATGGCAGAGATTGGTGGTTATTATCCTGATCTTGGTTTTTGGAATGGAACTTTTGATTGGACATTAAGAGAAAAAAATTATAGCGTACCTGCAAATGCAAAATACTATTCTTTTAGGATAGGACTAGAGAATAGTACAGGTACAACATGGTGGGATGACATCTCAATAAAAGATCAAAATGGTAATTTATTATTTAATAATTCTTTTGAAGGTAGTCCAACACTTTGGGATATTGTAGATAAACTAAACTTCACTCATATGAGATTTCAGTTAGGTCGTGATACTGAATCATGTAATTCATGGAATGAAACCACCAACTCCTGTGTACAATATGATTGGAAAAAGTTTGATAGGTTAATAGAAGCCATAAAAAAAGTTGGAGCAGAACCTATAATTGCATTGCCTGTTGGTACATGGGGAAATGCGAATAACTTACCAAGTGGAATGCTTTTAAATTATAGTATTTATCATCCTGGAACAAATGGAGGTTTTGGATATTTCCCAACTTTAGATAGTTATTGCGAATATGTAAAAACAATAGTAAAACATGCGAATACTGAAAAGAGATACAACGTTAGATATTGGGAGGTTGGAAACGAACCTTATGTTTGTAACTCAACTATAGCAAGCGCTTATATAGATTATTTCAATTTAGCTGAAAGATGCATGCATGAAATCGATTCTACAATTTTGTTGACATCTGATAGAAGCATTTACAAGGATTTCAATGATAAATATTTTATCGACAATGCTAAAAATGTTGGTTTTCTTACTTTTCATTTTTATGAAATAGGAGCAACTTGTATGTATCCTTTTAATAAAAGCAATATAAATAATGAATTTTATCCGCCAAACGATCAGAACGGTTGGATTAGTGATTTCAATACGATGTTCAAAGCTAATAAATTAAGTGGTGGCAGTGGATGCTGGGGATCATATTCTCCAAGAGAATTGAAAGATTTGTGGAAACAAAAAAAAGGTAAAGATCTAGAGATAATAGCTACCGAAGTTAATCTAAATTCTGCATGGCAAAATGGAACTGACCATAGACAAAATGATATATTTGGTGCAACATGGTATGCTGCAAAGGTTAAATCTTATATTTCGGATGGAGGATTGGACAACATAAATTATTTTGTCCTTATATCTGGAGATGCGACTAAACCTATGGCAAAATACGGGGGGTTTGGTTTTGGAATGATGAATTCAAATTATCCTTACAACCCATATGCTCCTTATTGGGCAAACTATTTGTTAACAAAATACTTTCCTAAAGAAAGCTTAATTTATAATTCTCAATCTTCGAATCCTGATGGAATTGATACCTTAGCAGTAAAAAATGGTAACTCTTACAATATTATGTTGATTAATAAAGTAAACGAGACAATAAATTTCTCATTACCGATACTTGGATTTACAATAAATAATGTAATTCTTCACGTATTAGACAAGACAACATACATACAAAAATATGAACCATTGATAGGCAAAACGATAATTTCCAAATCATCTATAGATGATATAGCTCTATCCAAAAACAATGTTCAGAATTTTACTTTTGATGGCTATACAGTAGCTGTATTGGAAGCTTTTTCAGACCCAGCAGCTCCATACATCACTAACATAACAAATATAGATTTGGAATCTATTACTTGGAATCAAGATAAGTACCATGCAAAGGCAGAATGTTCAGGTGAAAACATAATTCAGATACATAGTAACAATAGACCACCTATCATAAAGATTAATGGTATCGACATACCTTATGATGAATCTCTCTCTTTGATTCCATCTTGGAAATATGATGAAACTGATAAAATAATAAACATTAAGTTTTTATGCTAAATATATTTATACCCAAAAAAACAGAATGATATTATGTTAAAATTAATTATCTGTATTTCTTTGATGTTTTTACTGTTTTCTATTATAGTCTATTCTGCACCTGTTGAGATAACGATTGAATATGGAAACTGTACAGAAAGTTGGTCTTGTAGCGATTGGTCAACCTGTTCTGGAGGAACACAAACAAAAACATGCACAGATGATAACAATTGTGGAACAACTGTTAACAAGTCTGCAGAATCTCAAGATTGCACAAGCGGCCCCGCTGGACCTAGCGGACCAAGTGGACCGTCTGGACCCAGTACTGCAAAAAACAAAACTGTTTCTCAACCAAAACCTTATATACCTCCAGAACCAGCATTAAAAGAATCTGATTTTCTAAAAATGGAAATGATTGCTCCTGAAAAAGCAGAATCAGGAGAACCAATATCAGTAGTTGTTACACTAAAAACTACAAAAGCTATAGAAACGAATGTTGAGATATTAGGAGAAAAACAAGATGTTTCCCTTCAAAGTGGTGAGACTAAAACATTAAATTTCATAGTTTATACACCAGAAACTGAGGGCAATTATAACCTGGTAGCTACAACCCCATATGCAACTGCAAACAAAACTATATTTTTGGAATACAAACCTTTGTTCTTGTATGTAACTCCAATGGGAGATCAAAATTATGAAATTCATATAAAGGATTTTGAGAATAAATCAACAACCGAACTAGAAGTTGTAAAGGATACAATACAAACAGTTTATCTTGACACATTAGATGGCAGAATAGATTATAAGGTCAATATATCACTTAACCCAGGAGAATATACATTTAAGGCAAAAACTATGTCTGGGTTTAATATATTAGATGAAGATGAGAGAATTTTAAAAGTAGAAGGAAACCCTGTGTTTAATTATGGTTTTTGGATCTTAGGGGGTGCGATAGCAATTGTTTTATTTGTGTCAATACTACTAGTATTAAGAAGTAGAAAGGTGAGTAAATGACTATAGTTTTTGGTATAGAAATTCCTGTATTTGAATTCTTACTTATTTTGAACATTATTATGTTGGTATATATTGTAATAAGTATGTTTGAGATTAGGAGTTTAATTCAACTAAGAAAAGATTTAGAAGAATTGATTGGAAAACCTATTAAGAAAAGAGAAGATAATTTGCCAACAACTGAAGTAAAACAGGAAGAGAAAAAAACTGAACTAAAAGCATAAGAATCTGATGAATAAAACTATAAATATTTAATATAACACTGTTATATTTCATCTCAATTTTAAATAACAATACTAATAACTATATAGAGTGAGGTCATGGTTTTAGAGAGTTTTAAAACAGGTCTAGATAAATTCAAAAAGAGGTTCGGAGAAAAGCCGAAGCTAGCCCTTTACGTAGACGGACCAAACATGATCAGGAAGGAATTCAATATAGATCTAAAGGACCTGAGAAAGAGGGTTGAAAAATACGGTAGAATCATGGTTGGTAAGGTATTTCTAAACCAATTCGCATCAGAAAAACTGATAGAGGCTGTTGCCAACGAAGGATTTGAAACCGTGATAGCCTTAGGCGATCCGGAACTGAAAACAGACGTAGATGTATCAATAGCTGTTCATGCTATGGAAGCGATAAACAACCCTGAGATAGAAGTAATAGCTTTAGCAACAAGAGACGCGGATTTCTTGCCTCTGATTCAAAAGGCTAAAGAGAAAGGTAAGATAACCGTTTTAGTGACGGTCGAACCGGGTTTGGCTGTTTCTTTGAGACATGCCTCAGACTATGTGGAATTGTTATAATTTAATAAACCAATTATATTATTATGAGAGGCAATATCGTAACATTCCTATTGATAATAATTATTGTTACAGCTCTAATGGCTCTTCTTGTGATATGGGCCACTTCAAACACAACAAGTCTTTTCGAAATAAGTGAGATAAACACTGTAAAACAGGAATTTGAAGACTGTAGCGATAAGATAGTTGAAACATCGAGAATAGCTTTGTCTAACAAATGTATATTTTCTGTTGATAGAGGGCAAATAAAAGCAACGAATGATGACATAACATATCATATTGTAAGCAGCACAAAAGTTTGCGATAAAACAGATTGGGTTCTTATAAATCCTGAAAAAAATATTTGGCAAAAATGCGATATATCTGGAACAGAGAGAGTATTCAATTTAAAGTGGAACTCTACTGCTATAAAGTTTCAGTTTGAGCAAATGGGAAATATAGAAATAAGAGGATTAACTGGAAAAAATATTGAAATGAGCAGATATAATATGAATAATACTCATATAATTTTGTTGTTGAAGGTTTACTGATTATAAATAAAAAATTATTTTCTTTTATTCATTCCTTTTCTAAGACCTTTCTGAAATTCTTTCATTAATTGTGGTATTGTCTCTTTTGTAGTTACTTTAGCCTTTCTTTCAACTTTTTTCGTAGCATTTTCAAGCGTTTGAGCCGTAGTTTTTAATCCTTTTTTACCTGTTTTGGCCAAAAATTTGCTTTGTTTCTTTGATTCTAAAACTATTCTTCCTATATTTTCACCCATGTTTCTTGCGATTTTAAAAATTTCTGAAGGTTTTCTTTTTGCCATAAAGCTAATCACCTTATTTAAGATTAGAATTTCTGACTATTAAGTTTTTCATTAATATAGTTTCCATCTTAAAATTGCAGCTATTCCTCCAATTTGAAACAATTGTTCTCCTTCTCTTGTATCTCTTGAAATAATTTCAATTGTTGTGCCGTATTGTTTTGCTTTTTCTGTCAGAGCCTCATCTTCAAATTCCTCATTCAACAAAATGATTTCTACAGCCCCAAGTTCCATGGCCTTCAAAACTTTTTCCTTTCCATAAGTTGCTAAACCACTTTCCTTTCTAAGCTCTTCCAAGAACTTTTGAACCAGAGCTTTTTCCTTAGCAACAGCTGCTTCTGCAAGAATATCCTGGGACCTTTCGACCATCTCCTCTAGACCCTGTTCATCAGTGTATCCGATATTCTTAATTCCTAGAACTTGTTTTTTGGTGCTAGTTTCCAAATGGTCCTGATCATAAAAATCGTTTTTAGCAGGTCCTGGACCACCAAGTATTATGCCTTTCAAAGCATGTTTAGAAAATAATTCTTTTGCATTTGATGCTATCTCCTTATACCAATCGTTTATCAAACCTTCCCTAACCCTTTCAAAACGGCCAGCGCTCTGTCCACCCTTCCTGAACTTTCCTGGAACTATAGAATCTATGTTCCTTAAGGTTTCAATCTTCTTGCCTTTTAACAAACCTATAGTAGCTTCCTTGTTGTCCATGACTAGTAATCCGTACAATTCTTTTTCAGCCACCATGTCTTGTAAAGGTTCTGTCTCGAACTTCTGGTCACACCAGTATTTCTTTATCTTCAATGGCTCAGGAGGATGAATGATCCAAACCTTAATATCTGTCTGTCCTTCAACTTCTGAGACGTTTCCTGCAAACAAAACCAAACCATTTTCAGGGGTTTTATTAAAAAATCTTAGTTCCTGTAATATTTTGTCTATGGCACCAAGAACGTTATTTCTAACAGTCTTGTTCTTTACATTCTCTGTCAAGGTGTATTCTTGCCTAAGCATGTTAACTATTTCCTGAATGTTATATCCAGCAGGAATGTAGACACTAACCAACTCTGTATGTCTTCCTCTAATCTTGCCTATTTCTTCAAGCAATTTTCTTAGTTTATAGATATGTTCTTCCATAAAGATGCATCAAGCTAAATTCTTACGTTTAGTTTTATGTTATAATTTTCTAAATCAATATCTCCCTTTCCAAATTCTATATCTTTTACCTTAATAGTTCCTTTGATGTCATCGAAAACGTCTTCTATCCTTTTCTGTGTTTCAGAATCACATTCTATTGTTATTTTTTCAACTGGAGAATTTAGAGACAAGCCTCTCTTATTTTTGTACTGTCTTAAAAATGATATTATTGCAACTGCTATGTCGCCTATGGATTCATTTTCTTTGTCAATTAAACTCTCACTGAACTCTGGCCACCTGGAAATATGAACTGAAATTTCCTTTTCATATTTTCTAAAGAAGTTTTGCCATATCTCCTCTGTTATGTGAGGCATTATTGGAGCCAGCATCTTGTTTACTGAGATAATGACATTGTAAAGTGTGTATAAAGCTTGTTCTTTCATTTTATTTTCATATAACCTGTATTTTATCATTTCCAGATAATTGTCAGCTAAATCATGCCAAACAAAGTTATGCAAAGTTTCGAAAGCAGACGCGAACTGAAAATTTTCCAGGTCATCTGTTACCTTCTTTATAACGTTTTGAAGCTTTGTTGTTATCCAAGAATCGATTGTGGTTATGCCTATAGTGTCTTTCTTTTCCAAATGACTGGTTGAAAATCTTAGAATGTTCCAATATTTTGTAAGGAATCTAAAGGCAAATTCCATATTCTTCCAGGAAAATGGAATGTCATTCCCCTGTGCCCCCATCATTATCATACCAGTCCTTATCGCATCCGCCCCGTTTTTAGATAAGACTTCATCAGGCATTACAATGTTTCCATAACTCTTATGCATTTCTCTGCCATCCGAACCAAGAATCATGCCGTTTATCAGCATTTTTTTCCAAGGTTTTCTCGTGGCCTCTAGAAAACATCTCAACATCGTATAATAACCCCACGTCCTTATTATGTCATGCCCTTGTTGCCTAACATCATTAGGATATAATTTCTTGAACAGCTCTTCATCATTTTTCCAGTAGCCGGAGATTACTAAAGGTGTCACTGATGTATCGACCCAACAATCGCAAACATCAGTTTCTCCAATTATTTTTCCTCCACATTCACAGTTCTCCTGTGGCAAATATTTTTGAACAGCAGGGTTAATTGGTAGCTCCTCTGTTTTAGGATAGAATATCTTTTCGCATTTTTCACATTGCCAAAATGGTATAGGCGTTCCAAAAACCCTTTGCCTAGAAATTATCCAATCCCAATCCATAGACTCTACCCAATTAATCAATCTCTTCTGCATATAATCAGGATACCATTCTATGTCTCCTGCTAACTCTAATATATCTTTAGAATATTTCACAGCTTCTATTGCCCATTGCTTCTTTGTCAAGAACTCTATTGGATTTAGACAACTGCTTCTTTCTGTATGACAGAGGACATTGTGTTTGAATTTTTTTTCTTCTTGTAACAAGCCCATTGTTCCCAGTTCTTCGACTATTGCAATTCTTGCATCCTCTAAGCTTAACTCTCTGAATTTTCCTGCGTTCTCATTTAGCTTTCCATCTTCTGTTATAATGTTTATGCATGGCAAACCGAACTTCTTTTGCCATTTTATGTCTGATTCATCACCATATGTGCATAGGTAGACTACTCCTGTTCCAAATTCCTTGTCAACTTCTCTGTTTGCTAGTATTGGAACTTCTCTGTTGAATATAGGAAGCATTGCTTTCTTGTCAATGAATTTTTTATACCTTTCATCTTCTGGATGAACAAATATTGCTACACAAGCTGGTAGAAACTCTGGCCTAGTTGTTGATATTGCTATGAATTCGCCACCAACCGGGATTCTTATGTCATAGAGAGTTCCTTCTTTTTCCTTATAGCCAACCTCTGCTTTTGCCAGGCTTGTCCCACATTTGGTACACCACATAACAGGGTGCTCTACTCTTTTCAAAAGTTTTTTAAAATAAAGATTGAGCAGGGTTTTTTGCACAAACGCCAAATAATCATCGTTATCAGTGGAATATTCATAATCCCAATCAGCAGAATAACCCATCTCTATCATTTTGCTCTTCATTTTTTCTATGCATTCTTTTGTCCATTCCTTACAGAGCTCTAAAAACCTTTCCTTGAAATTTTTACCAATCTTATAATTTTTCTCAACATATAGCTCTGTTGGTAAACCGTGACAATCCCAACCTTGAGCCAGAAGAACATTAAAACCCCTCATCCTTTTGTATCTTGAAATTAAGTCTATCCATGTCCACCAAAGAACCTGTCCCATATGAGGGATTCCTGAAGTGAATGGAGGTGGTGTGTCTACACAGAAACTAGGTTTGTCGCTGTTTCTATCGAATTTGAATATGCTATTCTCTTGCCAAAACTTCTGGATTTTCTGTTCAACTTCCTTAGGATTATACCTTGTTTGCATGAGAAAGCTTTTGTGCGAACAAATAAATAAATTAGCTAGTAAACCTTGCTAGGCCACCTTTGGACAGTTTTTCAGGGTCTATTTCAACAATCTTTCTATTTATGTTAAAACAGACATTAAAAACAGGAACAGGACCAACAAAAGCTAAAGGAATACCATAATGAGCATGTCCATGAACAACAAAACTAGGTCTATTGTCAATCAAGACTTTTTCATATTTTTTAGAACCCAAACCTCCATAAATTCTAGGGTCTTCACCTTTCAAAGTTTTGTAAGTAGGAGAATAGTGCATCAAAAGAATTTTAATATTTGTTTTTAAATCTTTTAACAATTTTTCGACCTTTTCCTTTCTTTCGTCATAAATATTTTTAATATTTTTCGTATGAGTAAATTGCCACCAAGTTGGTATGTCCAAAGAACCTTCTGTCCCAACTATCCCGATTGTTTTATTTTCAATTTTTAGTTCAGTTTTCTCTTCTTCCAAGAAAGTTATCTTTTTTTTACATATTTTTCTTATATCGTCTCTATCTTCGTCAAATTCTCTATTACCAAAAACAGCAACTATAGGACAGTTCCATTTTATTAGTTTCAAAAAATCAAGAATAAGGCCATATATTTCCGGGCTCCTATACTCATAAACATCCCCACCCAACAAAAATAGGTCTGGTTCTTTTATTTTCTTTAACATATCTAAAAATGGTTCTAACTCAACTCCCAATGGGTCTAAATCAGATATTGCAGCAATAATCATAATAAAGTTTCAATGATTATAGTTTAAATTTCTTACTAAAGAATTAGAATTATGGGAAAAGAAGTACAAGATTTATTAGGTTTCTTACAACATGTAAATTTCTTTCATATTGAGAATGATTCTAAATATAGAGAAGATGTATTAAGAAATCTAGAATCCGCGGTGTATAAAATAGGTGAGGGTTCTGTAAAATCTGTATATCCTTGGAACATGCCTATAAGAGACAAATTAAACGGAATACTGGATGACTCTCATGAGATACATGAAAACCTGGTTTTTTATAGAACAAACAGACCAAGAAATTTTGTTAGCAAAGATGAATTAGATTATTTAAAAGAGTTGTGGGAAAAACTAAGAAAAAATTTAGAAAATGCCCCTCAAAGGACCCCTTTAAGAAAATCTAAGTTTTCAGACAAATTGAAAAGTGGGGCTGAGGATATGAATAAATTAATGACCGACGTTATTGAAACGGGTTACGCTATGGTTCAGAGCTTTCCTGAAACATTGCGAGATCATAGTTCTTGGGGCTTTTCTTCTGGCCTTCCAATGGTAGACTGGGAAGATAGCCTTGAAAAGATAGGGAAAAAGGCCTTTAAAGACGTGGGGCTCGATCCTCTGTTAGCCACGTTCTCTAAATATATGAGAAGTGACGAAGTTAAAAAAGCGTTATTAAATCACCTTATAGCTAATAACAAAATGCTACCGCCCCTAGAAGAAAGAACAGCAAACACTGCTAGAACGCAATTACACGAGGTAAGCAGATTACCTAAAGACGCTAAAAGTGGTCTAGGGACTTTGCTAGACGTATTAGACACAAATTATAGAAAAGCCTATATTCTCCCTTGCGGCGAAGAAGACGTTAAAGATATAATTGAAGACATTTTAGAAAGTAAAGAACATGTTTACCAAAGTTTAGACATAAAAATTTAATTAATCTCCAAGTTCTAATTATTCATGTTGGGCCGATAGTCGAGTGGAAAGACGCTGCCTTCGCAAGGCAGAGATCCTGGGTTCAAATCCCAGTCGGTCCATTAAATTATTTCTTGCTAAATCGCTTTTCCTTGCCATATTTTGCTAACATTTTACGAAATACAGAATTATTTTTGATATCATTGTAAGTTCCTTCGCAAATAATCTTTCCTTTAGAAAATAAAAATATGTAATCAAATCTATTTAGAAGATGGAGCCTATGAATTGAAGAAATAATTGTCTTTTCTTTAAACCTTGTAAAAATCTGTTGGTGTATTTTTATCTCATTTAAGTTATCAACGCTACTAGTCGGTTCATCCAATAATAAAATGTCACTGTCTTTTGCTGCAAGCAAACCTCTTGCAAGGGCTAAACGCTGTTTTTCTCCACCACTTAAAGAAACGCCCTTTTCCATTACGCTTGTATCCAAACCTTTTGGTAATCTAAGTATCACGGGTTTCAACTGAGCCGTTATTATAGCCTTTTCTAGTTCCTTTTCATCTGTTGGCAAATTCATAGTTATATTATATCTAAAGGTTTTATTGAAAATTTCAGGTTCTTGTGGAATGAGTGCTACATGATCTCGAATACTCGTTAAACCTCCTTTAAGCGGTTTTCCATTGCAGTAAACCTCGCCCTGTTCAATATCATATAATCCTCGTATCAGTGTTAGAATTGTACTTTTTCCAGAGCCGCTTTCGCCAACTAGTGCTATTTTTTGTTTTTTTGCAAAATGGAAGTTTATATGATTCAAATGCATTATTCTGCCTTTTTGATCATATGTGAAGGATACGTCTTTCATAGAAATTTCATGCCAATTTTTCGGAAGTTTGTATGATTTATCTATTTCTATACTTTTGTATGCTTTATCCAGAGGATATGCACCAACAATCCTTGCATTGAAACGGATAATATTTCCATAGAGTTCAGCAAACTTATAAAAAGTATCTCCAACTTGTGAAAGGTAGCCATAAAGCATGTATAACGTTCCTATGAGAATGGTTCCAGTTAGCGCAAATTCTGTAGATGATTTATATATAAGAGATACCACAATCATTGTTTGGATTGCAACACTAGCAATTGCCCATTTCTGTTCATTGATAACGACTGTTTCTCTGTAAGTTTTATAACTTGCCATCTGTTTTTTATCAATTTCTCTTGAAACAACCTTTTCCAGCCTCAAAGTTAATATTGTATTTATATTGCTCAAGAAATCAAAGACCGCTGCTGAATATCTGTTGTTGTATATA
>Ga0315293_10000055_pt1 | contig 85021 bp, 72 predicted proteins | sample YL17G13_20_MG_FD_203071 | JGI IMG/M metagenome (GOLD analysis project Ga0315293, IMG submission 203071) | Sediment microbial communities from Yellowstone Lake, YNP, Wyoming, USA - YL17G13_20 | ecosystem: Environmental > Aquatic > Freshwater > Lake > Sediment | place: USA: Wyoming | collected...
GCCCGCAGTAACTCCAGAAGCGCCCCTTGTCCTGAAACCTCGCAGGATCAACAACAACCGCCGCGATCCTGACCGCGCCGATCGGCCCGATTCCAGGTATGCTGTGGAGCGCGCGAAGGGTTTTCGAACCGCTGATCAACTGCTTGAACCGCTCGTGGTAGACCTTTTTGGTGTCCCCGTATTGCGCTATGTAACTGTCAGCCGTAGCGAGATTGAAGCGGTCAAATTCGGAATCGAGCGTATGCGCCTGCTTCCCCTTACCCTGAGCGCGCAGCATCGCCGAACGCCGGTTCTTCCAGCGAACTCCGGTCTTCACGACATCATCGTAAGTGCTGATCAGTTTGCGATACTCCATGAAAACATCCGCGGAATGAAAGACCGGCTTCAACAGACCGCCCCGGAGAAGCTCCAGCAGTTTGCCGGCGTCGATCCGGTCATTCTTCGGACCTGAGGAGAGCAGGAAATTATGATACGGATCGCATACGATGATCTCGTCTGCATGGTCATATAACTCCACCCAGAGCCACTGTGAAGCCGTGCTTTCCTCGTAGGTCAATACCTTTTTACCCTTTAATGATTTAAGAAGGTATTTCAGGCGCCGGACATCCGAATCCAGCTCGACTACCCTCGATTCATCCGAACTCTTTTGTGAAATCGCTATTGCCATTTTAGCTTGCGACCAATCCAAACCAATGTAATAATCATATTGCTTCATTTTGTCCTCCTTCTCTTAGATCTCAATATTAATGCCAAAAAGCATTATTAGACATTAGGAGGAGGACTATACATGGACAATTTAACGACATTTTTATCATTGTGACGCAATCTCAAGGCATACGATTATGCGCCAATCCAGCCTATTAACAGGTCTTAAGAAAAAACGGGTTCAAGCAGGAGCTTGAACCCGAATAATAGATATAGATTAAGTAATCATTATTTCGTTTTCACGGGGTCCGGGGGGATGGGTGGCAGCTTGACCGGTTCTTTCGTGACTTTCTTCATTATCATCTCGATGGCTTTGTCCAGCTGCGGATCGCGTCCCTTCGCCTGGTCCACGGGGGATGTATCTATGATCAGATCAGGCGTCACGCCTTCGTTCTCCATCCACCATTCGCCTTTCAGGTTGTATGAACCGGACTGCGGGACTATCAGGTAGCCGCCGTCCATAAGCGGATGGACCTGCGTGTAGCCCACTACGCCGCCCCAGGTTCTTGTGCCGATCACGGGGCCGAGCTTGTATTGCCGGAAGAAGTTCGGGAAGTTGTCGCCATCCGACGCCGCGTACATATTCGTGATCATTATCAAGTGTCCGGCGAACCCGGTATCGGGATACGTTCCCATACCGAATATACGGCTCGCTCTCATTCCCACCACGATCCGGCGCAGCCGTTCGAGTATGAAGGAGCTCACGAAGCCGCCTCCGTTATAGCGGTCGTCAATGATGATCCCTTCCTTGCCGAGCTGCGTGTACCAGGTCTTGACGAACTGGTTCAGGCCGGCATCACCCATATCGGGGACATGGACATAGCCGATCCTGCCGTTGGTTATCTTTTCGACGTATTTCCTGTTATTTTCCACCCAGGTCAGGTAGCGAAGTTCGGTTTCATCCTTTACCGGTTCCACCTTCACCGTCCACGAGCCTTTATCGGCAGGCGCGGAGTTCAACTTCAATGTCACCGCCGTGCCCAGGGTTCTTTCGAGCAGATGATACGGACTTTCCGGCGCTTTCAGCGCGACGCCGTTGATTTCAAGTATATAATCCCCGGCTTTTGCTTTTATTCCCGGCTGGGTGAGGGGCGAGCGGTTGTCGCTTATCCAGTTCTCGCCTTGCAGGATTCTGGATATCTTGTAATAGCCGTTTGCATCCACCTCAAATTCAGCGCCGAGAAGGCCTATATGCTGGTTTTCGACCGCCGGGAAGTATCCGCCGCCGGTGTAGGAATGGCTTGTGCCGACCTCGCCGATCATCTCGCCGATCAGATATGTCAGGTCTCTCCTGTGGGCGACGTATTGGACCAGCGGCGAGTATTTCTTATACATAGCCGGCCAGTCTATGCCGTGCATATTCTCCACGTAGAATGTGGCTTTCATAAGACGGTGGACTTCGGCGAGCATCTCTTTCCATTCGGCGACCGGGTCATAGGCTGTTTCAAGCTTGCTGACGTCAACAATACCCTTCGACGTATCTATCTTGCCAGGCTTCGCATCCGCAACACCCATCTTGTCCGCTGTGCGCCAGAGTATCTTCTTTCCGTCCGGCGAAATCCTATACGATAATACTGAATCCAGGGCGGATTCCTCTTTGCGCTCCTTGAAGTTGAAGGAATAAAGAGTCTGAGCTCCGCCGGCGCCCGCTTTTATGTAAAAGACCGCGCCCTCGACAGCGTCAAGACCTAACACATTGCCCGGAGGAACCGGCAGCGCAGCCACGCGGTTTCCAAGCCCTTCGATGTCAATCTCGATCTTCACGGGCTCTTTCTTCTTCTCATCTTCCTTCTTGGAATCGTCATCTTTCTTTTCTTCGGCTTTCAGCGAAACTTCGTCGCTCTCGGGTTCGAATGGAGACGGAGTGGTAGCTTTCAAAGCCGCCGCGTAAACCCTCTGAAGATTGTCATAGAAGAAGTTACCCTCATAAAACGGGTACTGAGCCTGGAAGTCGCGGGCTGAGATGAAATACAGGTATTTACCAGCGGGGTCAAAGACCGGCTGCTGGTTATCCGCGGATAAATCGGTTACCTGGTAAACCTTGCCGGCGGAGAGGCTGTAAAGATACACCGCCGAGAAGGTTGGGTCGAACTGCTTGCTGTAGGTCAGCCAGTTGCTGTCGGGCGCCCATGTGTAATCGAGGATTCTGCCGATTGCCGTTGTATCCACCTTAGTCATCTTTTTGGAAGCGACATCGACATAATAAAAGTCGTGAATCTCGCCCCTTAAGGCGATCTTTTTGCTGTCCGGAGACCACAGGGGATCGTATAAAAGCTGTTTGCTGTCCTTGGTCAGCTGAATTTTTTGAGTGCCGAAGGAATCGGTAAGATAAAGTTCCTCGTTTCCGGTGGCATCGGAGATATAGGCGATCCATTTACCGTCCGGGCTCCAGACGGCGTCTCTCTCGCGCACTCCGGGGGTCTTAGAGAGATTTCGTGGATCACCCTTTTCCGCTGGGACGGCGAAAAGCTCGCCACGGGCGACGACGGCGATCCGCTTCGCTTCAGGCGAAGGCACGGCGGATTCTATGTTCTTGCTTACGTTCATATAAGCAGGCCTGATCTGAGCCTTGTCATAAGCGACATTTATCGTGAGAGGAGTGATCTTTTCATCCGCGAAATTCATCTTGTAAATCTTGCCGCCGAGTTCGAATACCAGTGCATCAAAGCCGTAGCCGGGCCATTTAATATCCCAGTCTTTGTAATCGGTGATCTGTTTGATTTCCTTGTTGATCATATTATATGAATATAAATTCGATACGCCGGTATTGTCGGAGACGAAATATATCTTGTCCCCGTGCCATATCGGATGATGTTCGGTGCCGATCCAGTCGGTTATCTCGTACCATTTTTCAGTATCGAATTCATAGATGGCGATATTCTGCGCCATTCCGCCCTTGTAGCGCTTCCAGGTACGGAAATCCCGGCATACGCGGGTGGTTGCCAGCTTCTTTCCGTCCGGAGAAAACGAAAGTGTTCCGCCCTCGACAAACGGAAGTACTTCGGGAAATCCGCCGTCTTTGCTGATTTTATAAAGCCGCCCGACGAAAGCGTCCCAATGCCCCTGCTGGGCGCGGTAAACAATAGATTTCCCGTCCGGGGTCCAGTCCATTACCTGCTTGTCATACCCCATCCTGTCGGAAACGGGTTGCGTGGGGTAGAACGTCAGCTGCTTCGGCTCGCCGCCGTCGGCGGGCATAACGAAGACCTGGAAGTATCCGTCATATTCGCCCGTGAAGGAGATCCATTGACCGTCGGGCGAAAACTTCGGGAAATACTCGATGCCGGGACTCGAAGTGAGCCTCCGGGCATAACCGCCATCCGTTCCGGCGATCCAGATATCTCCGGCGTAAGAAAATGCAATTTTATCTTTGTAGATATCCGGGAAACGGAGAAGAAGGGTCTCGTTCTCCGCGCAAACCGCCGCTGCTAGAAGCAGGAAGACGGCTGAAGTTAAAATAACACGTTTGATTTGATTCATTCATTACCTCCAAAAACGATAGTATTGGCAGATTCAGCGCTTTTCATCAGGTGATGCAGCGATTAACGTGGCAGGGTAGATGGAATCGAAAAGCCCCGAAAACCTGTCTTTTCCGCAGGCGAGAATGAATAAGGCAGGCATAACTTGCCTGACCCTGTTCATCATCCCGCAAGCTATTCGACGAATATCCCATTGGGAATGTTCATCCTCGCGTAGCCTTGAGAAGTGATAAAGCTCGCGCGCATTCATTTTCATCAGCACTTTTCTTCGATGAGCGTTCGTCAAAGCGTAGTTTGCGGCGGATGGATCCGTTTTTATCATCTTTCTATAGAGTTTTTCGGCCTTTTCAACCGCCCGCAGCAATATATCCTCCGTCCCCGTTTCTTTCACCGAGTCTGGAACAGTGAAACCCAGCGATGTATCGTATTTGTATGGAATCAGCGTCGCCATACGATGCCGCTTGAGCTGCGCGAAGCAGCTGGAGCTTATGATGAGTTCGAACGTGAAATCAGCCAGCTCGAATTCGCGGGGGACGCGGTCCCATTGGCTCAGTCCCTGAAGCCTGTTGCGGAAGAATTCCATTCTTTCTTCCTTCTTCATCGCTATAGCCTTCCGCATTGCCTCATCGAAGCCGCCCGAAGATTCAGCGCTCAACGCCGCGATGATAACCGCCTCGGCTTCGGGATCGTATTTCAGAAGTCTCACAAATTCGGATGCCGGTGGCGGCTGCAATGTGTTGGAATTTCCGCCGGCTGTTTCCATAGACGAAGCGGAATCGTTCGAATAGATCCGGTCTGGTTCGATATATTTGATCAACGAAGGGGCGATCCCAACTGCGTGTTCATATAAGGCACTGGAAATCTGTCTGTTCTCCGCGAGCGGATCGCCGGCAAGACGCGATATCAGGTACTCCAGGTTCCTCGCATTAACCGTCATTCCGAGCTGCGACGTCGTCGCCAAAGGCAGAGCATAGCGCGCGTCTTCTTTCGCCAACCCCTCCACCCGCGCGATGGATTTTTTGTCATCCGCTGAATGGGGGTATTTCTCCCTGAAATAGGGCAGCAGTCTTTCCAGCAGACGCGAATAGGCATCGAATTGAAGATTGACCATGGAATTGAATTCTTCCGCCAACCCAGCCTTTTCGATCTCTTCCGGGACGATATAATCCCTGTTCAGTTTTATATACCGCTGGGATTTCTCCGTGTAAGAATTCAAACGGTGGGATTCGATCGCCTCGACCGCGAGGCGGGAGATGCCGATCAGGTCGAAATTGAAAACCGCATGTTCGGCGACCGATGAGTGGCCCAGCCCGAAGACTATGTTTGTGTTCGACTTGCGCGCTTTCTTGACGTCTTCCAGCGCGTCCGATCTGAGTTCATCAATAGGTCTGGGATCACGGCTTATCCGTGAGTAGGCGGCGGAAAGCGTTTCAGGTGTGGCGGGATCGCCGCCCTCCGGCAGTTTGCTGATGAGCGAATGGTCAATGTTATAACCGGCAAGGATTATCTTCATTTCAAATGGAGTATAGCATACTCCTTATATACCTTTCCATATGAAGATACTCTCTTTAACGATAGCGATATATATTTTCTGCAAGATACAGATATCCAGGTTCTTCCGCAAGAGAGACAGACGTGTTTCCTATCATTTCAGATCGAAGATCTCCGTTTTAGTATTGTTACACAAAACAAAAACCCCCGGATATCCGGGGGTTTTTATCAATAATGGTGAGATGGCTATTATTGATCCTATACTATATTCTATATATTTCTGTAATCTATATTACATTAGACGTAAATTCCGGCTAAATAGTTCCCTATTTTGGTTTTTTCCCATGAAATTTTAATCCATTGCGAGGATCCGGCGAAGATATGGCGTGTATTCTCCCGTCGCTTCATAGATATATACAGGCGGCTCGATCATTGTTTCGCGTAAGGAGCGCTTAGCCGCTTTAAGCAGGAGGAGCGAAGCAGGCTCGCCGGGACGAGGGTGGACGGAACAAAACCTTTCCAGATGATATTCGTTTTCTTTAAGTTCGATTATCAGTTCATCGAGCCGAAACGGATGGTAAATCAGGTAGAGCGCCCCTCGTTTTTTCGTGGCGGCTGAGGCGGAGCGCACAAGATCTTTAAGTGAACATTTTATCTCGTGCCTCGCTATGGCTTTTTCCTTCGATGGATTTATCTTGCCTGTGCCTGGTTTTTTATAAGGCGGGTTCGCAACCGCGGCATCGAAGAGCTTCCTCGGCGGATCGGCGATGAAAGATCGGAAGTCGGCGTGGAGAATCTTGATCGCTGTTTCCAGTTCATTGAGAGCAGCGTTCTTCGCAGCATATCCGGCAAGTTGTTCCTGGATTTCCACGCCCGTGATATCTTTGTAGCGTCTCTCGGCCGCCATTATAAGGGGTATGATCCCGCAGCCCGTGCCGAGGTCTATGATCCGGCGATCCAACGGTTCGTCTATGAAATTTGCGAGGAGGACGGCATCCACGGAAAAGCGGTATCCGCGCACACCTTGCAGGACTTTTAATCTACCTTTTAGGAATTCGGTTACTGCGCTGTCGGATTTCATCTTTACCCTGCTTTAATCGAGAAGGGTAGCATAATACGGTTATTTTTCAAAACTTGAGAGCGAGCCTGGCTCTGATTCCTAATTATTTTGATTTGAGAGAGTTCAGCAACTATGTTTACAAGTCATTCTGAAGGCTGCCCTCGAAGGGAAACCCCTGAAGAATCTATCGGATTCTTCCTTTGCTTTCCTCCGATGCATTCCTCAGAATGACATTTTTATGTTTTCTTCAAAGTTCTCGAATTAATAAAGCGAAGGCACTTTTTGCTTGAAATATCCGTTTACAAAATAGAGAATGAAATTCAGCTCCTGTTCGTTCCGCAGTCGTTTTGAAAACTAAGTATGAAAGGTTGGTCAAATGAATAAAGTATTCAAGATTTTATCCATTGCTGCAATTTTGATGATAATCTCGAGCCTGTCTTATGGGCATTTGAGCTGGATAAGGATCGAGAAAGCGGGTGATGCCGGTCAGTCTGTGCGTATCACAGTCGCCCATGGCCATAAGTTCCCTGAGGGCGGGCATCAGCTTGTTTCCGAGTTTGTGAAGGCCTTTTATATCTCGGAAACAGGCGAGAAATCCCCTTTCATATTCGAGAAGCCCGCGGAAGGGCTCAGCGGCTCATTTAAAATTGCAAAACCCGGCGTTCACCGCTTTTGCTTCGTCTATGACCGGGGCGTGATGAGCAAGACCACGCAGGGCTGGAAGGCCGGCGGCAAAGATATGTACCCGAAAGCGATAGAGAGGATGAAAACCGTTCAGACCGGGACATCCCTGATAAAAGCCGGAAGCGGAGCGTGGGGGAAGATTGCCCCTGCGGGATTGCCGGTCGAGCTTCTTCCCGTGAAATTCGGAAAAGAAATGACCCTGCGTCTGCTGAAAGATGCGAAACCTTATCCCGGCGCCGATATTATCCTTCAATTGCCGGGCAAGGATGAAAAGTTAATCGGCAAAACCGACGCCAAGGGGGAGATAAAGATCGTCCTGCCGACGGAGAGGGGCGAGATTCTTATAGGGGCGGAATTCAGGATTGATCATCCAGCCGGTTCCGAAGTCAATCGGGAGAATTACGCGGCAGCGCTTTATTTAAATCTGGAGTAGAGATGCACATAGCTGATGGTATAATTCCGGTAAGCGTATGCCTCGCCGCGGATGCCGTTGCGCTCGGAGGGGCGTATCTCTTCGGCCGAAAGCTCGAAGCGGAAGAAGTGCCTAAGATGGGGCTGACGGCGGCTGCGGTGTTCACCGTTTCTCTGCTCAATTTTCCGCTTGGAGGAGCCTCCATCCATCTCGGTCTGTTCGGTTTCGCGGGCATACTGCTCGGCGTGCGCGCCTTTCCCGTGGTCTTCGCAACGCTGCTCTTTCAATCGCTCGTATTCCAGCACGGGGGGCTGATCTCGCTCGGCTTGAACTCAGTAAATATGGGCGCGGGTGCGCTTGCAGGCTGGCTGATCTGGAGGGCGCTTCTGTTTGCCCCGTCCATCATCCCTGCCTTTCTCGCCGGATTTGCCGGGATTTTCCTGCCCGCGCTGATGATGGCGGCGGAGTTTTCGTTGGCGGGGTACGGTAAGGGGATATTTTATATAATGATGATCTATTTGCCGGCGGCGGTCATCGAGGGGATTCTCACGGTCTTTATAATAGGGTTCTTCAAAAAGTCCAGGCCTGAGCTGCTTTCAAGGAAGAAAAAATGAAGAGAGCGTTTATCATCTTTCCGCTTTTATTAATAAACTCATTATTTTGCACGGCTCATGACGTTCAGGTGGCAGTGGAATTATCGCCTCCGGCGGTGATTACAAGGTCATCTTACTCGGGCAGGGAGGCATTATCTTATGCTTCGGTTTTGGTTTATTCACCATCGGATTCCGAGACTGAATATCAGAACGGCAGGTCGGACGCGGGCGGAGTTTTCTCCTTCGTTCCGGACAGGCCCGGAAAGTGGAAGTTCGTGATAGATGACGAGATGGGGCACAGGGAGGAAAAGGCTATTGAAATAACGGGAGAATTCCTCAAGGGCTCCGGAACCGCCAACGGATCCGGGGAGCTGTCAACATATTGGAAGATGCTGATCGGCGTTAGTTTTATCATCGGTTGCACCGGAATCCTGTTTTGGGCGAAGGCGAGAAAGGCACAACCCGGCGGGAAAAGGAAATGAAACACGACTTCATTGATAAATACAGCGATTCGGATTCTTTTCTGCACAGGCTCGATCCGAGAGCGAAGATTTTATCGGTGATAACCATAATCATCGCGATTGTGTCGGAGCCTCAGGGCGAATTGGCTGCATTTCCTTTTTATTTTGCGCTCATCCTCGGGCTGGCGATCTTGAGTAATCTGCCCCCGGCTTTCATATTCACCCGCTGCCTCCAGGCATCGCCGTTTATTATCGCAGCCGCCGTTTTCTATCCGGTTTCATTCCTGTTAGGCGGCGAGGGGTCGTTGAGCCGGGCTCTGCCGGCCGGAGGAACGGATGCGGTAATAGCGGTTACGGCGTCAATACTTTTAAAAGCATATGCCGCAGTGATTCTGCTGACGGTGCTGATAAGCACCACAGGTTTTCATAGGTTGCTCTGGGCGATGAGAAGGCTCAAAGCGCCGAAATCGGTCTGTGTCGTATCCGGGCTGATGTACCGCTATATCTTCCTGCTGATAGACGAACTGCACAGGACAAACAGGGCGCGGGAAAGCAGGACACCCGGCAGGCTCCGTGTAAGCCCCTTCAGGGTATATGGAAACCAGGCTGCCGTTGTATTCATTAGAGGCTGGGCGCGGGCCGAAAAGGTGTATGCCGCAATGGTTTCGAGGGGTTTCACGGGAGATTTCCCGGAAGGACGTGCCGGGAGATTGAGAGTATCTCATATTGTTTATGCGGTAATTATTGCGCTGCCGTTTACCTTAGCGAGGTTTTTATTATAGATTATGAAAAAGATAACTAATTCAAACAAGCAGGGCAGGGGCCGTTTATCGCAAGGAGCCGAGGTTGTCATTGAAGGACTTAGCTTCGGGTATCATGATGATCATCCGGCGATAGAGGATATCTCGCTTTCCATAAAGCCTGGTGAAAGATTCGGCATCATCGGGCCGACCGGCGCCGGGAAATCCACACTTCTGCTTCACCTGAACGGAATATTGCGGGGCAGAGGCGAGGTGCGGATTGGCGGGATTAAATTGGAGGACAAAACCCTGCCAAAAATCCGGAGAAGGGTCGGCATCGTTTTTCAAAACCCGGATGATCAGCTCTTTACGCCGACTGTGGAGGAAGACGTCGCTTTCGGGCCTCTCAACTTCGGACACAGCAGAGAGGAGACAGCGGGTTTCGTAAAAGAGGCGCTCGCTGCGTTCAACCTGCAGGGCTTTGAGAAGCTTTCACCCCATCATCTTTCCCAGGGTGAACGAAAGAGGGTGGCGCTTGCAACCGTGATGGCGATAAAACCGGAGGTGGTTGCCCTCGACGAACCTTTCGCAAACCTCGATCCGGCGATGGTCCAGCACCTCATCGAGCTGATAAAAGGCCTGCCGGCAACGGTCATTCTCGTTTCGCAATCCATCATCCCGGCGCTTGCAAGCTGCGGCAGGCTTGCCGTGATGAACAAGGGACGGATTGTCAAAGTGGGGACCACGAAGGAGATCGCTACGGATATGAAACTCTTACGCTCCTGCGGGCTGGACTATACTTTTTATTACGATATCTGCAAGAAATTCCGCTCATGAGAGATAATGCCGGGAGCCAATAAATTTTATTGCGGAAAAAATGATGAAAGAGATTTATAAGTTCAAGGGATTCCACAGGGAAACGATAAAGTTCTATGAAGGACTTCGAGAAAACAATGACAAGCATTGGTTTGAAAACCACAGGCAGGATTATGAAAACCACGTCCTGGAGCCGGCACGGGCGTTCGTGGCGGCTATGGGCGCGCGACTGCTGGAGTTGTCCCCGGAAATAAACGCCTTCCCGAAGGTTGACGGTTCGATATTCCGCATATACAGGGATGTCCGTTTCAGCGCGGATAAGAGTCCGTTCAAGACGCATCTTGGTATTTGGTTTTGGGAGGGCCCCCGCAAGAAGATGGAATGCACCGGTTATTATTTTCAGATAGAGCCGCAAGTTCTGTGGTTCGGCGGAGGGATGTACCAGATTCCCGATGATATGCTGGGTTTTTACCGCGATAATGTCGTGGATGCGAAATATGGAAAGGATTTGGAACGTGCGGTCCGGGAAGTTACCGGTAAAGGTTATATAATCGGGGGAAAGCATTATAAGAAAGTTCCGAGAGGCTATGATTCTTCTCACCCGAATGCCGAGCTGCTTCTGCACAAGGGACTGTGGGCAGGAGTGGAAGTGAAAATCCCTGACGATCTGTTCTCCGAACGATTGATAGAATATTGTTTCGCGCGGTTCAGAGATACAGCGCCTCTGAACAAGTGGCTCGCGAACCTCCTGGAGCGGGAACATCAGGCAAACGGCTGACTGCTATGAACTATAAATCGCTAAAAAGGATGCAAATGAGCATTATAGGCAACATGCTTTGGGTCTTATTGGGAGGGGGGATTTTTCTTTTCTTCGAGTATGCGGTGGCTGGCGTCATACTCAGCATAACGATCATCGGCATACCATTCGGGTATCAGATGCTGAAACTTGCCCTTTTCGCGCTCGTCCCCTTCGGCAAGGAGGCTGTCCGGGGTAGATCGCATACCGGGTGTCTATCCACTCTGTTCAATGTGATTTGGATGATGACCGGCGGATTATGCATCGTCGTCACTCATCTAATTTTCGGCTTGCTCTGCGCTGTTACGATCATCGGCTTGCCTTTCGCCAAGCAGCATATCAAACTTGCCGCATTCGCTCTCGTTCCATTCGGAACCGTTGTCAAATGATCTGGCTTTACACTTTTTTATCCGATTTTTGTGTCCATGTCGGCGGTGGCAACATTTGGAAGACAAGCGATATAGCATTTAAAAAAGCTGTTATCTTTCACAATATTTATGCAGCCATCTTGACAAGCTGCGGAATCTATATATCATTTCGGAGTTAATTTGGGTTCATACATAATATCATACTAATAAAATGCCTTATTTGTGTTTTTAGGAAGGAGAGATGGCTGTGAGAAGAAATACGCTATTTACAATTGTATCCATGCTTCTTTGTTTCTGCGCGTCGGTTTTTGCGCAGGAATATCTGAAGGTGACGCAGGTCGTAAGCATCGAGGCGACTGCTGATGAACCGGGAACGAGCAATATATCCAAAATGTATATTTCCCCCAATGCATTAAAGATGGATTACGGCGATGGAGCAGTTCTGCTTTACAAGGATGCAGAGTCTAAATTCTATGTCCTTTTTCCGGATAATAAGGAATTCTCCCGGATCGATCTGGAAACGGTGAAGCCATTTATTGAGCAGATCAATTCCATGATGGGTGATTTTGAAATCACCGGCGGCAAAACAGCCAGGGAGGAGAAGGTAGCGGATTCGGATACCGAGGTATGGAATTTTCTCGCTTCCGGAGAGAAATTCGAGATGGATATCTCTGTCAACATCTCAACGGATTATGTCAGTATCCCGGTTTACGACAAATGCCGGATAGAAATGATGAAGTATCAGGGCAGGAGAGCTGCGATTACGAGAGAATTGATAAAAGCCATGGGCCTCTCATTGAAGGAGGATATTGCCGTAACAATGGATGGGCAGCTTATGACCAAAAGTGTTATCACTGCCGAGATTGATGATGATATTATCGAGGATTCGGAGTTTATGATCCCCGCGGATTATAAAGAAGTTCCGATCACTGAAGAAGTTTTTAAAAAGATATTTATGTAGTTCATAACTATTGTATTGAATATCAACCGCGCCGATCGGGCGCGGTTTTTTTTTGAATGTATGACAGGCAATTCCTGCTGGCCTTTTCTGTATATCTTACAAGCTATGTCAATTTTGTTTCAGGCAAGGACTTCTCTGAAAAGCCTGAGCATATTCAAACCGAGAATCTTTTTAACTCGATTTTTATCCCACCCTCTCTCAAGCATCTCGTGAGTGAGCCGGGGCAGGCAGGCGGCGTTCTCCATACCCGCAGGAGTTATCGGAATTCCGTCAAAATCGGAACCCAGCCCGACACAGTCTTCGCTGCCAACGGAAATGATATGTTCGATATGGTCAACGATCCTTTTATAGGTAACCTCGGGCAGCCCATCGAACATTCCTCTCTTCAGTTTTCTCTTTTCTCTTTCAGCAGAGGAGGATCCGCTGCCGTATTGTTTGTTGATCTCTGTAAAAGCCGCGAGCCTTTTTTGGTCTTTGTCTGAAAATGCCTTAAGGTAATTATTGTCGAGGAAGAGGGGAAAGAAATTTACGCCGATCACTCCGCCGCTTGACGCGATCATCTTTATTTGCGAATCGGTGAGGTTCCTGTGAATATCGCATAGCGCTTTGCAGCAGGAATGCGAGACCAGAATGGGTTTTTTGGAGACCTTGATAACTTCTTTCAGAGTATCCGCTGACGAATGAGAAAGATCCGGAATGACTCCGAGATTATTCATTTCTTTGATGAGCTTGACGCCGAGTGAAGACAGACCGCCATTTACCGGATTTACCGCGGAGCTGTCGGCAAACGGATTCGGATTGTTCCATGTCAGCGTCACCAGCCTCAGACCTTTGTCGTAAAATTTATGTAGGTTGTCAATGCGGCCTTCGAGAGAATGAGCGCCTTCGATGCCGAAAATGGTGCTGATCCTGCCGTTTTCCGATTCCATTCGGAGGTCTTCGTTGTGAAGTATCAACCGCAGGCGGGACGGGTATTTAGCCAGAGCGTTTTGAAGAGCGTCGTTCATCCTCATCGCGAGGTTAAAATATCCCCTATGCGATTGTGATGGGTGAACGAATGCGGCGAAAACCTGAATCTTCACCCCGCCTTCTTTCAATTTAATGAGGTCAATATGCCCACTGGATTGGAAGCGGCCGATGTCGCAGCGGCGGGAGGCGCATTTCCAGAGCGTGTCGCAATGCGCATCGAAAACCGGCGCGCTGAAATGAAGCTCTCTCGCTTCATCCGATATTAAAATATCCGAAAGACCGCTGCTCTTTACCATAAAACCCATTCCAGCGTTTTATGCGGGATGATGATCGAACCGATTTTTTCAATATTGGAATAAAAGACTATCGTCAAATAGACTGAGAGGAGAAGACAGAAGATTATGACGGCTTTAAAATATTTCTCGGATTTCATCCTCGCAAACAGCCATCCTGCCGTGATTGCGAAGAGCGGAATGGCGAAGAGTTCGAAGCGGAGCATCAGGCTTTCCTTCATCGCAAGCCACCATTGAATCAGGAAGGCAGCGAACCAACCGAATATGAACATATCGCCGTAGTCCCTGGCTTTGTTTTTCATTCTAAGTATGATCGCCGTAAACCCGGCGATGAAGGGGAAGAACCCGAATTTAACGATGATGTTCTGAAGAAATTTCAAGAGGTTGTGGTTAGAAAGCCAGAAGAAGCCCCTTGAGCCGGCCGCTGTCTCATTTGCGATCAGAATTGCCGCGATGTTCTTCAGTGTTGGGATGATGAGCCGGATATAGTAGTAGAAGAAAGCTGTAGCAAGGGCGAGTATCAGAAGGGTAAAGATTCTCAGTGAATTGCCTCGGAATAAGACTGGATTTATTGAAAATCCTTTTTTCCTCCCCGTTTGCGGTTCGGATGGACGGGATGCTTCGAACAGGAAAAGAAAGAGAACGGCGCATATAATCAGAAGGGAAAAAGAGATCAGCACGCCGAAATGTGAAAGGGTTGTGATGCAGTATGAAATGTAAATGATGAAGCCGGTCTTCAGTTCGTTTATACGATCGTAGAAAAGAATGGTGAGCGCCACCGAGAGTAGCATCATAAAATGGCCGAACCCGTTGGAAATGATTCCCAACATATAAATATAAAAATCCTTCGGCATTACTATTGAAAGTAAGAGAGCGTATCGCGCGGCGCGGCGATCCTTAAACAGTTTGAGGGATATCAAATATATGAGCAACGGCACTAATGCCATAAAGAATGTAAAGCCGATCTTGATGAGCAACAAATGGTCGCTTATAAATGGCTTCAGCGGCGAAAGAATCTGATAGAATCCCGGAGGATATGGAAAGCGGAAGTTCCCCGCTCTCGACATATTCAGAATGTCGCCGTCGAAGATCTTTTCCAGCATATGAACGTGGAAGACCATATCTATCGAGGCTGTGAACGGAATGAACCAGAGCCCGGATTTGAAAGCGATGGAAAGCGCGGAGAATAGGGCAATCCTGTTGTTATCCCCCTTTTCATACGGAAGTTTTACATATTTTATAATTACGGGCGTTATCGTTTTGATCAAAAGAGTAACGGTTACGACGAGGATCATATTGATGTCAAGCCAGCTCATGCCTCTGATGAGCGGGTCTTTCAGGGGGGTAAGCAGCATTCCACCGAAGACGGCGGAAAGAGCATATCCTAAGATAAGCACAGTCGCAGGCTTAAGGTTAAGAATGAAAAAAAGAATTAGACACAGGATTAAAAAAATAGACGAGTTTATCAAGTGCCTCGGCGACGGGACGAGCAAACCGTGGCCTTTATCAATTAAAAGCTCCGCCCTTGAAACCATCAGACCCCGGATAATCCTGGAATTGCCTTCTCCAATGATCATCGGCGTGGTGTAGATCAGCGGCCACAGCCTGTCGGATTTGATCAAAGCTGCTGGAATCTTGATCTCATACCAGCGCCATGACAAATCTGTTGCGCCTTCGAAAACCTTTTCTTTTTCAATTTTTACACGAAGGTGTTTCCCCTCCGGTGAGTTGTCTCTCGCCTTCAAGAAAAGCCTGAGTGTATAATTGCCGCCTTGCGCTATACCGCGGAATGCCAAGCCGGATTTGTGGATACACCACCTGAACCGCATCATCGTCTCCTCGTCGGTGGTTGTGAGCGGATGGAAATTGAAGGTTTCCTTTTCTATTCCATCTCCCGCGATGTTTAACCGATAATTATTATTGAATTGGTAAAAGATGGAACAAATAAAAAGATTGAACAGAACGACAAATAGGATTTGGAGAGCAATCTTTTGTTTTGACTTAAGACCTTCTATAAATGTAGGAAGACATTTCATTAAAAATTACCACAGTAAATATCTAAAAAGGTCTGTAAACACGGCTGCAGATAAATCTCAGCCATATCAGGAAACAGTCAGCATCCATGCCTCGTAGGATTACATCGTTACGGGTTATATATCCCAGTCCCCGGATCATCTGCATTTGCTCCGAGTTGAAATCGCTATTACCTTCAGTTAAGTCTTTGATTTTCCCCGCTCTTTCTCTGTAAGATTTCATTATAAGGCGGAAATCCTCGAGACGTTTTGTATCGGCACCGGCGAGGTCGCGGTTTTCCCGAAAGTCATTTGTTATATCGAACAACAATTCTCTCGTAAAGCAGCTATTTTCTTTCATTATATATTTATATCCCCCGGCGATGGCAGCCCATTGTTTTGAGATGAAATCGGAGCTGTAGCTGATCCTGTTGCCGGAGCCTTTTTTCCCTTGGATCAAGGGCAGCAGGGATCTCCCGCTCATCTGTCTTCGCGCCGAGGCAGCTGTTGATTCCGGGGTTTCTACAAGGTCGAGTAGCGTGGGCATCAGGTCAACTGATTCGACAATCTCGGTGATCCGGTTATTACCCCTCCATCCGTTTGGATATATGAGGATCAATGGTATATGGAGCAGCTCATTATACAAGGATTGGCTGTGGCTGATAAAACCGTGATCCATAAACTCTTCGCCGTGATCAGCGGCGATTATCAGAAGCGTATCGTCGAATTCTCCTGTTTTTTTAAGAAGATTTACAAGTTTTCCTATTTCAGAATCTGCGAAAAGAATCTCTTCATCATATCGGTTGTTACTCCAGTTTATATTGTCACTCTGTTCGGCCCAGTCGAGCGCGTGCTTCGTTTGCAGGATGAACTTATGATCATTCATCCCGGTTGGGTCTCCTCGGCCGCTGGTGATGGATTTGGGCGGGAGCAGGGAGTCCGTGAACTTAAGATGAAATTTCTTCTTCGCCTCATCCTGAACCATATGTGGGGCATGAGGAGCCATATAATGCAGGTATAAATAATGTGGTTTGTTCATGAAGGATTCTGTTTGAGGAAGCAAGAAGATTTCATCAATAAATATCAGCTTAAAGGAATAGTCAGGGTATCGAACCCACTTGAAAGGAGCCGAGATATTGACCTTGATCTCTGTTTCAGCCTTAATTTTCGTCCGGAATTTATATAGATTCCACTCCTGGCCGGCGGGTATTTTTCTGCTGTCAATTGTATATAAATCCTTGCCGTCTTTAACGGCGATTAATTCAATGGTCATCGGCTCTGCCATTTTTTCTGTCCGCACGGCGATGCCCCATGCATAATCTCCGGGCTTGATTACATGGACACCTCCTGCAATCGTGACCGGCCTGTTATTCAGGAGATTCCACATTCGTAGTCTCAAGCATGTATAGTCAATATAACCCGGGATGCCCGGGATTACTGTGCCGAAATTCCTCACCGCTCCGAAGGTTTCCACGTTCTGGAAACTTCCGTCTTTCACGAGGTTATACTTTCTTATCTGATCAAAATTTATATCGTCTTTTTCCAGGAAACTCCGCGCCCAGCGGGTCAGCCTTATATCGTCAAATCCTTCCATCCACGAATCGAAGCCGTCCGCAAAGCCCGATTTTTTACTGATGCCGACATTCGTCGAGGCGCCCGCTGTAAAATATCCCGCGGATTTCATCAACTTCGAGATTTTCATCAACCGGGGATTTAGTTTCTTTTCCCAAACGACGGACTTATGAAAATCCGGGTACATGGAGGTGAAATAGGAAGAGATGGAGGGGCAGGTCCAACCGGCCTGGCCGAAGCAATTTTCAAATAGGACGCCATTGTTCGCCAATGAGTCCATTACCGGAGATGTATTCCTCGTGTAACCGTAGCAACCGAGATGATCCGCCCGCATGGCATCTATTAAAATGAAAACTACGTTTTTCGGCGCTTTCGGTTTAACGCCGTGGACGATTATTAAAAAAAGCATAACTATTAATGATATCGCTATTAGGGATATAAGGAGTTTTTTCTTCGGCATTCGAATTCTTTCTGTCAACTTATTAATTTCCGCTGATTACGGTTATTCTCATCCGTTGTTGGCGCCGTTGCCGGCCGGACTGTTGTGAATTTCAATGAAGCGCCCTCAAATCATACTGATTTTTCCAATACTATCAACCGCAAACAAGATGAATAGAGGTATCCATGACTTGAAAAAAGCGCTTTGTTAATCTATTATATAATTAAAGGCGATTATTGTTCTTTATCAGTTGAGTTTGAAGTGGGCGGTTAGCTCAGTTGGGAGAGCGCTGCTTTCGCAAGGCAGAGGTCGGCGGTTCGACCCCGCTACCGTCCACCACTATTTACTCCTGCGCGTGATGTATAAACTAAATACGAAAATCCGAAGACATCAACGACCTTTAAAAATGGAGGTGCGTAAATGTCGAGAACAATACTAAAATCACTATTTTTGTGCATAGTGATATCGTTTTTTTTCGGATGCGTCAAAAGGGAATTCAGCAATGACACGTGGCGGGTGGAGATCGTCTCTTACGAATTTCTGAAGGCTGACGGGGATTATAACGATCCATTACTGCAATTTGAACGCAAAAACGAACCGTTGGCGATTCAATTGAGGCTGGATTATATCGGCCCGAGCGGGAAAACAAGGATGCCCGACATCTATGTCAGGGAAGGTTTGGAAAAAACCGCCAGACCTTACGCCGCGCATTGCATCGACGGCAAGTGCGACAAGGAAAAAATCTCTATGCTCGTAAAGAAAGACTACTACACGGAAGTTGAAGTGAAGCAAGGACAGCTGATTTTCGGCGAAGAAGGATGTATCCTTGTATTTAAAGCAAGCAAGGATATAACCCGGTTCGGGCTGGTAGTGGACGATCTGCCTCCTATCCTGATCGAACCTTGAAGATGGGGAGAAGCGAACTGCGGTTTGACCGTTATTCTGGTTTGCGCAGTGATTGACCTTGATGATTTGTTACGCGTGATGACCAAATTGCGTTCCCGTTACGACGAGATCTGCGGGACAAGCATGTTTTATATCGAGCTGGGATACTTGTCAGCGCAAGTATTGAATTCGCTGGAGTATCGGGTAAAATACATCCGCTTGATGCTGAACTTTGATATTTTAAATGAGAGTGGGCGTTTAACTCAGTGGGAGAGTGCTACCTTCACACGGTAGAAGTCACTGGTTCAAACCCAGTAACGCCCACCATTTTTTATTTCGGGGTTGTTAGGATTTTCGAGAAATATTCCGTATGAAACTCCATTTTATGTTTTCTCGCTAATTTGAGTCCGGAGCGACATACCTGTGACGCAACGGTTCGCAATCCGTTATTAATGGCGAAGTCACATTTAATTTTATACTCCTCGACCAGGTGCATGGTTCTACCTTTTAATCTGCAGAATTCGATGGCTTTATCTATTTCATTAAGGGCTGATGCTGCATCAGAATCTCCGATATATGTTTTTGCCACCCAGCTGCAAACCCTGGCTAAAGACAGCCATGAATTATTTTGATTCTTTTCAAGGATTGGAATCGCTTCAGCAAGTGCTCGTGTAGCGGTTTTAAAATCCCTTCCACCGCTTACCTCAATCCAACCACTGAGGGTAAGAACTGTCCCGAGCGTCCAGGTATCTCCGCTTGATCGGACAATCTTTTCGGCTTCCATGTTATATTTTCTCGCCTGATCATATTTACGATTGAACAGCTCCGAGATGGCGAGATTGATATAGGCTGTTGACTGAGCCTGTTCATCTTTAGTGACCTTGCCAAAATATAGCTGCTTTTGGAAATGATCATTGGCTGCCTTGATGTCCCCGAGAGCAGTGTATGTGGAACCAAGGCCGCCGTTAGTGCCAGTCAAGTTTTGCTTGTTTCCAATTTCAACTGCAAGCTCCACGGCTTCAGTGAACATCTCTTTCGCCTTCATAAAATCCCCGCGGTTGTAGTATATCCAGCCGAGGTAATACATGACTTTCAATTGCCCCTGTTTATCCGCCATCCTATTCCATAGCTCCAGGGACTGGATTAGAAGCTGTTCGGATGCGATAAAATCACCCTTTGCCTGCTTGTAAAAAGCAATATCAATAAGAGCGTCGGCTTGACCTTTGAGGTCATCTATTTTTTGACTAAGATTAAAAGCTCTCCAAGCATAGCTTTGCGCGTCTTTTATATCACCTTCTGTTTCCGCTATACTGCCGAGCCTCGACCATGCTTTTGCTTCATCCCGGATTGATCCGATCTGTTTTGCGAGAAAAATCGTTTTTCGAATCATGGCTTCCGCTTCTTTATACTTACCAAGCATTATCATAAGCCAGGAAATCTCGTTAGCTGTATTAACAGCTTGTTCTATGTTTCCAATGGCAATGTATCTGTCAAAACTTTTCTGGAAGGTGTTTACTCCTTTCTCATGATCTCCTTCCTGAGAATAATAAACACCCAATTGAGATAATATATAAGGGTCGTTCGGCCTGTTTTTAAGGAGTGATTCTATTATTTCCCGGGCTTTATTATTTTGCCGCAACTCAAGATAGCTGTCAGCGACAGCGATATTGACTGACAGGTCCATGGGCCTCGCTTCAAGCAATCCATTTCGTATCTCGAGTGTCTTTTCCGGCATCCCGATTAATAATGCAAGGTCACCGCGCGCAATTGCTCTTTCGTATAAGGGAAGCCGTTCCTGGTAGAGCAAGGCTTTGGCCAAGTTTTCGACAGCTCTGCTATGATAACCGCTCACTTTCCATGCTTCAGCGAGTCTCAAAAGCGCCATTGCAAAGGTTGGATCATAGCTGAGGGCGTTTAAAAAATGCTGTCGTGATGCAATCGGTTGGTCTTTTGCAAGGAGCGTCGAACCTTCGAAAAATTCTTTGTTTGCGATCTGGTTTTTGGAATAAATATCTTCAAGTATGATTTTTGAATCACCGGCGTCGAACATTTTAAGCACTGCATCAGTGGCGCTGCGCGACAACTGGAAAAGTTCCGGCTTGACGGTCTTTATGTCAACGTCGTCGATTTTTTCCCCTTCTCGGTTGTAGAGAGTAACCGTGAACAGATATTCATTGTTCTGTTTTTTCAACCTTGATGCGCATATGTATTCAGCGCCTAAAAATGATGAAGCTTTGATTATATCTTCACGTTTTAAGTTTTTTGCAGAGCTAATCCCGGTCTGCTTTTCAAATGAATATAATTTTTGTGAACCGACAGGGTCAATTCGTGGTGAACCCTGGAGAGTTGTCCTGATGGAGTCTGTCAAGGCATTTGATATCCAGTTGTACGAAGGGTCACCGGTCAGATTTACGCTTTTTAACAATGCAATTGAATAGGTTTCCTGCGTATTCGCTCTGATAACGAATTGCCAAACGAATAGTCCGATCACTGATATTGCAAGCATGGCAGCGGCGACAGCCTGATAAGGTTTCTTGAACAGCTTGCTTTTATAGGCATTCAATTTCAGTACGAATTCCTGTGCGGTGGGACGTTTATCCTTATCTTTTTGCATGGCCCGGTCTATAAAACGAGCAAGCTTTACAGGGCATCCTGTTCTGAGCTTCACCATAGGTTTAGGATGATAAGTTTGAATGCTGTATATAAATGCCGTTCCCGATCCCTCGAAGGGATATTTTCCGGAAAACATTTCATAAAGGATGGTTCCAAAGGAAAAAATATCACTGCGGAAGTCAATTTCTTCCCCACGGGCTTGTTCGGGAGACATATATTTTATCGTGCCGAGAAAGGTCCCGAATGTTGTTATATTATCTGAAGCACTCAGTTCTTTTACTGAAGAAGAGGTTTTTGATTGAGGACTGCTGTCTGTGTTAATCTGGTAGATAAATGTTCCTTTCTTTTTATCCTTTTTTATCGAATGGGCGATTTCGTTTTTTCCAGGGATGAATCCGTTTATTTCCGGCTTTTGTTTTGCCAGACCGAAGTCTAAAATTTTCGCTCCCTGAATCATTATATTGGATGGTTTCAGGTCCCTGTGAACGATGCCTTTGCCGTGCGCAGTTGAAAGGGCTTCAGCCACTCCAAGAGCGATATCTATTTTTTCGCTTTTCGACAATCCGGCGTTCTTAATTCCTTCCGCAAGAGAGGCGCCTGGTATATATTCCATGGAGATATAGTTCTCCCCGCAATCCTCGATCAAGTCATAGATAGAACAAATATGTGGATGATTCAGCTTGGAAAGAACCTTCGCTTCGCGGATGAAACGCAGGTAAGATTCCTCTGATGTCTTCATCTTCAATCCCAGTCTTTTCAACGCGACGGTACGATCGAGCTTGGCATCATATGCTTTCCAAACCTGCCCCATTCCACCTTCACCGATGAGTTCCTCCAGGCGGTATCTCTCAGCGATTATTGCATCCTTTCGAAATTTGACTGACACACCCGGGTCGCTTGTCTTAATTATTTCCGACTTCAATACGGTAGATGCATTACTGTCGCTTATTGATTGCTTTTGTTTGCTCTGTTTCGGCGTTTCTTTTTCCCTTGCGCTGTTCGATTTGTTCTTTATATTGTGTGGTTTATTTGTTTTCGGCATACCCCCTCCTATCCTGAAAAGGAACTACATAAAGATATCTGAAAACCTATTCCGAGTATCTTCCCTTGAAGCTTATCTTTTCAAGCGGCAGCCGTTCGGGTCTTGTTTCTTCGGAGGCTTTTTGTTTTTCGTTCAGCAAATCGCTGGTTCCGGGGAGTTTTTTACCGAAGGCGGCGACCGTGATGACGGTCATATCCTCCGGAATGTTCAGCATTTCTCTTGCTTTTTCAGGGTCGAATCCAGCCATCGGATGAATTACGAAACCAAGCTCGGTCGCCCGGAGAATCATAAAAGCCAGGGCCATTCCCGTATCGAACAGGAAGCAGTCCCGTCCCTTTATGCGGCAATCCAGGTCCGGTTTGCTGAATACCACTATATACATTGATGCTTGAAACGCCCATTCATTCCCAGCGGAGAGGACAGATCTGAATTTTTCCAGCTCTTGATGTTCATATACGAATGCAAATCTCCAGGGCTGGTTGTTGAAGCAGGACGGCGCAAGCGATGCGCATTCCGCGAGGTCTTTCAGGAGGTCTTCGGTCACCGGAACAGGCGCGATGTTTCGGTAAGCCCTCCGTTTTCCAATCGTTTCCTTAATGTTCATCGTAATATTCCTTAAGAAAATGATTATTACCTTTTTCCCCAGGATAATTCCGCGATCGTCTTTTTTACTTCCGTCACATGCCCTTTAACCTTTACGTTATACCAGGCTCTGGCAATATTGCCTTCAGGATTGACGAGAAAAGTGCTCCGGATGATCCCCCAGTATTCTTTTCCGTATAATTTTTTTATGCCCCAGGCGCCGTATGCTACCAGCGCCTTCTTCTCGACATCACTCAATAGTTTCAACTTCAGTTCATGCTTCTTTGCAAACTTCATATGGCTCTCCGGAGTGTCCGCGCTTATTCCCAGGATATCGGTTCCGAGCTCCGCGAATTCTTGAATCGAATCGGTGAACTCCTTCGCTTCGATTGTGCAGCCGGGGGTATCGTCTTTCGGATAGAAATAGACTATCACCCATTTTCCTTTATAATCCTTCAATGAAACGGTTTTGCCCGATATGTCCGGCAGCGAGAAATCCGGCGCCTTTTGGCCTTTCTCTAATTCCATAATATTAATTTCCTTTTGCTGATTAAATATTTCAAAAAGATCACCCTATCCATCACTCTTTTTTATTCGGCGTCTTGATAAGCTTGATGTCATCTATCCATACAGATCCTGTCCCGTTGATTACGATCTGAAGCTTGATATTGTCCGGATTTTCCCCTTTCTTGAGGAAAAATAGGGTCTCAGCTGTGCTCCAATCCATATTCCCGCTCTTAACGGCGCCGAGCCCCTTGGAAAAGGACTCCCCTTTTCCGGTGAAACTGCAGAGCATCAATAAATATGCCTGTCCGCTCAGATTTTTCGTCTTTATCTTCGCCCGGTAAGAAAGTGTGCAGTCCTCAGCGTCCAGGTTTCCGGTTTCGAAGAGCTGAACGCCCCGGTCTCCTTCGGCGGTGATTTTTAGCGACCCAGAGCCGTCCGCGGAAAATGCATTATCGAATTCAACGCCATCGCGGGTGATCACCCCTTCGATGCTGTCGAGTGGAAAACCTGCAAGCAGCTCCGCTTCGCCCGAATCCCGATTGCAGGCTGGGGCCATCAAAACTAAAGCGAAAAGAATATAATAGAACTTGTGTTTGATAACCATTGTATCCTCTCATGTCTGAATAAGAAGATTATATAACAACGGGCGATCAAATGACAGGGATTAAAAGCGTCGCCGACGCTTATCGTCTTGACGTATATCCGCCAATACATCTTTTAATCCTTCGTTACGATTACCTGAATATTGGAAAGGACTACCGACGCATTTCAATGAAAAAGCCTGCGTTTCAAACGCAGGCTTATGACTGAATTTATTGGATGTTCTGTTTTACTTGGCGCCCATTCCCATGCCGTCAGACTTGAAACTTTCAAGCTGTTCCTTGGTGAGGGTTATGGTGATCTTCACGCTGTCTTTTTCCTGGCTGATGTTGATTTTATCAATCATCTCCATCGCTTTGGCGGTTTCCGCGCTTTGTTCTCCCCCCTGTGTTGCGAAGCTCTTTGCCATATCCTTGAAGCTGTTCAGCGTTGTGGCGAGTTCTTTTATGGAATCAGACTTTGTGGTGAATAGATTTGCGTCAAGCGCAAGAGTCTTCCCGTCATATGATCCACCGAAGTAAATGCTGTTGATATCTTTGAAAGCGGGGAACATCATGCCGGGTCCGTTCTCGATTTCCTTCTTTGACGATTCGGGAATTGTAAAGAGACCCCAAAACATATGGCTCTGATTAACATTTTCGAACATATCGTAGAGATTGGAACCTTTGGCTATGCTGTCTTTTTTTCCGTCGGCAATCTGGCAGGCGGTCAGCATGGATTCTTTGTTGGTGGCGAAGATGATCAAATCGTTATTCTTGAAGCTCAGGAATACTTCCTTTTGCAGCTGTGTCTCGTTGTCCAGCGTCGAATTATGATAAAGTGTGTATCCGCTGATTTTTTCCATTTTAAAGCTATCTTTTTCTTCAGCTTTCATGGCCGCGACCATTTTTTTCTGGTCGAACTTACCGCTTACGATGAGATATAATTTCTCATTATTATCGTTAGGTCCGGATGGCAGATCCATAAGAACGACAATTCCGGTCTCGAGATCTTTCTTGGGATCAAGGCCGGTTTTCTTCTTGAAGTCGTTGAATTCTTTGAGGGATTTCTGATCCTTCAGGAATTCATCGAAAAGACCCTTGTCACCCATGGATTTGAAGTTCATAATCACATATCCCGCAGCGTCCTTGACGACAAGTTCCCTGACATCGCTGATCGAGCCTAACGCCAATCCGCCCGATTCGCCTTTCTTGCAGGCGACCGGCAATAGCGTCAATGCGGCGATAATGATTACACTTAACAATGCTCTCTTGGACATAAATCCTCCTTGATTTAAAAGATAAGCAAGGATAATAAAAAAAATACCTGGTGTCAATCGGCGGATATTTCATTGGACCTTCGAAAGGAATCTCATTTGTCGTATCATTTCATTATTATACAGCGGCCGGGGCGATAGTGCTGAAAGTGAAAAATTTCTTAAAAAAATTTAGTAAAATGTGATATATATCACAGATTTTTTCCCGCTAAACGTTATAATCTATAATATAATCGTTCTTTATTAAACGGGTTAATTTTGAACCTTTGCTCAGAGCAAACTATGGGTGACCATAGGGCGCAGAGTTACGGAACTCATACTTAATCAGGATTATGAGTAAGTCGGACCGCCAAAGGAAACTTTGGCGGTCTTTTTTTTTGAGGTTTAGGGTAGCAATGATAAGGGCGGGAAGAGAAAATAGTTTATCTCCTGTATGTTACGAATATATTTATCAATTCCCGCCATGCCCCGCTTCATGTCCCCTCCCCAATACGCCCAATTTGAAGCGGGGTTTTCTTGATTTTTTGACATAAAGAGGATGACAAATCCTCTTCGCTCTTTCTTCGTTCTTTGATTGACCGCTGTGCTTTGAAAGCTTCAGCGGCAGGGGTAGCCTCTTTACTAAAAGCCGGTGGCCAGGATGGACACCGGCTCTTTTTTTTATTAAATCCGGAAGAAAACCGGATGTAAAAAAGATTAAGACTTTGGGATTTCTTGCGGTTCAGCCGGAGATGATTTTCTCGAATTTATTCATCTTCAGGAAGAGCGCGCCGAATGCGGTGCCCGGCGACGCACAAAGAAATAAAAATGATATCGTAAGCCGCATATCCACTTTATCTTTCAAATATACTTTTTTTACCAAGGTAGTCTCATCTCCGCTTTCCTGGAGCATATCCTGCAAACTGTCGTCCTCGAAAGCATAGCCGTCTATATCCCGGAGGATATTGAATGTATCGTCGCTGATCCTGTTGCTTATTTCGGCGTCTGCCCCCGAATAGATGAAATCACCCTGGTTAGTGAAAAGGCCGGCGAAGATTATATCTTCCTCTTCTTTGAGAAAGCTTTCTATCTTTTTTGGCAGAGTTTCAGCCATAATCACCCGATAAGTTCCGAAATTTCTGTGATTTTTTTCTTGATTTTGGTAAGAATAACGCCGACCTGCGTCTCCGGAGACATCTGCAGGCATAGAACGAAATTGTTTTTCAAATGATGAAAGATGACATACTGTTTTCCCATCCTTAAAAGGAAAAGATTCCTTGAGGTTCCGGAATCGTGTTCAAGGCACATCCTGCTGAGGTTCTGGTATATGTTGGCTATTCCGATGGCATGCGAATAGTTGTTGTGTAGGGAAAGCAATATCCTGCCGGTTTTTTCGAAAATCATTATATCCTGCACCCCGCTCAGGACCGCTGCCAGCTCTGTCAGGAAGCGCCGTCCGTGAATCCAGAATCCCTTGTTCACCGGGATAAAAAGCTGGTTATTGATGTCCATTACATCGAATTCATCGAGGTTTGTCGCCGCTTCCATGATGAGCTTATTCGTCGGACCCCAGATATTTTTGAGAGGTCTGCCTTCGTTCGAGAAAAGCTTAAACTCCCCCTTATCAATCCTTACCAGATGATAAAAAGCTGCTGTGCCGAAATAAGGGGAATACGAGCACGAAAATATTTCCCCTTTATCGTATGCGATTTCGCCGATAGCGTCGGTGAGAGTGAATATCTTCAATGTTCCGGTCTTGCGTCCCTGGTGAAGCACCTGCGTGACGTCCAGGATGGACATCTCGCTTACCACGCCGGAGAAAACGACATTTGTAGCATGGCTCTCATTGTTTTTTTTCCTGAGCAAGTTGTTGATTTTTGCCGTCAAGTGCTCGAAGTTCACCGGTTTTTCGAGGAAACCATCTGCGCCGATGTTTTCCGCGTTGACCTTTTGATCATCGCTGCTGTAGCCGGACATGATGATGAAGGGAATATCCTTGAAATCTTCATTTTGCTTGAATTTGCTGGTGAGGTTGATTCCGTCAATTCCAGGCATCTTCAAGTCGGAAATAATAATATCCGGCCGGAAACCTTTTGCGACTGTGATCCCTTCGATTCCGTTCTTGGCTATTTGAACCTGAAAGCCGCGGTTTCGCAACTCTATGCCGAAAATTTCAAGTGTTTCAGGGTCATCGTCAATTATCAGAACCTTCTTTTCAGCCATTCGGGTTATCCTGTAAATGTAATGTTAAGGTATACGCTATCATAAAGCAAGAACAATTCGAATGGTTCATAAAGACATCAATATAATAAGAAGTTACTAAATGAAGCATAGCTATTGTATAAAATTGACGGTTACCTGCATTTTTAAGGTTGAATCGAGCTCATATTTTGATGATTGACAGCGCCGTGGTAACGTTTTAATATCTGAAATCTATCAAACGGCCATATAATTTCTCTCTTCAAGGGCTATTGCATGGGGTTGATCATATGTCGGTCTTCGATAAGAGGCGCCTCGATCCGGGGATTTTTAGACTTGATTATAAAAATGCCGCTCTCAAACCCGTCGTATTAAAAGACGGCAGGATTGAGGAAGGTTAGAAGTGTAATATTTTTTGTGCGTATTTCGACCAGAAGGAAACGATATGGGCAAAAAAAGCAAAAAGAAACGGGAAGCGAAGGGAAAAACGGCGATCATTGAATCTTCGCCGACGAAAGATAAAAAGGGGAAGGCAATCCCTGATCAGCAGGCGTTCTCATTCGATCGCCGCGATCTGATATTATGCATTTTCGGTTTTGTGTTTACATTTGTGTTTTATCTTCTTACGCTTGCCCCGACTGTTTTCTTCGGGGACAGTGGAGAGTTCGTAACTGCGTCGTACCATCTGGGGATCGTTCACCCGCCGGGCTATCCTCTTTATACGCTGCTCGGAAAGCTTTTTATGTTGATCGTGCCCTTTGGCGACATGGCCTTTCGGATGAATATTATGTCAGCCTTTTTTGCCTCCGCTGCGGCAGCGGTTTGTTTCCTGATAGTGAGGGTTCTAGGGGCTGGACGATACATCTCGCTCGCGGCTGTAATTCCACTCGCTTTTTCACGGACGCTGTGGTCACAGGCGGTCATAGCCGAGGTTTATACGATGGACGCATTTTTCTTCTGCCTGCTTCTATTGATTTTTCTCCTATGGTTGCGTAATGGAAGCGATCGGCTTCTTCTCAGGCTCGCCTTTGTCTCCGGGCTTGCTATTACGCATCATATTACGATAGCTGCGTTCTATCCCGTGTTCCTCGCTGGCGTAGTAATAAAGAAACCGTCAGTCTTCAGGAACTTCCGGCTCCTGTTAAAGATTCTTCTTTTTTTTCTTGTTCCCCTGTTCCTGTATGCCTATCTTCCTATCAGATCCGCTGCGAATCCCCCTACGGATTGGGGCAATCCCGAAACGTTTCAATCGGTTATAAATCATATCACGGCGAAACAATACAGCGGCAAACTGCTGGAGCATGGCATCCAGGGGGTTATGATACAGATCAAAGCGTTCATCAGTTTGATTTCTCATCAATTCGCGCCTTTTTTAATCATCCTTGCCGTTCCGGGAATCATTTTGCTTTTCCGCCGGAACAGAAGATTTTTTTATTGCATCCTGGCGTTTTTCATCATCAACATTGTATATTCCGTTTCCTACTACATCATAGATATTGATTCATATTTTATTCCGTCTTTCATCCTGACCGCTCTTTTTATCGGTTTGGGATTTCAGGCGATAATCGAACCCGCCTTAGAGTCTCCGGGGAGGGCGATGAAATTCATTACGTTCGCTGCAATAGCCGCTCTCTCGATCATTCCCCTGATCTATAACTGGAAATCCTGCGATCATAGCAACAATTACCTTGCAAAGAATTATGGCGAGAACATTTTGAGGACGATAGACAAAGGCGGCGTCTTCCTGAGCCACGGAGATAATGAAAGTTTTATAACGGCATACCTTACGTTGGTGGAAGGACAGCGAAAGGATGTAACCGTCTATGACCGGACACAGAACCTGTTACCGTATCCTCTCGTGAAGGAAAAGAAGAATGTCAGCAAAGCGGCGATAAATCAGTTCGAGCGCAGGCTCGTCTTCGATTCGAAGAGACCGGTTTATTTTAATTTCAATCCAAATAGCGCATATCCTTTGGTTGAAGACGGAATACTGTACCGTGTTGTCAGGGCGGAAAACAGCGCAAAGAAAAATCCCGAACCGTGGGAGGAATATAATCTGAAAGGACTGGATGATCGGTCTTTATATGACGACTTTATGACGAGGTTCGTGATCGGTAAATATTTCGAGGCATATGCAAGATTTCTATGGAAACAGGGCAAACGCGATGAGGCTGATAAATATCTGGAAAAGGCATTGTCGGTGGCTGGGGACCAGGCCACGATGTTCGTCGCTATCGGGTTCTTTAACATCGAAAGAATGCGATATGATCTTGCGGAAAAAGAGCTGAAGCGGGGGCTTGAATTATATCCTTTTTCTTCAGATTGCTATAACGGACTCGGGACAGTGGTTTTTAATCGGGCGGAATATGACAAGGCTCTCGAGCTGTATAAGAAATCATACGATCTGGACAAAAATAATACCTCGGCCTTGATCAACATCGGGCTTGCATATGAAAAGCTGGGCGACAAGGAGTCAGAAAAAGAGATAAAGGAAGAATTCTACAGGCAGGCGGCGGAGAATTTTAAAAATGTCCGTGACATTGATCCCTACAATCAGCAGATGGAGAGGAATCTGAACAGGATTTCCGAAAAATTCGCACCGGTCAGGGAAATAATAGAAAAATATGAAAAGCAGACGGTTTCCGATCCTGAAAACGCGGTAACGAGATATGACTATGGCGTATATCTTGCCCGGCAGAATATGTTTGAAGCAGCGATCGAGCAGTTTAAAAAAGCGATCGAGGCTGATCGCAGATACATCTCGGCGATCGTGGACCTCGGCGGGGCATATCTCAAGATACGTAGGGAAGACCTTGCCTTCGAGCAATTCAAGCTAGCGCTCGAAATTGATCCGGATAATACAAAAGCGAAGGCTGGAATGGAATTGATCAGGAGCGCAGTCAAGAGCGGCAAACTGCAGATGAGGATCAAAGGCCTTCAGTAAAAATAATCAGACAGCTCTTGAGTTCAATTCCAGCCTGTTTATAATGATATTTCGAGTTCTGAAAGAAGGGCATTATATTTTGTGGGGTATAATTTGACTATTGCCGTAATTCCCGGATCGTTCGATCCAATAACCTATGGCCATGTGGATATTATCCGCAGGGGTCTTGTGCTTTTTGACAAGGTAATCGTAGCCGTTGCAAGGAATCCGGAAAAGACCCCAATCTTCAATGAAGAAGAGCGGTGCGAGATGATCATGGAGGTTTTCAAGGATGAAAAGAACATAGAGGTTGATCTGTTGGATGGTCTTCTCGTCAGTTATTGTCAGAAAAAAAATGTGCCTTTCGTTCTGCGCGGTCTGAGGGTTTTGTCGGATTTCGAGTATGAATTCAGGATGGCGCTTATGAACAGGAAGCTTGCGGATGAAATAGAGACCGTGTATGTCATGCCGAGAGAGCAATTTTCCTATATCAGCTCCAAGCTTGTGCGCGAGATCGCTTCCTATGACGGGCCTCTATCATACTTCGTGCCGGAAAACGTTGAACGCAGACTGCGGAAAAAATTCGGATTTGTCTGATCATAAATAAAACCATCTAGTATAAGGGTCTATATATGTCTTCCACTATATTTTCTGAAAGAGTCCATTCGATTACGTCGTCAACCACTCTATCCATAAATCAACGGGCGAAGGATTTGAAGGCATCCGGTGTTGATATCATCAGCTTTAGCGTCGGCGAACCGAGGTTCGATGTGCCGAAGCATATCCTGGATGCCGGCAAGAAGGCTTTCGACGACAACAAGCTACAGTACACAGCCGCAGGAGGCATAAAAGACCTTAGAGCCGCAGTGGCTGAAAGATACAATAAAACGTGGGGCAGCGACTACAAGTGGCAGAATACTATCATTACCGTCGGAGCGAAACACGGGCTTTTCAATCTGGCCTTTGTGCTGTTCAGGCCGTGCGATGAAATAATTGTGCCGGCGCCTTATTGGCTTAGCTATCCCGAGATCAACGCGATGAATGGAGCCAAGAGCGTCTATCTTCCACTTTCCATCGAGGAGGATATGATTCTTACAGCCGAGAGGCTAACTTCCGCAATAACCCCCAAAACACGCGCCGTTATTGTAAACACGCCTTCGAATCCGAGCGGCGCGGTCATTCCCAGGAGGGAGCTGGAGAAAATCGCAGCGTTGGCGGTTGAAAAGGATTTTTATATCATCTTCGATGAATGCTATGAAAAATTCGTTTTTCAGGGCGAACCTCATTTCTGCCTCGCCGCCTGCGACGGGAAGGTCAGGGAAAAAACACTGCTGGTCAACTCGGCTTCCAAGACCTATGGATTGACGGGCCTTCGCATAGGATATATCACCGGACCGCTGGATATCATCGGCAAAATGGATGAGGTGCAAAGCCATCAAACATCCAACCCATGCAGCATCGCCCAATGGACGGCTCTTGCTGCGCTGAAGGGGGATCAGAATTTCCTGGACGATCTGCTCATAAAGTATCGCGAGCGAGCGGATTTGATGTATGAGGAGTTCAAGCGTATTGATGGCGTTAAAGTCTTCAAGCCGAAGGGCGCCTTTTATATATTCCCGGATGTAAGCGATCTTATCGAAAGGGGCGGTTTCAAGGACGATCTGGAGTTTGCCGAAAGATTGATTGAAGAAGCTCATATAACGGCTGTTCCAGGCAGCTGTTTCGGGATGGATGGATATCTTCGTTTTTCGTTTGTGGAAGATATCGAAACGGTCAAAGAAGGCGTGCGCCGTTTCAAGGAATTCGTCCAGTCTGTTAAATAAAGCGGCTGTTTTCGGGACAAGAGGATATTGGTAGGCTAAGACGGAACACGCATAAGATGAAATTCTTTGCGTTTACAGGCAGTTTTATTATCATTGATTCATTATAAGGGTTACAAGAGGTGTTAGTCTTTCAAGGTATTTTATTATTTTTATTCATTCCGCTGGTACTTTTTTTATTCCTCGCATTTCCATTGGGCGTTGTGCCTTCGGTCTGCGCAGGGGTTGTCATAATGTTCGGACATCGTTTCGTTGCCCGCCCGTATATGATAAAAAACATCAGCAAAAGATGTCTATGGAGCGGGAGGCGATTGAAGAAAAATTCGCCCACTTTTATTTTAAAGGGCAAGAAAGGTAATTTGAATATCCACGCACTCACGCCGGGGAATAAGGAAAACGCGGTTCGGTTTTTAAATTTTATTGACAGCGCGAAGATATTTTTAATGCCGGCGATCCTCGGGACTTTAACCTGGTATCTGAGCTCTGTAGTCATCGGAGAAATAAATTCGGGCTGGCGATATCTGCAGCGAGATACGCTTGTTCAGATATTCAAAGTAGTGATTGCTTTTACCGTCCTTTCAAGTTCCTTTTTATACAAGCTGGGAAAAACTGTGGAGCCGGTTCATTCAGTTTTTCCTGTTCATAATTTTTTCCTTCTGGGTATCAGATGGATATTGTGGGTATTCCGCATTGTCGGAGCATGGTGGATAGTTCAATGGGTCCTCAAGACCTTGTGATTGAATCCTTATTGATAAATTTTCATTTTAGTAAGATAATCAGTCTGTTATAACCGGAGAGATAGATTGACTGCGGGTAAGATCATAGTATTGTGTGAAAAGTGCGGTGCCAAGAACCGCGTTGATTCGACTCTAAAGGATCACGTCGTCCGATGCGGTAAATGCGGGAGACAGCTCTCTCTTTCCTTGACCGATAATATGGCCCCAGCGATAGAAAAACTTCGCGATGCCGCAGGCAAAGTGAAGATGGAATTCGAGGCATATACACGCTACAAGGTATGTTCGGTTTCAGTGGACCTCGTCGAAGATACTATTCATATAAAATGGAAGGTCGAAACCGATGTGGAAGATCTCTGGCGGCTGAAACAGCGCTGGCCTATCGAATACTATTTCACGATAAAAATGATACTCGCCGTTTCCAAGTCGGCGCCGGACCTTTTACGAGTTTTCGCTGTTTCATTTTATGAAAGATATCTCAATTTCAGCCCGGAAGATGAAGGAGCGAATTTCAGGGATTTGTGTCTCTTAAGCATCAAAGGGGAAAGCAAACAGCTTCGTGAGCTCGACAAGAGATTCACTTCCGAAGATGTTTTAACCCTGACGGGGCAAAAACGCCAGACGGCGATGGAAGACCTCCAACAGTTCACAAGAGACAACATGGCGGTGCGACAGAACTATAAAGGGACGCTGACCAACAAGTCATCTCTTATATATAAAGCGGTGAAGCCTTTCGATCTTGCGGGAGAACCGGAGGAAACGCTCGAAGAAATCTACGTCAAAGAGAGCGAGGACGGCAAAGAGTTCAAGAAGATCGCAGCCATGAAGCTCATCGAACAAAATATCGAAAAGATTAAAAAACTTGATACACAGTATATAAGCGTTTTCGCGCGCAAGTACGGCCTGGGCAACGAGGAGAGACGCAGGAATCTTAAAGAGCTTCTGGATTCGAAGAATATCAAGCTCCCCGAAAAGGTCATTTACAAACTGATTCAAAAAGAGCTTGACGAGATAGAGTACGAAAGATTCTACAAGAGGATCAAGGCTCCCGAGCCGCTGTCATTGAACCACTATATAAGGCGTTTTCTTGAACTGATTACGGATTCCGAAGAGCAGATCAACAATTTTTATAAATTTCTTGTTTCCGAGAAGATAATTATTGAGGATGTTTCGACAAATGTCGGTAAATTAAAAGACCTTGTAAATAAAGTTCGCAAATCTATAGATATCGAACAGTTCGAGCGTAAGCTTGTCGGCGATCTTACGACGGAAACAACGGCTGCTCCGTTCGACAAGGTTCCCGATGACAAAGCCCTGCTTTCGAGCGTTGATCCGGGATCGGAATCATACAGGTTTCTCGAACAGACCTTATCGCCCGGCAAAACCGGCGATATCCCGGGGGTCATACGTCTTTATATTGATAATTTCATGGACAATCCAAACAACCGTGCCATGCTGCTGTATTTTCTCAGGTCTGTGGATCTTATCAAGGACCCCGATGAGATTGACCTGATGGAAGAGATAAAAAAGATTCAATATGAGGATATACCCGAACCAATAGAGGATACATCGGAGATATTCGATTCCTTCAGCTCTCAGGAAATATTAAACCAGCTTATGCAGTTTGATTATAGCAAATACATTCATCTAATGAGGTTTCTGTTCCAGAGGATGGGATTCAATGCCGGCATAATCAAGAAGGAAGAGGGCAAGGCAGGCCTGATTTTCCTGGATAATCAGGAAGACGAGAAACTGATTGTTCAATTCTTTTACCACGACGGTTATCTCGGCTCTGAGCATCTGAAAGACGTGCCCGCTCTTGTGAAGGAATTTCACGCCGATTACGGCATCGGCGCATGTTCGGGATTCTTCAGCAAAGAAGCAATACAATTCGCATTGGAAAATGATATCGAATTGATTGACCAGAACAAGATCAAACGTTTGATCACTAATATTTTGTGATTTTCTTGAGATGAAATTTCCCTGGTTTTTATTAATATTCCTTGCAATCTTTATCGTCATCGGCGTCATCGCCGCAGCCCTTGTGAAGCTTTTAAGAGAAAAAAAGTTACAGGATATAAAGAATATACACAAGACCGCATTGTATGTGAAATTTATCAATAATTTTAAGCGGGCGGAGGAACTGGAGAAGAAGGGCAAATACAGCGAGGCTGTTCAATTTTATAGAAACGCACTGCAAATTATAATGGATATCTCCGATAAGGATGAACTTGTGAAAGAAAATATAAATAATATCGAAAATAAAATAAAAGTGCTGGACAAACGGTAAAAAAAGGTGCATAATAAATACAGGATAAGAGGTAAATATCTCTGTCGGGATCGGGCGTAATTGACTTTATCAATTATATCGATCGCTATTTTTTACAAATTCTACAGTAGGAGGAAGCAATGGGTAGACCAAAATCAAAAGGACCAAGTATTCAACTGCTCCGTAAAAAGAGACGTTTCACCGGCAAGTATATCCAAGATCGGCGGAAAGAGCTTGGAATAAATCAGGATAGAGTTGCGGAGGTGCTGAAGTACAAGGATAAGCAAGCCGTTTCCAATATCGAACGTGGCGTTGCACCCTTGCCGCTTAATAAAATAAAGAAGCTGGCGGAGCTTTTGAAAGTGGAGCCGAAGTCGCTGGCAAAATTGACCTTGCTTGACAAGGAACCTGAATTGTTTCAGGACATCGAATTTGTTTATCACAGCGACACGGATATCCTAAGCCCTCAGGACGTGAAGAAGGGAAGAAAGCTGATGGTTCCCGTTCTTTACAGCGCGCATTGCAGCGGCTGGAAAGATACAACCGATCATGAATATCCGAGGAAAGTCTCGAACCAGTTCGCGCTTGCAGAGACTCACGATCCGGATTCGTTTTTAGCCATAGCTGACGGCGAATCCATGATCGGCAGCAACATTATCCCCGGTGATATGCTGCTCGTCGAGCCGAGTCACAAGATAAAAGGCGGCGATGTTGTTCTGGTGATATCGAAAAAAGGTTTCCTTGTTAAGAAGTACGTCGAGACAAGCAACCAGAAGATCCTTCAGCCGATGAATTCGGAATTTGATCCGATCATTCTCAGCGATAAAGATGAATATTCGCTGTTCTACATAGCCACTTTACAGAGAAAGATCAACGAGCCGGTTCTGTAGAAACATCTGATTTCAGCTCGGGGGCTATCTAAGCCCCCTTTTTCGTTTTTATAAGGTATGAGTGCATATTCGTTTTACGCGCTTCCAAAGCTTGAGAACTGGAATTTTAATTAATCCCAGCCATTCATATTGAAAGATGCTTGATGTATATTTGTCAATCTCCGTTTTAACGGTGAAGTTTTAGACTTTTTTGGGAAAGTGTATGATAAGCAAGGACAACATAAGAGGGACATTATTTGTATTGGCAACGCCTATCGGCAATCTGAGCGACATCACCTTTCGCTGCATAGAAACGCTGAAAGCGGTTGACATAATTGCGTCCGAGGATACGAGGACTGCAAAAAAACTGTTTAATCATTTCAATATCAATCCCCCCGCACTTTTAAGCTACGAAGAACATAACGAGGAATCGAGAAGCGATGAGATAATACGGCACCTGAAAAGCGGCAAGAGCGTCGCCCTGATAAGCGAAGGGGGTACTCCGCTTATCTCCGATCCGGGATACAGGATTGTTACAAAAGCGGTCTATGAGGGAATAAAGATTGTGCCCGTTCCGGGCGTTTCAGCGGTCACCGCCGCGCTTTCGGTATCTGGCTGCGCGACAGATAAATTTGCCTTTCTCGGTTTTTTGCCCAGAAAAGCGGAGGAGAGACTGAAATTCATTACGAAGATGTCCCGCTATGGTCATACAATCGTGGCATTCGAATCACCGCACCGGATCGAAGCAGCCCTCGCCGATTTCAATGAAACGCTTCCCGGCAGGCCGATCGTTTTATGCAGGGAGCTTACCAAGATTCACGAGGAGTTCATCCGGGGAACTGCTGAGGAGATATTAAGTATTATAAAGGAAAGGGGCGGATTGAAGGGAGAGATCACGCTTATAATCGGGAAACCGGCGGCAGAGATGGAATCTCCCGATGTCACTCTTTCTGTCGACGATCTTTGCGATTTATTGACCGCTCAGGCTGATGTGCCGCCTTCAAGGGCGGCATCTATAATTGCCAAGCTCTGCAACACGACAAGAAATGAGATTTATAATAAGATAATAAAAAAAAATCGGCGAAGCTGAGTGCCTCGCCGGTTTCTTTGTATAAAACTGCTTTATTTTCCGCCCTGCGGTTTTTGCGGAGCGGCATTTACAAGCTTGATGAATTCATCAGTTATGCTCATGCTATCAACCGAGAAGATAGTGATATCGCGGCTGATAACCAAGTCATATCCTTTTTCCTTGCACATTTTCTGTAATATCGGCATCAAAGCTTCGTTGTAGTCCTTCAGTATCTGCTGTCCCATGTTATCTACTTCCTGCTGCGATTTCTGCAGGAGCTCTTTGTATTCCAGCGAAAGCTTTTCATATCTCTGTCTCATCTCGAGTTTTTTCGCATCTGACAGCGCGCTTGCCTTGCTCTGTAAATCTTTTTCAATGTTGAGTATTTCATCTCTTTTGGTTGTCAGCTCTGTCGTCTTGGCTTTACGGAAGCTCTCCATTTTGGTGGTGAGATCTTTTCCGATTTTGGTTTCATTTCTAACTTTAAGCATGTCGATAACGACAATTTTTGCCTCTGCGAACGCATAACCGGCAACTGCAAGAATGGCTGCAAGGATTACCAGCTTTTTTAAGTGTTTCATCAGTTTATCCTTTCATAATATAATATGGCGAATCCAGGAACGACATTTTAATTCAAACTGTTTGAATGTCAAGTTGCTAAAGACCGATTACCGACAATTGAAAGCATATCTGCTATGGTGCGATTTAAACTATTGGTTGAAAAGAGTCTTTGATTATGTTAACTTATTTTAACTTTTTTACAGGGGTTGATGGAATTGACGGAAGATAAAGAGAAAGCGCGTCAGGAAAAAAAGGATAAAATCCTGAAATTATGCGAAGAAAACCTCCCGGCGCTATATCGAACAGCCCTGCGGATGACGCATAACACCGCCGATGCGGAAGACCTGGTGCAGGAAACGTTTCTAAAGGCATTTCGGTCCTCGGATCAGTATGATGAAAGCTATAACGGCAAAGGCTGGCTGTTCAAGATTCTTACGAATAACTTTATAGACAGATACCGCAAGAAACAGAAAAAACCTTTCGAGATGGAATACGGCGATGTTACCGACGTATTTATTAACAGAGAGGGTGATTATAATGAAAATTCCCGCTTTATAGACCCCGAGGAAGAGTTCTTTAAAAAGTTTGTGTCTGAAGATGTGAAAAGTGCGATCGAAAAACTTCCTGAATACTACCGGTTGCCTGTAATCCTGACGGATATCGAAGGTTTTTCCTACCACGATGTTGCTAAGATATTGGACACTCCCATCGGAACGGTGATGTCGAGATTATACAGAGGACGTAAAATGCTTCGGCATTATTTACTGGATTATATAACAACCTCAAGAGATAAAGGATAATGCACAATGAGTTGCCTTGAATCGCTCGATCAAATTTTTGCATATATTGACGGGCAGATAACCGAAAAAGAAGTGAAGGAAGAGATCGAAGAACATCTCCGGCACTGCAGACGATGCTGGGATGTGGTGGAATTCGAAAAGCGGGTTCAATCTTTTGTTAAATGCCGGGCATGTGAGGAAAATATTCCGGAGGATGTTTGCGCGCGCGCAAAGAACATACTGAATAAATTCAAAAACTATTAGCCAGTGCTTACTCGATCGATGTGAACAGGCCACCTTGCATTTTTTTATTTTCATAGAATTCCTGCTTTTTTAACGATAAAAATTGGTTTTTTTTCGTATATAATTATATGAGAAATTGAAAAAATCGTAAGCGCTTTGGATTCTCGGTATTTGAATAAAATGATGGAGGTTGACATGAAATGTCAAAGGGTAATGTTGTTGTTTGCAGTTCTCATTATGTCATCTTTGGTTAGCGCGCAGGAGACGCAGGAAAACCTTGTGACGGATGATTTTCTTGGGCAGAAGGTTCCCGCTGCACAGTTCATGGACAAATGGATAAATGAATATGTTAAATGGCTCATTCTGCCTGAAGAAAAGGAAGAATTTGAAAATCTGGTAACGGTCCAGGAAAAGATGAATTTCATCGAATTGTTCTGGCTGAAAAGAGACCCCGTGCCTGAGACTTTTTATAACGAATTCAAGGAAGACTATTACCAGAGGCTTCGATATATCTACAACAACTTCGGTTATTCGGATAATCCCGGCATCCTGACGCATCGGGGAATGATTTATGCCGTTCTCGGAGAACCGCAATATGTTGACGAAAACTTCACGATAGATGGATCCGGTTATCGGCGCGGCGACCGTTTTTCGAGGCGGGGCATCGTGTGGGTTTACGGACCGCAGGATGGAGTGAAAATTCCAGCATATTATCAGATCCGCTTTTTAAAATTCGGCACCAACCGCTATGAGATCGTTGCCGATGATTGGGGACAGAAAGTGCTCAGCGACAGCATAATAGACAGCGGTTCCTACGGTAGTCAGGGTTATGTACCGCATAGACTCGAAAGTCTTCTTATGGACAAAAGGGAATGGTTTGTAAAAAATAAGGATACGGAAGACCTCAAAAAGAAGCTGCAGAGTGGGGGGCAATTTGCTTTGACGAACATCGAAGTGGTCTGTTCCCTGACGGATTCCGAAACTCCGGATATCTGGAAATACGCGGTATGCAAGATCAGGTACGCTGATATGATATTCAAGGTCGAGAATGAGGAAAACATAGCTGAATTAGAGGGAGATCTGATATTAAAGACCAAAGATAATTCCTTCAAATATTTGTTTCCGAGAACCAGCATACGGTTAAGCGATGAAGAACTGAAGAAGAAATTCTCGGATGAATTGGAATTGAAAACAGGGATCGCGCAGGCTCCTGAAAGTGATAAATACGATATTTATGTTGAGATAAGGGATCAAAAATCAGGAGTGGTTTACGAGATGAAAAAGGCGGATACTGAAAAGAAATAATATTAAGATTTGGTGTGATCCGTCAAAGATGATCGTCATCTCCCCTGATGACGATCTCTTGATATGTAACGGTAGTGAAGGACATTCGGCGTTTTTGTTTGGAGAAACGCATAATGCTCTTCCACGAAGTATTCTTGACTAAAGCCGCCTGTGAACCTAATATATTATTGAAGATGATTTTTATGCTATGGACAAACCTGATGTAAAGTATGACGTGGTTTTCTTCGGACTGAGGTCCGATACCCCGACAACGAGAGATGCATTTATTCAAAAATTAGCAAACACTCATGAAATGCCTTTGGAAAAATTCATGTTCCTGAAAGACAGGGTCAATGTTGTTCTATATGCAAACCTGCCGGTCAATGTCGCCGAGAAAACCGCTTCCTGGCTCGAAATGATCGGCGCAATTATAAGGATCGAACCCCACCGTCAGGAAACGAAGCAGAAACTTGCGTTCAGGAAATGCCCCAATTGCGGCGGATTTAACAAGGTGGAGTCTGTCAGATGTGCTATGTGCAATTTCGATTTTCGCCAGTCTCCTCAGCCGTCACAGGCGCCGCCTGTCGCCCTCAAGAAAAAACCTTCCACGGGCAGCATACCGGCTCTTTCCTCGAACCAATTCGTGCGTTCCTATGATAAACCTGCATCACAAGGACCTTCCGGCAGCGGAGAGGCGAACCCCGCGGGGATCGATTTAGGCATATTTTCCTCCGAACCGCAGATTGAAGAGCCTAAGGAGCCGACCATGCCTATAGATTTAAAGGAAGGGAATATCAATCCATACAGTATCCCGAAAGGGCATGACCCGGCAGCTTCTTCCGCTCCCGAGCATAAAACGAAAAAATAAAATCCTGCCTGCGTCTTCGCGGATTATCTGTGTTTCAGGTTTTCCAGGGAAAAAAGCTTTTCATCCACGGGGATATCTATTTTTATTTCCGCCAATTTCAATTCTGTGCTGCTCGTGCCGGTGAGCTTGTTTATCATTTTCCAGGTAGTCGGGTAATAATGTCCCCCGATTGTTTCCACATCCCACATCTGGAGTTCCTTCAGCAGCATTCCGCTCTTGGCGAACAGCTCTTCCTTCAAGGGAACGAACCACTCCGTGTCAACCCATAGCCGCCTTTTTTGATATGTAACTTCCTTGTCCTTCGCGGTAAGCTCGAGAATATAAACATCCCGGTCGCGGAATTTTTCTTGTCCGAGCAGATTGGAATTGTAATGATCGTAAACTGATTCCGTTTCCGATGCGTCTTCATAGGAAAAATCGGAACCCATCATTCCCTCGCGGAGCATATGATCCTTGATCTGGCGGATGCGGTCGGCGAGAGGGAAATAGAGCCACATCGTCTTTTCCCTTCGCAGGAATTTAATCCCTTTCTCCCGCGCAGGAGATGTGTATTCCATCAATGCAAGGTCCCGTCCGATAGAATAAGCCTTGAATTTCAGCGTCCTGGGTTTGGAGTCGGATGAAATAATGGTCATCTCGGCTTCCATATATGAAGTTTTTGTCAGCATTTGGTCATCTATCTTTTTCAATATCTGTGTTGCCGTGAGATCTGCACTCAGCCATATGGATGAAAGAACTGCATAAACTGAAAAAACCATAACGGTCATAGCTTTTTTCATTTTCCACCTCCTTTGCGTTAAGAGAGTTCAGATTATTCTGAGCGCCTTCACGGGCTTCATTTTGGAAGCCCTATAAGCTGGATAGAGGGCTGAAATGACTGTAAGAAACACTCCGGCAAGGAAACCGATCACAAATTGGGAGGGCTCGAAATCCCCCTTCATTATAGGATCCATATACCAGCCCTGTGCAGATTCCATCACTTTACTGTAATCAATCCCGACTTTTTCAAACAGGAAATATGCCAACGCTGAACCCGACACGCCCCCAATAAAACCTCCGATAACCCCAATTACAATAGATTCCGAGATTATCATAGCCAGAATCTTGATCCTTTTCATCCCGAGCGCACGAATCATACCGATCTCGTGAGTCCTTTCGAATACGGACATCATCATAGTGTTTAATATGGTAAGACCTGCCACAACAGCTATAATCAGGATAAAGATTCCCATCATTACTTTCATAATCTTGATCAGTTTTCCCATTCCGCCCTGTTCCTGCCAGGGTACTACCTTAAGGTTTCCGTCCAGGCCGGCAGCGTGGAGCCTTTTTGCTATTTTTGTTGCAAACTCGACGGCTTTATCCTTATCCTTGAGCATAATGAGGATTTCATTTGCTGAGTCCTTCATATTCAACAGATCGGATGCGTCTGCAAGATTGATGTAGAAAAGACCCTTATCGAGAGAAACCATCCCTGTTTTAAATATTCCGCGGACTTTGTAAACAAGTAGGTATGGAGAAAAATCAGCAGTCCTGGCAAGAACAGTCACCTCATCGTTTACATCAACACCGAGTTCCTTCGCCGTCGTGGCGCCTATAAGGATTCCCTGTCCAGTCCCGGATTGGTCATCGCTCCAGTAATTACCTCTGATGATTGTTTTCTGAATTCGTGATGAGCGTTTCTCCGCAGCCGTGTCAACCGCCATTCCCAAACAGTCGCTTGTATTTCCCTGGAACTCCAGCTGGGCTCCGAACTTGATTCTCTGCCGTATAATCGTGACCTCTTTGTCATTTTTAATCTCGGCCATAACACGCGAGAGATTTCTCACCGAGAATTCAAGGGGAAGGAGTCTTTCCTTTTTAATATATTCCCTGTGAGCGATTTTCACGTGTCCGTACGCGAAGCTCACAGAATTATCAATCCAGTTATCCACTATTCCCTTCATCCATGATAGAAATACGATAGAGGCAAGGACAGTGAAGCTTATTGTGGAGAGGGTCAATATGGTTCTTCTCTTGTTTCTATATATGTTTCTTAACGATAGTTTAAAAATCATTGGCATTTTTTCACCCTCCCCGTCAATAACGCCGAAGCGCTTGAACCGGTTTCAGTTTTGCCGCGCTTCGCGCCGGAATATATGAAGCGATCAGGGCAACTCCTACACCAATCAAAAAAGAAAGTAGAAACGGTGTAAATCTGATAGAGCCGTATATATAATCTTTAACAAGATACATGACATTCGTATCTCCATACATTGAAGCGATATTGATTCCCTTGCTTGAAAACTGAAGCATAAACAGCAGGCCAAAAAACATACCGGCAATTGCGCCGATTCCGCCGATTATCGCTCCCTCGATGAGGAACATTCGCTTGATCTGAGCTTTTCTCATCCCAAGCGCCATCAGTGTTCCGATTTCACGAACCCGCTCATAGACAGCCATCAACATGGTATTCATTATGCCTGCAATAATGATAACTACCAGGATATAAACAATGATATAGTTACCTTGCGCATCGGTTCTCATAAAAGCGAGAAAATCGGCTGCTTGCTCCTTCCATGAAAGCGCTTCGAAGCGTTGACTGGCGCCAGGCAGGTTGTTAAGCTCTTTTTCCAGTTCCTTCTTGAATCTCTCGATTTTACGTTCGGACTTCAACAGCACAGCTATTTCCGTGACTTCGTTTTTCATATCCAGGCGTTCCTGGGCGAGTTCCATCGGTAAAAAAACAACGTTATCGTCTATAACAGGATTTCCCGTGTCGACGATACCTGAGACCTGCGCTTGTATCGCGTCATATACTCCGTTCTTATCCCTGAACTCGATGGTAATCCACGAACCCGGTTTGGCATCGAACAGGTCCGCGATACCTGTGCCCAACAGAGCATTTTCCCCGCTTGCAAGGAATTTCCCCTTCACAATGGAATCCTCGAGGTTGAAGACTTTTTTATCACCGCCGTTTATATCAATGGCAGTTCCGGTGCAGGGCATTTCATTTCGCCCCTTGTACAATCGCACCTGGAAATTGATCCTGCCGGTGGTCCCTGCCACTCCATCTTTATTCTCGATAATTTTTTTAGTCTTAGCGTAATCCGCAATCCTGTATTTAAGAGGTTCCTTGTTTCTTTCATCCCAATAACCCTTTGCATATACTTTCAAATGAGCTGTTTCGACTTTTTTTAGCATTCGGATGGACTGATTTTGCAGAGATTCCGTGATCCCTTCCATTATTATGAAGGATAGAATTCCGATCATAACGGCTGAAAAAGTAATCAAGGACCGCCTGCGATTGCGGAAAACGTTTCGCAATGCGAGTTTGAACATCATTCCCATAACAGAACCTCCGTTATTTTTTCCGCTTGGTGTCGGAATCGATCTGACCGTCTTTGAGAATGATCAGCCTGTCTGCGAAATCCATCACCATTCGGTCATGAGTTGAAAAGATGAATGAGACGTTTTCATGTTTGTTCAATTCCCTCATAAGCATCAGAATGCCCGAGGCGGTTTCGGAATCCAGATTGGCGGTAGGTTCATCCGCGAGGACGAGGTTCGGCTTCTTCACGAGGGCCCGCGCGATTGCCACTCTTTGTTGTTGCCCTCCGGAAAGCTCAGTCGGTTTGCGCTTCATAAAATTTCTCAATCCGACCAATTCCAATATCTCTTCGGTTCTTTTTTTTTGTTCTGCTTTCGGAGCATTACCCCTGATCATCATTGCGAATTCCACATTCTCGAAGGCGGTGAGCACCGGAATCAGGTTGAAGGTCTGGAAAATGAAGCCTATTTTCTCGTTGCGCAATTCAGCTCTTTCCCGGGATTTCAGCGATGAAATATCCTTGCCGTCTATTTTTACAGTCCCGCTGCTCGCGTCGTCAATGCAGCCGATAATATTCAAGAGCGTTGTCTTGCCGGATCCGGAAGGCCCGGCAATGGAAAGAAACTCTCCATCGGTGACTTTTAATGAAACGCCTTTCAGCGCGGCTAATTCTATATTTCCTGTTTTGTAAATCTTTGTAACTTTTTCCAGCAATGTTGTCATTTCAATCCTCCTTTCTGCATCTATGCGTTCTGCATCGGTGCCGCCGTTCACAAGGGCTGCAACGTCCTTTCGAGCATCAATTTAAGCCCGGTTCTTATTTCTTCTGCTTTCGTTTCAGGGAAGAATGACAAGTTGCTATAGTAGAAGAAGTTGATTCCCGCGATAGCCGTAACGGTCTTGGCGAGCGCTTCCGCATTCGCTTCACGGAAAGCGCCGGTTGCGGCTCCATCCTGGATAATCCGGATCAGCTTGTGCTGAATAATCTGATCCAGCTTGTCGGCGAACGTGATCTGCTTCCAGCTCACCCACCTGTCGAACCTGGCGGAATAAATCGCTCTTACAACCGGATGAGATTCTCCTATGACGGAATAAATATCAAGCATTTGCCATAGCTGTTCCCAGATGGTTTCTCCATTACCGTTAACCGAAATCCGAGTAATAGTCGTTTCAGAAATATGTTTTAGTAATGATTCGAGGAGCTCGTCAAGATTTTTAAAGCGTTGGTAGAAAGTTTTCCGGCTAATATCCGCTTCTTCGCAGATATCGGTTACAGTTACTTTTTCCAACCCGGCGGATTCATATACTTTTTCCGCTGCGTTAAGTATCTCCTCTGTTTTCTTGCTTTTAGGCATATATTTCAAACATCGTTAGCAACATAATCTTTAAATGTTGCTTTGTTCACCCTTACTCTTTTTGCTAAAGTAAGGTAACAGTTTATATAAAAGTGTTACATTTGTCAATACGAATTCCAAAGACAAAAGTTTCTTGCTTATTTTCACTTTTTTTCTTAAAAAACTTGACAATTTACGAAAAAAGTCTTATTTTATCAAGTGTTAGGATATATTTTTAATATTTTACTTTAAGGATGGACGATAAGATGCTGAAAAAGTTATTTATTCTCATTTTTTACGCGGGTTTGCTCTTCCTGTCTGCCTGCAATCTCGAAGACACAGTCACACCTGAGGTTGACGATACTGCTGTTAAGGCTTTTATCACTGCCACACCGACTACAGGAGATTCACCTCTCGAGGTGACCTTTGACGGTTCCAATTCAAGCAGCACTAACGGCACGATAACGACCTTTGCCTGGAATTTCGGCGATGGGCAGTATGGATCTGGTGCGAAGGTTATTCATACTTATTTAAAAGCGGGTAAGTACACAGCTTCGCTTTCAGTTACAGACTCCAAGACGGGTAACAACGCCACAACGGTGACTGTCAATGTTGATTTAGGTACATATATTTATGTTAATGCTGCCTATACCGGTTCAACCAGCACCGGCAGCCAGCAAGCGCCGTTTAAAACCATTCGCGAAGCGCTCGCGGTCGCTTCCGATACACAGACGGTTCAAATATTGGCAGGAACATATACTGAAAGCATCGAGCTGAAAATCGGTGTAACATTGGCAGGAGAATCCATGGAAACGGTTTTCATACAGCCTTCAGGCACTAATGCAATCTCGATTGATCAACTCAGCTCGCAGGCAGCCATCAAGAAAATAACATTCAAAAATGCCGGGAATTGCGCGATATCCTGCGGCCTTGCGACAAATTTAAAGATCAGCGACTGTGCGTTCCAGAACAATTCGATTGGCATTAAAACCTTCAATAACTCAAATCCTGTTATTGAAAACTGTGTTTTTAAAAACAATGAGACGGGATTGTATTTTGAAAACAATAGTTCTCCGGAAGTGAAGACTTGCACAATTGAAGGAAACGTGAGAGGCATTTTTATTGATAATAACGCGACTCCGCGGTTTTCGAATAACACGATCAATCAGAATACGGGACCTGGGGTAGTGATCGAAAACTATTCGTCCCCGACGCTGGATACGAATACCATCAGCTCCAACGGTGGGTACGGCATAAAGATTTCCGTATTTTCCACCCCGATTCTGAGCAATAACCAGATTTCTTTGAATAATGAATTCGATCTAAGATGCACGGACCAATATAGTAACTTTACCGATAAGGGCGGCAACACAATAGAGAAATGCGGTGGCTGCCTCGCCTGTGGAGAAGAAAACATTCTTCAGATTGCCGGCAGATATGAAGGGACGGGCAAGAAAAGCGACGGCTCGACGGCCGTTCGGGCGCTTGAAATAGACCAGAATGGAACAAATCTTACTTTCAGGCTCTTCAACCAACAGGATGGAATACTCCCTTCAAGCCCGAATGATACGGCAACAGCGGAATTGAAAGCGGGGGAATCGAAGGTCTCCTTTACGTCAACCACGCGAAAGGACCAGTGGGATCTCGATTTTTCCACGAGCGGAAAAATTACCGGTACGCAAAAGGTAACCTCGACCGGCATTATTCTGCAACTCGACCTTTCCAAAAAGGTGACGAAATCCCTGAAATTCAAAAAAGGTTTGCGCTAAAGACAAGTTTTCCCTAAACACCACCCCCCTAAAGAACCGCATCCTCCCCCAGGATGCGGTTTATTTTTGCCGTCTTATGTATGGATATTATTCTATCCGAATCTTCGAAATCTATTCGACGCGTAATATATAGGGCATCATCGCAAAGATTTGAAAATTCTTCGCGTTAGCGAACAACCTGAGGCTCCCCGCCGCCTCGCGGAATTCCTCAGGGAGTATCCGGGCATAGAATGCGTCTTCCGATATTTTCACCGTTTCGTCGCCTTCGCCTCCGAAGAGGATTTCGAAAAAGCTTTTGCGCTTAGGGTAGAGAATAAGTCTTACCTGCTGCTCCGGTTTGATTTTCGCTAATTTTTTAGCAGTCTCGACCGCCGTGTTTATCCCGCCAAGTTCATCTACAAGCCCGACCTTCAAGGCGTCCGAGCCGCTCCAGACTCTTCCGCGCCCGATCTTGTCTATATCAGAAGGGCTCTTGCCTCTTCCTTCAGCCACATGGGCAAGGAATCCCTGGTAAAAATCATTTATATAATTATATACCAGTGTCATTTCATCCTTGGTTACCGGACGGGTTTCGGTGAAGATGTCCGCGTATTTTCCTCTTTTCAGAATCTGCTTGTTGATGCCGATCTTGGAATAGAATCCGCTCATATCGAATTTTCCCGCGAATATCCCGATCGAACCTGTTATAGTGGTCGGTTGAGCCAGAATTTTATCCGCCAGGCAGGAGATATAATATCCGCCAGAAGCAGCCACATTTCCCATACTGACAACAACCGGTTTGCCTGCTTCTCTCAGTTCCTGCACGGCTCTCAGTATCACCTCGGAAGCTGTGCCGCTGCCGCCGGGGCTGTCAACCCGGAAGACGACCGCTTTTATCCGGGAATCCCGTTTTGCCTCGTGAAGCTGTTCCGCAAGCGTGTCCCCTCCTATTGTTTCGCCGCTTTGGAAATCGGTCGAGTCCTCACCGTCAGTGATTGCGCCGGAAGCATAGACGAGAGCGATTGCAGGCCCTTCATTCAACCCTACCTCTTCAGCGGGGATTCTTCGATAATCCCTGTCGTTTACAATAGACTGTTCTTTCTCATTTTTATTTTTAAAAAGATTTATCACCTGGTCGAGATGCAGGAAATCGTCAATAAGTTTATCTTTCCTGGCGGATTGCCCGAAAATTATACCGGTATCCAACATATTTAAAACTGCGGTTTTTTGGATGCCGCGGGATTCGGCGATTGATCCTGTCATAACTTCAACGAAAGTGTCCAATATGGCGCCGCGCTGCTCGCGATCATACGATGTCATTTCATATTCTGTATAAACCGTCGGCGCGGTCTTATAGTTTTCGATCCTGATGAATTCGGCCTTGATTCCGAGCTTGTCTAACAAGCCTTTATAATATGTTTTCGAAATCATTGCACCACGCAGGTCAACCATTCCCTGGGGCATTAGAAATACCTTGTCGCAGGCGGAGGCAATAAAATAATCTACCATTGAGTAAGCGGAAGCGAAGGCGTATATTTTTTTGCCTGATTTTTTATAGAGCAGGATTTCATCACGGATATCCTGCGCCTGCGCCATTCCCACACTGAAGAGGCCGAACTTGAAAACGACACCGCGGATGCGTTCGTCTGCTGCCGCTTTTTTCAGCGAGAAAAGCATATCGAGCAGGGTTTCGCGGTTGGTATGAACAAACGGCACAGGCAGCATATTACGATTATATTCAACTATCGGGCCGTAGTTGGACATCACAAGAACGCTGCCATCCTTCACTTTGGGAATCTTTGGACTGAAGATGCTCCCGATCCAGATCCAGATAAGAAATAAGATTACAACTATGACGATGATTCTTACGAGCCATCTTCTGCCGGAGCCGGAATATCTGCGTTCCGGCGGAGCCGGCATGGTTTCAGGTAACTCCATTGCGTTTTTTCTTGGGGTCATTTTTCATATCCCTTCTTTGTTTTTAAAAATTACACCGATTATATCTTTTTGGGTTCTCCATCAATACAAATTCTCTCTCCGCAAGGAGAGCGCCGGGATTTGTTTTCTATAAATGCTGACGTGCCTTAGATCTATCTCAGCATCAATTATCTCTTCTTTGTCTCCGCTCCCCCTCGCCAGAACGGTTCCATCCGGGGCAATGATCATCGAACCGCCGCAAAAATTGAGGCCGCCGGATTTGCCCGTAATGTTCGTAAGGGCTAAAAATATCTGGTTCTCGATCGCCCGGGCGCGAGCGAGGGTGAATAGAATCTCGGATTTGGGATGGCTCCATTCTACCGGGCAGAATAAAATCTGCGCCCCTTGAAGTGTGAGTTTTCTCGCAATTTCCGGAAAACGTATTTCGAAGCAGGTCAGAGTTCCTGCCGTGATTTTTTCGATACGGAATACATCAATCTCATTTCCCGGTGACAGGAGTTTATCTTCTTTTAAAACCGAGAATAGATGTGTTTTTCTATAAGCGTTGACAAGCCTTCCTTTTCGGTCTATGGCGATGGAAGCGTTATGGACTGTCCCTTGCTTGTTTTCAATAAAGCTGCCGGCAGCAAGGGCGATTCCATATTGACGCACGATTCTCTTTAACGTCTCCACAGTCGCTCCGTTCATATCTTCAGCCAGGATTTTCATCTTGTCTTTGTTATGATAGCCGGTGGTGAAAAGCTCCGGAAGAACGAGAAAATCGAAATGATTCCGGGCGCATTTTTTCCCTGCTTTTCTCGGTAGAGGGCGGCCCGTCTTACCGGGTTTCCAGGGCATTGAAACAGCTCTTTCCACCTTGTCGAGGTTTTCTTCGACTGTTGGTGAAACGGAGATTTGAAACAAACGGATACGAACTTTTTTCATATCGGCGCTCTCACTTGAAAGTGGTTATTCTCTCTTGGGAAGCTTGGGAATGATCCAGGATATAAGAGATTGTTCGCTGCGAGTCTGGAGGGTGATCTTCCCGGGTCCTGTCAATTCGCATATCAATCCCTCTCCGCTCAGGAATGTTGACTTCCATCCCCCCACCTTATTGACTTTGTACTGGACTGACGCGTCGAACGATACCATATGACCGGTATCCACTTTAAATATCTCGCCGGAGTTTAGATTGATCTCGTGTATCGCGCCGTAGCTCGATATCCAGATCGTCCCGGTCCCTTTGAGTTCGAGAAGGAAAAGCCCTTCGCTTGAGAAGAATGTTTTCGCTCCTCCCCATTTCGTATTTATCTCGATGCCCGGCGTGCAGGCGAGGAATGATCCGGACTGCACGTACATCGTCTGGTTTGCGAGTTGGACCGCGAAGATATCTCCCGGCAGCGTAGGGGCGATCATAATCTCTCCCTGGCGCTGGGCTGTGAAGGTGTTTAAAAAGAACGATTCCCCGCCGAGGACAGCTCTGCCGAGGCTCTTCAGAATGCCGCCTTCGGCTTTCGTTTCGATCTCAACGCCTTCGGACATGCCGACCATAGCGCCCGATTCGGCCACGATCGCCTCACCCTGTGCCAGTGAGATTTTAGCAAGGCTGTAGGATGGAGAAAAAAGAATTTCATATTGCATATAACCCCCCGATAATCCGCTTTAAGGATACCAGAATATTTCAGCGTAGTAAAATTTTCTTTAAAATTATAACCCGCGTTCTTCAGATAAAGGGGAGTATATCTTTATCGGCGGCGGCGATGTCTTCCGGGAAATCGAGCTCGGCGGCTTTTTTGGGACCGATATCCACGGCGTAGATCGGATGTCCGTTTTCGATCATCTCCTGGAAGGACGCCTCGTAAAATTCGTTAATCTTGTTTTCTTTCGATATCCTGCGGTCCAGCACATCGTACAAACTGCTGAGGAATTTCGGGCTGAATTTTTCTATGCCGATTGATTCGCCACAGGCGGTCTTCGGGTTTATTTTCTTCGAGATATCGGATATCTTTTTCGTTCCGGGATGGAGAGCGACCTTCATCTCTTCCTCGCCCAGCGCATTGGAAGTCCTGACGGCGAGACAGTCTTCTTCCGGATAATCTATCAGCATCCGGAGTATCCTGACGTCGAAGAGTATGTCGCTGTCGAGGAGGAAGATGGGACCTTTCACATCGTTTCGGGTCATCCAAAGCGAGTAACCGTTGTTGTTGTTCGCGTAGTCCTCGTTTAAAAGATATGTGACTTTAAGCATCGGAAAGTTCGCGGCGATGAAATCCCTGATCATCTGATGTTTGTATCCGATGGTCATCACCAGCTCGTTTATGCCGGCAGAACGGAGATGGTCGAGCATCCTTCCGAGAATCGTTTTTCCGTGCAACTCGATAAGGCATTTAGGCCTGTCCTGGGCGGCGCTGCCCATGCGCCTGCTTAAACCGGCGGCAAGAATTACAGCTTGCAATTCATCACCTCTATAGTCTGCCGAGTATGTTCTTGATTGCCGTCATACATTTCCGGTTTTGCTCCTCGGTTCCGAGAGAGATTCGGACGAAATAGGGAAATTCCTTGTCTTTGATGAATTTTATTCTTATGTTCTCTTTCGGCAGCTCTTCCTTCAGCAGTGTCCATTGTTCCGGCTTCATCCTCGCGATGAAAAATGTCGCTTCGGAGCGGAATGGTTTGACGCCTTCAATTTTCGACAGCTCCTCGAAGTACATATCCCTGTCTTTTATCTGTTTTGTGGCGATATCCGTATAATAATCTTCGGACGAGAGCGCCGCCTTCGCCACTTCTTCCGCCAGTCTATTGAAGCCGAGGTAGCGGTCGTTGTATTTCTTCAGCATCTCGAGCTTCTCGCCGATGAATCCGAATCCTATGCGGACGCCTGCGAGGGCGTAGTATTTCGAGAATGTTCGGGTGACTATAATGTTTGAATACTTTTCAAGAATTCTGCGGACATCTTCTTTCAGATCATACTCGGTGAACCCGTAGTAGGCCTGGTCCCAGATCACGATTGTTTCCGGGCTTTCTTTCAGAAATGTCTCGACCTCATCGGGTGTGAATGAATTGCCGGTGGGATTATTGGGACAACATGCCATGAAGAGATCAGGTTTTTCTTTTTTGTAAATGGGGAGGATTTTATTAATATCGTAGGACCAGCGATCGGCGAGCTCTTCAACAGGATATTCGATCATTTTTGAATCCACTTCGCGGCAGAGCTCTTTAAAATATGACCACCCTTCGTATGGGAGCATCATTTTTTTCCCATTGGAAGCGAACACCTGGAAAGCAAGTTTTAGGAGGTCTTCGCTGCCGTTGCCGAGCAGAATCTTCTGCTCCGGGATATCATATTTATTGGCAAGCATCTTTATAATAGGCGACGGCTTTTGGCGAGGATACGAATTCAGCATATCCGCAGTGGTATGTTTCAAAACCTCGAAGCAAGCCGGCGCGGGGCCGTACTGGTTTTCGTTCATATCGAGATTAATCACGTTATTATCATTCACGTCAATACTCCTTGTTCACAGCTGATTAAGTTAAAAAATAAAACAATAAACGGTAAATTTTCACAAATATACGGGTTTAAATCAAGTTAAATTGGCAAACTTGACCGAAAAATTTTCGTCCTTTGCCGAAAAGAAAACCTTCCAGTAACCACTGTAAAATCTGTTTGCGATGCGCAGCATATAAATTGTAACGCGCGGATGATATAATCTCGCTTCGGTTGGATTATTGTATTATGAGAAAGAGAGTCGCCTCAGTTCTATTGTCTATGCTCATATCAGCTGTCCTTCCGCTGATTTCCGAAGAAAAGATGGATCTGGTAACTTCGCCGGAGTGCTACAAAAAGGGCGGCAATCTGATCCTATATATAAATCTTCCGATCGAGCTCATAAAAGGAATATCCGATTACCAGCTGAAGATTTTAATAACGAGCAACGGCCTTTCCGTGGATGAAATCCTTGCCGGGGATCAGCTGACTATTTACGCCCTGGAGAAAGAAAAGATTGACACGATACCGGAGCTTCAGAAGGCCGGCTTTAATAAAAACAATATTATAGCCTTCCCGGTCAGGATAGATGAGAACGCATCAGGAAACCTGATAATCAATCTTGAACTCATTACGTCTGGAAAAACAGTTTCCCTGCTGAGGACTATGATATCTGAAGAATCTGACTGCCCTTCCATTAAAAAGGCGGGACAGAAAAAGGCTGATCCTCTGCCGGTAAGCGGAGTTGCAGGTGCGAAAGACTACCGCGAAAGGTTTATCTACGGCGACATAACCGTCAAAGAGGTTGAGTGGCCGGATTTTGTGCTTATTCTCAAGGCGGAAAAGGCTCTTGGGGGAGGGGTCGAGAAGGCATATATAAAAATCTCTCAATCGGGGACATACAGTTACCGCCTGGGAAATCTATATCCGGGCGAATATGTCTTCGAGACTTTGAATCTTGAAACAGACGTCAATCCTACCAAAGTTGTATTTGGCGCCGATGAACTTTCTAAAAGGATTGATATTCATATACCGGGGATAGCGCCCGTGAATCTCAGGCTTTATAGTCTGGAAATTGCGAGTAGAACCATCGGAGAGGGTGGAATTTATTCCTACCATCTGAAGGCGTATGTCTGCAGATTCGATGATTCCAGGGCGAGGAATCTTTTTTTCAATTGGGAATGTGGTGGAATATATTACTATAATGCCCATGCGCCGGAGAGAGGCCGGTGCGTTCCACTTTTTCCAGCCCCGATCCTGTTGAAAATGAACGAGCAAATAAGCGTCGAGCTCATAGTCAATCCACCCGCAAAAAAGGAACCGCCGGAACAGGCTTCGCCGGAACTTTTCGAAACAGACAGAAACGACAATGAATTGAAGATAACTTTATCCGGTGGAAATTGAAGAAAAAAACTCCGCTTCGCTCCCGTTTTACTGAAAAGAATTTCGATACCTGCTTTTTTCGAAGCCGCGCTATTCTCTGGATAACTTGACATAGAGAGATAGATCGGCGCCTGAGAGCAACAAAACGACCTTCCCGCCCTTGACGGTCCATTCTGTCCGGTACTCGATTCTGCCCCGTTTCATCAGCAAAAGGGATGTCTTTTCGCTCATATTGGCGCCTTGCTTATGAAATGAAACCGGAGCGCCGATTTTATCCAGCAGGATCATCTCGATATCCCTGAAAGTTCTTATTGCCGTATTGGCATCGGCGTCATTTATCGGTCGGGTTTTGAACCACGTCCCACCGGAGAGGTCAAGCTCGCTTTTAAGATCGGTCTCGGTCTTGAAATAAAGCGTTTTACCGGCGAGGCAGGTTGTCCAGGATTTTTCTAAGGCGGATTTACCAAGAATCATTGCCGTGAGTTCCGAATTTTTCAGCGTCGGGCATTTTTCCCATGGAACTTCATCTATTGAATGGATGCCTTGGGACGACAGAAAACCTGACGCATTCAGTAACAAAAAAGAGATATACCCGCAGACACGAAGTTTCATTTATTTTATAAGCTGTAATGTGGCGTTTGCCGAGATATGAACGGGAACCTGCATCAAGGTCGCAGAGGCGTCTTTTACTTTGATATTGGAGTCCACTTCATAATTGAGCCTGTATTCGCTGAAGTATCCCTTGTTCACGAGATAGTGGAGATAGCCGGTCCCTTTGCCGTTGCCATCGAAGACGGCGGTCCCTTTGCCGAAAGGCTTCGAACCTTTCAGCGAAACAGAATAATCCGCCGAGATCATTGCTTCGAAGCCGGCCTGTGTGTCAATAACAGAATCGAGTGTGTACTTGATGGAGAGCAGCACATCGAGCTGCATTCCCTCGAAAGGGATCACCATCTGTCTGTTTTCAGTCCAGCTCTCTCCCATTTCCACAGGTTTGGAGGGAAGGGTGGGAAAATAATTGCGGATTATCTGGACCAGAGAAAAATTCATTATATTCTGGGTTTTCAGGGCGGCAAGATTGCTGATTTCGTCAACCTTGCCGGCGCGGTTAAAAACAATTTTCAACGCCTTATCCTGGCCGGTGCTCAAATCCAGATTCCTTGTGCTGACGGCCGACTGCAGCGTCACGGCGAGATTGCCGCTTGTGAGGGATGTGTATACGTTGTTCGCGGTGACCCGCTCGATTTCGATGATCAGCTCGCCTGAGGCCGATGCCCCGAGCGAGGCGTCGTTGCCCATAAGGCTGACGCTGTCTGATTTTATCAGGCTGTCCAGATTGTATGTCAATTTTTCTCCAAGCGGCGGAGAAAAACGGATAGTGATTTTATCAGAACCGGTCAATCCGTAAGCCATTAGAAATGCGCTTATTATAAAGGCCGCTATTTTACAAGATTTCACTTTGCTCTCCCCGACTATATTTTTAATATTCCATTATATATCAAACGGCAAGTAAATCAGTAAAAAACGGAGGGTTGAATAGGAGAAAGAAATAAAGCTCATCGGCCTGTCGCTTCCTTGACTCCGATTTATCTATAAAATATTATTGTATAGCTATGTCCAAACTCTCTCGATTTGAAAATATCAAAAAAAGGAGGTTGGAACTATTTTATTGAAAAGAACACGGGTAATCGTTCAAATATTGCTGTTTCTGTTTTTCTTTTTCCTGCTTGTCAGAACAGAGTACAGGGGTTTTAACGAGATACAATATCCGGTGAGAATCTTTCTCGACTTCGATCCATTGATCCTTTTCTCCACGCTTCTCAGCGCGCGGGCTATCCCCGCCGGACTTCCGGCAGCGATCGGCTTGTCATTGCTGCTCATCATGGTGACCGTTCTGCTCGGACGGGTATTTTGCGGCTGGGTCTGCCCCTTCGGCGTAATCAATCATTTTGTGTCGTGGCTCAAAGGGAGAAAAGAGAAGAAGAACAGGCTTCAAATTGACCGAAACCTTTATAATAAGAATCAAAGATGGAAATACTGGCTGCTTGCGGGACTTCTATCCGGGGCTCTCTTCTCGGTTCAGCTGTCCGGCCTCTTCGACCCTCTTTCGATCATCATTCGATCTTTTGCGGTGGCGGTAAATCCGCTTATAAATTTCGCCTTGCGCTCATTTTTCGACGCTGTTTATTTTTTGGGATTCAAACCTCTGTCGGCGCTGACCGAGCCAGCCTATGATTTTCTGAAGGAACATTATCTGTCGTTCGAACAGCCGGAGTTTTCGCATGCCTTTCTGATCTTCCTCATTTTCGGCGGTATTCTGCTTTTGAACTTATATCGCTCTCGATTTTGGTGCCGGTATCTTTGCCCCCTCGGCGCGCTGCTCGGCATCCTCGGAAGGAGAAGCCTGCTTCAGCTCAAGGTAAACGAGAAATGCACGGGGTGCAGTCAATGCGTCAGGACCTGTCCGGCGGCGGCGGAGCCACATGCGAAGAAAGGCGGCAAGGAGCACGGCTGGCGGCCTTCGGAATGTTTTGTATGCTATAATTGCGTTGACACATGCCCCACAAACGCTCTTGCGTTTAAATTCACGGTTCCTTTTAAAAGACAGGAAACGGTCGGTGTGGATGTTTCACGAAGGCAGTTTATAGGTTCCGGGCTTGCCGCTGTCGCCCTTGTGCCGGCGCTCAAAATCGGCGTGGGCAACAAACTTCAGAACCCCGGTTTGATCCGTCCGCCGGGCGCTTTAAACGAAAAGGAATTTTTGCAGAGATGCGTCCGCTGCGGTGAATGCATGAAGGTTTGCCTGACAAACGGCATCCAGCCGACGTTCCTCGAAGCGGGCCTGGAAGGGATGTTCACTCCCGCGCTTGATATGCGGGCGGGTTATTGCGAATATAACTGCAGCCTCTGCGGCCAGGTGTGCCCCACAGGCGCGATCAAAGAACTCGAGATAAGCGAGAAGCAGAAAGTGAAAATCGGTCTTGCGTTCATTGACCGAAGCCGTTGCATTCCATATACCCTGGGTATTAACTGTATCGTATGCGAAGAGCACTGTCCGACTCCCCAAAAGGCGATATGGTTCGAGGAAAAAGAAATGCAGAACGACCAAGGGGAACGAAACATCATAAAACTCCCGCGCGTGAACCTGGAGCAGTGCATCGGTTGCGGGATATGCGAAAACAAATGTCCTGTCCTGGATAAACCCGCGATCTATGTCACTTCGGTAGGCGAATCCCGCAATCCGGACAGCAGGATGCTGTTGGACCAGTCCGGCAGCGGTTATTAGTGAACCGGGAAATTCATTGTTCTGAAGAAACGTTCTTTCATTTTTAAAATGGAGGCATTGAAATGCAGGAAGAGATGACGTTAACACGTCATATAATGCTGGAACAATCCATGCACCCCGAGGCCCGAGGTGCTTTTTCTGCGCTCATCAACCAGATCGCTCTTGCGGCCAAGATCATTAACTCTCGTGTGAATATGTCGGGTCTTGCCCAGATGCTCGGATTCGCCGGAACAAAAAACATACACGGCGAATCTCAGCAGAAACTGGACGTTTACGCGGACGCAACTTTTTTTGATGTTCTCGATCATACAGGCTTGATCGCCGGCGTGCTGTCCGAGGAAAGCGTGGATATTAAACAAGTCCCCGATAAATACCCCAGGGGAAATTACGTTATAGCTTATGACCCGCTGGATGGATCGTCGAATATCGACGTAAATGTCAGCATAGGCTCTATTTTCGGGATTTACCGCAGGGTTTCGACCGGTCCGGCTTGCATAGATGCCGATTTTATGCAGACCGGACGGAACCTCGTCGGTTCCGGGTATGTGATCTATGGATCGAGCACAATGATGGTTTATACAACCGGTCACGGGGTTCACGGCTTCACGCTCGATCCGACCATCGGTGAATTCATCCTTTCGCATGAAAACATTACGATACCTTCGAAATGCAGCATCTTAAGCATCAATGATAGCAACAAGAGCAATTGGTATCCCTGGACGTATAAATATGTTGAAGATATTCTCGGGAGGAACACCGAGAAAGAAAGGTTCGTGGTGAGCCGGTGGATCGGTTCTCTTGTCGCGGACTTGCACCGAAACCTGATTAAAGGTGGAATCTTCCTCTACCCGGCGGACAAACGTCAGCCGAACGGCAGGCTGCGGCTGCTCTATGAAGCGCAACCGTTTGCTTTCATCGCCGAGCAGGCAGGCGGCTCATCCTCCAACGGATACCAGAACATCCTGGATATTGAACCGAGTGAACTTCACCAGAGAGTGCCTCTGATTATCGGAAACAAGGCTGAGGTCGCGATGGCGGAGGAATATGTCAGAAAGCACAGCGAGTCTTAGAGCGGATTCGTTTTAACTATCATTACGCTTGTTCCACGGAAGAAAGCGCAATGCGTCATTGCGCTGAGATCGGCGGAACGAGAAAATTTGATTGTGATTGATCAGGAGGATTTGATGAAAAGAGTGACTTTAATTTTGCTGATTTTCAGCCTTTTATTTTCTCTTGTGGTTTTGCTATCCGAATCAGTTCCGGTTTTTGCCGCAACCGAAGAGAGCGGAATGCAAGCTGATAGATCTGATATCAATCTCTCGGAAGAAACGGCCTATAATTTTTCACGCCTCGCCTTGAAGTGCGTCAAAATGGAATTCCCCAATAAAATGGATCACGTGATGAACGACGGCGCAGACGTCAAAGGTCCCGCGGTGTTCCATCCGGCATTTTACGGCTGCTTCGACTGGCATTCTTCCGTGCATGGGCATTGGATGCTTGTAAAACTGCTGAAGCTCCACCCGGAAATAAGGAATGCAGTGGAGATCAGGGCGGCATTGGGTCAGAATCTTTCGGCAGAAAATATTCTCAAGGAAGTTGCATATATAAAGCAACCCGGGAGGAAATCGTTTGAGCGCACTTATGGATGGGCTTGGACGCTCAAGCTAGCTGAGGAACTTTATGGCTGGGATGACCAGGACGGGAAGAAATGGTCGAAGAATATGGAACCGCTTGCAAAAGAACTATCAGCTATGTATCAGGATTTCCTGCCCCGCCAGACCTACCCGATAAGGACGGGCGTTCATCCGAACACCGCATTCGGAATCGCCTTCGCTTATGACTATGCGTTGAAGACTGGCGACTTGAAGCTGGTAGATTTGCTGAAAGAAAGAGCGTTGTTCTATTATTCAGCAGATGCCGGATGTCCGGCGGTCTGGGAACCGGGCGGTGAGGATTTCTTCTCCCCCTGCCTTATTGAGGCCGATCTTATGCGCCGTATTCTCGGAGAAGATGAATTCTCAGTCTGGTTCGATAAATTCCTCCCTGGTTTCGAACAGGGTTGGGCGGCCAATCTTCTCAAACCCGCTGTGGTGGCAGATCGCACAGACCCGAAGATCGTTCATCTCGACGGCTTGAACCTGAGCCGCGCATGGTGTATGTATGGGATCGCTTCCGCTTTGAAAAACAACCCGGCTTTAAGCAAGCGATTTCGTGACACTGCGGATATTCACGCGGCGGATGCACTTGCCCACGTGTCGAGCGGCAGCTATGAAGGCGAGCACTGGTTAGCCTCATTTGCCGTTTATATGCTATCAGCCAAAACGGAATGATTGCGGTTTAAAATTTAAGCTGATATCCGGTCCGGCTTTTACAGCCATATTTTTGGGAACTCAATGAAAGACAAATCATTGATGAGAGCTTGTTTGTATATTCTTCTTATTTTCGCCGCTTTATCGGTGTGGGCAGAAGATTTAGTGAACGAGAGAATAATAGTATCCGCCAGCCGGTATCCGATTACTTTCAATCACCTTTGCCGTAGCGTAGAGGTGCTTGACACGCGGGAGATCGCCAAATTGCCCGTAACCAACCTGCAGGATTTGATTGCATACATTTCCGGTATTGACCTACGCGCAAGGGGCATCTTGGGCGTCCAGGCGGATGCATCCATCCGGGGTTCATCGTTCGAACAGGTTCTCGTCCTGGTGGACGGGGTAAAAATGAACAATGCTCAAACCGGCCACTTCAACCTAAACCTGCCTCTCACTTTGAAAGACATCGAGAGGATAGAAATATTGAAGGGCGGTGGTTCGAGGATTTTCGGAGCGGGGGCTTTCGGAGGGGTCATCAATATAATCACAAAAAATCCAGATAGAGACAGTATATCTATCAATTTTAACGGCGGCGAATATGGATTTTATGATGCTGGTATTGCCGTCGCGCTGGTGATCGCTGAGAATTTTACCGAGAGCTTCTCATATCAAAAATCATCATCCGATGGATTTGCGCACAATACCGATTTCTACATCTCGACGGTCCGTCTGCATTCCAATTTAAAAACCGGTAGCGGAAGCTTCGATCTTTCTCTCGCGCGGACGGATAGGACATACGGCGCCAATTCATTTTACTCAGATAAATATCTTAACCAATGGGAGGATACTTCGTCTAATCTGATAAGTGCGAGCGCCAATCTGATAATCGGAGGGATTTTATTCCTTCCGAAAATTTACTGGACACGGAGCGACGATACCTTTCTCCTTGACCGGTATGCGGAGAATTCATATAGAAATGAGAGCGGTTTCGACAGGTATGGTGTTGAGTGTCATACGTCATTTGAGACATCGCTTGGGACTACATCATTGGGGGGAGAATACAACAAAGAAAGATTATCAAGTATCGTGTCCGGCGATCATACGCGAGACGGCACAACGTTCTTTGCTGAGCAGCAAATAAATGTAGGCGATAAGTTGTATATCGTTCTCGGAGCATCAGCCTACCTGGATTCGTCTGAAAGCAATGAGCTATCGCCGGGAATTGATTTGGGCTTTCAGCCGTTTGATGGTTTCAATATATATGCCGCGGTGAACCGGGCGTTCAGGCTTCCAAGTTTTACCGAGCTTTATTATACCGACCCTGTTCATAAAGGAAATCCAACATTGTCTACTGAGACTGCCTGGACTTATGAAATAGGTGGAAGATTCAATCTGAGCGCGATGTCCGTGAATTTATCCTTGTCAAGAATCGAGGGTTCGGATTTGATTGATTGGGTCAGGACTGATCCTAACGCAATATGGGAGACGAAAAATATTCGCAATGCCCGATTCGATTCGTATGAAGCGTCATTTCAATATCCCCGGTGGGATGCGGACGTTCGGGAGGACGACTTCAGGATTAAAGGCTCATATACATATACTTATGGAAAGACATATGCTTTCACGTTTCAATCCAAATATGTCTTCGATTATTTGAAACATAAAATCATCGTGTCGGCTGAGTTTCCTGTTGCTGAACTGGCTGATGCCGTAATAATATTGCGATATGAAGAAAGGATCGGAAAAGAGGGGGTTTTTTTAGCGGATACAGGTTTCTCCAAAGAGCTCGATTTTTTACGGATTTCCGTTCAGATCAAGAATCTTTTTAATGTCGAGTACCGGGATATCGGTTCAGTGCCGATGCCGGGAAGATGGTTTTTCGCGGGAATCGGCTTCGACTTAACCGACAGGGAGCCGTAATAACAAAGGCACAATAAAAAATAATTCCTTGATTGAGACAAGGGTTTTTTTAAAAAGGATTGTTCTTATTATTAAAGATGTCGGCAAAGATGAGAGGATTTAGTTGCGTGAAGGAGGGGTGTTTTTCCGACTTTTCTTCCACTTGAAGGTTATACAAAAGATATTTGCCTGGAGAGGAGGAAAAGCTGATTTTAGGCGAATTGTAAAGGTATTTTCCCATCATAATAATTGCATATGTATCAAGGAGGTTATATGAAGCGAAGACAGTTTTGTTTTCTGTTGCTTCTGACGCTGTTTTTAATTCTTCCTTCAGCGGTATTTTCAGCGGATGAAACGCTGCACTCGGTCTGGGCTGTGAAGGACTGCAAGATAGTCATCCAGCCTGGCAGAGTGATAGAGAAGGGTGTGATCATCATCCGTAACGGCTTGATCGAATATGCGGGTCCGGTTGTTTCGATTCCGGCCGATGCGGAGGTCATCGAAGGCAGCGGATTGACGGCATACGCCGGGTTTATAGATGCGTTCGGTGATTCAATCCTGAAGATGCCGGAGGAAAAAAGGGATCCATCAAAGATGTATTCCGGCGACTTCAGTGAAAAAGAAAGGGGCATCGCTCCGGAAATCAAGGCGTACGATTATGCAAATCTCACGAAGGCAGGCATAAGCAAGTTTCATAAGAGCGGCATCACTGCGGTCCTCGTTATTCCGTCCAAAGGCATCTTTACCGGCCAGGCTTCGTTGTTTTCGCTTTCACAGACTGGCAAGGAAAAGGCGGTTATCTTAAAGGATAATCTTCTCGGCATCGGATTTTCTGCGTCAAGTGTGACGGGTTATCCCGATTCGTTGATGGGTGTTATCGCATTTCTGAAACAGGAATTCGCTGACCTGGCATATTATATTATGCATACCAGCCGCTGGGAAAATGATATGAACGGCATCAGCAGGCCGGAATACAAAGCGGAATTCGAAGAGCTTCTTCCGTTTTTCACCGGCAAAAAGCAGGTGGTTTTTCTCTGCCGCAATCAAAATGACATCATCCGTGCTATTAAAATCGGAAGTGAATACAAGCTTAAATACCTGATTTGCGACATCGGCGGTGAGGCGTTCCGTGTGATACCGGAATTAAAGAAATCCGGCGTCCCTGTTTTGCTCACGCTAGGGTTCAAATCCCCATCTACAAGTATCTATTCTCAGCAAGGAAAAGATGTCAGGTCTGAAGCTGAAAGGGAACTTTATCCATCCAATGCCGCGAGGCTTGAAGAGGCGGGAGTCAAATTCGCGTTTTCCTCTTATTCGACCCCTGAACCGGACAAATTCCTTGGAAATATTATGATAGCGGTTGAAAAGGGTCTATCAACTGAAAAAGCGCTGCGCGCTTTGACTGTTGATGCCGCTGCGGTCTTCGGCGTGGACAGAGCTCTCGGGACGATCGAGGCGGGCAAGATCGCGAACGTCGTCCTTTCCGTGGGTGATCCGTTATTGAAGGAATCGAAGGTCAAATATGTCTTTGCTGACGGGATAAAGTTCGATATGAAAGAAAAGAAAGCCGAGGAGGGCGAGAAGCCAACGGTAAATGTTTCAGGCAAATGGGAGATTACTACTGAAGGCGGAATGGGTATGAAATTTACGCTTGAATTGACGCAGGAAGAGGCGACTCTGTCGGGAAAAAGGATCACACAGTTCGGCCAGGATGAATTCACCGACGGGACGGTCTCCGGAAACGAGATAAACCTGACCATCACCATTAACGCGATGGGCAGGACTGTTGATATTTATGTTTCCGGCACGGTTGAAGGCGATACCATAAGCGGAACGATCAGCTTCGGCGCAATGGGCTCTGCTGAATTCACCGGCAAGCGAATTCCATAAGGAGATGTAAAAATGAAACAGAAAAGATTCAAATATCTGCTGATAAGCATTCTGGTCCTTTCGGTATCCGCTATAGCTGTCGCGGGAAAAGACGAAATTCTTCTTAAAAATGGAAATATCATTACGATCACCGGCGCCGATATTAAAGGCGGAGATATCCTGATCAAAGGCTCGAAAATTGAGAAGATCGGCAAGAACATCAAGGCAGGTCCCGATGCGCTTGTAATACACCTTAACGGCAAATGGGCGATGCCCGGGATCATTGATTCCCATTCACATATTGCGGTTGAGGGAGGTGTGAATGAAACCGGCAACCTGATGACTGCGGAAGTGGATGTCAAGGATGTTCTGAATTCGGAGGATTATAATATTTTTCTCGCACTTGCAGGCGGTGTTACGACCATTCACACAATGCACGGTTCCGCCAATCCCATAGGGGGCCGCGGGATTGTTCTCAAGCTCCGCTGGGGCAGCACAGCTCCGGAAATGATCTTCAAAGGCGCGCCCGAAACGGTCAAGTGGGCTCTCGGAGAGAACCCGAAACAATCCAGCTTTTCTATGGGCAGGGGACGTTATCCGAAGACAAGAATGGGCGTGGAAGCCTCCATTCGTGCCATATTCGAGGAAGCCAGGGATTATATGAAGGCTTGGGATGATTACGACAAAAAGAAGGATAATAAAGTAAAGCCTTTGCCTCCTAAAAAAGACCTCAGGCTCGAAGTAATAGCTGATGTCCTTCGGGGGAAATATCTCGTCCGCTGTCATGCATACGAAGCGGAGGAGATGCTCTCGATAATGAAGCTTTGCAAGGAATATGGTGTGAAACTGGCGGTCTTCGAGCATGGCCTCGAAGGCTACCGCATAACCAACGAGTTGATCAAATACGGTGTGGGCGTTTCAACCTTCGCTGATTTCTGGGCTTATAAGTGGGAGGCTTTCAAGACTATGCCTCACAGCGCAGCTTTGATGGCGAAAAGAGGGGTGCTGATAGCTTTGAACTCGGATGATGCCGAGAGGATGCGAAGGCTATATCTCGACGCCGCCAAGACCATCCGGTTCGGCGGTTTAAGTGAAAGCGAAGCGCTGAAAACGATAACAATCAATCCCGCGAAAATGCTCGGCGTTGACAAATGGGTTGGAACGCTTGAGCCGGGAAAAGATGCCGACATCGCCATCTTCAACCGGCATCCGCTCGATCCATATACTTTTTGCGAGATGACGATGGTGGATGGTAAAGTGTTCTTCGACCGCGCGAAGTATTTCGAGGATAGAAAGAAAGCTGAAGAAATCAAGAAACAGAAAGAGGAACAGAAGAAGGCTGAAGATATGAAGAAGAAAGAGTCAGAGCGGAAACCTGATGAAAACCAAAAGAAGCCCGATCCGAAATCTATGGAAACACAAGCGCCGAAGGGAGGGAATTAAGATGAAAAAACTACTGTTGATTATAACGGTTTCTCTTCTTGGGTTGTGCACAATCGTCGGAGCAACGAGCGATACAATACTGATTAAAAATGCCAGGATTTATCCTGTGGTCGGAGCTCCTATCGAAAAAGGGGACCTGCTTATAAGCGGCGGAAAGATTGCTCGTATCGGAGCGGTTATCGAAGCGCCTTCCAATGCGGTTGTAATAGACGCGAGCGGTATGGAGGTGTATCCCGGATTTATTGATGCCTATACGCGTTTGGGATTGGTGGAAGTTTTCTCCATTCCTGCAACAGCTGATGCAAGTGAAATGGGCAGGGAAAACCCGGAATTGAAAGCAACCTGGGCGCTAAATCCCCAGTCCGTCCATTTCGCGACGAGCCGCATAAACGGCACTACGAGCGCGCTTGTTGCGCCAAGCGGCGGAACATTCTCCGGGATGACAGCTGTTGTCAGAATGGACGGATGGACTGTGGACGAGATGCTGGTGAAGGACTGTGCAACGATGATAATCAACTTTCCGGTCACTCCAAGACCTATCCGTGATATCGAAGTGAAGAAGGAGGAGGGGGAAAAAGACGAGGTAACGGTAAAGCTTGTTGACAAGATCAAAGATTATCTGAAAGAAGCCCGCCGTTATCATGAACTCAAGAAAGCCTCTGAGGAGAAAGGAACGAAAGCACCGGACTTCAACGCAAAGTATGAAGCCCTGCTGCCGGTACTTGAGGATAAAATGCCGGCAATCATCTCCGTCGAGAAGGCAAAGGATATCAAGCTGGCGATTAAATTCGTCCAAGATGAGAAGATAAAAGCGATATTTTACGGTTGCGGACAGGGGTATTTGGTTGCGGATAAACTTGCCGAGGCGAAAATACCAGTCATCCTCGACAGCTTATATACCGGGCCGGCAGAACCGGAGGACGCCTATGATTCCCAATGGACGAATGCCGCTGCGCTCGTCAAGGCAGGTGTGAATATCTGCTTTTCCACCGGCAATAATCCGGCCGGTGGCAAAAACTTGCCGTATTTCGCCGCGCGCGCCGTGGCCTTCGGGCTCGATCATGACAAGGCAATCGAAGCGCTGACTATCAATCCGGCCAAATTCTTTGGCGTGGATAGCTTCCTCGGAAGCCTTGAAGCTGGCAAAGACGCGGATTTGTTTATCACAACAGGTGATCCTCTTGATTGCCGCTCCGTTGTCAAGTATCTCTTCATCAAGGGAAAGATGACGGATATGGACAACTGGTGGGAAACGATGTATCAAAAATGGGAGAAACGACCGTTGTAATCCTGCATTTAAGAACTTAATATTTGGCTCAAGGGTTAGGCTCTTGAGCCGTTTTTTTTAGAATTCCAGCTCTTCTGCTTGTTTCAGAAACATCTCGATAAGAGTTGAACGCGAAACGATTCCATTTTTTAGCCTTTTAATGTGGAGGGTTTTAAATTTGGGTTCAGCGCTGCAATCGAAAATGACGCGAATCGCCTGCTCGACAAACGCGGAATCATCCGGCTCTTCCCAGTTTATCAGCTGTATGGGATGCAGTAGTGGCAGCAGCTCGATCTGTTTTAAGCGCAAAAATTCAAACAAATCTCCTCCTGTTCTCACGCATCCCACTATATTGAAATATTTGGTTTGGGGGCGGAGATATCCTGATCTTTTCTTGAGGCTGAAGAAATAATACGTTGAATAAGGACTGTGTGAGGATTCAGCAGTTTTATAGCCATCATCGGATACGGCTTTTGCCTTGTGGACTTTGACTTTACTCTTGTTTTTTGCAAGCCACCTGATGAGATCCGCTCTGCGCATCAAGAGGACATCACCACCGGAAATTTTCTGAAGGATGGCATTGATATTGGAATTTCTCTGCAAAAAAATCCATCTGTTCTTTGTGCGTAAAATCTGGCATTTAGCTGCCGGTGTGAAATTCAGGAACCTCAGACCCCTCAGATAAATTGAACCTGGCTTCTCAGGCGAATAAAAATCCGCGAAGTGATAATATGCGGGGAGACTGTCGGATTTGACCTCCTTATCTATCAGACCTGAAATTTCTTTTGAAGTGAACCATTTAGAATAGCACCCAAAGCGGTCAATCAATTCCCGACGTGTATAACCGCCGGTTCTCATCTTATCGGAATAATATCGGACGGTGGGATCTTCCACCGTTGCAGCCCCGAAAGACAACCGGGAGATGTATGCTATGAAATCCTTCTCGCTGAGAGCTTCGAATGCTTCCTTGCTCAGAAGATCGAGAGGCGCTATATTTTCAGCTTTAAAGCATATTTCGATGGGGCTGTTTTTTTGAAAAAGTATCACCTTTCTGAATAATTTGTGCTTTGAATAAAAAAAGTCATCGAGGGCGAAATCCACAAGGGCATATCGTTCAGCCGGGATTCGGGTCTCTCCGCTTGTATAGAACAATTCAAAAATCCTGTGATTATACAGAGCTATCGCATCATTCTTGCCCAGGCTCTTTACAAGTTGATAATCCGTTTGATCGTCGGTCATCACCCTTTGACTGTCGCCCATCGAATGAATAATTACTTTTTCGGCCCAACCATAACGCCTCATATTTCCTTCGGTCAGATAAAGTGTCCCTGCGTTCCCTGATTTATAGAAATCGGAAAGACGATGATAATTCTCCCTGTAGAAAGGCCTGGTGGATTTGAAGGCTTCAACCCCTGCGTTTGCAAACACTATAAAGAAAAAAAGCGAAAAGAGCGTAGACGCAAAAACAGGTTTTATTTTCCAGCCGCTGGACTTTTTAGGTTTTGATAAGAATGCATAAGCCGATGAGATGATATAACCTGTAAGCAGGGCGAGCGCGGGGTAGGATGGAAACATATACCTGTTTATCCTTGTCGCAGCAATGGACAAGGCGATAAAGGGAAGCAGAAACCAGAAGAGAAGGGGGATCAGAATTTTTTGTTTCCTTTTAAATACGAGAAATACCGAGGCGATCAACGAAGCGATTGCCAGCGGGAACCAGTAGCCGGTATCTCTTAACAGCCATTTGATGTAGTAAAAAGAATCGCCCCTTCCATGCTCGCCGGTCCCCTCAGTAACCACCGTGAAAACCTCGTAGCCGAAAAAATGCCTGAGGAAAGTTTTATTATGAAGTGCATAAGGTATATAAAATGCGAGAACCGGAAGGAGCCATGCCGCTGTCATCAGGAAAAAACGTTTGTTCAGCAGACCGGAGAATCCTTTTTCCACAAGCAAATAAAGCGCAGCGGCGGCGAACGGAAGGACGGCGGAAATATGTTTGAAGTAAGTGATAAACGCCAGGCTAAGGCCGCATAAAAGCCACCCGAATTTTTTCTCCCTGTGGAATATGAAAAAATAAAAGAATGAGACTGTCCCAAGCATCGCGCCCGAATCATAGCCGTTTACCCTTGCCCAATAATCGATCAGGAGTCCTTTGAAAGTAATGAAAATGAATCCGGCGGAAAAACCTGTCCAGCTGTCCCGCAGGTTTATGCCGATAAGAAAAATTATAAAAATCGTTACCAGACCCATCATTGCATCCAAAAACCTGATTGTAAACGTGTTAATACCGAAAGCTTTGTAGAGCGGATATTTCATCCAGGTTTTCAATGGAGGCTTGATATTATAAAAATTTTGGAGCTCCCCTTTGGGGAAAAGGAGATTCTGCCCGTCCTTCATAAATTCCACGTCTTTTGCGCTGTAGAGGGCTTCGTCGTAATAGAGGGGTGTATTTTTGCCGAGGTCTTTGAACAAGATCAATGCGGAAAAGAGGATTAGGGCTGCCACAAGAATATAATCTCTTTTATAACTCATCGAATCCTTTAATTTTTTCATCCGAGCCTTTAATGAAAAAACCGATCATCAGCTTTGCCGCCCATCGGCGGGAAAGAATATGCTATAGAAAACGTGGGGAAATTCAATCAGGGAAAATAGCCTCCCGTGAGACGGTCATATTACAAAGAATAAGGCAAATTCATCCTGTTTTTGTTACGGAAAAACCCCGACGGTAAACAGCCGAGCCTCGATCAAGCGTTCTTCAGTGGATTATTTCTTTGCGGCGTATGCCTGAATGGCGGTTACAGCCGCTGTATTGATGATGTCCTCAACGTTACAGCCGCGCGACAGGTCATTGCAAGGCAGTTTCAGCCCCTGAAGGAAGGGTCCTATTGCCTCCGCTTTTCCCATACGCTGAGCAATCTTGTATCCGATATTCGCGGAGTCAAGGTCAGGAAAAATGAAAGTGTTTGCCTTGCCGGCGACCCTGCTTCCAGGTGATTTCCTCTCGCCGATGGATGGAATTACGGCTGCATCGAACTGCATCTCGCCGTCTATCTCTATATCCGGGCGCTTTTCTTTCGCAATCTTTATGGCTTCCAGTACTTTTTCCGTATCCGGATGTTGCGAGCTGCCTTTTGTCGAGAAGGAAAGCATCGCGACAAGTGGTTCGGTTTCGAGAAAGAACCTGGCGTTGTCGGCTGAAGCGAGCGCGATTTCCGCAAGTTGAACGGCGTTCGGCTGGGGAACCACCGCGCAATCGGCGAACACCATCAGACCGTTTTTGCCGAAGGAAGTGTCCGGTGAAACCATAATGAAGAAGCTGCTGACAATCGAAAAACCAGGTGCGACGCCGATGAGCTGCAGCGCTGCCCGCACAGTATCAGCGGTTGCATGAACCGCTCCGGCGACGGAACCGTCAGCCTCTCCGCTTTCAACCATCGCGGCGCCGAAGAACATCGGGTCTTTGATCGTTTTGCCAGCCTCTTCAAGGGTTACGCCCTTGTGCTTGCGTTTTTCGTAATAGAGTTGGGCGTATTTTTCAAAATTCGGCGATTTTTCCGGTTCAACGAGCTGAAGGTCACCGAGCTGGGCGCCCAATTTTTGCGCTTTCACGCGGATCTCATCCTCTTTGCCAAGCATTACAACCTTGGTAATTTTCTCTTTATGAAGAATGGCAGCGGCCCTGATAGTCCGTTCGTCATCCCCTTCGGGAAGAACGATTGTTTTATTGAGTTTTGAAGCTCTTTCTCTGATATTTTCAACAAACCCCATCTGGCACCTCTGAAAAATAGTTTAAAAAAATATCTTAAAGCACGGATTCGTAAAATGCAAATTTTCCAACCGGTCATGGAGAATCAGAGAATATCACACTGAATTTTGATAGCAGTTTATCGTTACAGCTCCTTAAATTTATCTATCAGGGGGGCGATATCTGGAGGATGTCTCAAATTCCAAATTGCTGAATAATCGGATGTATCAGCCGTATTCCGGTTCTACGAAAGTTGATGATCTCAATCGGTGGGCTTCAGGTTGCCGGCGTTCCTGGATTCTTTCGCCTGAGATTTCATTCTGAAGATTAATATCTCGAAGCTGATGGCAGCCTTTTTTGTGAACAGCTGCATATTTATGACCGCTTGTTTCGAGATTTCGCTTTGATAGTTTGCCATATAGAGCAGGGCGACGATCCTGTTCTGGACGATGAGAGGCAAGAGGCATATCTCTTGCGGCCAGGGGGTGTTAAGAAGTTTGAAGATGGCGCGGTTATTGTTGCTGATCGCAGCAGGTCCGCAGTAGATGGAACTTGCTTTAATCATATCGAGGAAAAAGGAATCCGCCAGGAGGGAGAACGTAAATTCCTGTATCGTGTTTTTGTCAACGGTTCTTCCCATTCCCATCCAGCCCTTGATCTCCTCCGGATTGATGAAAAACAGCGCCGCATCGTCAACAAAATTGCAGGCGAGCGTGAGCATCGTAATCGCCACCTGTTCCCTGTTCGTGGTGCGCGCCAGCATCATTGTAGCTTCGCCCAGCGATATCGGCTCGACGACAGGCGTTGCACGATCAACCACCTTCGGACGTTTCCAGCCCGTGCGTTCCTTGTAATCGGTGAAAAAATCTTCCTCGGAAAGAAGTTCTTCGAGAGATTGGCTCTCTTTCGGGAAGATATTCCCGTTTTCGTCCGAGGTAAGGAGGGACGAATCTTTTTCGAGGTAGTTTTCCAGCTTTTTTAAATCGGAGAAGGCGGGTTCGGATTTGGGCGCCAGGTCGCGATCAAACTCCTCGATGATTTTTTGCAGATCATTTCCACGTGTCTCTTTTTTCCATAGCGGTACAATCTCTTTATCTTCCGGAGATGCCGGTTTTTGGATACCTTTGCCGTTAAGGATGTTTTCTTCGGCGCTGGGATCGAAATCGTAATAAGACTTCATTGCATCAACCCATTGAATCTCCGGGAAGATATACTGTGAAATGGTTTTACCGGTGATATGCTCGATGTCCCGTATCTCCTCCGGCTTCAGGATGTCAATGCCGGCGATCTTCATCCTGCTGCCTGTGATCTCGAACGGGATGCATTTATATTTGACAGCGGTTTCCCTGTTGAGGGAAGTGATTACGGATTTTGCAATCTCGCCGACCTTTCCGATGTTAATCCCTTTGGCATTCTTGATGACCTGTAGAAGGCTGATGAGGACATCCTCCGAAATCAAACCCAGTTTGACGAGATTCGTTCCGATCCTGCCTCCGTATATTATCTGGCGGTGCAGCGCAAGCTCCAGCTCGGCTCCTGTTATTATTCCCTTCTCGATAAGATACTCGCCAATCCGGACTTTCATCAATTCCACCAACCATTCTGGTTAATTGGAAAAATTATAAAACAAAAGGCACAAAAACAAAACATAGTTTTTGTGCCTTTTTCCTGAAAAACATGAGTAAATCTTCCGGCTCTCAGTCAGATGTTTCCTCTTTCTGTTTTTTATTTAATTAGGTCCAGTATCATTGTAATCTTTTCCAGCTCTTTTTCTTCTTCTCCCTCCCAGCCGACCATCATATATCTGATTACCCCGTTTTTATCAATAAATACTTTTGTGGGAAGCCCGGGGATCACGAATTCATCGTTGGTCTTGTCAATATCGTTGTCCAGCAAAACATGGAATGGGTACTGGTTATCCTTGAGGAATTTGGCTACTCTCTCCTTGCGCTGCTGCTCATGATCGCGCGTGTTGATGAAGATAAAACTCACGCTGTCGTCATCCTTGCGGCTCTCAACCAGCTTCTTCAGGAACGGAAATGATGCCCGGCACGGCGGACACCAGGTCGCCCAGAAATCGATTACCAGGGATTTACCGTGGAAATCTTTCAGCGATATTTTCTTTCCCTGCATATCTTCAAGCGTGAATTCGGCAGCTTTAATATCCAGCATTTCGCTCCTGATCCTCGACGTGCGGTTCGCCTTTGCCTTTGTTTCCAAATCTGTGAAATATTTATCGAAGCCTGCCTCACCGCCTTTTGTCTTAATGTAGGCTTGTTTTAAAATGCTGCTCATTTCATGGGTTGAATTCCCGTTCAGGATGAATTTTTCCGTCACGGATAGTGCTTTGGGGAAATTTCCGGTTTCGAGCAGCGCTTTGGCATAATACTCATTTATAGTTTCATCAGCGGAGCCGGTAAGAGCAGTGGAGCGTTCGAGAGTTTTCAGCGCTTCGTTCTTTTTACCGTTCAGCAGAAGGGCTTTTCCATACGTTCCGAGTGTCTTTCCGAGTTCATAATCAACTTGCTCTTTCCATTCGGTCGTCGTTATATTGGCAGGCTTCGGTTTGATCCCATCCTTGATTTCTTTTTGCATCTGCGCAACGGCAGCGGATGAGAAATCAAGAGCGGTATCATAGCCTTTCGGGCTTTTCAGAAGAAGCGAGGAGAAATATTCCTTGATAGATGAGCTTGCGTTATTATCGGCTGATTTTAGATATTTTATCGCGCCTGCGATATTTCCGCCCTTCACGTATTCATCGAGCAGCGAGGTTTGGAGAAAATATGTATAATCATCGTTTTTGTATGATTTGGAAATGTCATTGATGAATTTCTCTTTGAGAAGAGGATCGGTGATCTCTGAGTAATCTTTGACTTTTTCCTCAAGAAAGAATTCATCTTTCGGATTCTTTTCCATTAACCTCTGCCTCAGAGCAGGCGCCATATCCTGCAGCTCCGGATCCTCGCAATATGCGAGCATAGCGGATAGTTCATTCGCGGACAGGTTTTTATTGCCGGCGTTCTTTTTCACATCGGCAACTATCTCATTTACGCCTTCCTCGACCTTTAAATCTTTTAAAAGATAATAGTAAGTCCCCAGAAAGAATTTTCTGAATTCCGGATGGGCTTCAATATCCTCTTTGATATTTTGCAGAGCGGCAGTCTTCATCACCCTTGTTCGGATGACGCCTACATAACCCCGCCAATTGATCAACAGATCGGAAAGAGCTCCCTTTGCCCCTGGGAGGATGTTGCCGTCTTTATCGTTCAGCAGGATTGTATATCCCTTGTCACCATTGGAATCGTTCTTGTCGCCGGATACAAATCTGAATGCTACGGCGAGAGCGGTTTCTTCAACGTTGATCGCGGTCGTCCAGCTACCATTGAGCCTCTTCATTTCCGAGCTTCTTGCCTCGTTTGCGCCGGGGATGCATACATAATACGCCATCTCGATACTCCCGGCGTCCTGAAGCGCAGTTCCGGATGGATTGTAATATATCTCTATCGTCTTTCCAGGTTCCGGGTTCTTTGGCTCACTGGAAAAACGATCTGTGCTCACTTGATCCTTGCAAGCAATAATGCTTAAGATAATTATTGCCATCAAGGCTATCATGCATATTTTTCTCATATTTTTTCCTCCTAAAGGAATGGTACAACCCTGAAAATAATATACCAAGGCTGTTTTTAATACCATAATCTAAAGACGATATGATTTAAGGAAAATGGCAAACGGAAATCATCGCTATTTTTCTCTCTGGCTTCTGAGGGCGAACGATTTTCCGTCAATGGCCCTTTGCACGGCAAGGATGCCATCGAGGTGGTCGCATTCATGCTGCAGAAGTTCCGATAAATCCCCTTCAAGGGACAACATCTGTTGCGCCCACTCAATGTCGAGAAAATTTATTTTACAGGTACGGTGCCGGCGGACCTTGACCAGTATATCAGGGAAAGACATACAGTCGTCCCATATCTCGATCATTTCCGGGCTCAGGTCTAATAGGGTGGGATTAATGAATATAATGGGGCTTCCCGTATTCATATAGATAATCCGCTTGAAAACCCCAATCTGCGGAGCCGCAATCGCTCTTCCCATTCCATGACGGTTCCTGAAATCCATCAGCGTGTCATGCAGGTTTGCAGTGAGGTCTTTTATTATACTGAGTTCATTTTGCTTGACCGGCTCCGAAGGGCGGTAGAGATCGGGACAGCCGAGCATCAGGATTTCTTTTATTGCCATAACTCTTGTATTATATCTCGCCTTGGGAATGTGGATTAATATACCGTTCCCGGACCTGATCAATCCTCATCCACTGTTATTATAATGGCGATTGTCCTGCTGTTTTCTTCAAGAAGGTGGTAGTTAATGATCTTGAATTTCTTTCGAGCGATCCATAAGACCGTCTTGGTGTCTTCGATCGGCATCTGCCTGCCGCCCGATTGAACGGCATTTTTCTCACGCAAGGTGATCTCCCAGACGTCTTCACCCTGCTTGATGGCGAGCACATTGTAGTCGCGGTAAACGCCGATGACTTTCCTGTTCACGGGAGCTTTTCTCGGATCGAAAACGCCGAATAAAAGAGCGGCGATAATCAGCGCCACGAGGACGTAGTATAAAAAAGTGCCTCTTGTAAAAAAACTTGGATAAACCTGGGTTTTATTTTCCATTTTTAACCGCTTCTATGTTTTCTGTTCATCTTTGCAAGTATTAATTGGGTTTACATTAAGACCCTCGCCGCTTTTATCCAAAGCAGAAAGCGCGGCAGCGCCCGGAGCCACGATCCCTCCCGATACGATATATTTCATCCCCTCGTTGTAGGTCATATCAATGGGGATAAGGTCTTCCGATGGGATCAGGATAAGCATCCCGCCGGTCGGGTTCGGCGTGGTGGGCATGATGACGTTTATCAGCTTCCTGCCCGTTTTCTGCCGGATGCTCTCCCACGCCTCGCTCGTTATGAAGCCAAGCTGCCAGATTCCCTTTCTTGGATATTCGGCGAGAACCACGCGAGTCTGATTTTGTTCGCTCCGGCTGGAAAATGTATTCGTGAGCTGTTTGATCCCTCCGTAAACACCCTTGATGAACGGGACTTGGGAGATCGCTTTCTCGCTGTACCTGAGGATGGTTGCTCCGAGGGATGTGTTCACAATGAACCCTACAAGAAAAACGACGGCGATCACAAGAATGACCTGAAAGCCCGGTATCTTTATCCCGAGACGGTTTTCGATGAACTCGACGTTTATGTCTGCAAAGAAATTGTAAATTAGCGACAGGAACCATAATGTCCCCATAACCGGCAACAAAATGATGATTCCGGTTATTACATGCTTCCTGAAGCACCTGAAAGTCCTCGCCAAGCGTATGCCCTTTCCGGTTGCCGTGTTAGCGCCTGTTTTTTACTGCGACCAGCCGGTCAATCCAGAGCTAAAGCGCAAAGGGATTATTTTTTAAGCTGTTTCAACCCTTCGTCAATTTTGGCGGTAAAATCGTGATTTGCCTCCGGATTGCTGTCCGTGAAATATTCGCAGCGGTAACCGTTGCGGATACACATAGGAATAAGGGAGTTGTATCCTTTGCGGCAGAAAAGGATGTTCGGCTCACCGATATCCTTATACTCGTTCTTCTTCAGGATACTCCAGCGGCAACGCAGAACCAGTTTCGCTTGCAGCGTATCCAGGACCTTTACCTGAACTTTTTCGATGAACGCTTCACTCTTTTTTACTGTTTTTAAAAAATCGGCATTTACCATACACATTCCCCAATCTTTCAACTAATTCTAATATAGGATTATAGAATGTCAAAATATTCATTCAATTACTTTTACATGCAACACTGATATGATATATTTTTAAGGATGCGAATTGTGTTTGCGTCCCGGCATGAAACAGATGGCTCGGATATTGAACATTTCCCAGGCAGTATTGTCAAATAACATAAGGCATAATTTAAGATGGGTCAGATTTTTAAAACCATAATCGCTTTCATCATCATCATCGCCATCCTTGTCCTGTGCTATCTGCTGTTTATTGAAAAAAAGTCTCTTGACAGCATTTTCCAGCTGGGCAAAGAGAAGGTCGAGGCGAAGACTCTGGAATTCAAGGTAAAAAGCCAGATACAGTTCAATAAGAACTTGAAGGACTATGAAATCGAAGTAAATGCCGAAGAGGGGGTTGTCACCCTTACGGGAACCGTGGATTCCCCGGAGAAAGCGGTTCTTGCCGCCCAGATTGCGGATAACGTTGACGGCGTGGAGAGGGTGATAAACCGGATCAAGGTCTCGAAGGCTCTCGATGATGTCGCGAACGATGGGCGGAGCGAGAGGGAGCGGCTTCTCGACAGGGAACTCGAGCAAAAGGCGCAAGCCGTCTTGGATACGTCGCCTGAGCTGACGGGAGCGGAGATAAAGGCGGTGGCGTTCAAGCGGGTTATTTTTATCAGCGGCAGAACCCTGACCGAAGCGCAAAAAGATTATGCGGTGAAGATTGTCCGCAGGATCGAGAGGGTGCGCGATGTCAAGGATGACCTCCGTCTTAAATATGAATGAGCGGCTATGATTTGCCCGCATTGCAAGAGCGCGATGAGAGAGGAAAAAAGGTCGTTTCACAAGAATAGAAAGTGGATTTGCCCTGTTTGCGGGACGGTTCGGATGCAGGATACGGCGAGGAGCCAGCTTTTAAAAAAGAGGAAGTTCAAGGGTCTTCATGATGATTGATCGGCCGTTTATGGCGAACAAAAGATGCGCCGCGTTCCGGCTGCTTCCGCTGATTCTTTTTATTTTTATCCTCTCGCCCGCCATCTCCTCACAAAATCAAGATGTTTCGCGTCTTTTCGAACAGGCGGAAATAAAATATAAAGAATTCATCCAGGATACGAAGAGGCATATCTATCCCGAGCGGTGGGAGGAGTGCCTGAACCGTTACAGGGAGATCGTCATACTCGGCGAGGATTCGGAATATGTTGACGACGCCGCCTATATGGTGGCATACATATATTTTCGTATGTTCGAGAGATTCTCGAACCAGGCGTATATGAACAGCGCCCTGAGTTCTTTTTCATTTCTGATCTCCCGCTATCCTGAATCCGTCTATGTCGAGAAGGCCTTATATTACACGGGCTTTATGAATTACAAGTACAGAAACGACCGTGAAAGTGCGCGCCGGTTTTTCGACCAGCTCGTTGAAAAATATCCTAAAGGTAAATATACAGCGGATGCCAAGAAGCTTCTGGACGATATTGCCCGGGCGGGGGTCATCCATGTCCCCGCAGGTAAGGGCAAGTATGCTGTCCTTAACGATCTCAGGTACTGGTCATCGCCGGATTACACGCGCATCGTCATTTATTTCGATAATCCCGTTCCGTTCGAAAACCATCGCATATATGATCCAGACCGCATCTATTTCGATTTCGAGGGGGCGAGGATCTCGAAAACCATCGCCGCGTGGATGTTGACCATCGAGGACAATTTCCTGAAACGCGTGCGCATTGGCCATTACAACCCGAAAGTGACTAGGGTTGTGCTCGACCTCGAGAAGGTCGGCAAGTACAACATTTTTTCTTTGCTCGATCCCTTCAGGATTGTCATTGACATTACGGGCAGCGGATTCGAGAAGGCCAGGAAGTCCGCCGACCCCGCCGGGAAACCGTCCGCAGACCAGCAAACCGTGGGCAAAAGTGAAACTGGCGTGGACGCGGCTGGCAAAACTGCAACTCCTGTCACGGTCGTGGATCTGTCCGGGGATGCGGCCTCGAAAAAAGCCGGTCAGGGCGGCAAGGCTGCGGCAGACGGCCGATCTCCCTCCAAATCCCCCGTTACGGTCATCCCTCTGAGAAACAGCAGCGGCAATTATTCCATCGTTCGTCAGCTTGGACTTGGCGTCACAACGATAGTCCTCGATCCGGGACATGGCGGGAAAGACCCCGGTGTCGTCTTCAGGAATGGCGTTTACGAAAAAGACCTTATTCTCGATTTCGCTTTTCGGATGAAAGCGGTGCTTGAAAAAGACGGTAAGTACCAGGTTTATATGACCCGGGATTCTGATACGTTCATCCCGCTCGAAGAACGCACAGCGAAAGCGATGCAGTACAAGGCGGACCTCTTCATCTCGCTTCATATGAACTCGAACCGTTCGAGTTCGCTCGAAGGAATGGAGGCGTATTTCCTCGGATTCGCCACGGACCGCCAGACCGAAGCCCTCGCCGCACAGGAAAACTCCGTGAGCCAGAAGAGCATCGGCGAGCTGCAGGAGATATTGAGGCTTATGATAGACGCCAAGATCGAGGAATCGAAAGACCTTGCGAAAATACTCTCCGTCGGCGTTTCTAATTATATGAAGGATTCCTTTTCATCTTTCCGAACCCGCGGCGTCCGTCAAGCGCCGTTCATCGTTCTAATCGGGGCGAGTATGCCGTCTGTCCTGATCGAGCTCGGCTACCTCACCAATCAGTCTGAAGGGAAAAACCTTACAAACCCGCTTTACCGCCAGTCGCTTGCCGAGTCCCTTGCGAATGGTCTCGAGGATTATATCCGGAACCTGAACGGAAAATTCGCGGAGCGTTGAGCCATGCCGGGCGATAATTCAACCTTGCGCTTCCATAAAATCCGAGGAGAACTTGCGCAGCCTGGAGATAAATCGCTCGCCCATCGGTATCTTTTCCTCGCTCCGTTTGCCGGGAAACCGGTTAAACTGCTGAATCTGCCCGGCGGCCTTGATGTCCGTTCGAGCATCGAATGTCTGAGAAAAATCGGCGTCCGCATCGAGGGCGAACCGCCGGAAGCAGTGGTTCATCCCTTTATGCCTGATACCAGGAAAACCGATTCACACCCCCTCGAATTGGACTGCAGGAACTCCGGCACGACCGCCCGCTTCCTTATGGGGTTTCTTAGCGCGTTCGGCATCGGCGCAAGAATATCCGGCGATGAGTCCCTGAGCAAGCGGCCCATGAAAAGAGTGATGACGCCGTTGGCAAAAATGGGTTGCCGGATAAACCTTGAAAATGGAGAAAGATTGCCGGTGGTTGTGGGACCGGCGGTGACGGCGTTGAAAGGGATCGAATGGGCTTTGGAGACACCGAGCGCGCAAGTGAAGACAGCCATGCTTCTTGCCGGTCTGAGGGCAGAGGGCGAAACCGTTATCCGTGAAGACAAACATACCAGGAATCATACGGAGATTATCCTGAAAGAGGCGGGAGCTGATATACATTTTAATCAAGACGAAATTGTTCTCCAGCCGCTCGAAAAGCCGCTGAGTTTTCCGGATGAGATCGAAATCCCAGGCGATATCTCCACTGCGGCGTTCTTCGTCACCGCTGCTGTTCTGCTCGGCGGCTCGGAGCTTACCCTGCGCCGCGTTCTTCTCAATCCACATCGGGCATATTATCTGGATATCCTGAAAAGAATGGGCGCCGGGATAGAAATAGAGCGTGAATTTGAAAGTTTCGGAGAAAAGGCGGGCGACGTGCGCGTCGAATACCGAGGCAGGCTTAAAGGGATTGAAATCTCGGGAGGCGAAACCGTGAAATGCATAGACGAGATACCGGCGCTGGCAGTCGCCGCAGCTTTCGCGAAGGGGCGCTCTGTTTTCCGCGATCTGCAGGAGCTGAGAGTGAAGGAATCCGACCGGCTGCGGGCGCTCGAATTCAATCTGCAAAAGCTGGGCGTTGACGTCCGGGCGACCGGTTCGTCCCTTGAAATCAACGGGCGATCTACAGCCGTTTTTCTGAATCCCGCGGAGGTGGTGAAGGCTGAAAGGACCGGAGGAAAAGCGGAATACGCCAGAGAATCATCTTTGGAGCTGGATTCGTTAGGCGACCACCGTATCGTAATGGCGATGCATATCGCCTCGATCGCGGGACATATAGACTGCAATATCAAAGGCTCCGAAAGCGCGGCGATCTCGGCCCCGGAATTCTATGTGGAGCTCGACCGGCTGCTGATCGAACGAAAACCAGACAATATCTTCATAGCCGGTTTTATGGGGGCGGGCAAGACGACAGTTGGGAAGTTGCTCGCGAAAGAACTGGATTATTCTTTCATAGACCTCGACGAACGGGTGCGTGCGACGGCGGGCAAACCGATTTGGCGGATTTTCACGGAGGACGGCGAAGAGCGGTTCAGGGAGCTGGAAAAAAAAGAATTGATGAGCCTTGCCGGGATTGATAGGACGGTCGTCGCCCTCGGCGGCGGCACGACGTGCGATCCCGAAAACACAACCTTCATCAATAAAAAAGGACTGGTCATCGTCCTGACCGCGCCTCCAAATGTACTCTATGCACGAATCAAGGATGAACCCGGAAGGCCGCTCTCCAAGAACCGGGAAGATTTCATCGCACTCTTTTATCAGCGCAATATCAATGGCTGCTATGAGACAGCTGATTTAGTAATCGACACATCAAAAGAGAACACTTTGCGAATTACGCAATCATTGAATGAGATATTGCGTCATTCAAAAAAGGGATAAATTGCGATCAGGAAGGCGGCGTAATATTTAATGTATCGAATGAATATCGCTCGCGACCATTTCTTTGCTTTCTTGCTGAACCGTTCAATTTCATCCGCTTAGAACCCAATGAAGAAACTGCCTTGTAATAGTCTCCCTTGTAATGCTGATCATTTTCTTCGTTTCCGTTCTGTTTGGCGTTTGACTAAACCCCGGATGGCTGAAAATGCCGCTTGAAAACTGTCACGTCTTGCTATGGCTGCGGCTGTTTTCTCAGCGGTTTCCCGATACGCAGGATTATGCACTGCCTCCAGGATCGCTTTTGCGAGTTTGCGTGAAGACAGGCGGGAACGCCAGATCGGTTCAGGCCCGAGACCCCGATCATGGACTTCATAGCCGTTGAAAAATTGGTCTGCCATATGAGGGATGATTATCTGCGGTATCCCGGCCCTCACGGCGGTTGCGATGGTTCCGGCGCCGCCGTGGTGGATGGCGGCCGAGACTCTCAAAAAAAGAAGGTGATGAGGAATATCATCCGCAATAAAGTATCTTTCGCTCTGCGCCCGCAGTTCTATTCCCTTCCAGCCCTTTGCCATAATCAAGCGGACCCCTGCGGTTTCAGCTGCATCCAGAAGAATCTTTCCGGTTTCTTCCGGCAGGTGGCTTTTCATGCTCCCGAAACCGGCATAGACAAATGGTCCCTTCGATTCGAGAAAATCAGCCAATCGTTTTTCGATAATTCCTGTCATTGGCTTGAATAGATTTCCGGTCTGGATGCATCTCTCGGAAGTATCAGGCGCAGCAGGCGATATTTCCGGATCGCAGGCGAGCAGAACATTCGGGCCGATGCTGTATTCCCAAAAATACGGGATCGGGCGCATTACCAGGTTCGCTCTTTCCCTGTTGACATGTTTTTTCAGCGATAGGTTGAATCCGGCATCGGTGAGTTTAAATAGAATACGATTGAGCCAGGGTGAAGTAATCCTTCTGCGTACGGTCATAGGCGGATAATAGCCGGATGGGATGATATTCGGCGAATATGCAACGTAAATAAACGGTATCTTTAAAAATTCAGCGATATTTCTCACACCGAACCCGAATGAAGCTGAGATTAAAAGGTCAGAGTCTTTTACCAGCGAAGGAAGAACGGCGAACTGCTCCGATATCTCAGCCTTGAGAAACCTGATGAGCTCGAAGGTTGCCCGCACGGGATATCTCGATGGGTCCGGAGTGGCCGCTGATACTTCCTCGACATCCCGGCCGATAATATGCGCCGGAATATCGTATCCAGAGGCGATAGTTTTTCCGTTCGGCGGACAACAGAATATTATTTCGTCCCCCATCCGGCGGAGGTGGTCGGACAGCGCCGCCATCGGCAGGATATCTCCCCTGGTGCCGCTGACAAGTATAGTTATCTTCATTTGGATATAGCTATCACATTATAGCGGAAATAATGGAATTTGAAGAAATAATAAGTAGATTCGTTTTAATACTGATCGGTTCGAATGGTTTTAGGTTTGCTGAAGAAAAGCGGGGGAGCGTTTAGTAAAATAACAAAAAACAGCTTTCAAAAAAAAGGCTCCGGTTGCTGTGCCGGAACCCATCAATATATTTACTCTCATTTCCCAATGCAATTTATTAGACGTAATTTCTCGAAAAAAGTTCACGGTCTGCTTGACGGATTGGGAACGAGCTGCAATCGGCGCAGAAGGAACTAAAAAAATCATAGATTTCCATCGCATATTCAAAAACCGAATGGATTTCGCAACCCATTGTCACTCTGAGGGCTTCCTCGAAAGGAATCTCACGAAGAGTCTGTATAGTGTAACTTGTAAAATAAAATGCTTCATTGATTGAGAACATCTGAGTAGAAATAATAATAATGCGACAGATTCTTCCTGTGCTTCCCTTCGGGGGATTGCGTCGGAATAACAAGGCCATGCAGCTCTGGTGGCTGCTACGCAAGCAAACTTACGAAGAGTCTGTGGACAGATTCTTCCGGAGTATCCCTCCGCGAGTTTTCATCAGAATGACAAGGTATTGTTATTCTGATGGCTGCTTCGCAAGCAAACTTACGAAGAGCCTGTCAGACTAATATGGATGGTCTGAAAAACAGATCATTTATTCTTACAAATTTCAGTGAGTGCCCATAAAAAATGCGGCTGCCGATCACAGCCGCTTGAAAGTTCTAATGAAGAGCGTTTATTCGGTTATCTCGTAAGCCTTGTCTTTATAGACGACGATGACTTTTGTTCCGACCGAGAGGAACTTGGCGAGTTCCGGGCTTGCCTGGATCAGGTCGAAGTATTCGGGGCTTCCGAACTTTATCTTTTTTGTTTTCATACTTTCTTTATATTCGGAATCCACCCAGATTTCGTCTTTAAGTTGGAACGTCTTTCCGGCGATCCGGCGGATATTTTCTGCCTGGTCCTTGTCCGAGACCGTGCTTTCCTCTTTGAGTTTTTTCATCTCCTGGGCTTCATAGACGGCCGCTTCACCGGAGACAGAGGGGGTCTGGGACGGGGCTGCACCTTTCGCCATATCCCTTCTGCTGAACCTGAAATCCCTCTCGTCATCTTGCGGTCTCCTGCGATTGGTGCGGCCCGGCTCGTCCTCGGTTACAAGGTAAGAAGTGTAGGGGGTTACGATTCCGAATTTTTTCGAGAGTTTAACGACCTCGTCAACGAGTTCGTTGTTTTCTCCTCTGAGGCGGATCTCGTCGAGAAGATAGCCGATCCTTCGGGACGCCCAGAGATGGGCTATAAACGCGTGGTCATCCTCGTCTTTCGAGAACTTGGCGTCAAAGACGAATTTTGTTTTCTTCCTGTTCATCCTGCCTTCGAGGGTCACCGCTGTCGAGCCTCCCTTCGAATATCTTCCATAGACGACGAGCTGGCTGCCCTTGAAGAGGTCCGGAAGGTTTTTGGGACAAACTTTATCAGCATCTATTCTTCCGTAATCAATTTCAAGATCAGTGAGAACCGGGAAGTTGATCTTGGTAAAGAAGGATGAAAGCTTCACTTCCATATCCTCGCCTGGTTTTACGTAGTCCGATGTTCCGTTATTTTCCGATGAAATGAGGTCGAGCAGGTGCGTATTTACGTCATAACCGAGGCCGTAGCTGAAGATGCGGCATTTTTTCGTTCCGTTGTCGCGGACCATACTTAGGATCGTTTTAACATCTGTTTCGCCTACGGTCGGCAAGCCGTCGGTCAGAAAGACTATCGTCTGGTGACGGTCGCTGTCGGACAGCATTCTTAGGGCCGCCTTCAGAGCGTCATGGATATTAGTCCCACCGGATGCGTCCGTGTTTTTGAGAAAAGAGACCGCCTTCTTCTTGTTTTCGTCGCTCGCCTTGATCATTTTTTCCGTAAACGTTTTTTCTTCAGTGGAGAATGTGATTATGTTGAAGCGGTCATTCGCGTTCAGGCTGTTCACTCCGAACTTAAGCGAACGGAGTGCCTGCGATATCTTGTCGTCATCCTCCATGCTTCCGGAGCGGTCGAGCACGAAGATGACGTCTTTTTCCTGAATATCGTCCTCATCGATCTTCGTCCGGGGGGCGATAAGCATCATAAAGTATCCGTCCTCATCGGTATCCGGTCTGTACGTTAACAGGCTCAGGCCGAATTCCTTGTCATCCAGCGAGTAGAAGAGCTGGATGTCGCGTGTCGGCTCGAGATCGCGCTTTTCGAAGGAGGCCCGCGCCGAATTGTCGTTTTTCTTGTCTATATCAAGGTTATGCGTCGGGCAATAGACGGATTTTATGTCCTCGCTGGATTTGATGCTGACGTCCAGGGAGAAACTTCCGATGGTCTTTTTATAGAGCTTTTCGGCCCTAAGCGGATAGCGGTACTCGACGATGCCGCCGGAAACAGGCAGCTGCTGATGATATTCAATCTCTATCTTCTGTTCGCCGCGTGCGGGGATCGGGTATATATGGGCTTTGAACATATTTCTGTCGAGATATTCGAGCAGGGCCGGGTCCTTCATCCTCGATACGATGTCCTGGTAGATTCTTCGCGCTTTATCCTTGTCCAGGAGTTCGCCTTTCACCTTCTTCCCGTTCATCCACATCGAAAGACCGGTCGCCACTGCGTTTTCCGGCAGGATGAAGATATACTCCGCTTCCATTACGAAATTGTTCGGATTGTAAAAAACCTGTTGAACGGTGGTGACTGCGCCCTGGTTGTCAATCTTCGCAGTGACCGCGATGGATTTCAGCTCGAAATCCTGGTATCTCCAGTCCGGTCTCGGGCGGTCGGGGATCATCAGCCCCTGCGCTGCGATAACCGCAGCGAAGCAACCAAGCATCAGGGCTGCCGCCGGTAAAAATGACTTTTTCATAACCTGCTCCTTTCCGGGTCTGTCGAATCTCAAACCCGCCTTGTGAAATGGGATTGAAAACGAGAGCTTTGCAAAACCTGCAAATTTGTCATTCTGACGCATTCTTCGAAGGGATACAGAGGAAGAATCTACCGGAGCTTCAGGAGTTTTCCTTCGGGGGCCTTCTTCAGAGTGACAACAAACCATGGTTTTTCAAAGATACCCCGTTTAAAGTCAAGTTAATTTTTCTGATATTGGTATTTCTCTTAAGGGAAGAAAGGAAAAGTATTGGAACGCTGTTTGAGTGTTAATTAGTGCCATTTCTTTCAAAAGAGC
>Ga0315293_10000056_pt1 | contig 84668 bp, 130 predicted proteins | sample YL17G13_20_MG_FD_203071 | JGI IMG/M metagenome (GOLD analysis project Ga0315293, IMG submission 203071) | Sediment microbial communities from Yellowstone Lake, YNP, Wyoming, USA - YL17G13_20 | ecosystem: Environmental > Aquatic > Freshwater > Lake > Sediment | place: USA: Wyoming | collected...
ACCTACTCGTCGCCGGCGCCGCGCTCGCCGGTCTCGCGTTCTCGTTCGAAGCCGGTCGCTACCGGGGACACCGCGAAGGGATCGCGTACGCGGAGACGAAGACGGCGATGGTCGACGAAGCCCTCGCGACGCTCGAGCTGGCTCGCATCAGCACCGAGGAGTGTCACGAGCTGGCGCAGTATCTCAAGGCAGCACCACGCATCCCGCGGCGGAGCGTTGTCCGGCAGCTGAACCTTGCGAAGCGCGCGCTCACAGAGCCCTGCAAGAACTGCGGCGGCGAGTAGCTAGAGCGTGATTCCGGCGGCGACCAGGCGAGCGTCGACCTCGCTCGCCGGCCACAGGTTCCAGTCGGTCGGGAGAGTAGCGAGCGCGCTCGCCGCCAACACCTTGACCGGCAGGAACGCCCCCGGGCAAACCTTGTTCGCGTCCGCACTCGCACCGGCGAGGTCGGTGTGGCCGGCGGTGATGAGCCCACGCTGAATCGGGATGAGCAGCGCGACGAGCTTCACGAGCTTCGCGTACATGCCCGCCGGCGGGGTGTACTTTCGGAAGTCCCCGACTGCGGCGACGCCGATGCCTCGCCAGTTGAACCCGACCGCGTGAGCGCCGCGCACCGAGAGCGGAAGCAGTTGCTCGAGCGTCCACAGCTCGGGGTCGGCGCGGAGCAGGAAGTGGTAGGGGATCGCGCCTCCGGTGCCGAGCCCGACGTTGTTGAAGCGCAGCGCGAGCGCGGGCCCGTCGAGCAGCTCGTTAGGTACCGGGTTCGGGTTCGCGACCGGGTCGAGGTGGTCGAGGTCGGTGCGGTGAATCACGAGGTGGGAGAGTGCCGGACGCGGGAGCACGTGCACGTTGCGCTTGTTGACCGTGCGGCATTCGGCGATGCGGTTCCACACGAACGGCACAGGCTTCGACGGCAGGTCGGCGGTCGTGTTCGTGATGACCATCACTTCACCTTGAGCTTGGCTGCGATCGCATTCGAGATCCCGGCGATCTCGCCGAGGCTCGCCGACACCTCGCGCATGTGGTGTGCCTGGCGCGAGAGCTGGTGTTGCACCTCCTCCTGCCCGGTCGTCTCGCCCCTCGAGCGACGCTGTTCGTAGAGCGCCTCCTCGAGCTGGTCGCGGTCGATCGCCCCCATCTCGATCAGGATCTCGCCGAGCGGGGGCGCCGCCATGAGTTGCCTCTCGATCGCTGCCTTGACCTGCTCGGGGGTCACGAACCCGCGGCGGATGAGAATGTTGCCGAGCGATGTCTGGTCTGCGGATGCCTCTTCGACTTCTTTGTGCTTCGACCCACGCCACAGCATCGACGCCTCCCGGTCAGAGCTTCGATGACAGGCTATTGAGTGCATCCTTCAGGCCGCCGATCGCTTCCTTCATCGCGGTAATGGCTTGGACATTTTGAACGGAGACGTCAAGGATCTGTTTGTGCAGCTGCCCGATGTACTGGTCTTTTCGGTAGTAGGCGATCGCCAGTGCTCCGAGCAGAGCGTAGGGCCCGCCCGACATGAGAACGCTCACGAGCTTTTCGAATGCCGCTGCCAGGTCGGTCGCCATTGGTACCTCTCGAGCTATTGTGCTTCGACCCCCGTCAGATGTCGAGAGGCTTGTTCGGGTCGGGGGTCGACTGCGGCACGAGCACGCGCCCGAGCACCAGCCCGATCGCGAGTGGCCACGCCGGCGGCACGACGATCGGCACCATGAGCCCGACGATGAGCGCGCCGAGCAGGAGCCCGGCGCCGATGAGCACGCGCAGCCAGCCCGGTCCCCACGTCCGGCCAGGCCAGAACAGGTGCGTCATCAGGCCGCCCAAGAAGAGCGGGATGACCGGGTGATGGTAGGCGAGCGAGAGGAGCAGGTTGCTGATCGTGCCCCTCGAGCCGGCGAAGCTCACGGCGATGAAGTCCCACACGATGAGCCCGCCGGTCGCGCCCGCGACCACGATGCCGGTGCGTTGACGCCAGGTCATCAGCTACTCGCCACGATGCCGGCGCCCTCGAGCGCCGACAAGATCAGGTTGATCGCCGCGCGTGCCTCGGCGTCGGCGGTCGCGCCGCCGGTCGGGTCGGGTATATGGGCCGGCTGAGTCGACGGCACCACGCCGCCGAATGCCGCGAACCCCGCGCTCACTTGAAGAGCCTTCTTCTGAGTCGATGACCCACCCACGAGCCCGACCGTCACGGTGTCGTCAGCGGTCGTCGCCGACTCGGTTCCGATCGCGACCGCCCGCGCGTGTCCGGCTACCGCACTCTTGCCGAGCGCAATCGCGCCTACCTGATTTGCGTTCGCGCCCCAGCCGACTGCCGTCGCCAGGCCAGAAGCCGCCGTCGCGGCAGCGCCCGAGCCGACTGCCGTGGACCCTTCCCCGGTCGCCTGCGCTCCGGACCCTATCGCTGTTGCATCATCGGCCGTGCCCGTGTTCGCGGCGGTCCCGGCTTCGCCACCGTAGCGTTCGCTACGCGCGCCGGTGCCGGGAGAGCCAGGCACCTCTTTGAAGATCGCGTTGCCGAAGAGTTTGGCTGCCATGTTACAGCGCCCCTTGTGAGTCGAGCATCACGACGATGTCGCCCGCGACGATGTCCTGCCGCAGCTTGGCGGTTGCCAGTTCGCTCACGAGCCGGTGCGCCGCCTCATAGTCGTTATAGTGACCGGCGACGTTCTCGTCGAGCATGTCGATCTCAGCGCCCGGCGCCACGACCGTGCCGCCCATCTCGACGACCGCGTAGGGCGAGCCCGTCGCGTTCTTGATCTTGATCGACCCGTTTCTCAGCGGCAACCCCTGCATGACTGTCTCCTTTCAGAAGCGACTGATGCGCGAGCCCGTTGCGAGATTGAGCGCGTAGGTGCCCGAAGACGCGAGCGCTGCCCACGTCACGTCGGTCACACCATCGACCGTGACCTCACCAGCCGCGCCTGTGATCGTGGGAGTGAAACTGATCTTGATCGCGTTGGCGACCTCGTGCGCGTACAGCCCCCAGCCCGCGTTGCCCGTACCGACGAGCGAGCTTTCGATGTAGAGCTGCGACATGAACAAGGAGAAGCACCCGACTGTGCAGTTCTTGATCTCGGTGTCCCGCAGTCCGATGGTCGCCGCCTGGCACCCGATGCCGGTAGAAGCGCCGTCGATGATCGTGTTGAAGAACTTCATCCCGGAAGGACACGCGAGAACCCGCAAACCCGTGCCCGTCCCGCGCGAGTACACGCCGAAGATCGCGCCGCCTCCGGCACAGTTCTGAAAGTCGACACCGACCGACGCACACTGAGCCAACAGCCCGCGCGTCGAGAGGTCGGCTTGGTTGAATATGTTGTAGAGCGCAATTCCGAACGACGGGCCGACCGCCCCCACGTCGCGCCAGGAAACCGAGAACGAGCTTTGCTCATAGAGCCCGACCGTGGCGGCACCCCTGGCGAGCACACGAATCATAAAGACGCGCACGTTGTTGTTGCCGTAGTAGCGGTACGTCCCTGCCGCGATCTTCAGGTCACGGAGGAACATGTTGCCCAGGTTGCGGAGAAGATGCACGCCGTAGGGAATCCCGGGGAACAGAGCGAGCGCCTTCGGGCTCGCCGAGGTGATGACGGTCCCCGAATCCTCGATCGTGTAGACCGAGCCCGCGCCGAAAGATGTCGAGACATCGGCAACCGTGAGGGCTGTCGCCGTGTTGGCCGCGATCAGCTTGATCTGTCCTGCCCCCGGTCCCGACGCGATGTTGACGTAGCGTCCGACGAGGTCGTCGGGGGTCCAGGTCGCCCCCGCGTCGACAAGCGTGCGCGTCGTTCCGCCGGTAGCTGTCCCGGTCGGCGAGCCGGTCGCGAGGGTTGACGTGATTCGCGTGCCGGCGATCTGAAGCCCGGCCGAAGCCAGCATGCCCTCGACCATGAAGCCGGCGAAGTTACCGACGCCGATGTTGATGAGAGCGTTCGCCGTCGTGGCGCCGCCGTATCGGATGACCGGCGCGAGCGCGTCAATCGCCGCTTGAATGGTCAGGAACGGAAACGCCGAGTAGTCGCCTCGGGTGATGCGCGCCGGCCGGTTGGCCGAGGGCGTGTCGCTACCGGTCGTACTGACGGCGAGCACGATGTTGCCTTGCGATTCCAGACCACCGAAGCGAAGTTGTGCCATGACCTACCGCCTATTGATCCGCGACCCGGTCGCTTCGTCGATTGCGTAGTCGCCGACGTTTGCCAGTTCGGCCCACGTCACCGCGCCGACTCCGTCCACCGTCGCATCGCCGAGCGTGCCCGTGAGCGTAGGTGTGAAACCAGCGAGGCTCACGACATTCGAGCCGCCATCTAGGCGGAGGCCAAACCCTGCGTTACCAACACCCACAAGTGAACCGCCCATTGTTATCCGGCAATTGTCGAGAGTGAATGTCCTGACAGTCGTGTTGTTGATCGCTAATTCGAAGCATTCTCCCGTCGATCCGTACCCGGCGACTCCGATCTGGCATCCGTCAAGTAGCAAGCCGTAGATCCCAACATCGGCGACGCCGTACACATATAGGCCACTCACGCCACCGGTTGCCGAACAGTCAAGAACGTAAAACCAACCCACACCACGAAATCCGGAGAAGGGATAATCACAATTTACGACCCCACAAAAATAGGATTGAAATAAAGGGCAGACTTGAGCTTGAAAACCAACAGCGCAATCCATTGCGAAGCAGTACCCGTATGAAGCTGAAAGCGTCTGACCAGCAATGAAGGCGTAACCTGAACCAGTACCTACCGCCACGCATCTTTCGTAAAATATTAGGCCGCTGTCCAACACACCGAACGCAGCGACCGCACCAGATATCACCGCCTTTAGGTCTTTCAGATACACGGACGAAGTTTCTGCGATGCTAACGTAATCGAACCGGCCAGTCGGTTTTGTATTGACGATCGTTGCTACATCTTCGATCGTGAACACCGATGTAGCGTCGAACGCGGGTGTGGGATACGAGGCGAACGTAATGGTGTCCGTCGTGTTGCTCATCACCGGCAAAATCTGACCCGCGCCGGAGCCCGCAGTCACACTGACGAATCGGCCACGAAGATCGTTGACCGTCCAACCTGCACCAGTCAGGGTCAGCGATCTCGCGCCGCCACTCGTCGCCGTTCCTGAGTTTGGTCCGGTGGCTGGTGTGGCAAGCTGTCGAGTACCAGCAATAGTCAAATCGTAATTCAAACCAAAGACCGCGAAACCAGGAAAGGTTCCAGCCCCCACGTTGATCGTGGCTGTGAGGTCTGGGGCAGCGTAAGTCAGCCCCGTGCGACTTAGCAGCGGCAGCGCGTCGATGGCGGCTTGAATTGTGGCGAACGGCTTGGCCGAGTAGTCACCTTGAACGATGCGCGCCGGACGAGTCGGATCAACGTCGAGCCCGGTCGTCGCGACGGCGAGCGTGATGTTGCCCTGCGACTCTAGCCCGAGGATCTGCGATGCGGGCAACCCTGGCAGCGGCAGCGCGGGAGGAAACGCGATGTTGCCGAGGAAGCTCTGAGTATCGCGCATCGAATGGGCCATTGGCTACCTCACATCCCTGGACGTGTGCCAGGACGGCCACCGCGATTCGGCAACGGAGGCTCCATACGCGGAGGTGGAGCCAGCCGCTCAGGCAAGCCGGTAGCGTTGCCGAGGTTGCACTCGACGAACGTGAACGCGGGATTGAACGTGCAGTTCGTGAACGCCGACTCGGCGAAGTTGCAGCTCTTCGCCGTGCCGTTGAACGTGCAGCCGGTGAAGTCGGTCTGCGCGTGCATCGCCCACACGAGATCGCCGTCGTTGTAGGTCACGTTTGAGACTGCGTTGCGCGGCATCGGCATGGTGTTCTCCTAGTAGAGTTGCGGTCGGATGTTCGTTCTCACGCCTTCGTGACGCCGAGTCCGTACCCATAATCGTAGTCGCCGCCATACGGCCCGATCAAATCAGCGATCGACATCCACACGGTTCCAGCCGGACCCCGAATAGCAATCGCCTTGGTGGGGTCTATCGTGTCAGCCCACGTTCCTTGCAATCGACACCGACCGAAGCCGTTCAGGTCCACCCACTTGCCCGGGGTTTTTCCGTCTAGGGCTTTGCCTCCTGCCAACAACATCGCATCGGTGTAGTTCAGGAACCAAACCGTGCCCTCCCAACCTCCCCCCATCATGTTGATCATTTGGTACAGGCCGCCGCGATCGACGGCCCAGCTCCGATAGTGCAGGAAGAAGATGTCGTTGGAGTTGCGCGCGTTGACCGCGTTCCAGTTGAATGCCAGACATTGTCGGCCCTCGACAAGTCGCAGAGAATTGAGCAACGAAACACCGTCGAACTCCACGACGCTGTCGTAAGCGTAGAACACACTGTAGCCGTTTTCGATGAAGCAGTTGTAGACGTAGGTGATCGCCCCGGGACTGCTCGCGTAGCCAGCCGCGCCTCCCGAGTTGGCACACCTGAAGTGACAGTTTCCGAATTGCAGCGTGCTCGGGTTGAGCTGATAGAAGAAGCTCCACGAGCCTCCGGGGTCTTTGTCGAACATCACCGAGTCGACATAGAGCGACCCCGACAAGATCGAGATCGTGCCGCCGCCCAAGAACCGCACTGAGGGCTTGAGGATTTTCGCCACGGTCCCGACCGACCCCGGACCCCACGGGTTCGCGGAGGGAATCCCGATCGTCAGGTCGTGCGTGCCGTTGGCCAAGATCGGAGCCCGTGACGGGTAGTCGGGATAGCCGGGCCACGGCACCTCGACCCAATAGCCCGCCCATTCATCGACCGTCCACGCCGGATTGCCGGCCGGCTGGTGAACGTGGCAATCGTCCCCCGAGTAGCTGTCGACCGTGAACGTCGCAGTCGGGGCGCCCCATGCCCCCACGAAATTGACGCTCCCGGCGAAGTCTGCCTCGAGACCAGTCGAAGGTATCGTGTAGTCGCCGGCAGCAAACTGAACGGTCACGTATCCGTTGGCACCGACGAGCGAGATCGGCAAGCGCTTGAGCACCTCCGCCAGCGTCTTCAGCGGTGTGGTCGTGCCGGGGTTCCAGGGGCTGTCGTCGCCGAGCGCCGCGTCGACGAGGATCGTTGCCGCCGGCCAGACCGCGCCTTCAGTCTGCGTCGTTGCCGTGAACGGACCGATCTTGACCGCGCGTCCGAACGTCTGCTCGAGGTGGTGATATGCCATCGTTGCCTCACACCGACGCGATCCACGCGCCGAACCCGTAGTCGAACTCGCGACCGTAGAGCGCCGCCAGGTCAGCCGCCGAGAACTGCACGGCGGGGTAGCCGTACCACACCCACGGGTTCATTTGAATCGTCGCGACCGAAGCCTCTTGCGTCCAGCTCTCGAGGAACACGCGACAGCCCGGGTTGATGCCGAACCAGTATTTCGGCGCGTGCCCCGGGATCTGTGTCGGGTAGCCGCCGTATGCGTGAATGGTCGCCGACTGTTGCCCGGCGTGAAAGAACATGTAATCGGTGTTGATGCAGTAGATCGCGTCGCCGTAGATGTACCAGACCTCGCCGCCGCGGTCGCTCCAATAGAGGTAGCTCACGTTGCGAAGCACGAGACTCTGACGGATGTCGGTCGTGGTGTGAAACCGCGTCTCGATGACGAACCCGCAGTTCGCAGCGGTGATGGTCTGAAAAAATAGCGACCCGCCGTAGGGGACGATCGCCGACTGAAGATTCAGGAACATGCAGTTGTCGAAGCGAACGGTTGCGCCGGGCTCCTCGACGTACATCATCTTGGCGGCGCCGTCGCCTTTGAAGAGGCAGTTGGTGAAGGATGTCGCGCTCGCGTACACGTCGAACATGTACGGCAGCGCGTTCACCGACGTGTCGAAGATGACTCGCACGAACCCCGACGCAAAGCGCGCGCCGTTCGTCCCTTGAAGGAGGAAGGTGGCCGGACCGACGATGCGCGACGTCATCTCGGCGATCGTCACTGACGTGCCGATCGGGATGTACGTCGGAGCGCCCGTTCCCCAGTTCACAGTCAAACTGTGCGTGGTGTTGGCGATGATGAAATACTCGTACGTGTATACGCCCCACGGTGGACCGTAGTCGATCGACACCCGAAGCACACGACCGACGTGCTCATCGACCACCCATGCCGGATTGCCCGGAGCCTGGTGCACGACCATGTCGCCGTCCGAGTAGCTGTCGATCGCGAACGTGTGGAGGTCGGAGGCTTCGCCGTAGAAAAACACGTTCGACAGGTCAATCGGTAGCCATTCGCCCGCGGCTCCGAAAGAGTGTGCTCCACCCTTCAAAAGCACACGCACGACCGGAGCGGTCGCCACATCGGCCACACCCGCGGTAGCTTGGTGATCTGCCACCGGCAGTCGCGCGAACAGCGCGTCGAGTGTCTTGAGCGGCGTCGTCTTGCCGTCGTTCCACTCGGAGTCGTCGCCGAGCACCGGGTCGACCGTGATCTGATACGGCCCCGTCTCGCGCCGCACGACGTGCGGGTTCGGGATGCGCTGCCAGGTCGACGCGCGTCGGAACCAGAAGTTGCCTTTGTCAGCCGCGTAGGCGAGCGTGCCGGCCGGATCGGCGGTCGCGAGCAGCACCGACTCGTCCGCGTAGATCTTCGTCCCGCCGCCACCCCCGCCACCGAACGCGACCTCGGTCCAGTTGGCGTTCAGCAACCCGCCGACGAGCGTCCAGACCTTGCCGTCGCTCCGCGTGTAGACCCACATGCCGAGCTTGCGCCGCTCGGACGGGACGGCATCGCGCTCGGTGTGGTCGGCGACCGTGCGGAAGCCGCCCAAGAACTCGGCGTCTTCGACGATCGGGAAGGGTTGCGCGTTCTTCGGTTTGATGATGTCGATGACAGTGACGGGCATGGTCACACCACCTGAACGGTCGTCGTGCCGAGGTTCGCGTTCGCGCTTCGCCAGAGGTCATAGTTCTGCGTGACGCCGTGCGCGTTCGTCACCGCGACCGTGCCGATGAAGTTGAAGCCGCCTTCGAACGTGCCGACGAAGAACGTCGGGGTGCCGTAGCTCGTCGGCGCCGCGTAGTAGATGTACTGTCCGGAGCCGGGCGACACGGTGAACGTGATGTTGCGACTTGCCGAGAGCGTCTGTCCGGCGAGCGCTTTGATGAACGTCTCGTCCGACCCGCCGGCGACGCCGACCCCGTAGTAGAGCCGGGGTCGCCAGGTCGTCGACACCGATCGCGTGCCGTTCTCGAGACCGAGCGCGGCCGACAGCGTCCAGGTCACGCCCGAGTTGTTGCCCGTGCGCGTGTAGCCATGCAGGTACGTGAACGCGGTCGGGGTCAAGCTCACGTCGAGCACCGGGTTGCCGGCGTTGTCGACGACCGATGCCGACGACGGGGCTTGCGAGTAGGTCGCCGTGAACGCCGGGTTCGTGAGGGTCTGCCCGACCTCGAGCACGCCGGCCGGGCCGCCGAAGCTGTTGATGCCAAACCCGGGGAGGATGTAGCTCTGCCGGATCGGGCGGAACGCCGGCACGCCGCCGACCTCGATCAGCGCATAGCCGTCGTTACCGGTGACCGGGGGGAGACCGCTGCCGCCGCCGGCGTTGCCGAGCTTGCAGAGCGTGACCAGCTCGAGCTTGCTCGAGGTCGGCTTGAGGATGATGCGGCTCATGGTGCCACCGGTGCGCGGATGTCGAAGATGAAGACGTCGCTCGTTTGTTGGAACGGGCCGGGCTTCGTGATCTCGATCTCACCCGACCACACGCCGGCGACGAGATCGCTCTCGTCCCAGTCGATCTGCGCGATGCCGTTCAGGGGGTCGGTCAGAAGCGCGATCTTCTCGAGCGGGGTCGGGTAGCCGATATGCAGCTCGATGATCCAGCCGGTGATGTCCGTGCCGCTGAAGTCGAGGATGAGCGGCTCGGTGTCGCCGGCGACCAGCTCGAGCGTCGGAGGCGGCGGGCGCTCCGGCACCGGGGCGACGCTCTGCAAGAGCTGAAGCGGCGACGTCGGGATGACTGCGTCTCGCGAGCCGTCCTTCGTGAGCCACACGTCCCACGCGTACATGCCTGCGAGCCAGTCGTGTGTGTCTCCGGGCTCGAGCAGGAACACGCCGATGCCGGCGACGACGCTCGCCTTCTTGGTGACGCGTGGCCAGCTGTCGTGCCAGAGCTTCGGGTTCTTCTTGATCGTGAGGAGCAGCTCGGTCCCGGCACCCGTCAGGTCGACGAGGCTGCCGCCCGGCGTGACCACGCTCACCCGAAGGGTCACGTCCGAACCTTGCGGGATGCGCAAGGTCTGCCGCGGATCGGCCGGCACGAGCCCGCGCCGTGGCGTCCCATCCTCGAGCACCGCTGTGAGCGAGATCTGCATGGTCTACCCCACAAGCTCGATCAGCACGACCGACCCGTAGCGCACCGACGCCGAGGTCGCGCCGTTCAGGCGACCTTGAAGCTCGTAGGTCTTGTCCCCCGTGCCCGGCACCTGATCGGTCTGGAACTTGCTCGTCTTCCACTTGGCACTCGCAGCGAGGTCGTACGGGCCGCCGAGCACGCGCATGTTGTCGTTGGCGTCGATCTCGACGAGCCGGAGCTGCGCTTGCGTGCCGACTGCCTTGTGTTCGAACTGCACGATGCCGAACGCTTTGGTGAGGTTGGGGATGTAGAACTGCGCATTCACCGACACGCCGCCGATAGGATCCCACTCGGCGTCGAGCAGGATGTCCTTCTTCGTCGCGACCAGGCTGGTCGCGATGCGCGGGTACGGGACCGGATCGGGCGGGACGGGAGCGGCCACCTCCTCGATGGTCGCGGTGCCGGCCGCCACCTCGGCGAGCACGTCCTGATACCTGAAGTTGTCGTCTACTTCAGGAATCCACTGAGTCGTGTCAGGGTCCTGTAGCATCGGAGGCGTGCGGTAGCTGTGACGCTTGTAGATCTTCATGCCAGCCTCCTAGTATTCCGCGCTCGCTTCCCAGAAGAACCGTACCGTCCAGGGAGCGGTGGGACTGACCACGATGCCCGTGTTGTTCGCCACGTCGAATCCCATGTCGTTCGACCTCGCGATCGAGGTGACGCGCGCCGTGCCGGTCACGTCAATGGAGCCGAGCACGAAGGCGGGCGTCTGCACGGTCACGTTCGGCGCCGTGCCTCTCATGCGCGTGCGGAAGCGTACCTGTGCGATCGCCCAGTCGCCCCCGTTCGCCACTGTGATGTTCCCAATACCGGAGTTGTAGGGCCAGTTCGACCCGCCGTTGCTCCACGTCGTTTGAAAGAACCGCTCGGCGTTGACGATCTCGCCACCGACACTCCCGTGTCGCATTTGCCATGCTGGCGCTACGGCTCCCGCGACCAACATGACGCGACGGATGTAGCCGTAGGCCACAGCGCTAGTAGCGGCGAATGTGAAGGAGAACTGAACCGATACGGCTGTCACACCCGCGCGCAGTGCCGGGACCGTCAGGGAGTAGGTGGCGTACGCGGAGACAGGCGGGAAAACAAAGGTGGCCGCCGCATCGACTTGATTGCCTGTCGCGTAGTCGGGGGTAGCGGTTCCCGGACCCACGGTGGTAGTCGACACCACGCGCGCCGTTATCGACGTCGGGCTGCCGGCCGTGTTTCGCTTTGCCTGGAACGTGAGGATCAAGGGTTTCCCGGAACAGCCTTGAGGCACACCGTCTTCGCGACACAGTTCTTGTGTGATCCAAATTGTATCGGGCGCGGCGGTCGGGCAAACGACGAAAATCTCCCCGAGGTCCGGGTCGGTGTAGGTGCCCGCGGTATTAACACCCGCCCCGGTATCGGCACCGTTCGTGCGCCACAGCCCCCAACGGTCCACTCGCGGGAACCCGCGAACGGTCGGGATGACGATCGGCTCGATGCCAACGTGTTGCTTCAACAAGAAGGCTGAGTTGTCCACCTTGTTCGACAATAAGCGCGTGTTCTCGGCCAGGGTGTCGACGTAGTTCTTCGTCGCCGCATCCTGCGCTGCCGCCGGATCGAGCAGGTCGTTGATCCGGTGACTCACCATGTCGATGACCTGCGCGGTCATGCGCAGCGTGCCGTCCGCGGCGACGCGGAGCAGCACCGCGCCAGTCTCGTCCTGAACCTGAACTTGATCCGCCGTCGAGCCGGCGTTGAATCGCTTGGTGATGAGCGGCGGGGTCGACGTGCTGTTCGCTTGAAAGATCCCGTTCTGGATCTTCTTGCTGAGCATGTCGAGGTCACCCGTCGACAAGAACGACGCGAGCGCGGTGCCGGCTTCGTCCTGAGCCTGAAACAGATCCGCAGTCGCCCCGGCGCTGAAACGTCGAGCGAACAGAGGGACCGTCGTCGCGTCTTGCGCTTGGAATATGGCTCGCTGAACCTTCTTACTGGTCATGTCCAGGTTGCCGAGACTCGTGAAGCGGGCGAGTACAACGCTCGTCTCGGTGTGCACCTGAAAGATGTCTTGCGATGACGCAAAGAACCTCTGAGCCACAAGCGCGACCGTCGACAGATCGCCAGCGCGGAACGTGTAAGGCACGCCGAGTTTGCCGCCGGGTGTCGCATTCAACCCGTCGATGCGGTGCGCGTTCAGCATGCCGCTCGAGGGCGCACCGTAGAGCATGTACGCGCGATCGATCGGGGTGATGTCGGCGCCGCCGACCCCGTCGAACCAGAAGTCCCGGAGACCGCCGCTCACCGACATGATGCTGCCGACCTGCCGGCGGAAGGTGCCGGGGGTCGTCGAGATCGTCGCGGTGTCGCTCACGTAGATAGGATCGCCGACCGCTCCGGTGCCGAGCGTCATGTTCGCGAGCCGGCCGATGTAGCGCACTTTCGTGAGCGCCCCAGCGGAGACCGACGCGTTGCCCGCTACATCACCCTCGACGACACAGAGCAGCTCGTCCAGGTTGCCGAGCGTCGACGCCGGCGCCTTGACGAATCCCGGCACCGTCTCTTGACCAGGCAACCCGGCTTTGATGACCTGACCGCTGGTCACGCGCACGACGTCGCCGCGCGTGAGTGTGCTGCCGGACGTGTTGGCGCCGACGATGATGCCGGGATCCGAGAGCAGCGCGTCGATGCGCTGGTACAAGGAACCTACCGCGGTCGCCCACCCGCGCATCGTATCGCTCTCGTTAGTCTCGCCGGCGGCCGGGATGCGCTCGAGCGTCTTGACCTGGCGCACTGCCACGATCGCGCGGTTGATCTGCTCGTCAGGCAGGCCGAAGTTGACGATCAGCTGAAGCAGGTACGACCCTTCCTTCTTCGGGGTGAAGGTCGGGTTCTCGATGTTGGTAGCGCTCAGCGCATCAGTCGTGCCGAGCGGCTGGTCGAGGATCGACCAGAGGTAGGTCGTCTCGCCGCCGAGATCTTGGTTGCTCAGCTGTACGAGCGTGTTGATCGGCAGGTTGTCGTTGCTGCCGGGGGTGCCGTTTACTTCGATGCGCGCCTGCGTGGCCATGCGTCACCCCTATCCGTTCAGCGAGACAAGCGCGTGAGCGAAACCGTCGTTCGCACCAGGGTACATGAAGAACAGCGAGATCTTGACCGCCAGTTGTCCAATCGCGACCTTGACCGGCGGGCTCGCGTTCACACCACCGAGCGCTGCCTGCATGGGAGCGTCGATCGTTACGATGGCAGGCATGGTCGGTAGCCCCAATCCCGACGACAGGTAGACGATCGGGATGCCGGTAGGGACGCCCGAAATGATGTAGAGGTCGCCGATTATGCTCGTCAGCGGGTTGTACGCCGTCCACACGGCCGACGCGATGACGCCCGGAGGAGCGTTCAGTGAGTCCAAAATCAGTGAAAGGAAGCCGGGCTGCGGTGTCCTGATTCGCGCCGCGATCTGGCACATGCCTGCCGGGTGGAGCATCGGCCGCCAGTGCACGATCTTGCTGTCGTCGACGGAGGTGACGCCGCCGCCGACCTGGATCTCGGCGAGCTTGAAGTAACCCGGGGTCGTGCCCGGAACGGAAGGAGACGCCGCCGGCACGCCGGTTTTGAGCGAGAGCGCCGCCGTCGAGTTGGCCGGCGCCGCGACCGTGCCGTAGCTGCCATCGAAGTCCCAGCTCAGCGTCTTGTTGACGAGGTTCGGTTCGAACACGCCGGTCGACGGATTGAGAACGTCGCGGCTGGTCGGGTCGGTCACGACCCGGTTGACCCGGACCTCTAGGATGTCGATGCGGCTGTTCGGCAGCGACGGGGCGGCGGGGAGAATGACGGGCTGATCTGCGTTCAGCACCGCCGGCTTCCACAGCGACAGGTCGTTCAGGCCGCCGATGCCATTGATGTCCGAGGTCGTGCCCGCGTCGTAGAAGAAGCCGATGCCCTTCTTGACCGCGAGAGTCATCGTCGCCGGGCTCGAGGCGCGCAGCTTGAACGCCTCGCCGATGCCGCCCGAGGGCGGGGTGCCCGGACCGTCCGGAGAGATCGCGCCGCGGGGCGTGTAGATCTGCATGAGCACGTCGCGGAGCGCGCGGTCGGCGTCCGACTCGGCTCGATTCACGTCCGAAGAAAGCGGGCGCTCGCGGGTGTTGATGATCGTGCGGTTGAACGGATTGTTGGCCATGACCTATTGCCCCTTCAGTTCGACTGCCACAGAAACGCCCGCCGGCTTCGCCGCTTGGAGCGAATCGTAGAGCCCTTTATACAGGGATTGTCGGGAAAGGTCGAACCCATCCCACGCCCCCTCGAGATACCCGTACGCGAGCGCGATCGCGGGGGTCACGTCGTACGCGCAGCACGCGCGCAAGCCACCCGTGACAGAACTCACGTACTGAATCGCGATCGTCTTCGTGTCATCCCACACCATGCCGGTGTCGCGCAGCGGCTGAATCGCGTCGACGACGACGATGACCCCACCCCGGAAGTCGTTCAGGTCGAGCCACCGATTGCGGAACGGGTAGGGTGGGCGGGGGTCATCGAACACGAACAGGTTCGGGTCGAACGGGGAGCCGGCGAAGGCGCTCGAGGGCGCGTCCCAGCATTCCTGGTAGGTTTGTTCGAACGTCTCGATGAAGTCGTACGTGGCGAAGACGGGTTGAAGGATCGAGTCGGTCACTCGCCGGAGAGCGGCCGGGCTCACGGTGTCAGGGAGCGTACGAACGCGAGACCGATAGGCGTCGTCGCGCTCGCCGCTCAGCCGAGGCAGCCCGCGGTTGCCGCCCAAACCGTCGAGCGCCGCGTCCTTGCCGCCGGTTGTCGGAGCCGTCTGGTAGACTGTGAACGTGATGTCCCCATAGTCCGGGACCTCTCGCCACACCTTCACGGTGTCGATGTCACCTGGCAACAGCGGGCCCGCCGCAGTCACGATCTCCCCCGGCACGTTCCAGTCGTAGCCGACCGAGATCGCCTCGATCGGGACCGTCTTCGGGCCCAGCTCCGCCGGCCCGAATGTCACGTCGGCAAGCGTCGAGAAATCGCGCCCGCCTTTGCTGGTCGTCACGATCGAGCCTGCCTTGATCGTGACAGTGAGCCCGGTCGGATGCGGTGCCGCCCGAGAGATCTTCACGGTCCCGATTGCCTTGGCGCCGCTGTCCGCGGTGAGGATCTGCGCGTTCTGCCCGGCGACCTCGGCTGCCTTCGACACCGCAGCATACATCGCGGAGAAGCCTTGAAGCAGCTCGTACCCCGGGCCCGGGTCCTTGAGAGGCTCAAGGTACCCGGCCGGCAGGATGCGCGTGAGCAGGTCAAGGAAGTCCTGTTGTGTGCGCGCGACGACCGGGATCTCGATAGCTGCCATGCTCTACCTCACGGTGCCAGCGAGTAGGCGTCGGGGTTGATGCCGGTGATGATCGGCTGGTTCGTCTGCGACGCCAGCGCGCTCACCAAGCTCAGCGATGTTCGGATGACCTGAAGTGGTTTGGTGATGATGTCACCGACCGGGCTCACGATCTCCTTCCCGGTGTACGACAAGCCGGTCACGGTCTGAAGCGCCCTACTCATGTCGGCGACGACGAGCGGCGCCCCTGGCGCGAGACCATTGATGTAGTTCACGATCGCTGCCCGAGCGAGCAGCGCCGCGTTGTTGACGTCCGCGCCCGCCGTGAACGCGAGCGACAGCTGCACCGGTTGCAGGATGACATTCGCCACGATCGGCTGCACGAAGATGCCAGCCGGCCGAACGTCGACGAGCGCGTTCAGCACCGCCGTCGTCAGGAACTGACTCTGCGTCTGGTATAGGGGTGGGACCGTGCTGTAGTCGACGAATGCCGCGGTGTACGCGTCGGCGACGATCAGCTGCACGAATCGCGCCGGCCGCCCGAGAGCGTCGAGCACTTCGAATGCCGCTGCCGTGCGTACCCCGGGGATGCCGAGCGCCGCTGCCTCGAGCGCTGCGAGCGTGCCCCGCCGGGCCGTCGAGAAGAACCGACGAGCGCGGTCGCGAAGGGACGCGTCCGTCTCGGCGTCGTCGCCGCCGGCGGTCGCGAGCGTGTTCGTGACCTTGAGGTCGGGTGCCGACAACGGGATCGCGGTGATGATGCTCGTGACCTTCCCGGTCCCAACATTCTGAGACGCGCCGGCGAGCACACTTCTGACAGCCACGACGACCGGTCCGGTTGTGCCGACCGCGAACACGGTGCTCTCGACGGTGATGAACTGATTCCCGCCCGCGGTCTGAAGCACCGCGCCGGTCGGGATGTTGAAGTTGCCGGGCGCCGGCAGCACGGTCGAGAACTCGACCGAGCCGAGCGATGCCGCGGCGGCTTTGCGGGTGAGCCCGTAGCGGTCGAAGACCAGGCGATCGAGGTCAGTGTCCTTGGCGGAGTCGAGAAACAGCGACGAGCTGAGATCGGCGACCTGCCCGATGCACTCGTCAGCCATAGCCCCGGCGGCAGCGATGAGGATGTTCGCATCCATCCCGTCGCGCTCGACTGCCTCACGGGACACGCGCGCGTTGCGTGCGAGCACTTCATCCCGGGCGATGCGGAACAGGTCTTGAAAGGTTGGCAGATTCGGCATGACCTACTCCTACAAAGAGAACGACGGGATGCTGAACTGAAGCTGCTCGCCGGTCGGTCGCGTCGTGGCCCTGATAGCTATCGTGAGCGTGTTGCTCGAGTCCAGGGTCAACACCACCGACGCCGCCGACACTTCCGGCTCCTTCAAAACCTGACGCTCGATCGCGGTCTTGAGCTGCCGCAAGCTCCCGGGTTGAATCGTTTCCTTGACCCGGTAGGTCACCCCGTAGTTCGGGAGGTGAAAGAACTCGCCTTGCCGGGTCGAGAGCCGGCGGATGATGAGCTTCTTGATCAGCTCGAGCCCGGTCACCGTTTCGTAGTCGCCGGAGGATGTCGTCACGAGCGTACCGCCGAACACGTCCGGCGAGCCTTGCGGAGACTGCGGGTTCGCGATGTCCCGGGCGATCGCGCCACGCTTGGCGAGCTTGGCCTGCATGCTCGTGTCGGTGTCGGCGACGAGCCCGGCGAACTGCGCCTTGCGTGGCGGCAGCAAGAGACCGCCGCCGGCGTCGAGCAAGGTGATGCTCGAGACCTCGTGCACGATGGTCGCGTCACCGAACGGCTGGTCGACCACGATGCCGTAGATCGTGGGTGTGTACTCGATCACGCTCATCACGTTCAGGTAGGTCGGGCCGTCGAGACGTTGCACCGTCCAGGTCGCGGGATTGAGCGCATCACCGGCGGCGACTTTCGAGGCGTGCATCGGCTCGTTCGTCAAGTAAACGCGCACCTCGTTCACACTGGTTGCCACGGCAGCGGCGAGGCTGAGCCCCTCCGCGAATGGCGGCGAGCCGAGCGGTCCGAGTCCATACGGGTCGAGTCCCCAGCCATAGAGAGTCATGCGATCACCCCCCGGGTGTCGACCCGTAGCCAAGCGGCACCGTCAGAGAATGCCACGATCGGCAGCCCGGCCGCACCGTTGCTCACGTAGATCATCGAGCCGACATTCGCCGCGGCTGCCGGCACCGTCGCGACGGTGTAGCTCGGGAGCCGTACCGGGAACACTGTCGCACCGGTTTGATTGAGACGCTCGATCGCGATCGACAACGCGTCGAGGTAGTCGAGCCACGGCTTGACCTGCGGCGCCGGCGTCGCGGGGTCTTCGAACGTGGGCGCGATGACCTGCGTAGCTCCGACGTTGGCGCCGTACCGGAACACCGACTCGACCTCGGTACGGATCGCGACCATGCGGTCGGCGTCGCTCTGTTGCACCGCTAGCGCTGGCATCGTCGCCTCACTTCGTGTTGCTCACGGTCGAGAGATAGCTCACAGCCGCCGCCTCAAAGGTGCCGATCTGCGTAGCTGCGGCGGTTTCCGGGGTCGCCTTCCCGGCGAACAACCCCTGTAGCGCCAAGAACCCGGGCTTCAGCGCGGCCAAAGGACCGACCGCCGCATTCGCGAGCACCAAGAACTGCGCGGCGGCGAGCGTATAGAAGGCCGCCGACGAGCTGTGCGCCGCTTGTACCGCAGTGTTAGAGACCGCTTCTTTCGCCCGGTACGTCGTGCCGAGAACGAGTTGCTCGGTTGCATTCTCGTCCCCGAGGCGCACGACCGGGCTCTTCGCGATGACGCGTGAAGCACCGTCGATCACGACGTCGGTACCCGCCTTGAGCGTGACCGTCGCATCCGAGTCGATCTCGACCTTGCCCGAGCCGGTGACCTTGAGCCGAAGATTCTTGTCCTTCTCGACGACCAGCATGATCTCGGCGGGATCGAGCACTGCCTCCGCCGGCGGGGTGTCGGCGGCGGTCCACAAGCGCTTGACGACGGTGACCCCCAGCCGCGGGTCGCCGCCGGGGATGACGACGATCAAATCATCGTGAAGGTGGATCGGGGTGTAGAACCCGAATCCCGGACCGACGTAGTCCGACGCCACGACCGCCGTGTACTTCTCGCCAGTCGGCATGAGCTGCACGTTGACGAACACCCCGTACTTAGGGTCGACCTTCGATTCGCCGAGCGCGACCGCGAGTGACACCCACGCGCGCGGATCGATGCCGGGGCGCGACACCGCTTGAGCGAGCCGGCCCGTGTCCATTTTGCTCGAGACGCGTGCGCGAGTGTGCAACATCACCCATCCCCCAAGACTTCAACCGTACCGATAAAGTCGCTAGCGTCCGTGACCTCGCCTATCTCGACGGACGTCGGCTCTGCCGCGCCAATCACCGCGGTTGTCGCCGTAGCCGAATAGCGCATCTCGACGAAGTTTTGGAAGTCGAACGCGATGCCAAGACCAGCGTCGTTGCTCCAATCGAACTTGACCGTCGTCACGCGGAACGTCTTGGTGAGTTGCTGGTTCGACCCGTGGGCAGACTGCACGATCGCGGTCGCCAACGCCTTATCGCCCAACCGCTTCGCGACCGCTTCAATCTCCGCCGCCTCCGACCGACGTGTGTGATCGAGCAGCTCGTGTGCAAACGTCGGAAAGGTCTGCAACCCTGAGTCGACCGTGCGGAATTCGACGGGATCCCCGGGACGTAGACGAAGGAGATCGGGGTCCTGGTTATTGCCGCCGAAGCTCGAGAGGTTCTTCGTCGTGACCGACCCGCCTAGCTCCTGTCGACCGATCTCCGCGTGCAAATTCTTCGCGATGTTCTCGAGGGTTTTTTGGTTCCGGATACCGTAGACCGGGAAGTAAAGCTCGTCTGTTTTGGCACCCTTGCCGCTCGAGCCGACCTTCGACGTGCGCTTCGCCGTGTCAGTCTCGGGTGGGTAGACCGCTCTCAGGAGGCGGTTGTCGGGCCCCTTGACCGGGTTGTCCCCGTCGTAGCTCACCACTTTGATCGCTGGCACGACCACGCCACCGAGCTTGCGTTCGAACTTCAGGTTCTGAATGTCTTTGCCGAAGACCATGCGCCGGTACCCGAACGGTGCCTCCGGCTTCGACACAAGAGGATGTCCGACCTCGCGCTTGTGCGGTTGGTTGCCACCGAACGGGTACGGGAAGTTGGGGTCGAACGGGTTTTGATCTACGGTCCTCTGATCGAAGAGAGACCGCGCCGGACGGATGCGCAGCTGCGGTCCGACGAAGTAGGGAATACCCCCGACGAGCAAACAGTAGTTGGTGATCAAATCCCAGTAGCTGATCGTGTCGGGGTTGCCTTGCGTCGTCGGTACCGTCTCGCCGTTCTGCCCCGCTTGCGCTTGACTCGCCTCGTCGGGGTCGGCGTCGAACTGCGGGCGCGTCTGGTCACCGACGACGTGCGGACTAGGGACTACCCCGTTCGGCCACTCGGACGCTTGTGTCGCTACCTGAATCCCACCGCCTTGCGGATTGAACCGGTTGACGAGGTTGCGCACGACCACGTCGATCGGTTGCTTCAGGCTGAGCAGTTTAAGGATCTTCGGCGACACGTTGGTGTCGAGCAGCGTGCCGCGCAGATCACGCCCTTCGATATGGATGTAGCTACCGCGATCGCTGAACTCCGCGGTGATGGTGTCAGCCATGCCGACTAAAACAAGGTTCGTCGAGGTCGGCACGAGCACGGAGGAGCGCCGGCCGCCTTCCTCGACACGCCCGACCATGCCGTTGGCCCACTCGGCGTGACTCACCGTTCCGAGGTGGATCTCGGCGCGCAGCGCGCGGATGACACGGGGGTCGATGGGCAGATCGCGATGTAAGATGTCGAGAGCGAATGTTCCCGCCTGCCTGTACCCAGGAAGCTCGATTGAAGCGCCCTTGGGAATGATGTTCATCACCTTGCTTGCCGAGATCGAACCAGCCTCGGCAACGATGTCGGGTCCGAGCCCAACCTCTTCGTCGGTAGTGACTATAGCGAGCCCGGGGATCACGAGTGTGTCGAGTGTCAACCCGTCGACCGATATTTCCTCTGGGGAGAGATCTACCGTCACCTCCCCGATCTCCCCTGTAAACTCTTTCGCGTCAGCCATTTGATCCGACGTCTTCGGTGCGAACTTCTCCTTCAAACCTTCATCGAATAGGATCTGAAGATTGACCACGAGGCTAGGTCGAAAGACGGAATTTGCCGCCGCCGATCCGCTGTTGCCAGATTCGCCCATGCTACGGTGCCCGCAGCGTACTGGCCGGCGCGGGCTGCCCCAGCGAGTTGAGTTGTGGAACGATCACGACGTCTCCCGCGATCAGCCGACTGGTGTTGAAACCGTTATAGAGCATGAGCCGGATCCACTCGTCCGGCGTGCCGTAGTATTGCGTCGACACGTCGCGGAGATCCATCCCGTCTCGAGCGATGAACGTCGCGAGCGGCTTCGTCTGGTCCTGCGTCTGCGCGATCATCTCTTGCTGCCGGCGAGCCACCTCCGCCTTGAGCTTGCGCGCCGCCCGCTTCGCCTTCCGTATCGCGCGCTCCGCGGCGAGCACCTCGTCTTGCGACTCGGCATTCGGGTCCACACCAGGCAACGCGTTCGGGTCGTCTACCGTCACCGACGACGAGGTCACGGGGTCGAACCCGACAGCTCGCGCGATGCGCGCCGGGATATTCTCTATCGTCTTGACCAGCTCCTTGCACTGGTCGCCGATGGTCTGACACGCTGCGATCATGTTGCCGGCAATTGCATACGGGGCGACGACGAGCTTCGCCGCCTGCTTCGCCAGGTCGACGAGCCCGGACACCGCCGCGACGATGTTGTCGAGGATGGTGTTGACTGCGTTGATCCAGCTGGCGATAGCTGCGAACTCAGACTTCAATTCGTTGATTGCCCCGATGAGGGAGTTCACCGCGGCGATGATCGAATTGATCATGTCGGCCAAGCTCGAGAGCACGTTGAATACGATCGGCAGCTCGTCTTCACCCTGGCTCATCCAGGTAAATTCCATCTCCCACTCGACGTCTTCGGCGCGCAGCCACGTTTGCTTGAACTTCGTGAGGATGCCCTGCCTGACGATGTCATCCCACCCAACCTCGACGAGAGACCCGCGCCGGCGGAACCCGTCCGCGAGCTTCACGAGGTCCGAGACATTGTCAACGATCGAGCCGTTGTAGTACGCCTTGCCGGTCTGCCCGAGGATCGGGATGCCGAGGTGGCTCGTCGTTTTGATGAACCGGTCCTTCCACATGCCGTTGATCGACGTCGTTCCTTCTTGTGGCCCAAGCATCTGCACGGTCGCGATTGGGTTGCCCGGGTACCACGTGAACTCGGCCCGCATCGAACCTTCGAACGTCATCGGCCGATAGGGCAACGCGCGCCCGACCAGCTCGAGCGAGTTGCGCTCGCCTTGAAGCTCGACGATGACGAGTGAACTGGGGTCGCCCATCTACTACCTCAAAGCGAAGGCGGGGGTGAACCCGCTCTGTAGCTTGCGCTCCCCGAGCGCGGCCAGGTCGGACGAGAACGCGAGCGCGATGCGGTCGGGGTCGAACCCTTCGGAGAACTTCTGCGTGATGTCGAACCGACTGCCGCGGAAGTCGTAGTTCGGCGCCGGCGGTCGGTCCTTGTTTGCTGCGTCTCGGTCGGCCTTCCGCTTGGCGATGAGGGCATTCGTCCGCGCGATCTCCCGCTGCCGTTGCTTCTCGTTCGTCTGGTCTTCGGTGTACTTCCAGGCACGTCCGAGAATGCTCGGCAACCCCTCTTGGAGTGCGGCGACCGGGTTCTTCGCGATGAACGAAATCGTCTCCATGATAGTCTGCAAGAGGTGGACCTGTGCGTCGAGCACGTCCGAGAAGATCATCACGACGCCGAACACGAACTTGTGAAAGAAGCTGCCGAGCGCCGAGTCTTCGCTGAAGGTCGTGGTGAACAGGTCGGCGATGACCATGAACCGCGACACGATCTTGTCGAACGCCAGGCTCACGTGCGAGCCGATGCTGTCGACGTTGTTGCGGATGAGGTCGACGGCCTTGAGAACGGTGGCGATGACTACCGCGAGCACGACCGCGCCACCCACGAGCCGCAACGCCGTAGCCGCGAACCGCGCCATGCCGGGGAGCGCTCGCGTGAACCGGCCGAACACTCCGGCGACCCCTGGGACCTTCGGCACGGGCACTTTAGATAGCGCGGTTGGGATCCGAGCGATGGTCTTCTCCGAGAACTTGCCGAGCCCGTCGCCGTAGATTGCTTTCCCCTTGATCGCCAGAACAATGCGCGTCGTGTTCACGTTCATAGCCGTGATGATCGGGGTGTTGGCCGCCGCCTGCGAAGCCTTCTCCGCCGCCACACCAACGGCAGAAGCCGCGGCGCCGCCGACTTTGACCCCCGCCGACTCCAAGAACCCGCCGCCGAGCTTCTTGCCCCACCCGACCATGCCGGTGCCGGTCATCTTCATCAGAGAGAAGTTGAGCAGGAGCACCTTCGTGACCTGCTTCACCGTCCCAAGGTGGTCGCGAAGAAAATTCGCCAACGTCTCGCCGAACTTCTTCGCCTTCGGCAACCATTCTGTGAGCTGGTCGCTCAGACCCCGCATGAGGTCTTCGACGACTGGCAGGAGTTGGATGCCGATGATGCGCTGAATGTTCTCCCACGTGCCTCGGATCTTGAGCCCTAGCTCCCGGATTCGCGACTGCCGGTCGATGTTCTCCTGCGTCGCAATGCCGAGCTTCTTGTACTCCGCGACCTGCTCGCGAATATGCTCCGGTCCTTTCTTGAGCAGGTTCGTAAACTTTCTCGCCGTCTCACCCTGCATTCGGAACAGGAGACCGACCTTCGCTTGATCGACCGTGCCCTTCTTCGCGTGCTCCGCCATCTTCATAATGGCTTTTTCCGGGCCTTGCGAAAGGTCGATGCCGAGCCGTTGGAACTCCTTCCCCATGCCCTGCATGCCGCGGCGCATCCCGTGCGCCGCCATGTTCGCTCGAGCCCCCGCCTTCGACATCTGCATGAGCGCGCGAACGCCTTCGTTCCCGCTGATCCCGACCGACTCCATGGCATCTATGAGACCGCCGGCGCTGTCCGCCGACATCTTCGTGTAGTCCTGCACCTTCTTGAGCTGGTCGAGGTACTCCTGCGTGCCCTTGACGATATGCGTGAGTGACATCGCGCCGCCGGCCACCGCAGCGATCGAACCGAACGTGCCGACAACATTCGACGCCTTGTCGAACAATCCACTAACCCTCGACGCCGACGACGTGAGAGCCGACAACGCCGTCGCGCCCTTGTTGTTGACGACGAAATTCGTAGTGACGTTGTTGACAATGTCGGTCATCGATCCACCTTCATTGCTTCGCCCTCGTCTCGGATCAATTGGCCGACCTCAGTCGACAGGTCGCATAGATCCGAGACCGTCATGCCGAGACAGTCCTCGACGCCCTGGTGCCCGTAGCGCCCCAAGAAAGCGATCGTCTTCCAAATGTCGCGCACATGCTCTGCCACCCCGTGTCGGGCTATGCTGAGCGCGTAGCTGGCGAAATCTATTCGACCCGAACCTCTCGGCTCCCCAGAAAATCCTCGACGTCAGACTCCGCCGGCGAGTGCAGCTTCGCATGAGCTGTCATCACGAGGTTGCGAAGCATTGGGCTCATCGTGTTGAACGCCTTGTCGGCGCTCCCATCCGCGATACTGACGCGCTCGCCGTTCACCTCGGCGATCGATTGCTGCACCTGTTCATAAGCCAGCTTGATCGGATCTCCGTTAGAACGCTTCGCCGCCATCATCTCCTCGCGCGCAGTCAGCTGCACGAGCCCGACCGTCTTGAAGTCTTCGCCACCCAACGCCGAAGGCACCTTGTAGGTGTAGATCGGGCGTGATGGTTTCTGAGCCAGTGCTTCCGAAATGTTCTGAGTTGCCTTCGTCGCCATTGTGTCTCCTCCTGACACGGCACGCGCTCGCGTGCCTGGTTACAAGATGGTGCCGTCCGACGCTTGGAAGTCGATGCCGACCGTACCGTAGTCGGCGCGGCTGCCGAAGCTCAGCGGGATCTCGCCGAAGAACGCGTCGCTGATCAGCACGCGCGGCTTGTCGCCGTTCGGGAAGTTCAGCGTCGCCTTGATGTTGATCTGCGTGCCCGGGGTGCGCCGCTTGGCGCGGTCGACGATCGACTTGATGATGTCGAAGACATCCTGGTTCTCGTAGTGGAACTCGATGCGCCCGCGCATGCCATTGAAGATCTCGTCGTAGCGGTTCGTCTTCTCGCCGAGGTAGGCTTCCTCCTTCGTCTCGAGCTTGTAGGCGAACTCAAACGACCGGACGTCGGTCGTGGTGTCCGCGACCTCGCCGTCGACGATGAGCGAAACCTCGACCTCTTGTCCTTTGATGCGTTGGTCGGCCACTGGAATCTCCTTTGCGCAAAAAGAAAAAAGGCACGTGGTATCGCCGAAGCGAAAACCACGTGCCCTATCCCCGGGGGTTTAGCCCGGGTGAAGCCGTGTCATGCCAAGCCCGATACTGCACCGGGCTCAGTCTACCGTCAAGCCCTGGTCACCAGGATGATGATCTCGCCGGCGACCGTGTTCTTGCTCCGACGAAGCACGAGCGTCCCGCCGGCCGGGATGACCGGCGTCTCTTGCACGATGACGCCGCCGTCGCGCCCCTTCGACGCCGTCGACGTGTCAAAGGCATCCGACAAAGCGCTTCCGCCGCCACCGGTAGCGTTGCGCAGCTGCGCCGACGATGCCGACACCGCCGTCTTGACGAGCACCATCGCGTCGAGGATGCGGAACGCATACGGGGCGTTCGCGTTGTAGAGGATGACATCGTCCGCCGTCCCGCCGACGCCAGCCGTGAACTGTTGCCGAATCACGTTCGCGACCGGGATGCTCGGGAGCGCGTCGTGAGACGTCGCCACGTCACCGCTCTTCGTGAGCGTCACGTGGAACACCTTCGCCGCCGCCGCGCCGCCGAGCGCATCAGTGAGCACGGAACGACTGGCCGCGGTCAGCACCGCGATCTCCCGGTTTGCCAGCACACCCCGATAAGGGGCGGGCAACGCGACCGTGTCGCCCGCGATGTTCTCGACCTTGAAGAGAGGCATGGGTGTCTCCTTACGCCGCGGTGACCTTCACGCCTTCGCCGGCTTCGATCTGAAGCACGATGAAGTCGGCGGTCGCCAGCGTCCGGACCTTGCCGATGAGAACCCAGATACCCTTCGCCTCGAGATCGGGGGTGTTGCCCGACTTGTCGTCGAGCAGGTAGCCCGAGATCCGCTGCGCCGGCGGGTTGTTCTCGGAGAACAACCCGGACAAGAACGCGTCGGCCTCACTGAGGATCGCGTCCTTGAGCGAGTTGGTGAGCGGCAGTTTCGAGAAAGCCACGAACCGCTGCGCCAGGCTGTCTTCGATGAAGTCAGCCATGCGCCGGCGGTTGATGTTCTTCTCGCCCGAGGTCAGGCTGGTCGTGATGCCGCTCTGGAAAATGGGCCCGACCGTCCGATCGATCCGCAGCGCGGCGATGCCGCTCGAGCGGAAAGCGATGTAGTCGGACATGAGCAGACCGCTCACGAGCCGCTGGAACCCGATGACCGGAGCCATCACATCCGGGACAGGCGCGGTGCCTTGGCCCGGGTTGCGCTCCGGCGGCAGATTCGAGAGCAGGCTCGCCATCCACGCATTGAGGTGCGTGTCGAGCAACCCGTCCGTGTGCACGAACCCATCGGCGCCCTTCATCTGGTAGCCGACCGCCTCGGGGACGAACGTCTGCGCGCCCGGCCAACACCAGATCACGCGCTCGTGCCGGTAGGTCGAGAGCAGCGCCGCCTGCGCCGACGCCGTGTCGACGACGGTGAGCGCCGGCGACATGACGGTGATGCGCCCGACGCCCTGGCTCGAGGCGGAGAGCACGTGCGCCTTCTGCGCGGTCCGGATCTCGGCGCCCGTGCGAGCCGGGAGCAGGATGTTGACGTCGCGCGCCGGCGACTCTTCGGTGAGCAGCGCGTCGAACGCGGTCGCGTAGAGCGCCGCAATCGCCACGTCATACACCGCGTTGGCAGCCTGCACGGCAGCCGTGTAGGTGAGCGCGCCGCTCGGGTGCGTCCGGAGCTTCAGCCCGGTGAGCGCTTCCCACGACTTGCCATCGGTGCCCGGACCGGCCGGGACCAGCGACGGGGAGACGACGGTAGCGAGCGCCACCGTCGAGTCGAGCGGGCGAGCCGGGACGAGGCACGCGCTCGTCGAGCTGAGCGAGCCCGCACCGGACTCACCATCGCTCGCCGGGTGAACGCGCCACGCCAGAGCGATGCCGCTCGTCCAATCGAACGCGGAGCCGTCCTGCTTCTCGACGGTGAGCTGCGTCGCGGACGCGGCATCCACCGTCACGCGGTACGTGTCGGCATTCGCGCCTTGCGCCAAGGTGGCACCGATGACGCCGAGAACGAGCAGATCGCCGGCCTGAACCGGGCCGCCGTTCTTGGCAGTCAGGAAGCTGCCGGTCGCCGAACCGAATACCTGCGTCGCCGCCGGCGCCGTCGCGGTGACCGCGCCGTCGATGCCCGAGGCGAACTGACCGGTCGAGGTGAAGACGACCTGCTTCATGCTGCGGATGCGGTTGCCGCCCGACTTGAACTCGCGCCCGGCATACACGACGCCGGCGGCGAGGGTGACGATCGGAACCGCGCGCGTAGCGCTCGCGTTCGTCGGCAGCGTGCGCCACATGCGCGTCGCCTTGTCGGAAGCGAGGTTGATCGGGATGAGAACGAGCCGCGAGAACTTCTTGTTGCGCAGCGCCAGGAAGCCGCTGCCGCCGCTGATCCCGGTGTCGCCGATCGTCGCGTCGAACCCGCCGACCTTGTTCGCCAGATCTTGCCCCGAGAAGACCTCGACGGGCTGCGGCTTCGTCGTGACGGTGCCGGTCGTGTCTACCGCCACACCATAGGTCACATCGGCGAACTCGCCGACGCAACACACCGTGCCGACCCCGACACCGTTGACCGCGCCCGGCGGCGGCAGATCGACGATGACGACACCCTCGATGAGCGTGATGATCTCAGTGCCCGGGAAAAACTGATAGCGACGAATGAAGCCGGCCATGTTCTTGTCTCCTAGCAGTCAGTCAAAACTAGACCCGGTATTACCACATCCGGCCCGACCGCGTCCAAGTGGAACGAGGGCTTCGCCAGCGGGTAGGTGAAGATGTTCATCACGGGGACCTCCCCCGCGATCGTGAACGCAGCCTTGCGGTAGCGCCGCATGGCATCCTGTTCGTTGTCGAGATAAGCCATCCCCTTGAGAAAGTACCGCGCGCGTGAATTGAAGTAGAACGGCAGCTCGAGAAAAAACCCACTCATGTAGTCGACCGGGTTGAACGCCGTCTCGAGCCCGGCCACGATCGCGCGCCGCGCCGGCGGGTCGTTCGCCCACACCTCGACCGTCAAATCCTGCACGAGCGCGCACGCACTCACGAGATAGCGACCGTCCGGCGGCCCGGGGAGCTTGTTGCGGCTGGTCGGCTGATCGGGCGTGAAGCCCGTCGAGTCATACGTCCCCTCGCCGATGCCGCCGACGTACGCGCGCGGGAACTTCGCCTCGTCTTCAGGCTCCGCCCACGTGTCGAGCACCTTGTTGAACCGCAGCTCGCGCCCGCCCGGGGCTTTGAATACGAGCATCGACAGGTACTCGGCGAGACCCCGCGTTAGCGCCGTGCGAGAATCCGTCTCCTGATCGCCGGTGTATGCGATAGGGATGCCTGGCTTCGTGATGAGCGTCGCCTTGTTCATCGCCGCGTCAGCTCCACATCCATCTCGTGACGAATCTCAGCATGCACCGCTTTCGACATCTCGTCTATCCCGTCCGACATGACGTTGCGCGCTTGCAATCCTCTCTTCTCGATCGACTTGGCGATCGCCCACGCCGCGGCCTTGGCGGCATCCCCGGAGAGCTTGAGCTTGTTGTGCGCCCATCGCTCGAGGTTCACGATGCCCGACCTACCTACCGCCGCCGGGCGCCGACCGCCGTCGATCACAGGGGAGTAGGGCTGCGCGTTGAATACCTGCGCACCATTCGACAGCGGCGCGGTTTTCCAGGCTGCCTTGTAGAGACCGGTGTTGACCGCGCCCACGGTGCCGTGCTCGCTCGCAGGCGGCGCGAAATCAGTGCGACGCTGCATGATGCCGATGCACCGCATCGCCCCGGACTGCACCCCGCGGATCGCTGCCGGAAAGAACCGCGTCCCGAGCCGCTTCATGTAGGCAGCCCATTCCGGCCCGGTCATGTTGAACGTGACGGTCGCCATCAGAGAAGGTCCCCATTCTCTTGACGATCAGCGTGCGCCTTCTCGAGCCGTACCTGCCAGTAGAACTTTCCGGAGAAGTACATCGGTGCCGATCGGAGATAGAACCGCCGCTTGTCGCTCGAGCCATCCGACTTCGGGAACTCGATCTCGTAGAAGACCTCTTCGTCCGGGCCCGGCTCCTTGCCGTCTTCTTTCATCGACCGGAGCTGCCCGTCCGTGAAGCGACCGCTGATCTCCGACACCGAGATCATACCGACCTCGTCGAGCCCGATAGGCTGCACGATCTCGGTCATGGTCGTGAGATCTTGCACGAGCGGGGTCGGAAGGATGTCGAGAGCCGCCTCGATGACCGGTGTCCCGACGCCGCGCTGCCCGGAACTCCACCGCACCCGCACGACCCGGACCTTGTAGGGCCGCATGCCGAACTTCGTGAAGAGGTCGCGAACGCGGTCGGCGACGGGGATGAGCTTCTGCGCGAGCGTCTTGCCGAGCTGCAAGCTCGTCGGATCGGTGTATGTAGGGCGCGCGGGCATGGGTTAGTGCACCGGGATCGAGCCCGCCTTGACCCCCGAAAACGACCGGTACCTCGTCGAGTAGGGATAGATCGGGGCGCCGAGGATGTCGGCGAGGCGGAAGCCCCACCGAACATACTCGCGCTCGAGCATGTCGGGCTCGTTCTCGCGGAGCTTCAAGGAGTCGAGCGCGCTCGCCGCCAGTCGATCCTGCGCCTCGACGAGCTTCGCCTCGATGTCATCCATGATCTTGAGGATGCGGCGCACTCGGTCGGTCGCCTCCTCGATGAGATTATTCAGCGACGTCTCGACGAGAAACATCGTCTGAATCGGGCGCGGGATGCCGTACGAGATCGACGCCGCGGGTTGCACAGCCAGGTAGCCGAGGTGATACCTCGCGCGCTCCTTCTCTCGTGCATCCAACGGCATCGTCGACCCCTACTTCACTTCTTCGATGTCCGCCCCGCTGTCGATCAGCCGCTTGATCCCATCGGCCCCGCCGTACCCGGACGAGTCGATGACGTCATCCTTGCGGAGCTTGATCGCCTGCCCGAAGAACGACGCCTTGCAGTTCGACTTCACCCGATACTTCGGGGAGACGGCTGCCACGACCGGAACAACCATCGCCGGCGAAACCGCGGAAATCTCGAGCACGGGCTCGACGCCGGTCTCCGGCAGCTGCTTCTTCTCGATCTTCTTGGTAGACGCCATGTTCTTCTCCTTCGAAAAAGTAAGAGGCGCAACAGCGAAACAGCTCGATCAACAAGCCCCGATCGAAGGGGATGCAATAGTCTCCCTATTGCGCCTCTCACCCAACGCGCCCACACCACGCCGACAAGCGACGGGGGATTCAACCGAAACAGAAGTCGCCAAGTGACCTGGATTAGAGGTCGACATTTTGACCAGCTCCGATGAGAATCCGAGGCGCTAAAAACAGCCCAGAAGCGTTGACGCTACACAAGGCAGCATCGCCGGGCTGAACGCCCACAACAGCAACTCGCAAAAGCCGTGCAGTGGGCAACTTGATCACGCTCGCCACCCTTCGATCCTACCTACCCGGCTGCGCGGGTCAAGGCGAACCTTGACCCACGACAGCCGAGCAGGAGGAGGAGACACCCGAAGGTGTCACCGTGCTCGATCACTCACCGTGCTCGATCACCTGGACCCGCTTGTAGCGGGCGCCGTCGCCGGTGGTCGCGTCGGTGCGGATCGGCCAGGCGCCGATGAACTTCCACGACGTGCTCACGAGGTCTTGCAACCTATTGAGCGGCGCGCGGATGATCAGCTGGATCCGATCCGAGAACACCTCGATGCCGTTGTTCGTGATGCGCGGTTCGCCGATACGACCCGTCACGCCGGCCTCGGTGATGAGCCCGGAGAGATCCTGGTAGTATTCGTACATCGCGCCTTGGCCAACGAACAGCGGGCGGTGCACCTTCATGCCGGTCGACGGGTTGCCGTTGTTGAACAGCTCGCCGGCGAACGGATCGTCCTGCGTGAAGGTCGCGGTGAGCCCGCCTTCGACGGTCTCCGGCAACGGGCATTCGCTGTTGCGGAAGAAGACGCAGTTCAGCAACTCGCCGACCGCGAACTGCCGATACATGAAGTGATCGGGCAGCGCGGTGAGCAGTCGCTGGAACTCGTCGTCGCCGAAGATCTGCGCCTGCGACGTCGGGTCGAGGTGGCAATGGAAACGACCGTCCGGCATCTCCGGGACGTTCATCTGCCAGAACCGCGCGACCGCCGTGCGGATGGTCGCCAGATCGAGCTTGTCGCTCGAGCCGACGTCGTCGACCTTGAAGCCGCCGCCCACGCGCACCAGGCTGGTGCGATCGTCGGCGATGACGTAGGCGCGATCGGCGGTCGAGGTGAGCGCTCCGCTGAGCGTGAGCACACCCGGACCGACTTCGTCGCCCGCGGTGTCGGGCGAGAATCCGATGACGGTGTCCGCGAGAGCGGCGCCGTTATCGAACACCACGACCTTGAGCGGGTTGTTCGTCGACACGACGTCGAACCGAACGGGGCTGCCGGCGGGGAGATCCGGCCGACGAGCGCGGGTGAACCCGTTCAGCCGCTTGACGCGGAGACTGGTGCCCGACTGCGGACCGCCATCGGCGACGGTGTGGCCGGCGAGGGCAGCACCGTACAGTTGATTGCGCGGGATCCGGTTCATCGCCTGCGCGGCCGACATGCCGAGCTGGTGCGCGTTGCGCAAGAACAGGTTCGCGATCGCCGAGATCGACGTCGGCATGTGGGTGTCGATGCTGTCGCTGTACTGGTTCAGCATCGCGGTCCACTGCTCTTCGGTGTAGCTCGAGGGCAGCGGATCGGTGCCGGGGACGAGCGGCTTCATCTTCGGCTTGATCAAGCCGACGCCGGTGAACACCATCGTGTCGCCGACGTTCGCCGGCCACAGCTGCGGCACGGCTTCGCCGCGGAACAAGAGCCGCGGGAACAGCGCGTCGTGAAAGGCGCGCTCGAGAAGGTTTTCCTGAACCAGTGCGCGGATCGCCGGGTCCTGAGTAATCGTACTAAAATCGGGCATCGCCATCTCCTCTAAAAGTGAGAGTACACGTTCACTACTACGACCAAAACCCTACAGTCGTCAAGCGTGCCCGCAACCTCTCGAGGAGACGACGACTAGATATTGATACCCAGTCCCCGCTTCGCGAGCAGCGCCCTGAATTCCGTGGGCGACAACTTGGTAGCGTCCACCTTGCCATTCTGTGCGGCAGCTACTGCGGCCTCACCCGGCTTCGGAGCCGCGGGGGCTCCTGCGCCTGTGCCGGTCGTCGCCGGTTTCACAACCTCACCGAACAGGTAGGGGTGCGACGAACGCAGGTCGGCGAAGTATTTTCCGTGGTCGAACTTCGCCAGCTCGTCTTCGCTCTTGCTCTCGAGCGACCGAGTCAGGAGACGAATGGCATAGTCGGGATCCTTGATCCCGGCGATGACCGCCGACTCCCGCAACTCCATCTCCGCCTCTTTGGCATCGAGCTGGCGTTGCAACTCCTTGCGCCCGTCCGTCTCCGTCTTCACGCGACGCCCGAGATCATCGATCTGCCGTTGCAGCTGCACGCGCTCGCGATCCCACTTGTCGGTTCCCGACTTCGGGGGATTCTCGGGCGCTTGAGCCGGCGGCTTCGCCTCGGGTGTCTGCGGCTGTGCAGGATTCTTGAACCCCGAAAGGGCTCGTTGCAGATCCTCCACCGTCGTGAATCCGGAGTCCTTGGCGAACGACGACAGCGCTTCTTTCCGACCCTTCTCGCGAGCTTCGTCCTTCAATCGCTTGTAGGCCGACTGCGAGAGAACCTGAATGCGCCCGTCCTTGCCCGGGACCATCCCTTGCGGCAACGACTCCGCCGCCGGTTGAGCCGGAACTGGCGAAGGTGTGGCGACCGGCGCGGCTGGCGCCGTCACGATCTCCGGCACTGTCTGGGGTGCCGGTACCACTGTTGCTTGCGGGGGTGCTACTACCTGTGCGTCTGGCATATCGCTTCCTCTTGCCCGTGGGATACTCCGCTTGGTCGAACCGGCAAGTTACCGCCGCCGTCGCGTAGACGGCGAAGTTTCTGCCGGGCGCCAGTCGGCGAATCGCCAACGCTATGAAAGTCACGGCGGGGATGTCCCCGCCGCTACAGTTGCAGAACTACGACCTCGAGCTACGCTCGCGTGAACGCGCCGTTCATGTCGACGGCCGGACGCGGGATGTACTCGATCACGAACGCGGTGACGTCGGCAGTCGCGAAGGTCAGCGTCTTGCCGTCGTCGCTCAACTTGGCGATACCCATCGCCGCACTGGTCGCCGGAGAGACGACGGTGCCGGCGGCATCGGTGATCCCGTAGGAGCCGACCGCGGTGCCCGTGGTCGCGGCAGTGACGCGAAGCGCTACGACCGCGAGGATCGCCGGGTTGCGACCGTGAGCCGCGTCGGTGATGTCGTGCGTGGCACCGGTCAAACCGGTCAACGTGACCTTCTTCGGCGTCAACATGGTGCCGAGATCCATCTGCGCGAGCACGTCGGCGATCTTGCCCAGGCTGGCTTCGTCGAGAGCGCTCTTGAGAGTTTCCTTGAATGTCGTGGTCATCTCTTCTTCTCCTTCCGATCTCTCGGAAAAATTACAATCCTGTGACTACCGCAGGCAGAACGGCGTTGTCAAATCACGCGCGCTCGCCGAGGTAGATGCGTACCTGAGTCGGGGTCGCCGGCACGCGCGTCAGATCGATCGCGGTGATCGGCACGCTCTGCGACAGAAGGATGAAGGTCGAGTCGACCGGCACGGACTGTTGCGTCCCGTCCGCGCTCGTGATCCGAACCTTCACCTTGCCGCCGATCGTCTTCACGATGACCACGTTCGCATTCGTGACGCCACCGAACTGCACCGGCACCGGCGTGTCGACGGTGAGATCAACGTCATACTCCGTCTTCTTGGTGACGACCATCGACTCGTCCATAGGCGCGTCGACGTTCGGCGCGAGCGACGGCACCCCATCGAGCGGGGTGTTCGTGTAGCCGCCGGTCAGTGCGAACTGGTAGGCCACGAGCTACCGCCCGCCGCTCGACATCGGGCCGAGGGTGAAGGGGCTCGGGTCCGGAGCCTTCGGCATCTGCGCGGTCGGGAGACGATCATCGGTCGGCACCGAGACGATGTTGTCCTTGTAGGTCCCGACCTCCGAGTCGTAGCGCTCGGTGAAGTCCTTGAACTGCTTGTCCTGGCCGACGTTGCTGGTCTCTTCGGCGTTGGGCTTGTCCGGCATGGTGCTCTCCTCTACTTCTTCAGGTTGATCGGGCTCGGGGTGTTCGGGAGCGTCGCGGTCGACTGCGTCGGCTTGCCGCCTTCGGCGCTCTTGTACTTACCGTACTCGGCATCGTACCCGTCGACGAAGTCCTTGACCGGCTTGTCCTGCCCGACGTTGGCCGCCGCGCACGCGTTCTTGGATCCGCTCTCTGCCATGATGCTCTCCTACTTCTTGCCGCCGAGGGTGAAGGGGGTCGGCGTGTCGATCGCCGAGGCACCGCCGCCGACTTGCGGCGGCTTCTCCGCGTAGTGCTGCGTCGGCAGACCGGGCGCGATCGGATGCCCCGCCTGCGGATCGTAGTTCGGCCCGTCTTCGAAAGACTCGGGACGAGCGAACCGCAGCGCGAGCTTGCGCAAGCCACGAAACACTCCGGGGGGTCCTTGATACGGCATGCTGTTCTCCTTCTGCTCTACTACACGACGCTTCTCTGAACGTCAACGATCGTCTCACCAAGCGCGGTCTGACATCTCTGAAGATATCGCGCGCCTGCCTCCAAAATCGACGGGGCGTCGTTCGCCATCGCCACCATCGTATTGCACTTGGCGCACAGCAACCCTCTAACCCTACTGCTCCGATGATCGTGATCCACGACTGGGCGTGTGGTTACCAGCGGCTTTTCACAACACGCGCAACACCCGCGCTGCTCCGACCACATTTTCTGAAAGCGGTCGAGCGTCAAACCGTATCGTCTCCGCAACGCACACGCGCGCTGCTTCTCCCGGCGAATCGGATCCGAATCTCGAGCCCGGACCTTCTCCTTGTTCGCCGCACGCCACGCCCTTGTTCTATCACTCAGCTCTTTCCTATGCGCGTGCCGATACGCGCGAGCCTCTTCTTTGTGAGCGTCGCGATACGCTTTTCGCTTTTCCAACCGCGTCTCGATCCGGTTACCCATCTACTTACGGCGTGGCTCACTCAAATGTACCGACATCGGCAGCCCTTGGTGAAAGCGTTGGTTGCTCATGTGCCCGATCGTTTCCGCACCGGGGTTGCTCTTGACGTAGACCTTAGCACCGGTCGCCGCGACGTAGTATCGCCCGCCTCGAGCGCCTTCTTGCACCGCCTTTGCCTCGGCAGTGTGCGCGTGGGTAGACAACTCCTGCGCCGAACGGCTCGCCTGAGATTTGACGTCGTCGGTCTTGCCTTGGTTGTGTTTTGCCGCCGCTTCGAAATGCGACCACGCAGCGGTAGAGTGCCACGACGCCGCATCCGTGTGTCCGGCGGCGCGTAGCTGTTCGGCTTTTTCTCGATGATAGACGTGCGCTACCTCGTGATCGACCGGACCTTGTGCTTTCTCGGCGTTCTTGCCGTCCTGGCTCATCTTCGGCTCGCGGGCTTTCTTGAGCTGCTCCGCCATCTCGCGGCCTTGGGCCATGCGACCGCGGGCCCGCGCCTCTAGCCCTTCGATGCTGCCGAGCTTGCCTTCCTTGTCGCCCGGCTCCCACTTCTCGCCGTGTGACTCGGGTGTCTCTCCGCCAGCCTTCTCGGTCGAGACATACTTCCGCTGCCCGAACTTGTCTTCGTGCCAGTATCCCACGACCTATCCCTTCCCGGGCTTCAGCTCGAAAGGCAGACCGGGGTGCGACAGCGGCTTCGTCTCGAGCCCGGGGATCACGACCTCGCCGAGGTCGCCCTTGTCGGCGCGCTCGGGGTGCTCGGGCGGAAGCGCGAGCCACTTCGCGTTGCCGTGGTAGTCCGCTTCTCGGTGCATGACCCCGGGACGTTCCACGATTGGAGTGTCGACCGGGATCCCGACGTTCGAATAGCTCTTTGGCATGACCCAAACCTACACGCGAGCGACGAGGTCGTCAACCGCCTAGCGCTGCCACGGTCCCTTGCCCCGCGTCTGCGCTGCGTCGTGGTGTTCGTTGTTGCCGACGTAGTGCTTCTCGCCGGACGCGGTCACGACGTACTGTCCACCGCGCACGCCGGTCTGCAAAGGCTGCGCCCCCTTCGCCGGCAGCTTGCCCTTCTGATACTTGCGGATGTCGCCCGGCGACGTGTAGCCGCCTTGATCCATCTGCTTCATCCCGGGTCCGACGTCCCGATACTTTCCGGAGCGCACCGCAAGCTCACGCCCGATCGCTCGAGCCTCGTCGTGCGTCTGCTTCTTGAACGTCGCGAACGACCCTTTGCCGCCAGACAGCCACGGTCGCGGTTGTTCGCCGGTTGCCCGCTCATACTCCAAACGCGCGATTGCGACTTTGTGCGGCGCCGTCGCTTCTTCATACCTCGCCTGGCTCATCGACCCCTTGTGCTCTTCTTCCATCATCCGCAAGAATGCACGACGCTGCGACAGATCGGTGTCGATCGACTCCGTAGATCTCTTGGTCATCGCCTACTCCTTCGCCTTCACGGTCCCGCCCATCTTCTTGAAGACGTGCGTGACGACCGCCCAATAGTCCCCGGCTTCCGCCTCGCCCTCGGGCCCGGCCGCCGCGAGCGCCTTCTCCCAGATCGGCTCCTCCGCCGGGTCGACCCACGACGGCGGGTTGCCGTCCGCCTCGGGGTCGTAGCCGTCGACGAGCGCCATGATCTCCTCGTCGCCGCCCCCGTCCTTGAGCTGTTGTCGGATCTCGTCGACGTCGATCGGCGGCAGCTTGATCTTACCCTTCACGAACGGCGGAGCGTTGGCCGCCTTCACGAACGTCGCGAGCTGCTTCGGCTTGATCTTGGCCATGACCGTCATCTACTCCCCTCCCGACCGCTCTGACAAGGGTGGTCGGCGAAGGTTGCGCGCCTTCGTCTCATACTCGAGCCGGAGGTCAGGGTTCGCTCGCACGATGTCTGCGTCAGCCACGACGTGCGGATTCCAGAACCGCATCGCCCCGTCGCCCCCATGACCGAGCCGCACGTGACACTCGAGCGGCGACATGCAGAGCGAGACCATGTTCGACTCATCGAATTCCAGCTCGGGATAACGGTCGACCGGCAGCACGTGATGCACCTGAACCCGATCGTCTCCACCGCACGCCGCACACCTCGAGTGCTCCTTGAGAAACCAGCGGGCCGCCTCCGCCCACTGTGCCGACCTGCGCCGGCGGAGCCACTCGTGCACACGCGACCTCGTCCACCGGTAGCGGTACCCCAGGCTCATCGGTCCACCCGCTCCCCGTCGACCCACTGCCACGCCGGCACACCCCAGTGTGGGCGCCACGGTTGCAACGCCTCACGCCCATTCGGCCGGAGCACCGGCAGCCCCCGCCACCCGCGGAACCGCTCGAGCCGCTTCACCCTCTTCGGATCCCCTCCGACGACGTCGGCGAAATCGTCAGGCCACACGAACATCCCGCCGGCCGGCGCGACCTGCCCGTGCATCACGAGCGAGTCGTCGTCGACGCGATCGTCTAGCGGGTTGCCGGCGTCGTCGACGTGCTCGCACCAGCGAAGCATGAGGTCGGGCAACTCGTCTGCCGCCGCCTTCACACCATCAGCCTGCGTCGCGGCGAACGCGGTCATCGTCTCGGTGCGTACCACGCGCTCCGCCTGCCACCATTGCTCATCCATGACGTCCATGACGCGCTCGGTAGCTTCCCCGAGTGTTTCGCCAGTCACGAGAGACATCGCGAGCGCCGACTCGGCGGCTTCGACGTTGCGCACCATCATCGCTGCCGCGTTCTGTTCGTTGCGCAACCGGAGCATTGACTCCCGCTTGCCGAGCACGCCTTCGAACCGCGACGCCTCCTCGATCGGGAGCACGACCTCGGCACCGGTGTAGCGCGCCTCGAGTTTTTTGATGTTGCCGATGAGCCCGCGCAACGCGTCCGTGCGCGCCGCCCGTCCGACCTCATGCACGTGCGACCTCATTTGCTTCGCGAGCTGCGCCTGCCCGGTCAAGATCTGTGCTTTGTAGAGCCGGAGCTGGTGCGCGGTGAACTTGTCGCTCGTCTTGCCAACGTGCGCGAGCTTTGCTTCGATCTCCTGCAACGCGCGCGTGTAGAAGTCGCGCACCTGTGCCACACCGCCGCGCTCTACCACACGAGCGAGCCGGCGGCGGCTCTCCTCGACCATGATCTCATACGGTGCGCGTGCCACAGCCTAATCCGATCGCGTCCTACCGAGGTACTGCCGCGCGTAATCCTCGAGCGACGTCCCCGAATAGGTCGACTTCTTCTCCTTCTTCTCGGTGTACTCCCCGCGCTCCGCCTTCTTCGCAATCACCTCGAGCCCGCGCCCCGGACGGTCCTGAGCTTGCACGATGTCGCGCGCTCGAATTTTGATGCTCCCGCTCGTCAGAACTGTGACCTCTTGCTCGCCTTCGTTGCCCGGATCGAAGCCGCCTTTCAGGCGATGCGTCATCACGATCGATTCTCGTGGCACCGTGACCTTGAAATAGAACCCGTTCCCTTCGTCGCCTCCGGCCGACGACAGCGCGGCGAACGTCTGCGCTACTTCTGGCGACTCTGAGAACGACGACAGAACGCCGGCGTCGAGGGTGATCTCGGCGTCCGGATCCTCTTGAACAGCCTGATATGCTTCGTCGTACATATACGCGAGCGACGAGTTTCCGCGAATGCCTCGCCACAGTTCTATCTTGGGCTTGTCGTACAGAGACTGCGACACAGCGGCGACGGCTGCGATGTCCCGCCGAACACCGTCATCTGCGAGCCCTTTGTTGAACGCACGGCTAACCTGCCCGACGTACTTACCCACATCCTTCACGGCATACTCGATGTTGGCCGCCTTCTCGGCCGCGCGCGTGCTGCGTTCCAACTCCTTCTGAATCAACGCACCGCGATCGCCGTGCACCGCTTTCGCGCACGCCGCCCGCATCGTCGCCGTCTCCGACGTCCCGGGGGACGCCCGCCAGCCATCCACCAAGCGCCACAACCGGGTCGAGTCACCGCCGGCGCGCGCGATCGCCTTGTCCGTGTTGCCCTTCTTCACGAGCCCGCGCAGCTCCTCGGGCTTCACCCAGTAGCGTTGCTTGTGCGCCTTCCCGAGACGCTCGACCACCTTCTCGATCGCGATGAGCCCGGAGCCGGCCATGTTTACTCCTCCTCGCGAATGTCGCGCGGGGGCCACGGATCGTCGTCGAGGTCCGGTCCCGGCACCGGGCTCGGGGGTTCCCCGAACGGGGTCGGGAAGTCCGGACCGTCCATCGGCTCTTGCAGCTTCAGCTCGCGGCGAATGAGCGCGGCGAGCGCCTTCGCGTCAATCGGCTTTGTCATTTTGCTCCTCGTGTGCGTCGTCGTGACACTCCTCGCAGACCGTCACGATGTTGCTCGGGTCGTTCGAATGCCCCTTGTTGCTGCGCAGCGCTCGACTCACGAGGTTCGGCGTCCCACCTTTGTGGTGCACGCTGAGCATCTTCTGACCGCCGCACTCCTTGCACTTCCACTCGTCCCGCCGGAACACACCGAGCACGAGCGACGGCGGGAGCCCGCCCTTACCACCGGTCGCGAGCGTGGCACCCTTCTCCTTCGCCTCTGCCTGCATCTTCGCGAGAGCCTTCTCCTCGTTCTGCGAGAGCTTGGGCTCCTCTTCTTTGGCGGGAGGTGTCCGGTTCTTCGCCAGCTTCACGACCGCTTCGCTCATTGCAGCGTCACCTTCCCCGGCATCTCCGGTACCTGGAACAACACGGGGTTCTTGTCTTCCGGCGGCGCCGAGATCTCGACGAGGCACCACGACGGACACTTTGCCGCCGCGATCTCCGCCGCACTGCGGCAGCTGTCACACGCCCCGACGTCGGACACCTTGATCATCGGACCGTACTTCGTTGGGATCGTCGGCACCGTGCACGAACCATCCGGGTTCGACACCATGATCTGCGCGACGAACTCGGGGTTGCGCTGCACCAGCTCGTCGAGCAACACGAGCACGCGAATCCGCACCGACGCCGGTCGACCGCACTGCTCGCACCGCTTATTGAGAGCGGCGATATGCGTCTCGCGCGCTGTCATCTCGCCGCTCACGAACTTTCGAATGTGCTCCGGCGTCCGATTGTTCATCTTCTTCATCGTTTCGCTCCTCCTGCGAAAACAGGTTCACCGTAGATCTGACTCACCACTGACCAGCTCACAGCCATCGGACCGTGCCCGAGTCGCAACCCCCGATCATCGACGAACAAGTCGGCGATCGGTTTGCCTTGCGCCCCGTCGTCGATCGCATCGAACACCCCCGGCAGCTCCTTCGCGACAAAGTCGAGCATCTGTTGATAGCGCGCCTGGTTCAGAACCTTGTCGGCATCCCACGTTTTCTGGTGCACCTTTCGCACCCCCGCGCGCACCATAGGGTCGAGCGCCGCATCCTCGCGCAGCGCTCGGTTCGCTCGAGCGGAGTACAGTAGCAGACTGTGCCCGGCCGCCTTGAGAGACGCTAGCCCGGCCTTCGCCCCGGGTACGAACATGAGCCCCGACGTGACGTCGTCGTACCCGCGCCCGTGCGCGTCGACGACGGTCCCGTCGAAGTCGACAGCGATGAGCACGTCATCCCCCGAATCGCTTGTTCTTCTTCGAAGGCTTGACCTCGGGAACGATCTCCGCGTTCTTCACCACGTCCCCGCTCGTCGTGAGGATGCCGACCTCTTCGGTCGCGTCCTTGCGCGAGGTCGGGTGCGTCACCTCTTCGACCAGAACGGTCGGGACATTCTGCGCCACCGCCCGCACGACCGCCAGGAACAACCGATCCTTGACCTGTTGCTCCGCCGGCAGCTGCTCCCACGGAACGAGACACGGATGCTCGAGCGCCTCCGGTCGTTTGGCCGGTCCGTACTTCCACCCGGCCTTGAGCTTGTGCTCCATCCATTCAAAGTGACTCTGCTCCGGCGACTTGCCGGGGTCGGCGATCGCCGACGTGACGCCGGCGATCGCGCTTTCCCGCTGCCATTCCGGAGCGGCGTCCCACGACGGGATAGTGTGATCCCCGAGCGTCGTGCAGTAGGCACGGTTTGCTTCGTGAGCAATGCGCGCGATTTCTTCTGCGGTCATCGACAGCTCCTACTCTTCATACGACTCGGAACCAGAAGTCGGCTCCTCGGGGTACTGTTCCTCGGGGTACTGTTCGGGACCGCCCGGCACCCCCTCGCCGCCGAGCATGCCCATCGCTTGCTGCATCATCGCTTGTTGCTGCCCTTGCGCCTCGGATTTGAGACGCGCGATCAACGCCTGCACGTCTTCGACGTCGTAGTATTCGGCGACGAACTGCACCGCGTGATCGAGGTCGAGCACACCCCCGGTGCGTGCGGCGATTGCCGCTCGAGTCGCCAGCTCGACGTCGGAGAGCAGCGGTTCGAAGTAGTGCGGCCACTGAATCGAGACCGAGCCACCCTTGCCGAGCTTCGGCTCGACGTAGCTCGTCTCGCCCGTCTCGGGGTCGATGACCTTGCGCTTCGGCAAGATCACGCCAGCGCGTACCGTCTCCCCGGTCAGGGGATCCGTGGTCTTCGTCTCCTTGAGCTTCTGAACCGCGGCGAGCATCATCTCCGCCAGAACGAGAACGAGCTTCTGCCCGTACTGCTCACGCAGCACGTCGGCCTTCGCCAGCATCGACGAGAACGCGCGCTCGATCTCCGTCGCCGTGCTCCGCGACATATCCGGCCGCTCGAGCACGCACTGCGCACTCTCGAGCGTGAACCCACGCAACTGACCAGCCAGGTCGAGAGCTGCCTTCGGACCGGAGCCGGAGATCTCGATGTAGCTGCTACTGCTCCCGGTCGGCAGCTTGATCGCGTTGTCGCTGCCCTTCTTGACGTCGGACATTTCGGCGTCGGTGATGAGGCTCAGCGTCGGATCGCAGTTCGCCACGATGCCCTTGTTGGCTTGTGCGATGAGAGCGTCGATCGCCGCGATCATCTCGTAGACGCCGTGACAGTCGGGGTCGCCGTCGACGTCGTCCTGCACCGGCAGGTTCTGCGCCCACACCACCGGGCAGAACCCGAGCCCGTGCTCGACTACCGTCGACCCGACCGCCGCCCAATCCGGCTCGTCGCCGTCGCCGACCGGCACCGGGTTGAAAAGCACGTCTTTCTCTTCGTCGATGATGCGCCGGTACCAGTACGCTTCCTCGCGCCACACGCCGGCAGCGTCGCGCTGCTCGACCGGGTACATGTAGCGCTTCTCGATCGACTTGAGCTTGTGCGTCATCCGGTCGGCGAACGTCGGCTGCACCCACCGGGGGTCATGCACCTCGATGACGATCCTGCCTTCGACAAACTGGAACCCGACGCACGCTGAGCCCATCGCTCCGCCGTACTGCCGCGCCAAAAGCATGAGCGCCCACAACCGCCCCGAGTCGACGAGCGCCCCGAGATAAGCCTCGGTGTCGGGGTCAGACTCGACCTTCAGAGTCGGGTGTCGCTTCTCCGAGAAGAGCAAGCCGGTGAACCGGTCGACGATGACGCGCACCAGCGGGTATGGTGCCGAGGGTCGACGGAACTTGATCGGCATCGTCGAGCCCGCGTCGTAGAACCCGGGAGGGATAGTCCCCTGCGACGCGATCGCTTCCGTCTCAATCGGATCGCAGGCAGTCCCACCATTCCAGTCCACCCGCCGACCGCTGTATGTCTCGCACCGATGCCATGCCCACAGGTAGTTCAGGCGTTGTTGTCGAGGGCTGAGCCCGAGCCGGGCAACCCGATCGTTCGTTTGCTGCGCAGTCTCGGCAGCACCTACGCTCTTCAGCGTCCGCTGCGCCAATCCGCCCAACAACCTCCGGACCAAGCCCGGCTCGTAGCTCGTGCCGCTGGACATCGGTTACTCCTTCACAGGCTCCGGCACGCGACGCGCGAGCGGGCGATCCCCGAGCACGTCTGCCTTCTGCGCGAGGTCGACCGCGACCGAGGCGACGATCATCCACTTCTCGGATGACTCGGGCCGCGGGGGTTTGCCCTCGACCATTTGCTGCCCCTTCTCGTCCTTGGTGATCTTCTGATCGACCGGCTGCATCGCCAACATCGTGCACGCGCGCGCGACGTCGAGCATGCTGAGCGATACGGTCTTCGCCAACACCGCGATCTTCTCGTCGAGCTGCCGGCCGATCGACACGATCGACACAGGGGTCTGCATCATCTCCGGCGGGATGCCCGGCACCGCAGACAACCGCGCTGCCTGGTCGTGATTCAAAGCCTGCTTCAAGTCTTCGCCTTCCATTGTCGTCTCCTCCTTGTGGTTTTCTACGCTACACTGCCCGACCCGTCAACGCGACGTGAGATCGACACGCCCCGTCTGCATCTTCTTCGAACCCATGCGAGCGCCTTCTCGGGCAAACCAGCTCGCCATGAGCGTGTCGCCGGTGTGCGCGTTGGGGTCGAAGAACAGCATTTCTTGAATCCACTGCGCGACTTCGGGGTGCATCACACCCCCGCCGTCGTTCGGGATGATCCACTTCCCGTTGCTCATCTCGACCGCGATCGACTCGACACCGAACTCCGGGCTCGCCTTGTTCTTGCCGGTCGTGAACGCCCGGATAGGGACCGCGCTGCCGGCGCGCGCGAACTGCAACAAGTAGTCCTGCGCCGCGTTGTTCTCGACGACCACAATCGAATTGTAGCGATGGTGTGTGTCGATAAGCCGGTTGACGATGTCCGGTCCCGCCCACTTGCCGGCGTCGATATTGATGAGCTGTCGGGATTCGTCCGGGTGCACGAAGATGGTAAACATCACCGTGCGACCGGCCGCCGCGTGCTTCTGCACCCCGAGGTCGACCCCCGTGAATGACCGCCCGCGAGTGACGCCGGCCATGATCGGCAAGAGCTTGAGCCCGCGCCCGCGCTCGAGACACAGATCGATCCAGGCTTGCTTGAACCGCGACTCGCTATCGTCGCGCGCCTGGCACATCATCTGCCGAGCGAACTCGAGCGGGCCCAGCTCGAGACGCCGCTCCTCGATGCGCGACTTCGGCCACCTCTCCGGCCAACGCGGCTCACCCGTCGAATCCATGACCGGATACCGGAGAGCCGTCCAGGTTGGTTGACGCGCGAACCGGTGCAACGAATCGTCGGGATGATACGCGTTGCCGACAATCCACACCCGCGCGTCGCGCGTCAGTCGACCGATGAGCGTCGCGTGAATCCACTTCCAAAGGTCTTCGCGCGCCGCCGGCGTCCGACAGTTTTCATAGTCGAGGATGTCGTCGAAGATCAACAAGTCGATGCGTGCCCCGACTATGTTGCCGTGGATACCGCACGCCTGTAGCGAGGGGTCTTTGCCAACGACCGTGCGCTGCACGAACAAGTGATGCGACGTCCAGGGGTCGCCCTTCTTGAGGTGCGGGAACACCATCGCCAGCTCCGCCGAGCTTTCGATGTACTTCGCCACCGTCCGAACGATCTTCGCCGCCTGCTCGTGCGTGTTGCTGATCACGACGACGCGCGAATTCGGGTTACGCCCCAGCTCCCACAGCACGCGCCCGATCGAGACCTGTTGCGTCTTGCCGCCTTCGGTGTGGCTCCACAACAACAGTCGTCGATGCGACGACATGAGCCCTTGCCAGGCGACGTGCATCGGCGCCATCTCGATCGGCGCCCCCGTCATCTCGTCCTTGAGCACGAACTCCATGAAGGCAGAGGGGTCCACCCGCGCCGCTTGCGCGTGGATCTCCTGCGCCTGACGCAGTCGATCTAGGAACTCCTGACCGGCATCGTCGCTCATCAGAACTCGTGACCGCAGTTCGGACACGTGGTCAGCTTGCCCTCGCGTGCCGTGAACGTCACCTCGCGCGTCGCGTGCGAAGCCTCCGCCGACGCCTCGCTCGCCGTCTTCTCTGCCGCCGAGCACAGCTTCGCAATGTCGGCCGCATCGAACCCGGTGCTCTCGAGCAACCCGTCCGCGGTCTCATTGATCTCCTGTAAGAGGTCGGCGAGCTGCGGTCGGTTCCATTCCGCGGTCTCCGCGCTCCGATTGAGAGCTACCCCGAGAGCGATCGCCTTGCGGTCGTCGATGTCGAGGCGCACGATCTTGACGACCGTCCACCCCAGATCGCGCATGACCTGCAACCGACCGTTGCCGCCGATGACCCGCCCGGTCGACTTCTGCACGACGAGCGGCTCGACCTGCCCGAACTGCAACAGGCTCGCCTTGATCGCGGCAAGGTTGTTCGTCGGATGCTTCCGAGCGTTGCGCGGGTCTTCAGTCAGCGACCCGATCGGCATGACCTCGACGATCACGCGGCTGCCCGGCGCGGCTTCTCGAGCCACTCCTCGACCGGAATCTTGAGCTGCTTCTCGACGGCTACCGCGAGCCACAGAGGTATCGCGCGGTCACCCTTGAGGTACCGCGAGAACGCCGACAGCGACGCGCCGAGCTTCAACGCCAGCTGCTCGCACGTCAGCGCATCCTCCTTGAGCAAGAGCGTGACGATCCTCTCAGCCGCCCGCGAATCGGGCTTGAGCGTGATGTACCGCCCCGAAGTAGGTCCACCCATGATCAACCTCCGCGTGCTTCCTGCACCCACGCTGCCAGCTGCGGCAGCCCATTGTCATCGACGAAAAAGCGCGGCAGCCCGAGCCGTCGCGCCTCCGCCTCTTCTCCTCGAGCGCCGGCGGAACCCTTCCACCGAGCCGTGAATACTACCGCGTGACACATCCGAAGCAGGTCGAGCGTTGCCTCGAGCCAGAACTGATCCGACAACGTCCGGTCATAGAACCGGTACATTGAATGCGGACACACCGGCACCGCACCCGTGAGCGCTACGTGAAACGCGAGTGCCTCTGCCTCGCGCACGTTGCACTCGACCAGCCACCCCGACTCGGCTCGGAATGGCCCGGCTATGTAGACGCGTCTCATAACCATAACATTTACCACTCCGTTTGTCCTGAGTCAAGCCCCTTGGCAAAAGAAACCTACAGCCCGATCCCGTCCGCCGCGTTGTCGTCGAAGAGCCCGGCGTCGCGAATGTACCGGCGCACCATCGTCACCGACCGATGTCCAGTCTGGCCCATGATCGCGCGCTCCGACTTGCCTGCTCGAGCCGCCGTCGTCACGAGCCCGGCCCGGAGCGAGTGACCGGAGACCTTGGCCGGGTCTAGCCCGGCAGCCTTGGCCGCCGACTTGATCAGGTTCGCGATGTCCTTGCCGTCGAGCCGCAGCCCGGTCGACTTGCCATGCCTGGTCAGCCCGACGAACAGCGGGCCCGCTACGTCTCCGCGCTCGCCGAGCCACACCGTGACCGCGCGCACCGGGCAGAGCGACCCGCCGCGCGGGATGCCGACCTTCCGGCCGGCTCCTTCCTGGTCGGTCTTCGACCGCCGCAGCGTCACCGTGAGCCCATCCTCGGACGTCGCCAGGTCGACGACGTCGAGCCCTACCAGCTCCGATCGGCGGAACGCACCGGCGAACCCGAGGAGGAGGATCGCGCGATCGCGCGTGCCCTTGAGCCCGGACGGAAGGGTCGACACCATAGCCCGGAGGTCCGACAGAACGATCGGCGCGACCTGCCGCTGAGCCGTGAGCTTCGTCCGGCGGATGCCTTGAAGCACCGACCGCACCGGTGCCGACGCTCGAGGAGAAGGATACCCGCCGGCGCGCTGCGCCTCAGAGATCGCGGCGAGAGCCCTCTCGATGGTCGCCACCTTGCGACCGGAATCGGCGAGCTTGGCAATGTAGACGGCTACGGTCTCCGGCGTCGCCGGCATGAACGAGAGATTGCGCGACCCGCACCACGCCGTGAACGCACCCCAGCTCGTGCGGTAGGCGCGTCGTGTCGCGTCCGACTTGGCCGCCTTGGCATAGGTGCGTGCCGACTCGAGCGAACGAGCTAGCGCCGCCGGTGCCGCGGGGATGAGGTCAGCACCCATAACGCCGCTCCGATTCGCACTCGGCGCGGTACTCGTCATCCTCGGCGCACTTGCCCTCCCAGGCTTCGCGCTCCTCATCGGTCAGAGCCTTCACGTCGACGACCTTGACCTTGCCGGTGCCGTTGCACTCGTCGCAGGGTCGGTCGTAACCGCCGCGCATGTACTCGGCGAACTCGTCTTCGTCCCAGTCGCGTTCGCGGTCAGCCTCGGTGATTGCCCCGAGGTACGCACTGCTCTTGCCGTGACCGTCGCAGCTTCCGCAGATCTCCCAACGTGTCGGGAGCACCCGCTCGTTACCGTCCGCATCCTCGATCGTGTAGTCCCGCGGCATCCTCGCCTCCTTCTCTAGTAGTCGCTTCCGAACCGCAACTCGCGCTCGATGTCGAGAGCGTCGGCGACCTCGTCGCCGAACATCGCGCGGTCTTCTTTCCAGCGGTTGTAGTCGGCGACGCCGGCGTTGTACTCGGCGTTGTCGCGAGCACGCTCGGGGTCACGCTCCACCGCTTCCGGCTCCGGGCAGCTCGTGTGCCGCGAACCCAGGCAGCGATCCCACATGATCTTCTCGCCAGCTTCGAAGCGCTCGTTGCACTTGCGACACTTGCCGGCGAACTTCGCAGTGATGATTCTCATCGCCTTGCCTCCTCGATTGTCAGCTTCTCATTCTCCCCGTCACTTGTCAAGAGAATTCGTACCCCCGTATCCTGGTCACCGACCGGAGCCGCGGAGCATCGACTTCTCGGCGAAGCTCATCGTTCGCTCACCGGCGACGATCACGTGGTCGAGCACCGGGATCCCGAGAATCTTGCCGGCGTCGACCAGCCGACCGGTCAGCGCGACATCTTCGGCACTCGGTGTCGGGTCGCCTGAAGGATGGTTGTGCACGACGATCACGGCGGAGGCACCGAGCAGCACCGCGGTTCGAAACACCGTCCGCGGGTCGACCCCGACCCCGTCGATGCTGCCGCGAGCGACCTCGACGTAGCCGAGCACCCGGTTCTTGACGTCGAGCGGGAAGGCGAGAAACACCTCCTGCTCTTCACCCTCGAGCAGAGCCGCCGCGATGCTCGCCGCGTCCCGGGGCTCGCGTATCGGGGTCTCGTAGTCGACTTTGGAGTCAGCCGCCACCGGCACCCGGCGCGACCGCAGCTCGAGCTTCTTGACCGTCTTCATGTCTCCTCCTTCAGCCACCGGCCCCGTAGGTCGTCTCGGCGAGAGCCGAGCCGGCGTCGATGGTCTCCTCGAAAGTCCGGGCTTCCTCGAGCCAGTCCCAGGTCTCGAGAGCCTTGGCGAAGGCGGCGCCGACCGGACACTCAGCCTTGTGGGGTTCGTGGGTGTCCCAGGAACCGCAGGAGCAGCGGCGACCGCGAAGCGTCGCTTTCATCAGCCGGCGAAGCACTGAAGCGCGAGTCATCATGGCGACCTCCTACGCTCAGAGTGTCTCATTATCCTGTACAGTTGTCAATAGAATATGGCACACCGCGCCCCCTGTTTTTTCTTAGTGTTTTCGTGCTAGATCTCACACATGGCCGACTTTCGCGAAGAGCTTCACCCGCGGGACCGTGGCAGATTCGCTGAAAAAGCGCGCGAAGCCGAAGCACTTGCCACCCTCGCCGACATCAAACACACCCGGGACGCTCGCGAGCGCTCCGCCTCCCACCCCATCATGCGCGAGCCGACGACCCCGCCCCCGGGCGAGCGAGCGGCCTACGCGCCCGACATCCGACGCGACGACAACGATGACGGCATCGCCGACCGCTCTCGTGTCGGTCTCGGCGGGCGCGACACGTGCCCTCCCGGCGAGATCCCTCGCCTCCCGAACCTCACCGAGCGCGAGCGCGAGGTCGAGTCTCACTTCGCCGACGCATACGAGCGCGACCCACAGGCCAAGGTCGACGAGTACCGCGCCACCGTGAAGAACAACGTCTTCAACACCGACGACGCGAAGATGCTTTCGCCCGACTACAACCCTCCGAAGGAACTGGGCTACTCACGCGACGCGATCAATGACATGCGCTCGCAGAACAACGTGCTCGTGCACCAGACCGCGAACGCGATCGCGAAGACCGCGTTCCTGCAACGTCTCGACGAGCTGCCCGCCGGCTCGAGCGTGCTCGTCACTGCCGGCGGCTGCGCGGCTGGCAAGGGCTACGCGATCGGACACGTCGAGCAGGCCAAAGCGCTCGAGAACATCGTGGGCGCAACCTGGGATGCGGCCGGCGAGCAGAACAGCACCGAGAACCCCTGGATCCTCGACGAGTGCCGAGCCCGTGGGCTCAAACCGATCTACACCTTCGTCGACGCCGACCCGCTCGCACGCTGGTCGAGCGACCATCCGCACGGGGTCATCGAGCGCGCCGCCGGCAAAGGTCGCATGGTCGACGCCCGGCTCTTCGCTGACAGCTACGCCGAGGGGTCGAAGAACTTCGCCGCCTTTCACGCCGCCCACAAAGACGACGCCGACGTCGGCTTCATCCTGATCGACGCGCGCACCGACTCCGCTACCCCGCGCCTGCTCGAGAACTTCCCCGAGGTCGCGCTGCGCGCTGACTCCGACGAGATCTATGCGCAGGCGTCCCGCATCGTCGACGAGAAGCTCGACCTGAACCCGGCGATCCGCCGCGGCGCTACGGTCGGACGCAGGATCTGGGGAGCCCCGTGAGCCCGGCCGCTCGCGAAGGTCTCGTCGCCGTCGAGCGGGAAGTGTCGCGCTCCACAGGCGAGACCCACACGCAGCGCTTTTGGGTACGGCGCGAAGATCTGAAAGACACCGTGCGCGCCGACCCCCGCCTTCGTGTGGTCGCGAGCAGCAACGCTCCCAACCTCACAAAGCTCACCGCTAGCGAGCGCAAACGAACATCATGGGACCGGGCCCCACCCATCGTCAAATCGGCGGCCCGCTCTCTGCTTCAAGATGCCGGCGGTTTGTCGGCAGCGCTCGAGGCGATTCAGAACTCCAAAAAAGACGACCTGCTCATCGACCCGGTATCCAAACAACCGACGACAGCCCTTCGTGTTCGCAACGCGCTCGAGGCACTGCGCCCGCAACCCCTCCCCAAAAACGAGGAGTATGTCACCGTTCACCACGCCACGGACGCCGCGAGCGCGGCGACGATCTTGAAGGACGGGCTCATCCCCGAACTGAAGCCCCACACGCTCGCCTCCGAGCGCTACGAAAAAGGCGAGGCTGCCACCTTCTCCCCGGGCTCCGGGCTGTCCCGCGGCACCTACGTCGCCGAGCCGGGCAAAGCCGAGAGCTACGGGCGGGTCGTGCTCGAGCTGAAGATCCCGAAGTCCTATCTCGAGGTCTCTCCCGAGCAGACCACCCTCGGTGTCACCGACGCCGGCGAGTCTCTGAAAACTCACGACGGTGCGGTCATCACCAAACCGATCCCGCCATCCGCCATCCGCGACGTGGCGGCGCCGCGATTCACCTTCGAAAAGCCGCTGCCGGCCGGGATACACGAGCCGGTTGCTGCCGCCCTGACCACCCTTCTCGACACCTACCCGGAGATCAGCGGTCTCAAGATCAACATGAGCGAGCTGTCCGGCACTGGCGTCATGGCGCTAGGCGGGAAGACCAGCATCACCCTCAATACCCAGATCTGGGATGACCCCGCCAAGCTCGCCGAGCATGAGAAAGCGTGGACCGGTCTAGTCATCGACGCCACCCCCGCCGGGACCGTGGTGCACGAGGTCGGTCACGTGATGTCGAAGTACGTTCACGATCAGCTCGGAGACGACGACTTCGATCGCATCATCACAAAGCACGCGCCAGACCACGGCTCTCTCTCCTCCCCCTCAGTGTATGGACAAGAGTCGCCCGGTGAATTCTTGGCCGAATCGTTCTCTGCCCGGCACTTCGGTCACCACGCGAACAGAGACACTGAAGAAATGCAGCGCTACCTTGCGGCATCGGTCTCCTTGTGGGACGAGCTGATCTCCGAAGCGAGGAAACCCCGATGATCCCCGTCACCCCGCCCCCGCACCTCCGCATCACCGCCGACCCCGAGCCCGACGACACCGTCGTCAGCGACCCGAAGCAACCGCTCTACGACCTCGCCGAGATCCTCCGTTCGAACCTCGAGAAGAACCTCGCCGACCCCGAGACCTTCTCGATCGAGCGCGAGCTTCAAGAAGACGCGATCGAACCGAGCCCCGACCTCGGGTTCCCCGTCGAGCTACCCGACCTGAACCCGGACGGTTCGACGAAGCCCTAACCGACGCAGATCACCGTCGCGACTTGGTACCGCTCGCCGTCCGACGACAGCTTGATCGCGACGCCGGAGAAGAACGAGTCGCCGTGAAAACCGTCGTACCCGAGCAGCGACAGGTCCCCCGTACGCATGAACTGGTCGAGGTGGTACCACGTCCCGCGGTAACACAAGAACCCGTCGACGACCTCCTCGGGATCCTGGTAGTCGAACTCCCGCTCGAGCACCGCCGCCGGCACCTCGGTCCTGTAGGCGAACGGCTTCCACTTGTGGTCAGTCTTGATCAACGTCTTCACGTCAGCACCTCCGCCACGGGCTCGACAGCCTTCCACACGTCGCGAGCCGTCTTGACCGTCTTGAACGCATCGATCGCGAGCGCACCCGCAGCCCCCGCCGGCGCACCGAACACCATCGCACACACGAACGCGAGCACTGCCGCAGCCGACATCACCTCCGCCGTCCGGAGCCCCTTCCCGCACGCACTCACCAGGCTTCCCACGACCGCACCTCCTCACCACAATCACTATCGTGACATTCTCGCCTTCGTTTGTCAAGAGAAAAGAGACGTCAGGCCGACATCACCTTCGACCCGTTATCCTCCGCGCTACCGGTCTCGTCCCAGTTGACCAGATCGAGCGTCCCATCCTCCCGCACCGCCGGTACCCGGTCGTATGCCTCGCGCGCCGACGACTCGAATGCCCGAACCAGGAAGTCGAGCACCACCGTCTCGCTCTTGCCCGATTCCTTGACGAGCCAGTCGACCCAATCCTTTCGGATCCGCACCTCGACCCGCCGGGTCGTTCTCACGACCCCGTCCTTGCTCATCGTCCACTTCACTCGAGCCATCGTTCAGCCCTCCTCCGCCATCCGCCGGCGAGCCGCGTGGAGCGCTCCCATCGGCGTCCCCTTCGTGGTGAGCAACCCGACCGACCGGCAGGCTTCGTGAGCCGCGGCGCCGCACGTCGTGCAGGGCTTCCGGCGCATCCACTCTTCCGGAGCGTACCGAAGAAAGGTCTCGGTGCCGTCCGACCCAACCCGGTACATCTCGAATCGAGTCGTTTTCTTCGACCCCTTGAACCCCTCGACCCGCTTCACTTTGAACGTCGCACCCTCGAGCGACGTGAACGTGAAGCACCCGGTCACCTCGAGCCACCCGTAACCCCTCGTTCGCATCGTCATCGCACCCTCCTTCAAGCGGCCTTCTTCACCGGCTCCGCGTCCCCGTAGCAGGGGAGGTCGCAGAGATCTTCCGCCGCGTGTTTCCAGCAGTACCAGCTGCCCTTCTCAGCCCGGCAATCGCAACCGGGGTGCCCGCAGCTCGGTGCCCCAACCATCCGGAGCCCGCTCTTCTTCGTTCCTTTCTTCATCGCGAGCCTCCTTCCCACGATGCAAGTGTCTCATTATCCCGTACGAATGGCAATAGAAAACGACAAGCCGCGGTCGATTCTTTGACGCTGTGCGTCAGGCAGCCGCAGCGGTGAAGCCACACACCCCGGCAGTCGAATCACCCATCCCGAGCATCGCAGCCGCGGCAGTCTCGGCAGCCTCGGCGGCAGCCACCGCAGCCTCGGCCGCCTTCTTGGCGACGGCGAGCATGGCGGCGACCGCATACTTGGCTTTGTCCGAGCCGTCCGACTCCTCGGCAGCGGTGCCGGCGGCATCCGCGGCGAACGCCGAAGCCGACGACGACTCGCGAGCGATGTAGGCCAGGGCTTTCATCGCCTCACCCATCGACGATCCGCTCTTCTTCTTGCCCGCCATGACACCCTCCTTCCTACAGGCAGAGTGTCTCATTCTCCCGTACGATTGTCAAGAGAATTAGCGCTGTTGCTGGTATCCGATCGCCTCGAGCGCAGCGACCTCGAGCAGCGCCCACTCCTCCGGCGTCTCCGGTCCCTCCGGCTTGCGCAACGCCGCGAACCGGTCGTCGCCCATGAGCTTGCGCCGCATCGCGCCCGATCGGCGCGCGAGCCAGACCTCCTCGGCGTGATCGTGAATTCGCTGGAACCGAAAGTCGAGCTGGTCCCATACCGTCGTCATCCGCCCGATCGACGCCATGTTGTCGACGACCTTGTTGCCGCAGTCGCTTCCCATCGCACCCTCCTCATCCGCTCGAGTCGTAGCTCGAGATCTCGCCGCACTTCTTGCAGCGGGTCACGTGCCAACACATCCCGAAGTGTTGCACCCCGAGCTTCCGCGCCTCGTCCCCCGAGATCTCTTCGAAGTCGTGCTCGCATGCGAGCGTGTGCCAGCAACCCTGGCACCGCGCCGGGTCGGTCACGTTCTCGTGATCAGGCGACCCGTACTCGATCAGGTGCGCCCGGCAGCTCTTGTGCAGCCGGAGCTTCGCAGCCGCAGCCTCAAGCTCAGCCGTGACACCCTCGGGCGTCAGCGAGATCTTGCCGCTCTTCACGTCGTCGATGAACTTGCGCCACTCGTCATCCCAGCCCTCGATCCCGCGCACCCACTTGGCGCGACACGTGAGCTTGAAAAGCTCTTGCTCCTTCTGGTAGACGGCATACTCAGCCGCCCGCTTCGCCTCGAGCGCTCGTCGCTCCGCGGCTTTCATCCTCGGCTTTCGTGGCATCACACCCTCCTTTAGAAGCTGAAGTCGTGATACTTGCCGCGGCGCCCGATGCTGAGCCCTTTGCCGCCGCCGCGGAGCTTATTCAGCCGGCCGGTCACCGGGTTCTCGACCATCTCCCCCCACTTCCCGCTCGGAGCCCGCTTGAAGTAGAAGACCCGTCCGTCCGGGTTCGGGGTGAAAACGTAGTCCTGACACTCGCTCATCCCGTTTTTGTCGACCCGCTTGGCGTCATCTTCGACGACCTTGACGACCACCGAGCCCTTGTCGCGAAGGATGTCGACGATCGTCCCGGCGTCGCGGTCCGACCAGCCGCACATCGTGACCCCCATCCCGATCTCGGGCTCGGGCTGTCCGATGACGCTCCTTGAAATGATGTCGTTGGTGATGCTGCCGAAAGCCATGATGCCCTCCTAGTTCTTGCGGATGGTATCGACGAAAGCGCGAATCGTCTCACCGAGCACCGTGTCATCGACCCCGCCGGCGACTGCCGCCATGCCGACTTCGAAGACCGTGCAAATGTCCATCATGTCGATCTGAATCCCCGAGCACGTCGCGTAGTAGGCTTTACTGACGCGCGCCTCGGCTGCCCTGGTTTCCTTCTTTGTCATCGCTGCCCTCCTTCGATTGTCATCGTCTCATTCTCCGAGACGATTGTCAAGAGAATTTAGCGGAGGTAGGTGCCCCCGTACTCGGTCACCCCGAGCGCCCCCGTGAAGATGTTGCCGCGAGCGTGCTTCGCCGGCTTCTTCCACCCATCGGCCTTGAGCACGTCGCCGTTCGTGGTGTCGATGAAGCAGTGCACCGACCGGCTGTCGTCCTCGCGAACGACCCGGATGTAGCGCCGACCGGGGTCGAGCTTCAGCACCGGGCGCGTCAGGTTCGGATAGCGTTCGTGACCTTTGTCGACGATCGCCTGTGCTTTCGCGAGCCAGGTCTCGAGCGCCGCTGTGAACTTGGGATCCATTGTTCTTTCCTCCTCGATTGTCATCGTCTCATTCTCCGAGACGATTGTCAAGAAAATTGTCAAAAAAAGGTCAGTCGGTCCTGACCTGCCAGGTGATGTTGAACCCATCCTCGCGCGCGACCTTGTCGGCGAGCCGCTCGCCCGCCGGCGTGAGCTTGCCCCACTCGTCGACGAGCCCGGCTCGAGCCCACTTGCCGGTGAAGTCGGCGATCGGCAGCGTCCCGCGAAAGGCTCGCATGACGACGATCATCGATCGTTGCGTGCCGGTCAGTTTGTCGGGGTCGATGAAATTCATGGTCTACTCCCCCGTGCTTTCCAGAACGGTTCGAACGCGAACGGAATGTCGGCCCAGAGCTTGCCGTCGACCGCGCTCCTGAAATGGGTGGCGCCGTGAATCTCCCCGGAGCCGATATGCTCGGCGATGATCTTCTCGGCGATCGGCGTCGCTTCGACGTATAGGTCCGACTCGTGCGAATCGATCTTGCACCCCGCGCTCACCAGAGCTTCATACACACTTGCCATGATCTCCCCCTTCTTATGTCGCCGAGAGCCAGCTCTCGGCTGCTTTCGGCGTCGTCGGAATCGGCCCGACGTCGAGGTCGATGTCGACCCCACCGCACTTCGGGCAGCCCTCGCTCGAGGCGCGCGTCGCGCCGGCGACAGTCTTGAAAACGTGCCCGCACTCGAGGCACTTGTAACCGCTGGTGTGCTTCGTGGTTTTCATCGCTGGTCTCCTTCCCACGACGCTATCGTCTCATTATCCCTTCCGTGTGTCAAGAGAATTCGACTAGACCCTCGGTGCCATCAGGTCGCGCGCGAGCATCATGCACCACTTCGACCGGTTCAACATTTGCCGCATCCGCTCCCGATCGGCCGGCGTCGAACCCGGGACCGCGACCAATTCCTGCACGTCGCTCGCGATGCTCATCGCGAGCATGACCACGTCGCGCGCGTCGGTGAAGTCGGTCATCGTGCAGCCGGTCTTGAAATCGGCGTTCGTCGCGCCGAACATCGTGCGCTCACGCGCCTGCCGGCGCTCCGCCTCGAGCGCGTCAAGCTCGTACGCCGCCACCTGTTTCTCCCGTGCCATCGTCGCCTCCTTCTCAGTCGCAGTTGCACATCACCAGGCACCGCGCGTAGTCGATACCCGTCTCCTCGTGCAGCGTCGCAGCCGCGTCACCGGGGCGACCGATGTCACCCGGGTCACGAGCGCGGTCGGAGAGCCGGCGGAACTCGGCGTTGTAGGCATCCTCTGCGATCTCCTCTGCCATCCGCGCCTTGATCGCCGCTGCTTTGAGATCGACGAACCGGCTTTCCGCTTTCGCGGCGACTTCCATGACCTTCTTGTAGCGCGTCTCCGCGCGGTTCATCCGCGTCCACGCCTTACCCGCTTTGCGCTCCGCTCTGTTGCGGTGCGCTTCCAACCTCTCGAGCTTCGTCATGTTGCCTCCTCGATTGTCATCGTCTCATTCTCCGTGCCGAGTGTCAAGAGAATTCGACCTACCCGCCGGTGATCTTCATCCCCTTCGACCGGCGCTTCAGATCTTCGAAGAGCTTCCGGTTCGGGTGAAGCTCCCAGAGCTTCGGCTCGTTCACCGGTCCCCAGACCATCGTGCGGCAGAGGGTTTTGCGAATCTCGTCCTTGGTGTACGTGTGGCTCTCGTGGTACTCGCCGCCGGGCGGCAGCGTCAGGTCGACGACTTTGCCGTTCCAGGTCAGCCAGGCGTGCTCGATCGGGATCCCGAGCAGGCTCGCTCCCGAGGCATACCCCTCGTGGTACTCGATGCCGGGCAGCTCCGTGTAGAGCATGAACCGCGCGCAGTTCTCGTAGCAGCTTTTCATCTTCGGCACGAACCCGATGCGCCGAATCTCCGCCTTGATCTCCGGCGGAAGGTGCGACCACGGCACCGGACACCAGCCGCGGGTCGAGTACAACTCGATCCGCCGGTCAGTCGTCAATCGCTTCCTCATCGCGCCCTCCTTCCTACGATGAGAGTGTCTCATTCTACCGTCCGTGTGTCAAGAGAATTAGGCGGCGACCGGCACCTCCTCGACCTTCCCGACCGCCTTCACCCGGGTCACCACCGTCTCGGTGATGCCGTTCCGGGTCGCGTGTTTCTTGACCGTGGCCTTCACTTTCCAGGTCTCCCCGACCTCCCCGAGCGTCCCGCCGGCGGAGGCGAACCAGACCGCCACGTTGCCCTCGGGAGTCAGGAACCGGTGGATCCGGGTCAGCCCGTACATCCCCTCGACGTCGAAGCGGTCGATCAAGGTCAGGGTCAGGTCGAGCCGCTTGCCGGGCTCACCGAAGGCTACCGAATTCTCGAGCCGCTTGCGCTTGATCTCGTTCCCGACCTCCTTGTTGTAGGCGGAGACGATCGAGGCGGCGATCCCGCCTTCCTTGTACCCCACGTGACCGAACCGGGCGACCAGCCGCACGTTCCAGAGGTAGTCGCTCGAGGCGTTCTCGGTGAGCCCGACCGCCCACTCGGCGGCAGCCCCCGCGAGTTTCTCATCCTCGGGAGTAGGCACCGGGCGCGAACCCGGATTCTCGCGCCAGTGGCGGAGCAGGTAGCTGTCGGGGTTCAGCGTCGACCAGACCGTGTCAGCCGTCGCGGTCCGCGGAGGGTTCGAATCCCGTGCAGCCCCTCGGCTCATCCACCCGTCCCGGCGGATGATGCAAGCGGTCATGGCCAAGAAATCGGCGAGCGGGACCACGTTGTACCCACCGCGACCGCCGCCCCCGAAATCCTCGGCCTCGCGGCAGAGAGCGTCGATTTCGAAGAGCACCTCGGCCCCCGCCGCGAGAGCTTCCGGGCTCTTGTGGCCCAGGAAGTCTTTCAGGCAGGAGCGGCCGACGAGCTTGAAGGTCCCGTCGTCGTGGGCGACCACGAAGACCTCGAGCCGCGAGCGGGTCAGGCGGCAGTGGTCGCAGGCGATCGGCGCGGTCCGGTAGCCCTCGGGGACCTCCTCACCCGGCACCGACCGGATGACGTTGCCCTCACCGAGACTGGCGACGACGGCGATGAGGCGCCACCCTTCGAACTTGGGTGCCTTGCCCTCGACGTCGACCTCGCAGAACTTCATGCTCGGGCGTTTCTTGGTGTCCGGGTCGACCTCGCCATACTCCTTGACGAAGGGCTCCCCGACCGTCCAGGTCGGAGGCTCGACCCCGAGCTTCGTCGCGCGCTTCACCAGCTTGCCGAGCCCGGCGACCAGGCGCGAGACGTTGAATTCGGGAACCGTGACTTTCATCTCCCTCACCTCAAGAGTATCGTCTCATTATCCTGTACGGTTGTCAAGAGAATTCGCAACAAAGATCAACCCGCAGCCGGCTTCACCCTCGGCTCGACCACGGCAATGACTTCGAACACACCGCTCCCGCGGTCTACCGTGCGATAGATGCACATCGGGCAGTTGTGGAACTTGACGCTCTTGCGCGCCTCTCGGAGACACGCCGCCTTGCTCGTGCGCGGGTAGATCGAAGTACCGTAAAAGTACAACGCCTTGTTTTTCATCGCCTCACCTCAAGCTTAGAGTCTCATTATTCGGTACGGTTGTCAAGAGAATTCAAACCTCAATCGTCGCGATCGGCCAGTCTGTGTGCGACCCGCTCCCGCAGCCACATCGGCACCTCGCTCGCGTACACCCGCAACCGCGGTGTATTCAGCGCTCGAGCCGCGCGCATCGTGTCCCAGAACCACTCACTCGCCCACTTGCGCCCTTTGCCGTACGTGGGATCGTGCCGGTTGATGCGGTCGTGAACCCCCTCGCGGAATTCCGCGAGCACCGTCGCACCCGTGACCGGCGCCCACCCCGTGAGCCCGTGGTCGTAGGTGCGCGCGGGGTCGACCGCTTTGACCGCGGCGACGTACGCTTTGAGCGACACCGAGTGACCATTTCCGAGTCGGATGGTTTTCACGAAGCACCTCCTTTTTTTCGCAAAGAGTGCCCGACGCTCGGCTTCTCGCCGACCACCCTCACGACGCGGATGCCGGTCCATCCGTACGCATGCGTCAACTCGTCGACCCGTTTGCGAGCGTCGGCTTCCAGAGAATTGCCCCACACACTGTGCACCACGTTCTGCGCGTCTACGACGCAATGCCAAACACCACTCGTTCTCATGGGTCTCCTTCACGAACGTACCCTAAAACAGCCAGACCAATCACACCCTCCTAGCTGAGTGACACCGGGCGCGAATCGGTCTCGAGCATTCGGTAGTTGACCGGCTCGTCGCTCGTGAGAACGACGAAGTCCGAAGGCATGAACCATCGCATGAGCAGCTCGACTCCGGCGCGGGTCGCCTCTTCGAAGGTAGAGAACGCGCACCCGTTTGAGCACGCCGTCTCCTTCGTGCTGCCCGTACCGCCTCCGTAAACGCCAACCTTGAACGACATCGCAGGCTCCTTTCCGTTTCTCCCCACGATCGGATGGTCTCATTATCGTGTACGATTGTCAAGAAAATAGAGACACGAATCGACCGGGCTCGAGCGGAGCCCGCGCTACTTGATCGGCTTCGTCAGCTTGACCAGCCGCGCAGCCGGGCTCGAGCGCCCGGGAGGCAGCGACGCCTTCAACCGCGCCGCGCTCGTGAGCACCCTCTTGCCTTGCGCGTCGTACTCGATGAACTCCCCGGCGTCAGCCAGCGACAGCAACTCGGCGCCCTCGTCGACCTGCGGCTTCGTCATAGTCCTAGCCGTCCCTTCGCCACTTCGAACCCGGGGTCGCCGTCGCGCAACGACAGCTCGCCTTGCCACGACGTGTCACCGAGCAGGAAGTCCTTGCCGACCGGTTTGCCATCGACCTTGATCGATGCGACCTCCCACGCCCGATCGGCGTGTCGATCGGCGAGCGCCCGCGCCTCGGCCGGCGGCATCCCCGCCTGCTCGAGCACCTTCGGGAATTCCTGCCGCACCTGATCGGCGTGCTCCTTGTTCCAGTTGAACCCGAACCGCGCCCACGTGTAGCGACCGACACTCCCGGCCGCCATTGTCACCTTCGACACCCCGAGCTTGCGGTACTCCTCGAAAGCGTTGCGCGTGATCTCGGCACCGATGCCCTTGCCCTGTTGATCCTCGTCCAGAAACATCCCGACGTGGTGCACCGTCAACGCACCGGACGAATCGCGCGCGAACTGCCGCGTGATCGTGCCGACCTGTTGACCGCTCCGATCGTGCAGCGTCGCCGCCACTAGCACCGCCGGAGAATACTCCACCGTCGACCGCGGAGCCCCGAGATTCGAAAGCGCCTGATAGCGAATCGTCTCCTCGTCCAACATCTCCTCACCAGGATTGTCGGCTGCGAACTTCGCTCGCACCGTGTCCATAGCCATGCGAACCGTGCTCTCGTCGTGCGTTACGACCACGCGCTTGTCGGCACGCTCGTCGTCGACGTGGTCTATCTTCACCGCGTAGCCGGGCGGGGGGCGCATGGTCTGCCGCAACTCCGCCGGCGTGATCTTCTTCTGGAACACGCGCTCGACGTTCTCATCGAAGTGTTCTGGAAACTCCTCGGGGTTCTTCGACTCGACCGCCGCCGAGCCCTCGCCCGTCAGCTGATCCTTGAACCCGCCTTCGCGAATCCAGAACCGCTGCGTGTGCGTCCGCCCCGACCGCGACACCTCACGCTCGACTGCGATCAAGCCTTCACGTGGCATGCTCGCAACCTACCTCACTCCGACTCGATCGGCCAGAGCCCGAAGTCCCCGTCGCGCCAGCCCCAGCTCGCGCCCTCGACCGGCACGCACTGCTCGAGCAGCTCGCACGCCTCATCCTCTTCGTGAGCGTCGTCGCTCATGTCGTCTCGCAGCGCCGCCGACAGCGCGCGCACCTCGTCCTGGTGACCCGCCATCGCACAGAACGCCGCGAGCGCATCCGCGCATCGCCGGCGCGTGTGCTCGTGCCCGAGCGCCCCGTCTCCGAAACACCCGCAATCCTCTAACCCGAGCTTCGTCCACCCTGCCATGTTGCCCTCCTCACAAGCATCCGTCGTCATAGTGGTCTTCGTCGAGCCCGGCCGCCTTCGACGTCTCCGGCTCCTCCGGGAAAAGCTCCGCCGCCGTGCAGCCATCCCACGTGATCTTCGCGTCGCCGTACGCGCCCACCGCGTAGCCGAACGTCGCACTGATGTCGGGGTGCGGTCCGACGTACCGGTGAGCGAACTTGCGCGCACCCTCGAGCGTCTTGAACTTGCCCCGCTTGTGGTAGTGGTCGATCGTCGTCAGCCGCACCACGATCTCCCTGCCCCCGGTCCCCTTCGTCTCGCTCACGTTAGACCTCCTTCCATGTCAACCTGTACTCCCAGAACCGACGCACCATCATCCCGGTCCCGCCGAACAGCCCGTGCCGATTGTGCTGATGGTCGTACCGCTTGCCCTTGCGAGCCTCGACCCTGCCCTCGGCGACGAGCTTCCGGAGCACCTTGCGAGCCGCGACCGGGGTCAGCCCCATCGCCACCGCGACCTCCTTCGTCGGGCACCATGCCCCGGCGCCAGCAAGAAACCCGAGAGCCTTCGTTCGCGCATCCATCGCCTCACCTCGAGCATAGCGTCTCATTCTCCCGACCGTTTGTCAAGAGAATTATCGATCTTCGACGAGCACGAGGTCGCAGTTGTAGGAATCGAAGGAGAAGAACGGCACCCCCTCCGCCTTGGCCCGCTCGCGAGCCTCGGACCCGACCGTGTCGATCATGCTGCCGTCCTTGGCGCAGTAGACCCCGTTACCCATCCCGCAGTACGCGAAGACGCCGGCCGCGCACGGCACCGGCTTGAGAGGGGTGTTGGCGTGAATCCACCGATCCCCGTAGGGCTTCAGCATGTAGACGTCGCCCGGCTTCCACACCTTGCGCCGCGCGATCTTCGCCGCTACCGCGTCGAGCTTGGCGAGCATCGCGGCATCGACCGGCTTCAGCTCGCGCATCGCGGTCAGCGCTTTCGAGACCGCCTCGCTCGTGGCGAGCAGCGCGGAGAGCGCCCGGTGATAGGTCGCCTCGTCGACGAACTTGTCCGAGAGGTACGTGCGCATCGTGCCCTCCTCGAGCACCGGCACCCCCTTGAGATTGAACAGCACGCGCTCCGTCATCGCACCCTCCTTTTGGTTGTCACTCACGACGGGTAGAACCCGAGCACGAACCCGTTGTAGGGTTCGGCGTTCCAGCCCTCACCGCGCAGCCCGGTCGGGAACGGTCCCGGGGTCGAGTAGTTCCCCAGCTCGCCGGCGCTGATGTCGCTCCCGGCACTCACCATCGTCCACTCGAATGGGCCCTCCTCCCAACACACCGACCAGCCCGAGCCCCAGCCGCGCTCCTTCGTCTCGGCCGGCGACCAGAGCACCGCGCCCCGCGCGTCCCAGGTCTCCGTGAGCCACGTGTGGAACCTCTTCGCCGCAGCCGCCGGCGTCTTCGCCTCGAGCACCTTCGCCGCTGTCACCTTCACTGGCATCGCACCCTCCTCAAGCCGTCGCCGGCTTCATTGTGAGCCCCGCACACTTCCAACCGTGGTACTGAGCGGGGGTGGTCGCGATCAACTTCGTCCCGTGGCGCTTCGTGATCAGCGTCCCGTCGTGGCCGAAGAACAAGAACAAGGGCAGCGTCGCATCCTCGGCGAGCTTGCCGAACATCGACTCGTCGAGCAGCAACTCAAACGCCGCGGCAGCCTTGGCCGCCTTCAACGCCCACATCGCCTTCATCCGCTTGGCCGTCTTCGACATCCCGCACCTCCTCGCTACATGAGGAGTGTCTCATTCTCTGAGCCGAGTGTCAAGAGAATAGTGGCGTCAGTCGGCCCGAGACGCGCACCAGAAGATTCGCCTTGTACGCGAGCGGTGTCGGCGTGCCGCAGTGCCCGTCCCACACGACATAGACCGTGTCGGCGCAGAGACTCTTGACCGTGCCGAGATTGCCGAAGTCGTGGTCGACGTCGACCGACTGCGTCACCCGATCCCCTACCAGCATGTTCGTGTTCGCCACGTTGCCCTCCTCACTCTTCGATCCGGGCCGGCGCCTTGTTGCTGCCGCGGCACTTTCGAGTCGACGAGTACCGGGCGTAGAACCCGTACCCACCGCGGTCAGGCTCGTCGTGACTCGGGACCTTGCCGCGCTTCACCTCGAGCGCCGCGCCACAGACCTTGCAGATCCCGACCGGCGGCACCTCGGTCTCGACCGAGCCCTCGGGAGCCGGCCGCGCCGTGATGTAGAGGTAACCGTAGCTCGCGTTCGTGGAGCACGTGAACTCTACCCCGCCGATGACGACCGCTTCGACGTCAGCCCTCGAGGGTTCGAACCGGTCCTTGGCCCAGCGGATGAACTTCCGGAGCGGTCCCGCGTTCATCTTCTCGCGGAATGCCTTGCGATCCTCCTCGGTGCCGACCATGTCCTGACGGTCCGGCAGGAGATCGACGACGAGCCCCGTGTAGATGGCGCGTGCGCCCCACAGCACCGGCGCCTCGACCCCGGCGCTCTTCAACCCGAATGCCAACTCGCTCGACTTCATTTGCTCTCCTCCTCCGTTAGCGAACCGTCATCGGCTTCATCGCCGTCTCATCCGGCGACGCCGGGAACAACAGACAACCGAGCAGCAACCCCAGAACCAGAACCATCGCGCTCATCGTGACCTCCCTTCGATTGTCATCGTCTCATTCTCTCGTACGCTTGTCAAGAGAATTCGACGGTCACTCCGCCGAGCCGGCGTCGACCGTGCAGCCGCACCGGGCGCACTTGACCGACCAGTAGCTCTTGACCCAGGCCATGCCGCGGAGCACCCAGGTCGTGAAGCACGTCGCCTCCGCGCAGCCGCAGCGCTCGCACTCCCCGATCTCGCAGCTCGCCTCCGTCACCCTCGTCGTTCTCTCTGGCATCGTGACCTCCTTCACTTCTTCGTGAGCCCCAACTCGTACGCGAGATCCTCGAGAGTGTCGCCGTACTCGGTCGGCTTCCCCGGCGCTTCGGCTTTCCAGGCCCAGCGCGACTCTGGGAGACACCACTTGTGGCGCCCGACCTTGTAGACCGTGCCGTCCGGCCCGGTCGCCTCGTACTTCGGACCGTAGTCGAGACCGGGGACGAACCCCGGCAGCTTCCGAAACAGTGCCATCATCGCCTTCGTCATCGCCGTCCCTCCTACTTCAACCCGAGTCGCTTGGCCGCTTTCGCGAGCGTCGTCAGGCGATGCCCGCCGCGGAAGCAGCGAAAGACCTTGCCGTCGTTCCGAACGAAGAACCGCGCTCGCGCGCGACCCTTGCCGGTCGAGAGCAGCACCCCGCCAGTCAACCAGTCGTTGATGTCGATGCCTTCCCCGTGATGCCGCGCCAGGCTCGCCGCCATCAGCAACTTTCCGGCCCCCGTCCTGCTCGTCAGTGCCAGTGCCATGACCGCCGCTCCTTTCACCCTACGATCGGAGTGTCTCATTCTCCCTTCCGACTGTCAAGAGAATTCGACAGGTCCCGCTAGACCTTGAACTTCTTGTCGGCCCGGACTCGAGCCTCGGCGCCGTTCGGGAGAGTGAAGACGTTCGCCGGGTGACACACGAGGTGGTAGCGGTGCTCCTTGCTGTGCTCGTCGTACAGTGTCGCGTGCTCGTGCTCACACTCGGGGTCGATGCACTCCCCGCCTGCGACATCCGGCAGCTCCACCGTGCCGACGCTCCGCTTGGCGCCTTTCCAGGGGTTCCCGGGAGCCGGCGGCTTGACCGCCCGCTCGCGCTCGAGCTTCTTCAGACGCGCGATCTCGACCATCGCCGCCGTATCTTTGAAGCCGAGATCCTCCGCCGTGCAGTTCTTACGCAACCCGCACCCGCAGGCGCAGGTCTTACCGTGCTGATGCTGCTCGGTCTCGTGCCGGGGCAACCCGCCCGGATGGTACAACGTGAACAAACTGAATGCCGCCATGACCCCTCCTCGGCTCACGCCCACGCGCAAGCCAAAAATGTCGTTCGCTCCCCCGTGAGAACCGCGCGCCAGCAACGCCAGTAGCAGCGCCACCCGAATCCTCGCACGATCGCCGTGGCGTCCGTGACGAGGTGCCGGGTCGTGATCACTCCTGAAAGCATCGCGGGCTCCTTCCCACGATCAGAGTGTCTCATTCTCAGGTACGGTTGTCAAGAGAATACGACGGGGGTCAGCCCTTCTTCTTGATCACGTGCCGCCGGTAGCAGTCCGACCCGATCGGCCAGTAGCCCATGTACCCGCCGTCGTTCCCGTCGCTGTCGTGGTCACCCCACTCGGCGCCGCCGCGGATGACGACCGCGGTGTGCGGCCAGGGATCGAGCACGGGCTTGCCGCAGATCGCGCACGGGGTCGCCGCACTGTGAGCGCCCTCGAAATTCTTGTGGTAGCGCTTCCCGCTGAACGGCTTCACCTTGAACTTCGGAGAAGCCTTGTCGCACGTCTTGCACATCACCGACCCCCTTCCGGCACCAGCTCGATGTTGTCGCTGTTCGAACCCTTGGTGATCACGTACCCGCGACCGTCGACGACGAGCACGTCGCCGAGCTTCGCGTCGATGACGTTGCCGGCGGCGCGCTCGCGCGCGATCTCCGCCCCGGTCCCGCCATAGTTGTCGATGACCGAGCAGAGCGGGAACGCGTACGCCCACGGTCCCGGCACGAGCGGCCCCTGGTGCTCCTGCCGGCCCGACTCGCCTTCGCGTACGCACCCGACCGCGAACGCCGACACCGAGTAGCCGGCGACCTTCACGCGCGTGTAGTCGAACGGTCGCGCCTTATCGTTGTAGAGCTTCCGAACCATCACTCGCATGCTGCCTCCTCCTTCGCAGTTCTCGCCTCGACCTTTTCGAGCGCCGCCTCGAGCGCCTTGAGCTTCGCCTCGGCTTCGCGCAGCATCGTCTTCGACGACTCCGCGAGAATGGCGACGAGCGCTCCGCCGGCGCACGTGCGCTGTTTCTTGATCAGCCGCCGGCTCTCGGCGACCACCTTGCGCCACTCGGCTACGCGCTCGCGCGCCGCCGCCACCTCACCGCACGTCTTGCACTCACAGCTCATCCCGCACCTCCTCACCCGCAGGGGTTCCGATTCCACCATCGTTCGATCTTCGCCGCGCGCCGCCATGCCGCGTCGAACTCCTCGCGGAGCAACCGCTTCGCTTCCGCGTACCCGGGAGCGCTCGGGCTCAGACTCATCAGCCGATCGCGGAGGGATTCGCGGGCCCGCCGCGCCTCCTCCCTTTCAGCTAACGTGTACTTCGCAGGCACCGCCGACCTCCTTCCTACACCCGGAGTGTCTCATTCTCAGGTACGGTTGTCAAGAGAATTCGACCTCGTCGGCAGGGGACACCCAGACCACCCGGAACCCGCGCGCGTGCGCCCACCGCATGACCTCGGCGCGTGCGGTCGGGATCCGCAAGAACACCCGGCGCCCCTCGCTCAGCGCGTACCCGACCCACCGACCGCCCGACCGCTCGACATAGAGCTTATCCATCACACCCTCTCCTTCCGCGGCGTCCCCGCCTTGGTGAGCGTGGCCTGGTAGTCGAGCGCCTTCCGCAGGTTGGCCGCCTTCTCCTCGGCACCCCAGCCGCGCTCGACCGGCGACCCGTGGCCGCAGACTTTCGTGCTCCGCCCGAGCTTCTCGTGCTCGGTCGTGATGTCCCGGAGGTCGGCCGGCGTCACCACCGTGAACACGTCCCCGACCTGGGAGGTCCCGCCGCCGCAGCACCGGCTCGGGGTCACGACCTCGACCACCCGAGCGAAGTATTCGAAGGGCTGGCAGCCCATCGTCATCCCGCCCACCCGGATGAGGTCGCCCACCTTGACTTCGTCGGCCCGGCACTTGCGCAGGTTGCGCAGGAACTCGGCCGCCGCGCGACCCCGCCGGGTCAGGCGAACGCCTTTGCCGTGGCAGTCGAAGCACTTGCCGCCGTAGACCGACGTCGGGCCGTAGCGCCCATCGCCCCCGCAGCGCCCGCAGGGCTCGCGTTCGAACTTGTCCGGGCTGTTGACCACCTCGACCACGACCGCCTCCTTCGGGCTCCCGCCCCGCTAGATCTTCTCGATCTCGACCACCTCGTACCGTGCCACCCGGCGGCTGGTGTAGCTCCCGAGCTTCAGCTCCGAGAGCGACAGCCCCATCGTGCCGCAGTGCGTCTTGTCGGCGACCACGTACCAGCCGCCGCCGTACCCGAGCGCCTTGACCTCGAGCACCTTGACACTCCGGCGACCGCGGCCGGCGCCGCTCGAGGCGTAAACCGGCAACCGCTCGACCGTCACCCGGACCGTGTCACCTACCGCCAGCGTCATCATCCCGGGCTCCTTTCCCTACGCTCAGAGGGTCTCATTCTCCTGTCCGTTTGTCAAGAAGAATGTCGGGGGTATCTGGAATTTTATGACGCACCGCGTCAGAGGGCTTCACCGGCGCGTGTTCGGGAGCGAGGGGGGGTGTGTTTTCGGCCGGCGGCCGGGGGGCCCGGGGGGAGGGTAGCCCCCCCCTATGACGCGCGAGTCAGGTGGGATCTGACAGGGGTGTCATAGCGCCCGAGAAGTGTACGTTCTCAGGTGCCAGTCTTGTCCTTGGCTTCGGGCTCGAGGTGCGCCTCGAGCACGCGCGCGCGTGGCGCCTCGCTCGAGAAAAGCCCTTGCGTCTTCGCGCGATCGAGGGCGCGCATTGCTGCCTGCATGCGACGATCTGCCTCCTCTTGCGTGATGTCATCCATGCGATGCACGACCCCGAGGATCTGCGTGGGCTCACCTAGCACGAGACGCTCTGACTCGATGACACCCTGTGCTGCGTCAGTGACCTGCTTCAGTGTCTGCCCCACACGTGCGAGCAGCGACACCAGGCCACGCACCTCCTGCATGGTGAGCTGCCGAGGGTTGCCCTTCTCATCCTTCACAGCCCCGAGGCTCGAGATCGAATCAGCGACAGCGTCGCCGACTTTCGCAGCGCCTGCCGAGATCTTCACCAGGGAGGCGAGCAAGCCCGTCGTCGACGCTCGAGCCAGCCGAACCATTTGCGCCTCGGCGAGCTGCGTCTTCTCGGCGTCGTCGCGCGCGTCCTTGCGCACGCCGGTCGCGACGGCGACCTCCTCGCGCACGAGCGCCGCGCGCTTGTGCGACGACTCCTCCTCGAGCACGGTGCGGATCGGCGAGCGCGCATCGGGGAACGTCGACCAGGCGATCCCCTTCTCCCACGCGCGCCGACAGAAGTGATAGTCGAGCCCGGTCGCTTTGTGGGCGGCATTGATGTTGCCCGGGTCCGTGCGGAATGCGGCGACCAGCGCCTGCCACTGCTCTCTGCTTATATGCCGCTTAGGCATCGACTACTTCCCTTGTGTGTCTCGAATCCTAGACACTGTTTTTCGAGTGTCTCGATTCCGAGACTTGAATTTCGACCGCAACACCGACCCCTTGGCCGCAGGTTAATGTTCCGAGGGCGCTTTTTTCGGTTCCAGAGCCTGTTTTCGCCGTTATGTCGCCTTTTGGAGACACTTTTTTCAGTTCGTAAATGTTCGTTGGCATTGGATTATTGTTCTAACGAGAAACCTTAATCCAATCAACCGACTTCATTGCCAAGGCGTAAGACGCGACCACAACGGCAGCCGTGACCGTGGCCACGAACCAAGGACGCTCGTAAACGGGTGGAGTCACTGCTTCCAACTGTTGACGAAGCACCTCGTCAGTCGCTCGAGCCTTGACCGTGTCGATCGCCCGCAGCTGCCGCTCGAGGTCCAGGTCGACTCGAGCAAGCGCTCGAGCGTGCTCGACCTCGAGCCCGATCCTGGCGTCGCAGAACTGCGCCTTGAGCCCGAGGTCGACGGCGAGCGCCGGCGTGAGCAGCTGCCCGGCGAACGGAGCCGCCACCCCTTGCGTGAGCGGCGCCGAGCACTTCGACGGGTCGGAAGGGTCACACACAGGCGTGGCCAACACGAGAACGGTGATCAGCGACAGCATGCTTTTCCCCTTCCGTGCGCTCACCAGCTCACCGGAGCGCGTTTTTCAGCGCGAGTTGACGTCCGGATGACACCCCGCTCGTTTGCGGAGCGTGGCGACCCCGCCAAAGCTCAAAAAGGCGGCTTCTTGTCGTTCGGCTTCGGTGTGCCGCCGGCTCGCACCAGGAACTGAGCCAGTGCTACCGGGTCGTTGCGCAGCTCGTCAGCCTTGCGCTTCTGCTCGACGTCGAGCGCGATGATCTCGCTCCGGTAGGTCGCCTCGACCTGCTCACGAGCCCGCTCAGCGCCGAGCAGCTCTTGAGCCCGGCGAGCTTCGGCCTTGGCACCGATCGAGTCAAGCTCGAGCCGCACGCGCGCAGCGACATCCGCCGGCGACACACGACGCGACCAGATCGCGACGAGCACGAGCCCGACCGCGAGCACGACGAGGTACCAGCGATCGACGAGCCAGTGCAGCGCTCGCTTCACGGGGCGCCGCCGTCCGGCGGCGTCGCCGGCAGCTCGAGCCGCGAGTCCTTGCCGAGCACCGACTGCACGCCGATCTTGTGCGACTGCCCGACCACGAACCCGAGGATGATGCCGAGCAGAATCGTGTCGGCGAGCGACGCAGTCACGTCACGCAACCCGGGGATCCACACGCCGATCGAGCACAGCACAATCGCGAGCACCGGCTCAGCCCGAACCCACGCCTGCGACTTGAAGACCTTCTCGGGGATGAGTCGACGCGTGGTCTGAATCAGAGCCCACGTCGCCGCCATGAGCGCGACGTTTGCCTTGGTGAGAATCAGGTCCGTGAGCACACCGGCGATGCTCGAGCCGAGGTCGCCGGCGGTCTCCGGCGGAGCGACCGGCGTCGCCGGCAGAGCCGCAGGGTCGAGGTTGCCTTGCGCGAGAGCGCCGACAGCGAACACGAGCACCGCGAGCGCGAGCACCGTCCAGACCATGAATCGTTTCATGCCGCATTCACTACGCGAGCGCGAGCCACGCGTCAAGATCTCGATGCGCGCACCGAGCCCGCTCGAGCCGAGCCCGCTCGAGCCGCAGCTCGAGCCGAGCCCTTGGGCGCATACCGAATCTTCGGCGCGAAGAACTCTCCTCGAGCCGCGAGCCGAGCGACGGGATCGGGCAACCCAACGCGCACCGCGGCGAGCGTGCCGCCAGGCGCGGCTTCCCTCTCCCGGAACAGCATCGACGCGAACTTCACGCGAGCCACCTCGAGCGCGAAGAGCGCGTCGACCGCCGGCACCGAGCCGAGGCGGCGAGATTGCCACTCCGAGATGAACCAGACTCCCCACCGAATTGGCTGCATCGACCGAATCATCGGCTCACCCCACCGAAAGTTGCGTCCCGAAACCCTTGTTTGCTGGCACACCCCGGCACATTCGCCCCAAGACAAGATTTCGTTCGCCGAGTCGCGGGGTTAGCCCGGAAAACGCTGTCACACGTTATCTACTCTAAAGAGTTTTTTCTTATACACATATTCGTGATTTCACGAGAATGTTTTTTTCCAGTACAAATCCAAACGACTTTTTCTGTGACACCCAAAAACCCTTCCAAAAAACCGAATCCATTGCACTTTTTTTCGGAAACCCCTCAAAAACGCCCGTGTGCCGACCTGTGCCGACACGCTTGGCACACCAAAAACAATTCCCAGAAAATGCCCGCGAACATTCTCACGAATGCTGTCACACGCGACACACTCAAACGAGAACATTTCACACGCTCCTGAACATTCTTATTTGCGTGTGCCGCTGAGTCAGTGTCTACGCCAATCGCGCGTGGTCACGTCATCGATCTCTAGCAGCGCGCCGCAGCGTCCACCTCGAGCGGGCGATGACCTCCGACCCGATCGGGCCGAGGTCGACCTCGACCTGGCAGCGCACGAACGACCGAATCGACACGTCGAGCCGCCGAGGCTCGTCCGGCTCGAGCGTGAGTCGCACCCGCGGCATCACCGCGAAGCGCACCTCGCGCGCGCCGTCGAAGTCGCTCGACCAGAACTGCACGCCGGCTTTGGTGATGAAGAGCGACTCGGTCATCGCTTCCACTCCTCCTTCGCCTTCTCGGTCCACCCACCGTCATCAGTCCAGTAGCCCTCGCGCCGCATGCGCTGCCAATACTCTCGGCAGTCGTCGCACGGCTCCCCGCGCTCCGGCGGGCACGGTCGACCGCAGTTTGGGGATTGCTCCGCCTCTTCGTCGGGCGCGTCACCGCGCGGGATAGGCATTGCCCCGCCTTTTCTCGAGCAGCGCTCGCAGCCGGATACACTTCGGCGTCACGCACAGACCGTTGTCGGCAGGACACCAGCACAACCCTTGTTTCAAAACCAGGGAGTCCCACCCCGCGGCGTCGTGCAGTGCCTCCTCTAGCACGCGTCGACGCTCGACCACGCGCCTCGCCGCGTCGAGCGTCGTCTCGTCTTCGCCAGCCTCGAGCGCCGCGCGCACGAGCACGAGCGCACCGAGCCCGAGAGGTCGGTCTGCCTTCGCCCCCTCGAGCAAGAGCGCCATGTCGGCGTTGTCCTTCTTCAGCCGCGCGATCGCCGCCACGAGCGCCGAGTGTGCGCCGTCCGACCCTACCAGCCGGTGCGCCTCGACGATCTCGCGCGTCAGCCGCTCACGCTCACGGTTAGCGACCTCGAGTGATGCCTTGAGGTCGCGCACCTCACCCTTGAGACACGTCGGGCACTCGACGTGCATCGAGTTGCCGCAGTCGGGACACTGACCTGCCATAGCTCACGCCCCCTTCTTGTTCTTCAAGAGCACGTCGAGGATCTCAGCCGCCGGCCCGACCCCAACCTGCGCAGGTCGCCAGCTGCCGGCGGGACCTTTGAGCGACAGGTCGTCGTCGGCGGGGTTGCGTCGCAGCACCTCGAGCATGATGTCGACCTTCGCGTGCAGGTCGTCGAGCGTGAGGTTGTTGATCAGCTGGTAGTGCCACCCGCACCAGCGCTCGAGCGCGGTCTCGCTCGCGTGCTGCCCGGTCGCGATCGAGGGCGCGTCAGGCCGCTCGATGCGTACGAGCTTCCCGCCCCACTCGTGAATCGCCTCGCACTCATTCGGGAAGCGGCAGTCGCTCACGACCCAATCGGCGTCGACCGTCTCCGGGCTCGCCGGGTCGCGGATCTCTCGCTCGAGCGCCTTGATCCACACGTCGTCGCGGTACCCGCGCCGCAGACACTCGGTGCCGACCTTCTGAAGGATGTTGCGGGGCGTGTCATCCCAGAAGGGATCGAGTCGATCCTTCTGGTCGCCGTAGACCTGCGACTCTGTGAGCCCGAAGATCTCGACGCACGCGCGCTTGAGCGCATCGGCGAACGCGACCTCGATGAAGCCGTGCCGACGCACGAGCCAGCTCGCGACCTCGCCCTTGCCCGTCCGCGCCTTGAAGCCCAAGCCGATGATCATGGTCTCTCCTTCAAATCGTTCGCAGTCACGCGACGCGCGACCTCTGCCTTCGATAGCCACTTGCGCTCGACGTCCGTGTGCCGCGACCAACCCGTGTGACCACACTCGAGACACCGGTACTCGTAGCGCACGTGCGCCACACGACGACCGCCACAGCTGCGTTGCGCGCCCGTCAACTGGCGCACCCGACCTGTCGCTTCGTATTCGAAGCCGTACCTCGAGCCATGACCGCCGAGCTTGCGACACCGTGCGCAACGGAAATGAACGGGTCGACCTGTGCCTGTCGAGCCTGGCATCACTGCCTCCACCAAAGGTAGTAGGGACGCTCGCGCAGCATCGCCGTGATCTCCGCGTCCGTGTACCCATTCGCGCGGTACGCTTCGCGCTCCCACTTCGCGCGCCAAGGGTTCACGCCGAACGGCAGCGCGAGCAGGTATAGAAGGTGCCACACGAGCAACCCGACCCCGATCCCGTAGAGCGCCCACCGGCGTTGCTGCGCGCAGTGCACGCGCTCGTGTGTGAGGATGACCTCGCGAGCGCGCGCGGGCACGAATGGCGAGATGAAGACGAATGGCCAGACCGTGATCGCCGCAGCGCCAACGTACTCGACCAGGCTTGACTCGACGACGCGCATGCCCCACCTCTATCTGGCACAGTAGTATTTTCCGGTTGACTTGTCAACAGATTATTGATAGGCTCGTTTGGCAACCTTGAAGGAGGAGACGATGGGCAACAGGAACAACGTCGGGCACCCGCGCTGCGAGGCTCACTACCCACCGGCGGGAGCCTGCGAGAAGTCGCGCGTGCGCTGCAAGAAGAAGGCGCTGCCAGGCAAGAGCTACTGCCGTGACTGCGACCCGCAGCGCGCCGACGAGCACTACGTCGCTCTGATGAAGGCGCGGTCGAATCGCGCGGTGCGTCCGTCGAAGAAGGAACGCAGGAAGCTCGAGAAGCGTCGGGCGGCGCTATCGGCGTGACTCGCGCCGAACTCGAGCGGCTCTTCGTCAACTGTGGGCGACCCGACACGCTTGTGACGATCGACGTGCTGCTCGACATCCTCGAGAAGACGCACGTGCTCGAGCGTCCGAAGGCGGGCCAGACGCGAGAGCCGATCTGCCCGCGCTGCAACAAGATGCGGTCGGGGTGGCCTGACGACTGGCGTTGGAGCACGGCGTGCGGTGGCTACATTTGCGGTTTGTGTGTCGTGATGACTGAGAGGGGCGGATGAAAGCTCTAACGCTCCTGCGACCGTGGTCGAACGCGATCATCCGGTTCGGCAAGGACGTCGAGAATCGCACGTGGGCTCCGGCGTCCGTGATCCTCGGTCAGCGCATCGCGATACACAGTGGGCGCGAGGTCGACGAGCGCGGCGTCGGGTTCGTCATGGCGCTACTTCGCGGTGACAAGCTCGCGAGCGCGATGCACACCGACGATCTGCTCGGGCCGCCGATGAGCATCATCGGCACGGTGAAGCTCGTCGGGGTCGTGCGTCAAAGCTCGAGCCCCTGGTTCTCGGGACCGATCGGCTGGCAGCTCGCCGACCCGCGCCCGTTGCGCGAGCCTCTGTTCTGCCGCGGGATGCAGCGGTTGTGGACCGTGCCACCCGAGATCGAGGAGATCATCCGTGAGTCGCTGTGACTCGTGCGGTGCGGACGAGGGCGCCGTGTACCTCTTCAACATAGAGGGTGATCGACTCTGCGGCACGTGCTGCGCGTCGTTCTTGCGCAGCGCTCGCATGATCACCGCCAGGCAAGCGGTCGACGAGGGTCTCTGGTTTCAAGTCGAGACCGCTACCGAGGCGTATCTGCAAGAGGCGCTGCGCAAGCTGCACCTCGCCGTCGCAAAAGATCGTCCGGTGTCGAATTCTGGCACGCGACGCCACAAAAAGGCTTGACGCCGTGATCTGGCTTGCGTACAACCGTCAGCCAATGCACTACCGTAATCGAACAAGTTAGGCTGGCAGGGGGGCGACGCGCGGGTCGCGTGACCGGATCCCTCGCCGTAGTGGCGATGCGGGACCGCGTCTCGTGCATTGGCGCGGTTCCGCGTCGCCCTTCTGTCGTACGAGCGCGACATGCCGACAACCGCCCCTCGCGATCTCTCGTTCACCTACTACGCCAACATCTACGACTCGACCGGAGGGCAACCCTACACGTTGCCGTGGGACAAATGGCGCGAGGGTTTGTCGAAGCACGTCGTGAGGGGTTCGCCGGCGGATAGCGACAGCAAGGACGCGCTCGAGGTCGCGAAGGTCGGGCCGGCAATCGTGCTCGCCGACATCGTCGCCGGGCAGCCTCGCAAGATCGCGAGTGTCGTCGCCGTGCACGCGATGAGCCTCGACATCGAGAACGTCGACGACGAGGAGATCAAGCGGGTGTTGCAGGGCCCGCTCGCACCTTACGAATGGTTCGCGCACACGACGCACAAGCATGGCGCGCGCTGCCTCGGCGGCGCTACCCGGCTCCGAGTCATCATCCCGCTCGCCGCTCCGATCCTCCCCGCCAATTTCAAACCGGCGTGGGCCGGGCTGAACACACTCGCCGGCGGCATCAACGATCCGCAGACAAAGGACGCGAGTCGAGCGCTCTACCTGCCGTCGACGTTCGACCTGACAGTCGCCTGGTCGCTGCACCATCCGGGGCAGTGGCTCTCGCCCGACGAGATCCTCGAGTCGGGGCAGTCGGCTGAGCTATCGGGACGAGCCGACGACGACGCAGTGCGATCGATGCGCCGGCGCATGAAGCGCATCGAGAACGCCGACCCGGTCAAGGACATCGCCAAGGCGGTGCTCGAGGGTCTGCCTCTCGCGAGCGCCGGCGGCAGGCACGAAGCGATTCGCGACCTCACTTGGTGGATGGCGGGACGCGACGACAGCCTCTCCGACAAAGCGCTCGAGCTGCTCTTCACACCGTCCGTCATGGCGATGAAGGCATCGGACGCAAGCGCGCCCGGTCTGTCCGACGTCGCCACGTGCTACCACGGTGCGTGCACCCGCATCAAAGAAACGGCGGAGCAAGCGGCGCGACAGCGGCAGCAACAGGAAGCGCAGCCGGGCGAGACACCCTACGACGAAGACGACCTGGCGCGCATCGCCGCCGCGCAAGGCTGGCAGGCTGCCGAGTTGCGCAGGCGTTGGCTCATTCAAAAGGACACGACGTTCTACTTGCTCGACAAGCTCGGAGCCTACCGCGGACCGTTCGCGCAGTCAGAGGCGCGCATCAACGCGCTCGACTACTTCGCGTGCGCGCCCGTCGTGCTTTTCGAGCCGACAGAGAACGGCTACCGTCGCCGCAACATAATGGAGATCGCCGAAGACAACGGCAGCGGCGCGAGCGAGATCGTCGCCGACTTGTGCGAGCAGTATTCGACCTTCGAAGCGCCGACCGGCGTGTTCCGCGAGGCGGTGCGACCGCGGCGCGTGCTCGAGCCGACCTACAACCCGGAGATCGACGCGTGGCTGCGAGTGTTCGCCGGGCCGCAGTACGAGAAGCTCTGCGATTGGCTCGCGTGCGCGCCCGACCTGTCGAAGCTCTTGTGTGCGCTCTACATCGCCGGGCACCCGGGCGCAGGCAAGACGCTGCTCGCTCACGGGCTCGCTCGGATCTGGCACAAGGGACCGCCGGCAGAACTCGACCGCATCCTCACCGACTTCAACGAAGACCTCGTGCAATGCCCGCTCATCCTCGGCGACGAGGCGTTGCCGAAGCAGTGGAAGGGCACGCCGATCACGACGAAGCTCCGCTCAATCGTCTCGACGACGTCGCGAGCGCTCTCGAGAAAGTACCGGGCACCGGCGACGCTTCAAGGCTCGATCCGTCTCATCCTGACAGCGAACAACGAATTCCTGCTCGACAGTCGCGAGGTCAGCTCGAGCCAGGATCTCGAGGCGATCGCGAAGCGGTTCATGTATATCGAAGCGCCGGCCGAAGCCGCTGGGCACCTCAATCCCGACATCGCCGACACGGTGTGGCTCGGGCAGGACGCGATCGCGAAGCACGCTCTGTGGCTCATGGTGAATCGGCAGGTCAAGCGGGGTCAGCGCTTTTGGGTGGAGGGCGAGACCAGCGACATGCACCTCATGCTGGTGTGCGGCTCACGCTGGAACGGGCTCGTCGTCGAATGGCTCGCGCGCTACCTGATCAACCCGCAGCCGTACGAGTCGCGAGGCGAGCTGCTCATCCGCCGCGGCGAGGGGCAGCTGCTCGTGAACGACAACGCGATCCTCGACGCGTGGAAGCTCTACCTGCCGAACTGCCAGCTCGAGCCTGAGACGGCGAAGATCGGGGCAGCTCTGCGCGCCCTTTCAGGCAAGGAGACGGTGCAGGGGCGAGTCGGTGAGAAGGGGCGTCGCGTGCGCTACCGCATCGTGAACGTCGACATCGTCGCCGCATGGGCCGATCGCGCCAATATGGCCGACCGCGAGACCATCCTCGCTGCCGTGGGTGTCCTACCGGACCGGCAACCTGGGGACGATGCCGGGCAGACCGCGCTCCGGCTCGTGAAGTAACCGAACGCAACAGAAAATACTTGACGCCGATACTGTGTTCGTGGCATAGAGTGACAGACCGGACAACGACTAGACCAAGGCCAATACCGTGTTGAAGACTGACGACCAGACTGTCGCGCTCGAGGCTCTCGACTCCGGCCAGAACGTGTTTCTCACCGGTGCCGGCGGTTGCGGCAAGACGTACACGACGAAGCAGTGGATCGAGCAGACCGGACGAAAGGTCGCGGTGACTGCCACGACCGGTGTCGCCGCTTTGAACCTCGGCGGCGAGACGATTCATCGCTTCTCCGGTATCGGCATCACACCGCGGCCGGAGCTAGCTCCCGGTGTGATCTCTCAGTGGAACCGACGCCGGTTCGGCAAGTGGCGCGACCGCGACCGCTGGGACGTGCTTCAGAGCGTCGACACGATCATCATCGACGAGGTGTCGATGCTCCGGCGCGACCAGCTCGAGCTGATCGACAAGGTGCTCCGCGGGGTGCGCGACAAAGACGCGCCGTTCGGCGGGGTGCAAATGGTGTGCGTCGGCGACTTCTTTCAGCTGCCGCCGGTCGTCACGTCAATGGATGCGTCGACGTTCCCCGACCTCGTGCGCCCGTTCTGCTTTCAGTCGAAGATCTGGGACGGGTTCGCCGACATCGAACTGACTCGGAACTGGCGCCAGTCCGACAATCACTTCAAAAGCATCCTTGAGTCGATTCGCTACGGGCATATCACGCCCGAGGTGCGCGACGCGCTCGAGGCGGCGCGCGAGAACACGCCCGACATGAACGTCGTGCCGATGCGGCTGTTCCCGTTCCGGCGCGACGTCGACGCCGAGAATCACGCGCAGCTCTCCGCTCTGCCGGGCAGCTATCGCGAGTCGATCGCTGAATTCTCGGGCTCTCCGGGGTGGGGCGAAGCGCTGAAGCGCGAGTCGCCGGCCGACGAGGTGCTGCTCTTGAAGGAGGGCGCACAGGTGATGATGCTCGTGAACGACTGCGAGAACGGGCAGTGGGTGAACGGGTCGATGGGTATCGTGCGCTCGATCGAGTCGGGCTCGGTGACGGTCGACCTCGCCAACGGCAACACGGTCGTCGTCGGCAAGCACACGTGGGAGAAGAACGAACAGGTGCTCGACGGCGACGAGCTTGTCACGAAGATGCTCGCCGGGCTCACACAGTACCCGCTCAAGCTCGCGTGGGCTTCGACGATTCACAAGTGTCAGGGGCTCACGCTCGACACGATCGAGACCGACCTCGCCGGGTGCTTCACGCACGGGCAAGCCTACGTCGCGTTGTCGCGGGTCAAGACGCTCAAGGGGCTCGTGCTCCGCGGCTGGTCTGAGGAGACGATCCGCGCGTCAGCCGACGTCGTGCGGTTCTACGGGGAGCGACAATGACAGGCTACCGGTGTGTCATGGCTGATCCCCCCTGGTTTGAGACCGGTGGGGGCAAGATCAAGCGAGGTGCGGATCGACACTACGGTCTGATGAAGCACCCCGAGATCCTCACGCTCATGCACTCGGTGCTCGACGGCAAGCTCGACGAGAGCTGTCACCTCTGGCTTTGGGCGACCGACAACCATCTTCTCGAGGCGATCTACGTGATGCAGGGGCTCGGGTTCCGGCTCATCCGCACAATGTGTTGGGTGAAGATGCGCGAGGGCAAGTTGCAGATCGGGCTCGGGCAGTACATGCGCGGCTCGCACGAGTCGTGCCTCTTCGGGGTTCGCGGGCCGACGTGCAAGCCTCCGACCTCGCAGCGGCAGCCGTCCGTCGTGCTCGCGGCGCGTCGACTGCACTCGCAGAAGCCTGACGAAGCCTATCGGGCGATCGAGTCGACGTCGCCTGGCCCACGGCTCGAGATGTTCGCGCGCTACGAGCGCCCGGGGTGGGACCGCTGGGGCAATGAGGCGCCGACATGAGCGGGCCCGAGATCTGGCTTTCCCCGTCGCAAGTCGCGACGAAGCGCCGGTGCTTTCGATGCTGGGGGTATCAGTACATCCTCGGGTTCAAGCCGCCGCAGACCGGCGACCAGCAATTCGGCATCGACGGGCACCTCATCGTGCAGAGGTATCTCGGGCAGGGGATCCAACCGCCGAACGACGACGTCGGCAGGACCGCGCTGCAAGGCATCGAGCGCGGCTTCCTGCCGGCGCCCGGTCCGGGGCTGCACCTCGAGCACAAGATCAAGGCGCAGATGGCGCAGGGGTTCGTGCTGAACGGGGTCGTCGACCTCATCAATGCTCGCGACCCTATCCTGCACGTGCTCGACCACAAATTCGTGAAGAGCCTGAAGTACGCGAAGGAGCCGGCCGACGCGCTCGACGACCCGCAGAGCGTCATCTACTGCGCCGTCGCGCTGTCGATGCGACCGGCAGCTGAGATCGACTGGTCGTGGGTGTACTACGCAGCGAAGGGCAAGGAGCGACCGCGCATCCCTTGCGGCGCGCGCAAGGTCACGCGTCGAATGACGCCGGCCGACCTCGAGCCCGGATGGCAGAAGGTGCTCGCCGACTGCAAGGAGATGGTCGACGCGAAGCGCGCGGGCACGCGACCCGAAGAGCTGCCGCACAACCCGCTCGCGTGCGACGACTACAACGGTTGTCCGTGGCGCGAGATCTGCCCGGTCGACCACGGCAAGCGGCTGAGCATGATGATCGCCTCCGCGCCGATGCCGGGCGAAAACATCTTGACACACAGTGCCAGTATATCATACAACCCGGGCTCGAGCCAGCCCGATCACGAGGAGGATGACGTGGGACTACTTGACGATCTGAAAGCAGGCATGCCGCAGGCACCGCAACCGGCCGCCGCACCGCAGTCGATGCCGGCAGGGCTTCCGGGCCCGGGGACTGTGAATCCGCCCGAAGGTCCGACGACAGCCGCCGCACCGGTTCCGCAGCCGGCGCAGACCACGGCACAGATCCCGCTCTTCAACGGGCAGACTGCCGCACCGCCGTCGCCGCAAGTTCTCGCCGGACAGCCGACGATGTTCCAGAGCATGCCGATCGCATCGCCGCCGGTCGCACCCGCAGCCTACATCCCGCCGCCGGCGCCGCAGCCTGCCCCGCCGCCCCCGGCGCCGCCGCAGCAAGTCGTGCTCGCGATCGGCACGCCGATGCCGCCCTCGATCCCGAGTCGCAGCGGTCAACCGTTGCACGGTTTCATTGTGCTCATCGACTGCCTCAAGGCCAAAGGCGAGCAAGGCACGCAGCTGATCGACGCACTCAAGCCGATCTGCCAATGGCTCGAGCAACAGTACAAGGTCGGGCACTGGTCGGCGATCTCCTACAACCCGCACGGGGCTCCGGGCTCGGCGTTCTTGGCGAAGGCGTTCGACGACTGGTGCCAGGGCACGAAGCCGACCGGCACCATGCTCGTCGACTCGTCGACGGCGGAGGCGCGCGCGGTCATGGAGGTGCTGCTCTCGCGAGCCGACGTCGTGATCCGAGGCATTCGCTAGGTCAAGGATGCTCGCACCGATGACACAAGGACCCCTGCTCGGCATGGATCAACTGATCGCGGATGCGGTCGGCATGACCATCCCGCCGAACAGCAAGCTCGGGAAGCTCATCCGAGAAGGCGGGGTCGTGCGCTCGGTCGAGTTTCGCAGGATCGCCGCCCTCCCCCGGCGCGATTGGGAGAAGGATCCGCAGCTCGAGGAGTTGCGGATCCTTCTGACCCAACATCTTCGCCGGCCGGGCGGGACAATGGAGCTGAAGGCGAACCAGGCTGCCGCTCTCCGGGACCTCGCCGATCACGGCGGGCTCTTCGGGCCGCAAGCGGTCGGGGCGGGCAAGACGTTGATCACGCTGCTCGCTCCGGTCGTGCTGCAAGCTCAGCGACCGTTGCTGCTCGTTCCGGCGAGCGTTCGCGACCAGACACTGCGCAAGGTGATGCCGCAAATGCGTAAGCACTGGCGTTTGCACCCGATGCTCCGGGTCGAGAGCTACACCGCACTCTCGCTCGAGAAGAACGCCAACCTCCTCGAGAACTACGCGCCCGACCTCATCCTCGCCGACGAGTGTCACTGCCTGGCGGGGCGCACGAGCGGGCGCACGAAGCGCGTTCGCCGCTACGTCGACGCGCACCCCGAGACGCGGTTCCTGGCAGTGTCGGGCACGGTCGCGAATCGCACGCTGCTCGCCTATGCCGAGATCGTCTACTGGTGCCTCAAGGGCAACAGCCCGCTACCGACGAACTGGCAGGAGTTGCAGGACTGGGCTCGAGCGCTCGACGAAGACGTTCCCGAAGACAAGCGGCTGCCGCCGGGCGCGCTCGCGTTGTTCTGCACGGAGCCGGGCGAGACGGTTCGCCACGGGTTCCGCCGGCGACTGTCGGAGACGCAAGGCATCGTCGCGACTCGAGACGGCGAGCTAGGGACGTCGCTTCGCCTGCACAAGCGGGAGATCGACGCGCCGCCGCACGTGCACGCGATGATCGCGAAGCTCCGGCGCGATTGGGAGACGCCGAACGGCGACCTCATCGTCGAAGCGGTCGAGGTCTGGCGTCACGCTCGAGAGTTGGCGCTCGGGTTCTGGTACCGGTGGGATCCGCCGGCTCCGCACGATTGGATGGAAGCGCGCAAGGCGTGGAATCAGCACGTGCGCGAGACGCTCAAGAACAACCGCCGCGGGCTCGACACTCCGCTACAGGTGTGGATGGAATGCGAGCGCAACCCGGTGCCGCTGAAGGTGTGGCGCGATTGGAAGGAGATCAAGGACTCGTTCGAACCGCGCACCGTCGCGGTCTGGGAGTCGAACTACATGCTCCGCGATGCGGCGGAGTGGCTGCAAGACGGCGAGAACGGCGGGGGCATTGCGTGGGTCGAGCACGTCGTTTTCGGCGAGCGGCTTGCTGCCGTCGCCGGCGTCCCCTACTTCGGCGGGGGCGAGAAGGCGTCGCACGACATCCTCGACGCGACCGGTCCGTGCGTCGCGTCGATCGCGGCGCACTCGACGGGCAAGAACCTCGTGCAGTGGAATCGCAACCTCGTCACGTGTCCACCGACAGCGGGCAAGACGTGGGAGCAAATGATGGGGCGCACGCACCGGCAGGGGCAGCTCGCCGACGAGGTCGAGAACTGGGTCTATCAACAGACCGACGAATTCCGCGCCGCGTTGTCGCAGGCGATGCGAGACGCGCGCTACTTGCGAGACACGCTCGGCGGAGCGCAGCGACTGCTCTACGCCGACGTGACGTTCGACGTTGAAGAGTAAGAGAACGGCGCGCATTCCGCGAGCCGGTGACTGAGACTACAGAGGAGACTGTCGTGTTTAGAGGAATCGAAAACGCTCAGATGTCGCGAGGTGGTAACTGGATCCAGCCGGGCAAGTTCGTGCTCATGCTCGACTTCCTGAAGGTCCATATCAACACGGTGAAGAACGGGGAGCAGTTCATCGCCGAATTCTTCGTGCTCTACTCGACGAACCCGAACCAGCCGGCCGGGTCGAAGGTGTCGTGGTGCGCCTCGAGCTGGCACCCGAGCGCCGCTGGCAACATCAAAGCCTTCTTTGTGAGCCTGCTCGGGATTCAGCCGCAGCAAGTGACCGAGGCGGGCTGTGCGATGGCAGTGTCGCCGCAGCAACCGATGCAGGGCAAGCTCGTGCTCGCCGAAGCGTACAACAAGAAGACGCAGAAGACGGGCAGCGACTTCACCGCGATCAACTGGGGCAACGCCGACGCGTCGTGGCAACAGCGCGCGGTCGAGCTGGTCAAGACTCTCGGCATCGCTCTGACGCCGAAAGACCAGATCAACCAACCGCCGGCGCAGCCGCAGAGCTTTGGCGGCGGGCAGATGCAGCAACCGTACCCGCAGCAACCGGCCGCGCCGCAAGGCGGTTTCCAGGGGGCGCCGCAAGGCTTCCCGCAACAGCCGTTCCCGCAGCAACAGGCGCAGCCGCAAGGCTTCCCGCAGCAACCGGCTCCGCAGGGCTTCCCGCAGATGGGTCAACCCCTGTCGGGTGGTTTTGGCCCACCGACCGGCTTCCCGCCGGCGGGCGGGCAGGGACCGACACCGTTCTAGGTTTCAGAGTCGGACGGCAACAGACTAGGGCTTGAACAAGGCCCGCGGCGCACGAGGAGCCGTCCCCTCGTGCGCCGCACGGATCGACCAATGGACATCATCGGCATCGACACAGAGACGTTCCGATTCGTCCAAGGCAACATGAGCCCGAAGGTCGTGTGCCTGTCGTGGGCGATGGCCGGCGGGGCGGGCGTGTTCCGCCGGCAGGACGCGTTCGATCGCTTGCGCAAGATTCTCGGCGCCGCGATCGACGGGCAGGCGAAGGTCATCGGGGCGCGTATCTCGTACGACGCGCGCGTGTGCATGCGTACGTTCCCCGAGCTGGCGCCGCTATGGTGGAAAGCGTACGAGGCGGGCAACGTCGAAGACGTCCAGATCCGCGAGAAGCTGCTCGACATCGGCAACGGGGTTCACGGGCAATTCAAAGACTCGAGAGGCTACTCGCTCGCCGCGCTCGCCAAGCAAATCCTGAACGTCGACCTCGACAAGACGACCTGGCGAATGGACTACGGGGCGCTCGACGACCTGCCGCTCGAGCAGTGGCCGGCAGGCGCGCGCGACTACGCGACGACCGACGCCTCGATCCTCCTTCCGATCTGGCACAGCCAGGAAGAACGGGCGGGGCGGATGGGCTACGCGCTCGTCGACGGGCACCGCCAGGCGCGAGCCGACCTCGCGTTGCAGCTCGCCTCCGCTTGGGGCATCCGCACGGATGCCGAGAGGGTGCGCAAGCTGAACGACGACATCGCCAAGAAGCTCGGGGAGCTAGCCGACAAGCTCCGGCGCGAGGGCATCATGCGACCGGACGGGTCGAAGAACGTCAAGGCGATCCGCGACCGCGTCCAGAAGACATACCCGGGCGGCGAGCCGCCTCGCACCGAGGGTGGAGCCGTCTCGACCGGCGGCGAGGTGCTCGAGGAGTGCGACGATCTCGTGCTCGGCATCCTCGCGACCTACAACGGGCTCGAGAAGACGGGCTCGACGTTCGGCGCGAAGCTCTTCGAAGGCACAGTCGGGCCGATTCATTGCGGGTTCGACGTGCTCGGAGCCGACACCGGTCGGATCTCGAGCTTCGACCCCAATCTCACGAACCAGCCGCGCGCGGGCGGAGTGCGCGAGTGCTTCGTCCCGCGGCCAGGGAGCGCGTTCATCGCTTGCGACTTCGACTGTCAGGAGATGCGGACGTGGGCGCAGGCGTGCACCGATCTGGTCGGGCAGTCGACGCTCGCCGAGTCGTTCCGGCGCGACCCCGACTTTGATCCGCACACGCTGTTCGCGTCGAACCGCCTCGGCATCACCTACGAAGAGGGCTTGAAGCGCAAGGCAGCTGACGAAGAGGTGTTGAAGACGGCGCGACAGCGCGCGAAAGCCGCCGACTTCGGGTTCCCGGGCGGCATGGGCGCGAAGACGTTCCGAGCGTACGCGAAGAACTATGGGGTGTACCTCACGCTTCAAGAGGCGGAGAAGGTCAAAGCAGAATTCATGGGGCAGTACCCCGAGGCGCCCGCGTTCTTCAACTGGGTGTCGGCGATGGTGCCGGATGGCGGGACCGTGACCGCGCGCATGGTGCGCAGCGGTCGGTGGCGCGGCAACTGTCGGTTCACGCAGCTCGCCAACATTCAGTTCCAGGGCCCGGCGAGCGACGCGAGCAAGACCGCGATGTTCGAAGTGTCGAAGCGCTGCCACAATGAGCCGGCGTCGGCTCTCTACGGTAGTCGACTGCTCTTGTTCGTGCACGACGAGCTGGTGCTCGAGTCACCGCTCGATCGAGTGCACGAGGCAGCGCTCGAGCTTGAGAATGTCATGGCGCGTTCGCAAGAGTTGTGGACCCCGAACGTGCCGGCTCGAGCGTCGGCGACTGCGATGCTCCGGTGGAGCAAGAAGGCGAAGCGGGTCAAGGGACCGGACGGCAGGCTGATCCCGTGGGATGAGAAAAAATGAGAGTGATGGCATTCGATCCTGGCAAGCTCGCGGTCGGGTGGGCGACCGCTGACGAAAAGGGCATCATGCGGTGCGGGCTCGTGAGCGACAAAACGCAGCCCGGCCTTTTGCGCAAGCTCCGCGACATGCAGCTCGGGGTCGCGACGCAGGGCATCCGCGTCGTGATCGAGGTGCCGCAG